>Ga0192289_1035_pt1 | contig 9850 bp, 4 predicted proteins | sample Koala_Koa22_K3_FD_131246 | JGI IMG/M metagenome (GOLD analysis project Ga0192289, IMG submission 131246) | Enriched cells from koala feces incubated with labeled cellulose particles, San Francisco Zoo, California, United States - Koala_Koa2-2_K3 ... | reverse complement strand
TCCGTCGATGTCCCCGTGCAGGGTATCTACGAGAATATCGGCAATACCGATTCGTTGGGATTCGCCCTGAACCTGGTTATTCCCGAGAGCGAACAATGGGACCATTACGGAACCCGCACCAAGGTGGTGATGCAGAAGATCTGTCCGTTCGACATCCACAACTATACGGGGTACTGTAAGGTTACATCGACTTTTTTCTCGTCGGATTTCGTGCAGAATGTCACCATGCGCCTCATTACTTCGGATGTCGTCGAAGGCAAGGAAAATACGATCGTCCTGCACGACCTCTTCTACGACGGCTACGACATAGAGATTTCGCTCGATACCGAGGATGTCATGCAGCCCATCGTGGAGATGGAAGAGCAGGTGTGCGGTGCGACCGGAGAGGTTATCGGGTCGCTCTTCGGCGACGGCAAGGTGATGATGTATCAGCCGACGAACTACATCTCCTATTACAACAACTGCGAGAAGTTCGTACTGCAATATGTTACGATGATTGTACGCAACAGGGACGGTTCGATCTACGGTGCACTCGGGACCTTCGTCAATATCCTCGAATGGATCAGCGATGCTGAGGCCGAGAAACTCAAGGAACAGGGATATTAATCATAAAATCATACGACTATGAAAACGTTGAATGGAATCATAAACCGGGCGATGACCTGGTCCGCTGTATTGGCATTGGCACTGGTTGCGGGGAGCTGCTCGGACAGCGATAGCGACAACGACGGCCCGGGCGATGTGACGTTTCCGGAACTGAAAACACTGACGGTCAATGCCGGCAGCGATGCCGAACTGACATTCACGGCCGATGCCGACTGGGTGCTGTCCAGCAACAACAGTTGGTGCCGCTTCCTGGACGGTGATTTTGCGGAATCGACGATCAGCGGTAAAGCCGGGGATCAGAAGATCTCGATCCGCGTAACTGACGCCGACCAAAATTATGAGAGGGACGATGTTGCCGAGATCACCATGAAGATGGGTGACAAAACCCAGGTGATCTATAAGATAACCCGCCCGCGTAAAGGCTCTTCCGGTCTGACCGTGAGGGATGAGAACGGGCAGGTAATCGATGCAGATCACCCCTTGCTCATCGAGGGCGGGAACATCACCTCGCCGGTAGAAACAAAGGTCACGCTGGATTTTGACGATGCAAATGTCCGTTTCGGAGTCCTGACGGACAAAAGCGCATCGTGGGTGACGCTCACGGCGCAGACGGATGGCTACGGAATCACTTTCAAGGAGGAGAATACCGACGGTAAGAATCCGAAGTATCCGATCTCCGTGGAGGAGGGCGCTGTGATCACTTTTGCGGCCCAGAAGAACGGCGCTACCCTTGCCGAAGCGGCTATTCCCATTTACTATGAAGGGCTGGCGGAAAATGCCCTGGAGGTGGACCCCAGCTATATGAGCGTGACGGTGAGTGAAGACGGACAGACGATGACCGGCGAAGGCGGCGTAAGCGGTAGCGAAAGCACCGTTTACGGAAGCGAACTGATCTCTACCGTTACCACTCGCAACGATGCGTTCGAGATCGTCGAGTTCGTACCTGCCGTTTTCGACGATATGGGGAGCCTCGTGAGCGATTTCGATTTTTCGGCAAACGGAAATCTGGATTGGGTGACGACCCAAAAGATTGCCGATGAGTCCGATGTGAACCTGAAAAACCGGGTCAAACTGACGGTTTCCGAGCTCCCCGAAGGCGCTGAAACCCGTCGTGCTGTCGTAATGCTTTTCCCCCAAGTCGTCTATGATGAAATCAAAGCGGATTTGGCCGGGAATATCATCGATGCGGAGACGAACGATATTAAGTCGGCTTATGTCACTTACACCATGGCCAACCTCACGCAGGAGAAGAAGAACGACCAGCCCGAAGGGAGCGTTTCGTTCGCCGGTTATTATTACTCGAATTATGACGGAGATATTGAGGTAATGACTTTTGAAGAGGTGAACATGAATACCGGGCTCACCCCTAAAATGGAAGATATCAGCGACACTCCCGAGGGCGAGGCGATCTTTGAAGAATATGGGCTTTCCATAATGCCGAAGAAGAACATCTGGAAAGCGACCGTACCGGCGGGATTGATGAGCGATGGAAACAACCGTCTGGGTATTGAAGCCGTCGGAGCCGGAGAAAAATCCCTGCTGACCGAAGTACAGGTCGTCACGGGGCTCAAAGGCGAAGCTATTAAGGTCTCTGTATCCGGAGTGGAAAAGTCGCTTTGGAGTGTTTACATCACCGATGGCGGGAAGCCTTCCGGCTATCAGGTTATGGTTATGGATACGAGCGATGACACAATAGAGGCGGTATGTGTGGTGCAGATTACCGACTGACCGTACGAAAAGTAAAAAATCAGAACAGAATAACGACATGAATCGAATGAGATATATATTGGGCAGGCTGTTCCTCTTTCCGCTTTGCGCATTGCTATGGAGCGTCGTTGCGCCGGGGTGTTCCGACGACGGCGAAGATCTGCAGGACGGAAAGTACGGATACGTGCAGTTCAAGCTCTACAAGAAAGCGTCCTATGATAAAGGGGATGCTGCACAGGCATCCACGCGCTCCGGTTCGGTGGATATGCTGGGCGATATCCAGAAGATCGAGATCGAACTTCGCTACGGAGAGACCAGTATCACGCAGACGCTGGTGCTGAATGCCTATAACGCGGAGAATGCCGAATTCGGCATGCGCAGTGACAAGTTGCAGTTGTTTGCCGGGGAATACCGGATCGTGGGCTACAAGCTCCTCGACAAATTGGATCAGGAGGTCCCGGGTACGGCTGCGTCCATCGACGACGCCTTTACGGTAGTTCCGAACGGACTTACCGTGAAAGATCTGACAGCCGACGTTCCGGCTCGGGGCATGGTTAAGTTCCGGCTGACCAAAAACGGGCTTCCCGGGGTTACACGGGCGGTATCCGGCGATAGCCAATCCTTTTTGTTCAGTAAAATAAAACTGGTAACGGTAACGGTGAAGAACACCTTCTCGCAGAGTGAAACGACCTTCGAGAAGATGAAGGTTACCTATGAGGAGCAATACGAGGAGTCGCCGTCCGAAGATAATCCCGATGACAAGTATAAGGACATCGGTACGGCAGTCTGCGACTCCGTAGTCTGGCTTCCCGTCGGCAACTATCAGGTAGTCAGATACACGATCTACGCTAAGACGGGAAGCCTTGAGTCCACCCTGGACACACGCTACGATCTCGAGGGTGAAGTGTTTCCGGTGGCGGATAACGAGTTGACTGAGAATGCCGAGATTCCCATTCAGCTTTCGGAGGAAGCGCCGAACATCAAGGATTACAAAGCGTTGCGTGAGATCTGGGAGGCGCTTGGCGGTAAGGATTGGAGTTTCCAGGGGGATGGTCTTGTTATAGGCAGTAATTGGAATTTCAACAAGGAGATCGACATGTGGGGCGACCAGCCCGGTGTCGGACTGGATGACAAAGGCCGGGTGATCTCGCTGTCGTTGGACGGCTTTGGCGCAAAAGGCGTCGTTCCCGATGCCATCGGACAACTGACCGAACTGAAGGTGCTTTCGCTGGGTTCCCACAATGAGACGTTGAGCCGTGCCCAGGGGGGAGGACAGTTCTTCGGACCGAACGGCATTCATCCGGATATGAGCGAGGCGCAGAGACAGAAGATGCGGATGCATTATTACGATGCCTTCGTTCGCCGCGATTCACGCGAAGACCTTTCCGAGTTGCTGCAATGGTCGATCAACCTCGATCCCAAGCAGAAAAAAATCGTCAAGAGCAACCGTGTCGAGGCCAGGGACGTGCCGGTGGGCAATACGACCAATGCTATTACGGCGGTCTCGAAGGCTGTGATGCGTCTTACGAAATTGCAGCAGCTTTTCATTGCCAATTCACCCATCGAAGCCGGGGCTATTTTCACCGACTGGCAGGGTGAGAATACCTCCTACCGGGAACAATGGGCCGAGGAGTCCCAGAACTGGAAATGGGGCAATCTGGCCGACCTTACGGATATTGAGTTGTATAACTGCCCGAATTTTACGGAACTCCCGACATTCCTTCGGGAGCTGCCCGAACTGCAGGTGCTGAACATCGCCTGCAACCCGGGCATTGCCGACATGGGCAAAGAATGGACGCGCCTCATTATGGGCGACGACAATACGCAGACGGCGGTAGCTGCCAAACTGCAGATGCTCTACCTGAGCTACAACAACCTGCCGGCATTCCCCGAATACGACGTGCTGCGGCGGATGAAGAAACTGGGTATGATCGACTGCATCCATAGCGGCGTGAAGACGCTGAGCCCGTTCGGTACGGACGTCAAACTGGTGCAGGTGAGCCTTGATTATAACGAAATCTCGGTTATCCCGGCTGATTTCTGCGGCTTTACGAACGAGACCGAGACCCTGAGCTTTACACACAACAAACTGGAGAAAATACCCAATATTTTCGACGCCAAGTCCAAGTATGTGATGGGAAGCGTGGATTTCTCGAACAACCTCATCGGCGTGGACGATGGCAAGGCCCTCGAGGGCGACGATGCTTTCAAAGGCATCAATGCCAACGAGATCAACCTGTCGAATAACCGGATCAGGGTTTTCCCCAAACAGCTCTTCTCCACGGGATCTCCTATCGTGACGCTGAACCTGATGGGCAACGAATTGGAGGAGATCGAGGAGGGTGACCTTCAGGGAGAGAACACCTACCAGATCAACTCAATAGATCTGCGTTTCAACAAGCTTTCATCGCTTCCCGAGGATTTCCGGGCCACGACACTGCCTTACCTGACCGGATTCGACATCAGCTATAACCGCTGTGCGAAGGTTCCGACCAATGTGCTGAACTGCGCTGAGTTGCGTGCTTTCGGTATCCGGCATCAGCGGGATGAGAAGGGTAACCGCATTTTACGCGATTGGCCGACGGGTATCACGAAATGCCCGAGTCTGTTGCAGTTGCAGATCGGGGCGAACGATATCCGCAAAGTCGATGAAACGATGACTTCGAAGCTTTATATCGTCGAAGTGAAGGACAATCCGAACATCTCGCTCGACGTAACTCCGGTTTGCTCGCTGATCCGCGCCGGGATGTGGCTGCTTATCTACGACAAGACGCAGGATATCCGCGGTTGCGATGCCCTCGGTATCGAGCGATGAGGATGTATAAACAAGAAAAACTGAATCGGATGAAATGCATGCATAAAATAATATGTGGTTTGCTCCTCTGTAGCCTTGCGCTGACTTCGTGCGAGAAAGATGGAGACGAACCCGGGATTTCCGGCTCCCTGACAGTAGATCGGGAGGAGATTCTCGTGGGGCCGGACCGTGTTACTGAGAAAGTGACGATTTCGGCGTCGGAAAAGATCGAATGGGTTGCTAGTTCCTCGACCAAATTCGTGTATACCACGCCTGCCAACGGTACGGGGTCTGCGCAGATTGAGTTTGTCATCGACTCTACGCTGGAGTCTGGTTCGCGCACAGCGCAGGTGCGCATTATGAACCGGAACGACAACAGCGAGCGGCGAATTGTCAACATTACGCAGTTCGGCTATGGGAAACAGATTCTGCTGAAGGAACCCGATGTCGAGATCGAGAGTTCGGGAGCTTACGATGACCGCTATATCAAGGCTATGGTTACGACGAACGTGGCATTCAAGGTCGTTCCGGAGGTTGTTTATGAATTGGGAGAAGAGTTGACACCCGGGGATGACGCAACCTTGTCAGATGGGGATTTGAAAGATTGGATACGTATAGACGACGTGAAGGTTCCCAGTGAAAGCGATCAGGAGGAGGAACTGGATCGTAAGGATCGTCCCCGATCGTTCGAGATTCGTATTCCGTGGAATATGAATACCATTCCCTATACGCGTATTGCCAAAATTCGCCTGGCACCGATCGACCCGGATGTCGAATTGGTGGACCAGGAAGGTAAGCCGACCGGCGAGGTGATCCTCACTGTCCGGCAAGAGGCCGCGCAGCATATCACGGATGACCGCGCGGGCGACTCGCTGGTTGTGGTGATGATCAACGAAAAGATTCAGAGCATGGTCAGCTGGGATACGAGTGAGAACATGACGAACTGGGATGTCGTTACGCTTTGGGAAGAATCCAACGAAGACCTGCCCGAACCCGAAGCCGTAGGGCGTGTCCGTTCCGTATTGTTTTCTATGTTCAATATGCAGGAGGGCGAAATCTTCCCGCGAGAACTCCGCTACCTGAAATACCTTGAATCGTTCACGCTCCAGAGTAATGAGAACCGTCAGTTGCGCGAGATGGAGATGGGATCGGAGGTCTGCGAACTGGAACATCTGAAAAAACTGACGATTGATTCCTATGGACTGATTCGTCTGCCGGATGATTTCGTCCGTCTGGGCGGGACGCTGGAGGAACTTAATTTGTCGAGCAACAACTTCACCAGTCTGACAGATCTCACATCTGTCGTGAACAAGACGAATTTCCCGAAACTCAAGGTATTGCGACTTGCCGCCTGCCGCCGTAACGATACGATGGGTGAGCTCAATAAGCAGGATCAGGGACAGTTGACGAGTGGAGAACTCGGTATGTACCTGAATCTGAATACGAACAAACAGGCGCTTATCGAGTTGTTGAAATGGGATGCCTTGGAACGGCTGAATTTGGCATATAACCTCTTCGAAGGCGAGTTGCCGAGCGATGAGGAGATGGCTGCGGCCGGCTTTACGACTTATAAGGCGACTGCGGAAGCCGAGGAGAAGTACCCGATTCTGCAGGACACCTGCCGCTGGTTGCTTACCGACCGCGAGGTGGAACTTCCCGGTATGAACCGCAAGGTCAAGGGCAGCGAGGTTCTTTGTGTGCTGCCTAAGGCCCGGAGTTTCTCCATCAATCTGAACTTCTTGACCGGAGATATCCCTGACTGGATTTTGTTCCATCCCTATTTCGTTGAATGGAATCCCGAGTCCCTGATCTTCACCCAGTGGGAAAACGGTAAGGACTCGCAAGGCAACTCCGTAGGTTTCGACAACATCCGGAACAATTCGGATTTCGGATACGGTTATTACTATGGAAACGGTAAGGAAGCGGATCGCAGCAAGGCCGCTTATCCGATGTACTATAACAAGTTCGTGGGCGGCGGCGATGAAGGCGGCGTATGGCCCGACCTTCCGTAACAGGCAAATAGAATTACGTTAAAAGTCAATACGATCCGATGAAGAGATATTATGTATATGCGGCGCTCTTCGCTTTTGCGCTGACGTCGTGCGTCAAGGAGGATCTGGGGCAGGGAACGCCTGCTCCGGTCCCCGGGACGGAAGTGAAGCTTCCCGCCAATGCCGAGGCGGGCGAGTTGCTTATCAAGTTCAAACCCGAGATGTCCGGTATTCTGGACCGAACGTTCACACGGGCCATGCACAGCGGCGGCGGAGCGATGACCCGTTCGGGCATCCCTTCGACTGACGAAGTGCTGGAGATTCTCGGAGGCTACCATTTCGAGCGTGTCTTTCCCCGGGACGAGAGGACCGAGGAGCGTACGCGCGAAGCCGGGCTGCACCTTTGGTACAAAGTGAAGTTCGATGAGGATGCCGACCTGCAGCAGGCTGCCCGCAAGCTGAGCCTGCTGGGTGAAATCTCCGCCGTGCAGGGCAATCCCCGTATCAAGCGCGCCTACGATGTGAAACGTACCCGCACGTACGTAAGCGAGGCTGCCGCCCGCAACCTCTCCGCAGCGCGCGCCACAGAGGATGACATCGACTTTTCCGCATTGGGGTTGCCTTTCACGGCCGATCCTGCACTGAAATACCAGTGGCATTACTACAATACGGGCGACTACTCCTTTGCAGGAAACAACCCGGCTGCGAAGATCGTCGCCGGCTGCGACGTCAACTGCGTGGAAGCCTGGAAAATGTGTACGGGCGATCCTTCGATTATCGTCGCCGTGCTCGACGAGGGCGTGATGTATACGCATCCCGACCTCGAGGCCAATATGTGGAAGAACGACGGCGAAGCGTTCGGAGCCGGACAGGATGCCGACGGGAACGGCTATGTGGACGATGTCTACGGTTATAATTTCGTGACCAATTCGGGCGCCATCACGTGGGCCGGCGAAACTGACGCAGGTCATGGCACGCATGTCGCGGGAACCATTGCCGCGGTGAACGGCAACGGGCGAGGCGTCTGCGGAATTGCCGGTGGAAGCAACGGTGCGAATGGCGTGAAGATCATGACCTGCCAGGTCTTCGAAGGCGAAAACGGCGCGACTCTGGACGGTGAAGCCAAGGCTATCAAATACGCCGCCGACAACGGTGCAGTCATCCTGCAGTGCAGTTGGGGCTACGTCTCGGCTGAAGCCAATAAAGTCATTTTCGGAACTGTACTGGGCCCTGCTACGGAAGAAGAGTGGGAGAAGACCTATCCTCTGGAAAAGGAAGCGTTGGACTATTTCATCCAAAATGCGGGATCGCCCAACGGCGTCATCGAGGGCGGTATCGCCGTCTTCGCCGGTGGCAACGAGTATGCCGCGCTGCCCTCGTTCCCCGGAGCTTATTCCAAATGCGTGACGGTAGGAGCTCTGGATGCTGCTTTCACTCCTTCCAGCTTCACCAACTACGGGGCCGGTACCGATGTGAGCGCCCCGGGCGGCGATGCCGAATATTACGGTATCGTTGGCCAGGAGGACCCCGAAGGATGGTTCGACGGGAACGGCACGCCCGTTATGGGACACGGCTCGATTCTCTCGACCTGGGTATCCGACGGACAGGCGGCCTACGGTTATATGGACGGAACCTCGATGGCCTGCCCGCATGTGTCGGGCGTGGCGGCGCTGGGACTTTCGTATGCCGTGCAGAAGCGGCGCCATTTCAAGGCCGATGAGTTCGTCGCCCTCCTGAAAGAGTCCGTCAAGGAGATCGATCCCTACCTGAAAGGCAGCAAACTCTACTACTACACCCACAACTATGCGAGTGCCCCGGCGACCAAGATGGACCTGGGGAGTTATCGCGGAAAGCTGGGAACGGGGCTTGTCGACGCCGCGAAGCTGCTCAAAGCGGTCGAAGGCGGCGGTCTGGAGATGAAAGTCCCGAACATGTACGTTTCGGTGGACGGATCGGCGACGCTCGACCTGGCGTTCTATTTCGAGAACGGCCGCAACCTCAGCTATACGGTTTCGGTGGCCGACGCGCAGATCGCCAAGGCTTCTGTCGCCGAAACGATGCTGACTGTCGAGGGCATCGCCACGGGATCGACGAAGATCACCGTCAAGCCCTCCTCCGGGCAGGAGCAAACCCTGACAGTCACCGTGCGGAAAAACGCCGGCGAAGGCGGTTGGATGTAATATCGGACAAACGATGGGACGACTCGTATGGATGCGGCTCGCAGCGGCAGGCTGTTTCGCGGTGGGAACATTCCCGGCGCTATTTGCGCAGGAAATGCTTTTCCGCTCCGAAACTGCCGTGGACTCGCTGTTGAACCCGCAGATGGCCCCGGTGCAGCCTCTGCGCTTCGCCCTCACGACGGCGGCGCTGGGCACCATCCGCGAGGAAGACGAGCCGCAGCGCCGCAGTTTCGGCTTCGTGAACGTCGGAACAGAAACGGTCGTCATCACCCGTGTCAGCGTCGGCTGCCGTTGTCTTTCGGCCGTATGGCCCAAAGGCGGGATCGCCCCGGGAGCCAAGGGAACGATCGAACTGACTTACGACCCTGAGAAGCATCCGGGGCGTATCGACCAGAGCGCTTTCGTCTACCTCTCGGCATCCGGCCGAAAGCCGGTCGCTCGCCTGACCCTTACGGGCGAGGTGCTGCCCGAAGCAGGGCCATGGGCGCGTTATCCCCATGCAATGGGTGTGCTGCATCTCAAACAGCGGGAGGTCGGGTTCCGGGATCTGGAGGCCGGAGCAATTGCTTCGG
>Ga0192289_1034_pt1 | contig 9888 bp, 3 predicted proteins | sample Koala_Koa22_K3_FD_131246 | JGI IMG/M metagenome (GOLD analysis project Ga0192289, IMG submission 131246) | Enriched cells from koala feces incubated with labeled cellulose particles, San Francisco Zoo, California, United States - Koala_Koa2-2_K3 ... | reverse complement strand
TTTGAATAAACTGCAATTACTTACCCTTTACGGCCGCATGCGATTTTCGATGGTCCGAACTCGGGACAAATCATTTATTCGGATTGTTTGGTTCGGGCGTGTTCCGCCTGAAACTGCGTCGGCGTCTGGCCGAACTGTTTTTTAAAACGAATCGTGAAGTATTTGGGCGAGCTGAATCCCAATTCGTAGGAGACCTCCGAAATCAGCCGTTCGCTGTCGCAGAGCAGCATTGCGGCCTTTTTGAACCGGATCATTTCGATGAATTCGCCCGGACTGTGTCCCGTAATGCCTTTGATTTTCTGCGTCAGGATCGTTTTACTGACGTTCAGTTCGCGGCATAGCATTTGGACGTTGATGTCTTCCTTATAGAGATTTCGTTCGACCGCTTCGGTTGCTGCGGTCAGAAAATTGGCGTCCTTGTCGTTGGTGGTAACCACATCGGAACCTGCGATCGAACGGCTGTATTTCAGGCGCATTCGCTGCCGGTTCTCCAGCAGGTTGCGGCAGCGTGCTTCGAGCTGGCTGATGTTGAACGGCTTGGTAATATAGTCGTCGGCTCCCCGGCTGATGCTTTCGAGGCTGTGGCCGGTCGAAGGCTGCGCGGTCAGCAGGATGATCGGGATGTGGCAGGTTTCGAGGTCCTGACGCAGTTTGCTGCAGAGACTCAGACCGTCCATCACCGGCATTACCACGTCGCTGATGATAATGTCGGGCTGCAGTTTTTTGGCCATGCCGTATCCCTCGGCACCGTCGGAGGCCTCGTAGACCCGGTAATCCCGTTTGAAAATGGAATGCAGCAGGGCCCGCAGTTCGGCATCGTCCTCGACGATCAGCATTTTGTAGCCTTTTTCCGGAGCGGCCTCAGCAACGGGAGCGGGGATGTGGATGCGGGACGGCAGAGACTCTGTGGTACACTCCGGCCGGGATTGTCCAACGAATGTCACTTTGTCATCGCCGGTATACCATTTTTGGCCTGACGGAAGCGTAACGGTGAAGAGCGCACCGCCGTTGCGGTTGTTTTGCGCAGTCAGGGTTCCGTGGTGCAGTTCGAGGATGCCCCGGCTCAGGGCCAGTCCGATGCCTGTACCGTGGTTGTGGCGATCGCGCGAGGTTGCCGCGGTGTCCTGGTAGAAAGGATCGAAGATGTGCGGCAGGGCTTCCTCCGAGATGCCGCATCCGGTATCGGCAAAGGTGACCGTCACGATGCCGCCCTCCCTGCGGTGGTGTTTGGTGCGGATGGCGATGTCGATGCGGCCGCCGTCGGGTGTGTATTTGAACGCGTTGACCAGCAGGTTGGAAAAGACGCGCTGCATCTGTTTCTTATCGATACTCACGATCACAGCCTCGGCGGGGAGATGCAGTTTCAGCCGGATGTTGCGGTAGTTGGCATATTGTGCGAACGAATCCTGAATGTCGGCGATGAATGCGCCGAGGTCTGTTTCCGAAACCGCGATGTTCGTGTAACCTTGATTCTGTTTCTCGAAATCGAGCAGGTCGGAAACGAGCCGCTGCATGTTTTGTGCGTTCCGATAGGTATTTTCGATGTTTTCGACCCCCGGGGAGGAGTGCCCGTGGTTGCGGAAGAAGAGTTCGAGTTGTCCGATGATGAGCGTCAGCGGCGTACGCAGTTCGTGCGAGATATTGATGAAGAAGCGCATGCGTTCCAGGTTTTCGGTCTCCTTCTGTTTCAGGCGTTCGGCCAGCAGCATCCGCGAGTAAAAAGCATAAAGCAACCAGCCCAGCAGGGCCAGAGCGGCGATGTAGTAGAGTGCGCGGGCCGGCAGGGTGGCATACCAGACGGCGCGGATTTCGATGGGGAGTGCGATCTGCGTGCAGTCGTTGCCGAACTTGGAATGCGCGGCCCGTACGCACAGCCTGTAATCGCCGGGCGGCAGGTTCATGTAGACGATCGGGTGTTCCGGCGAAAAGAGTGTCCATTCGCTGTCGTAACCTTCGAGTATGTATTCGTAGAAGATCGGGTATACTTTTTCGAAATCGAAGGAAGCCAGCTCCACCGAAAGGTTCCGTTGGCGATGCTGCAACACGAGTTTTTGCGTGAATGGCAGCTCCTGCCGCAGAATCGGCTGCTTGTCGCCGGGACCGCCCGGGTAGATACGCCGGTTATTGACGATCAGACGGTCGAAGGCAATGTCGATGCTGTCGTCGGAGAACTCGACCTGTGAGGGCGTGAGGGTCTCGATACCGTCGATGCCGCCGATCACGATGTCGCCGTTGGCGCGTCTGAGGATGCAGCCGCTCCGGGCCGAACTGATGCCCAGCCCATTGTTGCGGCTGTAGTTGTAGCAGCGGTTGGTCCGGGTATTGAACAGCGACAGGCCGCTGTTCGTGCCGATGAGCAGGATGTCGGGGTCGACCTCGCCGATGAAGCTGGTGAAATTGTCCGCCAGGCCGATGTTTTCCTGCGTATAGCGTACCTCCTGCTGCATGTCGAGACGAATGAATCCCTGTCCGAGACTGGCGCCCCACATGCAGCCGTCGTGGTCGCAGAAAAGTTTGATGAAATTCAGTTTTGAATTGTAGTTGTTGCTGTCGTGACCGGCATAGCGGGTCATACGGCCGCTTTTCAGGTCGAGGATATGGACTCCGATGCCGCCGATCCACAGCCGGTCCCGGTCGTCGAATGCCAGCGAGAAGACGATTCCATTGTACCCTTCGATCGGACTGCGGACCACCTGCGCACTCCGTTTGTCGAATACGAGCACGCCGCGTGCGGTTCCCAGATAAAGTTTGCCGTCACGGAATTTGATGTCGTTGACGGTCTCGGGCCCGTCGGTGCCGTCTTCACTGCGGAACGTGTAGTCCGACCAGTTCCGGGAGGCGATGTCGTATCTGCGCAGCGTCCCCATGTAGGACCCGGTCCAGATGGCGTCTTCGTCGGCGTCGTACCAGGCCGATTTGAATTTGTGGTCGCTGCTGCCCGCGATGTAACGGATCTGTCCGTCGTGCGCCGATTGGCGGAACATGCCGAACTTGTCGGTCAGTATCCACAGGTCGCCGCGTTTGTCCTCGACCAGGGCATTGATGAGCTTCACCTCGCGTTCGGCCGGGAGCAGGATCGGGTTGAACGGGTAGTTGTCGGAGTTACAGTAGTAAATTCCGTCGTAAAACGTGCCGACCCAGATGCCTCCCTGATTGTCGGCCCGGAGGCTCCATACCGAACTCTCGCCGAGGGCGCCCAATTCGTCCGTGCGGCACAGACGGTCGGTTCCGAGGCGGTCGACACCGCTCATGGTTCCGATCCAGAGATTTCCCTTGCGGTCTTCGCAGAAGGCTCGGACCAGATTGCTTTTAAGCCGCATACCCCCGGAAGCATCCCGGTGATAGTGTCCGGTGACCGTATAGTCGCCGCCGAGCCGCCAGCAGCCGCGATCCATCGTTCCGATCCAGAGATCGCCCCTGCCGTCCGGATAGAGTGTGCAGATGTTTCCGGCGGCGGTCATGCGGCTGCGGACCTCGCCGTCGCCGTCGATCTCGCAGAGCCCGCCTTCGGACGTTGCGGCCAGCAGGGTGCCCGTCCGTGAACGGCAGAGGGCGGTGATGGACGTATGGGGATGAGGCAGGCTGTGGCGCAGCCGAAGCGAGTCGCCGCAGCGTTCGTAAATCCGGTTGCCCGATCCGACCCACAGTTGTTCTTGTTCGGCATACAGGGCGCAGTTCGGATAGTCGATCTCCGGGGAACAGAGCCGCCGGGGATGGTTCGTGCGGATGTCGTAGCAGAGAATGGCATCGTAGGAACAGACGTAGACCCGCTCGCTGCCGTTGCCGCAGAGGGGACGCATGGGCATCGGTTCCTGCCGGAAGTCGAGCGATGTACCGTTGTAGCGGTAGAGTCCGTAATTGGTGTTGAGCCATATAGCCCCCAGCCCGTCTTGATAGACCGAGAAGACCGAACTGTTGGAAAACGATTCGAGCCGGTTCACGCGGATAAACCGGAACGACGTTGCCTGCAGGGTCCAGGGGATCAGGCATAAAATCGGCAGCAGCAGCTTCAGGAACTTGTGGTGAATGGTTTCAGAGAGGGCCATACGCAAATTTAAATACTCGTTTCCGATAAAAAAAGGATTTCAGCGAAAATCGGAACTATTTTTTCAGGCGGTCGAAACTACCCGCAAATCCGTTCAAAATTACCCTGTGCCGCCGCCGAAAATTTCGTTTATTTACCTGCGAGGCGGAGTTCTGCCGCCTGCATTTTTGTCCGGAAATCAAAATTACCCCCAAATCCGAACGATCCTACCCCTCGGTACCGGCAGAAAAACAATTAATTTGTAACGTCGGAACAGCGAAAGTCCGACCGAACGGAACCCAACTTAAACCTAATACCCTATGATTAAAAAATCTACCCTGTTTGTGGTTGTATCGTTGCTGGCAAGCGGCTGTATCGAACCGGATGATTTCGGTCCCGAAGGCACCTATACGGCCGAAACCCGGGCGACGGTGAAGGCCGCATCCCTGGAATATGCGGATGCGGAACGCGAACCGTACCAGCTTCAATGGTCTGCGGACGATGCTGTAGACCTTTATTATGCGCCGACGAAAGTGTGGACGACCTTTGTCCGGACCTCGCCGGAGGCGGACGTTTCCGTCGCCGGGTTCTCTGCCGAGCAGGAATGGGAGTACGGCCGCCGGTCGCACATCTTTTATGCGATAGCCCCCTCCCAGGCGTTGGCGGAGACGGCCGGGACCGATCCGTCGGAATTGCAGTTCGAATTGGCCGAAACGCAGCTCGTGGAGAACGGAATCGAGAAATACATGGTCAGCAGCGCACTGGCCCTCGTGAAAGAGTCGGCCGGAGAAAAGCATGTCGAACTGGAACTCTCTCCCGCACTCTCGTTGCTGGACCTGGAGCTTTCGGCAACCAGCGATCTCGTGCTGAAAACGCTCTCGCTGACCTCCGTCGGAGCAGGAGCCGGCAAGGGTCTTACCGGTCCCTACAAACTCGACGCGGCGACTACGACGGTCAACATGCGCACGACGACCGGTAACAGCGTGACCCTCGATTTCGGCGAGGGACTCACCATGGAGAAAGGCAAACTCTATCAGGCCCGTGCAGTCGTGCTTCCGGCGAAACTTGCGGGACTGAATTTTTCGGTTTCGGGCAGTACGTCCAAAAGTTCGCTCGAACTCTCGGTCTGCGAGGCGGCGGACCTGAAACAGGGAGCTGTCAATCGACTCTCCCTGAGCCTTTCGCCGGGTCCCATCCGGCAGGATTACACCTTTACTGTCACTTCGGGAGCTATCGGTGAAGAGGCCAACAACAAGCAACTTACTTATTTGGGCGCCAATAAGACCCAGTCTACCGCCATCAAGGGTATCCGGATTGCCGAGAGCAAGGTGGACCTCGAATACGAGAGCGGTGAAACGAAATCCGAAGAGGCTTTCTGGGAGGCCGTGGCCCCCGATTGGATCGTGCTCAGTCAGACAAGCGGCAAGGGTGCCGTCGACATCGACGTGATGGTGCTGCCGAATCTCAATCCGCTGAAGAACGGTCGTGCGGAGACGACCACCGACCTTTCGGCCGACGGGACGGCCAACACCTATCTGGTCCATGCACCCGGTACTTACCGTTTCGATGCCCGGGTGATGGGAAACGGCGATGCCGGAGTTCTCGATGGTGCCGGATTCACCGATTACAACGGGGCCGAGATCACTTCGGCGGCGCTGACCGGCGGAGCCACGGCCCGCGTTCTCTGGCAGGAGTGTATCAACCAGATCACGGAGGTGAAATACGACGGTTCGGCCATCGAATTCACGACAAGCGATCATGTCGTTCCGTGCAATGCCGTTGTCGCGCTCTGCGACGGAGCCGGGCGGATCGTCTGGTCGTGGCAGATATGGTTCACCGACGAGCTGAATGCCGACGATGTAATCGTCAATGCGAACACCAACGAAACGGCCGTGGCGCAGGGACTGAACCGCTTCCCGCTGATGGACCGCAATCTGGGTGCGATGTGCCGGCTGGACGGCGATGCGGCCAGATTTCCCAAAAAACGCGAAGGCGAGATCACGATCATCCAATACACCGACGAGTCGAAAACGATCCCTACCGGAAAATCGTTCACTACGAAGGTCTATCAGCACGGCGTGGCTTCGAACTCTTATTACAAACCGCTCTGTTACTGCGGCATGAAATACCAGTGGGGCCGTAAGGACCCCTTCGTGAGCCCGTACACCTCCGGCAACTGGCCGGCCTTCGTGCGGTTCGACGGCGACAACAACGAGATTGCCCGCATCGTAACGGAAAACGGTGGATTCGGAAAGGGGTACGGCATAACCCTCGCTTCGGGCATTACGGCTCCCGATACCTATTACAAATCCAACAGTACGACGAACTGGCTGGAAGCGCATAATTTCGACCTATGGGGCAATGCTGACGGCAACAAGGTCGATGCGGCGACGAATGCCCGGCCGTATGGCGTGAAGACCATCTATGATCCGTGCCCGCCGGGGTATATGGTGCCGACGATCGACGCTTTCACGGCCTTTTCGACCAGCTGGATAGTCGGCAGTTACTTGAACGGTTATTTCTTCCGGGGCAGCAGCTCGGATACTGCAGGCATCTTCTTCCCCGCGGCCGGAGAGATCAACTCGGGCGGTTCGTTGGCGAGTATGGGGGCCGACAGCTACTATTATACCGGAAGCATTACCCGGGGGTCGAACAATTCGCACCAGCTGCAGGTCAAGAACGGCACGGTAAACAATAATTTCAATACAGGCCACGGCAACGGCCGGACCGTGCGTTGCATACGTTAGACACGGTAATACATTCATTGACAAACAGAAAAAATAATGAATCCGAACTATTTCATTTTGAACGTGGCGTTGCTTGCAGTCGGTTTGGCGACGGGGTGTGCCACAGAATACAATATTGAATCCGACCATAAAAAGGTTTTTACGGACCATCTCGTACTGGAGAGCAAAAACGGGCAGTACAAGGAGAAGCCGGGCGATGCAGAGTGGACGGAAACGACGTCGCGGATCGTTGCCGTAGGCTGCCGGCCCGAAGCTCCAGCTGTGACAGCCTGGGGAGGCCGCACGGATATAACGGCGACGGGTATCGAAGGTACGGACGGCTATTTCCGGTTGGGCCGCGTCGGGCGGCGCTGGGTTTTCGTCGACCCGGAGGGCGGTGTGAATATCATCCGGGGCACACAGAACGTTGCTTATCCCGAGAGCAGCCGTTTTGCATCGGCGGACGACTGGGCTGCCGAAACAGCCGATCTGCTGCTCACCTACGGATTCAATCATGCCGATTTCACGGGCGTGCGACCGCAGTATCAGTTGAATGCCCGGAACGCACGGATACTGAATCCCGCCGAAGGCCGGAAGAACTCGCACTCCGTAGCCCTGAATATGTTGCGTTCCTTCATGTGGGACGATGCCCGGAACCTGTCGTGGACCTACGATGACACCGATAACAACATGAACCGGCTGAACCTGATCTTCGAGGAGCGTTACGAAACCTATCTCGACGAGAAGACCCGCGAGATATGCGCACAGGTCGCCGACGATCCCTACATGCTGGGTTACCAGCTCGACAACGAACTGGGCTTCCGCGGGTGGGACTACCGGTACGGCAATCAGGATGTGTTGCTGCATAAGTTCCTCGCCTTGCCCGAAGCGGCGGCGGCCCGTCAGTATGCCGAGACTTTCGTCGTCGAAAAGGGACTGAACCGTGCCGAGGTTATGACCGTCACGAAAACTGCGGATGTCGTCAGACTCGGACTTTCGGATGCCTATGACGAGTTCCGTTCACGTGTGGCCGAGAAATATTACAAACAGTATCACGATGTGATCCGCAAGTACGACCCGAACCACCTGATTTTCGGCAGCCGCCTGCACAGCAACGGGAAATACGACAAGCAGACGCTGCAAGCCTGCGCCAAGTATTGCGATGTGGTGACGATCAATTACTACGGAGTCTGGACCCCCGAGGCCGATTTTCTGGAGGAGTTCCGCTCGTGGACCGGCGACCGGCCGTTCTTCGTCACCGAATTCTATGTAAAGGGCGAGGACGCCAATTACGATGGAACGCCTTACAACAATCTCAGCGGAGGCGGCTGGGTGGTGCCGTCGCAGATCGCCCGCGGCGATTTCTACCAGAATTTCTGTCTCGGACTGCTCGAAGCCGATAATTGCGCCGGATGGACCTATTTTGCCTATGACGACGCTTTTACAAGTACGGCTGACAACAATAGCAACCGAGGACTGGTTTCAGCAAAATTTTACCCCTGGCTCGGATTTCTCGAAGGCGTGGGACGCCTGAACCGGAATGTTTATGCCATCATGGATCGTTTCGATAAGTAATCCCCGGGGCTCCTATCAAAAACTACTAATATTCGGAAATTTATGAAAAAGTTTATATACGTGCTGTTTTTCATCGTCGCAGGATTGTTCACTCCGGTATTGTGTCCCGTGGCGTCGGCGCAGCAGAAACAGGACGCTCCGCAGGTTACTGGTACGGTCGTCGATGAACACGGCAGCCCGGTGGTCGGTGCGACGGTTGTCGTTACCGGGACGCAGTCGGGCGCTACGACCGACACCCGCGGACGATTCACGGTCAAAGGGATAAATACCGGAACGCTGCAAGTCCGGTTCATCGGCTATCAGACGGCTGAGATCGCGATCCAGCCCAAGAAAACGCATTACGACATCACTCTGCAGGAAGAGGTTCGCTCGGTCGATGAGGTGGTGGTCATCGGTTACAGCGCTGTCCCGCGCAAGGACCTGACGGGATCGGTGGCGGCCATGCGTTCGGACGAGCTGATGAAGACCGGCTCGACCGATTTCACCTCTGCGCTGCAGGGCCGTATGGCCGGCGTGCGCGTCACGACGCAGTCGGGTGAGGCCGGGGCCGGCGTGGACATCACCATCCGCGGTACCAATTCGCTGAATGCCGGCACGGCGCCGCTCTATGTCATCGACGGCATGCAGATCGATGTGAACGAGGGCGAGGTGGCGACCTCTTCGGCCGGCGGCGGACAGAATACCTACAATCCGCTCGCGTCGATCAATCCCAACGACATCGCTTCGATCGATGTGCTGAAGGATGCTTCGGCGGCGGCCATCTACGGTGCGCGCGGCGCCAACGGGGTCATTATCATCACGACCAAGAGCGGCAGCTCCTCGCTGAAGACCGACATCAATCTGAATATGTATTTCGGCGTACAGCAGATCACCAAGCGATTCGACGTGCTCGACGGACAGGACTATATCGATTACAAATTCGCCCGCGGCACGGACAAGGAGGTCTGGGGCAAAGATTATCAGGACGGCAACGGTGTGGTTCCGCGCAATGTGGTCAAGGACGGTTTGCAAACTTTCGATTACCAGGACGCTTTGACTCGCACGGGGTTCATGCAGAATTACGACGTCTCATTGAATACCATTGTAAACAAGACCCGTATCTCCGCGTCGTTGGGTTATTACGACCAGAAAGGCATTATCGAAAGCAACGGTTTTCAGCGCTATTCGGGCCGCATCAAGGTCGATCACGAGATCAACAAAAAATTCTCGGCGGGAGTTTTCGCGACTTTCGGGCGTGTGGACAACAAGGGAGCCATGAGCAGCGGCGGTGTCTCGGGTACGGGCGGTTACACGGGAATCGTTCAGATGATGTATACCGAGCGTCCCGTCATCCTGTATACGGCCAGCGAATTGGCCGGTGAATATGCCAATTATGTCGACCTGACGTCGATGATCTCCGACGAAGCCTACAAACGTTCGCTGTTCGACCGGCTGCTCGGCAATGTCTATGTGCAATACAAGCCGATTGCCGATCTGCGTATCCGCGTCAGCGGATCGCTCACCAATACGAATTCGAAACTCAGCGAGTTCTACTCCTCGCGCAGCCGCTGGGGGCGCAGCAGC
>Ga0192289_1030_pt3 | contig 9926 bp, 7 predicted proteins | sample Koala_Koa22_K3_FD_131246 | JGI IMG/M metagenome (GOLD analysis project Ga0192289, IMG submission 131246) | Enriched cells from koala feces incubated with labeled cellulose particles, San Francisco Zoo, California, United States - Koala_Koa2-2_K3 ... | reverse complement strand
GTTTCACGAACAGCATCTGGTAGAGCATGCGCGGCACGGCGCGGCGGTTGGTTTTCGACTGGATGCTGTCGTAGAGCCGCTGGTTGTGGGCCGAGGCGTCGGGATTCGACACCCGGGCGCTGTCGGGGGTGAACCGGTCGGGCGTATGCGCACCGGGGCCTGCGACGCGGGCAAAGGAGGCGGTTGCCGCTGCAGTCAGGGTCAGTAGCAATATGCAGAACCGGGCATACATTTGGTAAAGATAACGCTTTTTTCCGGTATTAAGTATGAAAAATCGCATCCGGAGGCCCTCCGGATGCGAAAAAAGGTTCACCCGGAGGTGAACCTTTTTCTATCGTGACAGTCGGATATATCGTTCGGTGCGTCGCTTTATGCCTGCGCGGGGAGCTGTTTCCACTGCCTCTGCCTGCTTCCGCCTCTGTCACCTCCGTTCCGCTGTCCTGCCCCCCCCCGGATTATCGGCGGCCTTCTTTGGCCTCGATGCATTCGGTGGCATGGGGCACCTTCATCAGGCGCTCCTTGGGAATGAGTTTGCCGGTGGTCTTGCAGATGCCGTAAGTCTTGTTCTCGATGCGCACGAGCGCCATTTCGAGGTTGCGGATGAATTTCATCTGATGGGCTGCCAGCCGGCCGCTCTCCTCTTTCGAGAGAGTTGCGGCACCCTCCTCCAGCACTTTGAACGTCGGCGATGTATCCTCGGTGTCGTTGTCGGCCGTATGGGTGATCGTGGCGCGCAGCAACTCGTAGTCCGCGCGTGCGTTCTCGAGTTTCTTCAGGATAAGCTGCTTGAACTCTTCGAGTTCCGCGTCGCTGTACCGTGTTCTTTCGTCTGCCATAGTCGTATCCTCCTTGTTTTGGTTTCATGTAAAATTAAGCAATAATTCCGATATTACCAAATTTTACAGGATATATCGGGGGCTATATCCGCGTCACCGCGATGCGCAGCGGTTCTTCGTCGACATCGGTCTCCGCGACCGCTTCGCCGGCCGGTTCCGCCGCGGCCTTCACCTCCACGGCAAGGGTCTGCGACGCGATGTAGTCGGCGAACCGGGCGATGCCGTCGGCCACGCAGGGCTTGTCTTCGATCTCGACGCGGATTTTGTCCGTGACCTCGAATCCGGAGTCCTTGCGGATATTCTGGATGCGGTTTATCAACTCGCGTGCCACACCTTCGGCTTTCAGCTCCCCGGTGACTGTAATGTCGAGCGCCACGGTGAGTTTTCCCTCCGAAGCCACCAGCCATCCGGGCATATCCTCCGAGGTGATCTCGAAATCGGCGGGCGTCACGACGATCTTCTCCCCGCCGAGGTCTAACACCGTTTCGGGAGCTGCCTCGATCTCGGCGATGCGCTCCTGCGAGAATTCCGCCGTGAGGGCGGCTATCTGCTTCATGTATTTGCCGTACCGCGGGCCGAGGGTCTTGAAATTGGGCTTGATGCGCTTGGTAATCAGCCCCGTGGTCTTCTCGATGAGCTCGATGTCCTTGACGTTGACCTCTCCCATGATGAGGTTCTTCACCGCCGAGATGCGCTCCGCCATGGCGGGGTCGAGCACCGGAATCAGGATTTTGGTCAGCGGCTGGCGCACCTTGATCGAGACTTTGCGGCGCAGGGCCAGCACCATCGACGAAACCTTCTGGGCCAGCGACATCATCTCCTCCAGCCGGGCGTCGATCAGCCGTTCGTCGGCCTTCGGGAAGACCGAGAGGTGCACCGACTCGTCGGCGTGCCGGCCGCTCACGGCGGTGAGGTCCGTGAAGATGCGGTCGGAGATGAACGGCGCGAAGGGCGCCGCGAGCATCGAGACGGTCTCCAGACAGGTGTAGAGCGTCTGGTAAGCCGCCAGTTTGTCCTCCGACATGCCGCCGCCCCAGAACCGCTTGCGGTTGAGGCGCACGTACCAGTTCGAGAGGTTCTCGCCCACGAACTCCTGGATGGCGCGGGCCGCCGGGGTCGGGTCGTAGTTTTCGAGCGATTCGGTCACCTCTTTTACGAGGGTGTTGAGCAGCGAGATGATCCAGCGGTCGATTTCGGGCCGTTTCTCCATCGGCACCTCGGGTTCCTTGCCCGTGAACGAGTCCACGTTGGCGTAGAGCGCGAAGAACGAATAGGTATTGTAAAGGGTTCCGAAGAACTTGCGGCGCACTTCATCGACGCCGTCCTTGTCGAATTTGAGGTTGTCCCACGGCTGCGAGTTGGAGATCATGTACCAGCGCGTCGCGTCGGCTCCGTAGGTGTCGAGTACCTCGAACGGATCGACGGCGTTGCCCAGGCGTTTGGACATCTTGTTGCCGTTTTTGTCCAGCACCAGTCCGTTCGAAATGATGTTCTTGAAGGCCACCGAGTCGAACAGCATCGACGCGATGGCGTGCAGCGTGAAGAACCAGCCGCGCGTCTGGTCGACGCCCTCGGCGATGAAATCGGCGGGGTAGACCTCGTTGAAGCCCTCCTTGTTTTCGAACGGGTAGTGCACCTGCGCATAGGGCATGGCGCCCGAGTCGAACCACACGTCGATCAGGTCCGATTCGCGCTTCATCGGCTCGCCCTTCGACGAGACCAGCACGATCGAATCCACATAGGGACGGTGCAGGTCGATGTTCGCTGTCGAATAGTTCTCCTTCGACATGTCGCCGACCTTGAAATTTTTGTACGGATTCTCCTTCATCACGCCCGCGGCAACCGACCTCTCGATCTCGCCCATCAGCTCCTCGATCGAACCGATGCATTTCACCTCCGAGTAGTCCTCCGTGGCCCATACCGGCAGCGGGGTTCCCCAGAAGCGCGAACGCGAGAGGTTCCAGTCCACCAGTCCTTCGAGCCACTTGCCGAAGCGGCCCGTTCCGGTCGATTCGGGTTTCCAGCGGATTGTCTTGTTCAGTTCGATCATCTTGTCGCGCAGCGCCGTGGTGCGGATGAACCACGAGTCGAGCGGGTAATACAGCACCGGTTTGTCCGTGCGCCAGCAGTGGGGGTAGGAGTGGGTGTGCTTCTCGATTTTGAACGCCTTGTTTTCGGCCTTCAGCATCACCGAGATGTCGATGTCGAGCGTCGGGTCGGTGTCGCACAGCCGTTCGTCGTAAGCGTTCTTCACGTAACGGCCCGCATACTCCCCGTATTTCGCGGCGTCGACGTTCGTCTTCACGAACTCCGGGTCGAGGTCCTCCACGAGGAAGAACTTGCCCTGCTTGTCCACCATCGGCTGGTTCTTGCCGGCGCGGTCCACCATGAAGAGCGGCGCGATGCCTGCGGCTTTCGCCACGCGGTCGTCGTCGGCGCCGAACGTCGGGGCGATGTGCACGATGCCCGTACCGTCGGAGGTGGTCACGTAGTCGCCGACGATCACGCGGAACGCGTCGCCCATCGGCTTCACCCACGGAATCAGCTGTTCATAACGGATGCCCTCCAGCTCGGGACCCTTCCAGACGCCTTCCAGCACCTCGTAGGTCCCCTCCATCTTTTTGGTGAAATAGGAGCCCAGGAGGTCTTTGGCCAGGATGACCGTCTGCGGTTGGTCGGTATAGGGATTGCGGCATTTGACCCGCACGTATTCGATGGCGGGGCCCACGGCCAGCGCGGTGTTCGACGGCAGGGTCCACGGCATGGTGGTCCAGGCGAGGAAATAAAGGTCGCCTTCGGTCCCTTCGAACAGCGTTTCGCTCTTCGCATCGCGCACGACCCGGAACTGCGACGTACAGGTCGTGTCCTTCACGTCGCGGTAACAGCCCGGCTGGTTCAGCTCGTGGGTCGAGAGACCCGTTCCGGCCGCCGGTGAGTAGGGCTGGATGGTGTAGCCCTTGTAGAGCAGCCCCTTGTCGAAGAGCTGTTTGAGCAGCCACCACAGCGTCTCGATGTATTTGTTGTCGTAGGTGATGTACGGATCGTCCATATTGACCCAGTAGCCCATCTTGCGCGTGAGGTTCTCCCAGGCGCCCGTGAACTCCATCACCGCCTCGCGGCACGTGCGGTTGTACTCCTCGATCGTGATCTTCTTGCCGATGTCCTCCTTGGTGATGCCGAGTTTCTTCTCGACGCCCAGCTCCACGGGCAGTCCGTGGGTGTCCCATCCGGCTTTGCGGTGCACGAGGTAGCCCTGCTGCGTTTTGTAGCGGCAGATGATGTCCTTGATCGTGCGGGCCATGACGTGGTGAATGCCCGGCATGCCGTTGGCCGAGGGGGGCCCTTCGTAGAATACGAACGCGGGGTGCCCCTCGCGGGTGTCGATGCTTTTGTGGAATGTGTCGCGGGCGTCCCACTCGCCGAGCACGTCGGCGGCTACGCCGGCCAGGTCGAGGCCTTTATACTCCTTGAACTTCATATCGGTAAGAAATTTCTTCGCTGTTTTTCTGACAAGCAGCAAAGATATAAAAAAGATTTAATAATCGGACTTTTTTAAGCCCGATTATCGTATACCGCGAATCGGTGCTATTTCCGGACGGGAATGTCGAGCCAGAAGCAGGAACCTTCGCCGAGGGCCGAATCGACGCCGGTGCGCCCGCCCAGCTGTTCGGCGATCGACTTGCAGATCGAGAGCCCGAGACCGGTTCCCTGCGTGAAGGTGTCGAGTTTGACGAAGCGTTCGAAGATGCGCTCCTGATCTTCGGGGGCGATGCCGATGCCCGTGTCGCGGACGTAGAAACGTATGTGATCGGGAATCTCGCGGAATCCGATCGTGACCGATCCTTCTTTCGTGAATTTCAGGGCATTGCGGATGTAGTTGCCGATGATCCGGGTGACTCCCTGCCGGTATCCCGGGACCGGGAGCGGCGGCAGTCCCTCCTCCACGCGGAGCTCCACGGCCGGGGGACACTGCGGGCGGAACATACCGGCGGTTTCGAGACAGAAATCCCGGGCGTCGAAGACCGTGCGGACGATCTCCGACCGTCCCGCTTCGATCAGCGCCAGGTCGAGCACGTCGGAGATGATCTGCAGCAGCAGCGTGTTGTTGCGCCGGATAATGGCGGAGTATTCCCTGCGGGCTCCGGCGTCCTGCTCGTGGGCGAGCAGTTCCGAGAATCCGACGATGGCGTTCAGCGGCGTGCGTATTTCGTGGCTCATATTGGCCAGAAACGCCGATTTGAGTTTGTTGGCCTCCTCGGCGCGTTCCTTCGCTTCGCGCAGCTCCTTTTCGGTGCGTTTGAGTTCGGTGATGTCGTAGTTGGCGCACGCCAGGTCGATAACGCCCTCCTCCGGACGGTAGTCGCGGCAGAGGACGTGGGTCATGAGCCAGCGCACCGGTTCGTTCGGGCGGATGATGCGCACCTCGTCGGTGCAAGACGGGATCTCCCCGCGTTCGAGGGCTGCAAGCAGGTGTTTGAGGCGCTTCCGGTCGTCGGGATGGACATGCTGCCAGGTTCCGATGATCTCCGAGACGGGCGTCCCTTCCGATTCGCCGTAGTTCGCCGCCCAGGGGCCTTTGGTGTAGCCCGCTCCCGTACAGAGGTTGTAGCTGACGCAGCCCACGTGTGCGAAATCCGAAATCAGGCTGAACAGGTTCTCGAAATCGGCCAGCCGTTCCCGGCTGTGCGTGGCTTCGGTGATGTCCTCGAGCAGGATGACCAGTTCGTCGTCGTCGCCCGGGGTGTTGTAGATCAGGCTGCGGCAGATGCACCCGGTGGGGCTTTCCCACTTATGTTCGCTGAACGAGCGGGAGGGAATGCCCTCTAATACGGGAATGTCTTTCTGCGGGTTTTCCCCTGCTTCACGGGCTGTTTTGCCGGCGTACTCCTGCGTGTGGACGCCCAGGATCGTACCGGCCCGCTGGTTGATGTACGAGAGCAGGTAATCGACCGCTTCGCCCGTTTTGTCGCGCAGGATGTTGATGCGTATGTAGCCGATCGGCAGGTGTTCGATGAGTTGTGCGAGGTGGCTATAATTGCGTTGCGTCGCCATGTAGCTCTGGTTGACGGCGGCCAGTTCCGCACTTTCGGGGCTGTCGTCCGCGGCGCAGCGCACGCTTCCGAAGGCTGTCCGGATGTTTGTCCGCGGGTCGGTCCGAACCTCCACGGACTTGACCTGCAGGCATTTGTTCCCGTTTGCCGTGACGAATGTCTCGTCGAGCGAATCGGTGACTTTGAGTGCCGCGCACCGGGTGTAAATCCGTGCCCGGCGCGCCTCTCCGGGCAGTTGGTAGAGATCGGCGAATGAAATGCAGGTGCGGTCGGCGCCGAAAAGTTCGGCTGCCAGTCGGGAACAGGTCATTTCGTGGCGGTCGAAATCGAGCAGCCACCACCCGATGCCCGAGGCGTCGAGGGATTTTTGCAGTAGTTCGGCCGAAACGGAATGTTGTTCTGCGTTCATGGAAGCCGGGTTTATTCCGTGAGTTTGCGGAGGACGTTCCCCGTCCGGCGGCGGCGGCTGCGGGCCGGGCTCCCGGCGGCGACCGAGTCGGCCGGAACGTCGCGTGTCACGACGGCTCCGGCGCCGACGACCGCGCGGGCGCCGATCGTGACCCCCGGACAGACGATCGCGCCGCCTCCGATCCAGCAGTCGTCGCCGACGGTGATCGGGCGTCCGGCCTCCAGCCCCGTCCGGCGCTCGGAGGCCTCCATCGGGTGGAGGGCGGTGAGCAGCTGCACTTTGGGACCTATGAGCGCGTGGCGGCCGATGCGTATCGGCGCCAGGTCGAGGAACACGCAGTCGAAATTGACGAAGGAGCCTTCGCCGATCGAAATGTTGACGCCGTAGTCGCAGCGGAACGGTTCGCGGACGAATCCTTCGCAGCCGGGGCACAATTCGCGCAGCGCGGCGCGATACTCCTCGCCGTGGCCGCACAACTCGACGTTGAGCCGGTGCATGAGACGGGTGGCCCGGTCGCGGATGGCCGTGAGTTCGGGGTCCTGCGGCGTGAACCACTCCCCGCTGAGCATCTTTTCCCGTTCGGTCATTTTCCCTTAGTCGAAGGACTGCATTTCGATCAGTTTGGCATAGATGCCGTTGCGTTCCATCAGTTCGGCGTGGGTGCCCCGTTCGGCGATGCGTCCGTGGTCCACGACGATGATCTGGTCGGCGTTGTGGATGGTCGACAGACGGTGGGCGATGACCACCGACGTGCGGCCTTTGAGCAGGTTGTTGAGGGCCTCCTGCACGAGTTTTTCGCTCTCGGTGTCGAGGGCCGAGGTGGCCTCGTCGAGAATCAGGATGTCGGGGTTCTTCAGCACCGCGCGGGCAATCGAAAGCCGCTGACGCTGTCCGCCGGAGAGTTTCACGCCCCGGTCGCCGATGTTCGTTTCGTAGCCCTCGGGGCTTTCGCGGATGAAGCAGTCGGCGTTGGCGACCTTCGCCGCCTCGACCACCTCTTCGTGCGTGGCGCCGCGCTTGCCCATGGCGATGTTGCCCTCGATGGTGTCGTTGAAGAGCACGGTGTCCTGCGCCACGACGCTCATGTGTTCGCGCACGCTCTCCTGCGTATAGTCGCGCAGCGAGACGCCGTCGATGCGGATGTCGCCCGCCGTGGGGTCGTAGAACCGCGGCAGCAGTTCGCTCAGGGTCGACTTGCCGCCGCCCGAGGGACCCACCAGCGCCACGGTCTGCCCGCGGAGTATCTCGAACGAAACGCCTTCGATCACCTCGCACGAACCGTCGTAGGTGAAATGCACGTCGCAGAATTCGATTTTCTCCTTCAGGCCCGTCAGCTCTTTGGCGTCGGGGGCGTCCTGTATTTCGGGGGTCGTGTCGATGATCGAGAAGATGCGCTCGCCGGCGGCGATGCCCTGGTTGATGTTGGCGAACTGGTCGATAAAGGTGCGCACGGGGCGCGTGATCTGCGAGAAGATGGCCACGAAGGCGATGAATCCGCCGGGATCGAGTGTCCCCTTGGCCACGAGCGAGCCTCCGAAGACGAGGATCACGCCCACGGCCGTGATGCCCAGAAATTCGCTCATCGGCGACGCCAGTTGCTGGCGGCGGGCCATCGAGAGGGTCAGCCGCGCCAGGTCGGCGCTGATGGCATAGTATTTCTGCTTGATGTACTCGACGGCGTTGTAGCTCTTGATGACTTTGATGCCTGCGAGCGATTCGTCGAGCGTGGCGACCATTTCGCCCATGCGCTGCTGGTTGGTGCGTGCCGGGTGGCGGAGTTTTTTGACGATGCTGCCGATCAGCAGCGCCACCACCGGGAGGAACAGCACCGAGAAGATTGCCAGCTCCCACGAAATGGCCACCATCATCACGATGTAGCCGACGATGAGGAACGGCTCGCGGAACGACACCTGAAGCGTGTTGGTGATGCAGAACTGCACGACGCCCACGTCGGAGGTGATTTTCGAGATGATGTCGCCTTTGCGCTGGTCCGAGAAATAACCCACGTTCATGTCCATCACGCGCGAGAACATCTCGTTGCGCATACGCTGCAGGGTCCGGGTGCGCATGTTCTCCATGGTCCAGGCGCCCAGATAACGGAACAGGTTGCTCAGCAGGCTGATGCAGACGGCCACCACGGCCAGCAGCAGCAGTACGTTCTGCGTGGAATACTCCTGGAAGATATGCGAATAGGTGAAATTGAAGAGTGTGGCCAGATACTCCTTGTTCAGCTCCAGGGGAGGCAGTTTCTCGACATACTCGAACGAGTAGTTCGCGTCGAACATGGTGTTCAGGATCGGGATGATCAGCATGAACGTCAGCGAGTTGAACAGCGCGTAGAAAAGGGAGTAGAAAAAGTAGGGAACGGCGTATTTCTTGATCGGCCGGGCGAAGCCCAACAGCCGCATATATGTCTTGAACATTCCGGGCGTATGGTTTGGTGGTTACGCAATAATCGAAACAAAGGTATGAAAAAGAATTGACAGCACCAAAACCGGATTGCGGGCGGTACGGCCAACGGTTGCGACTGATAAAAGGGGGCGTTACGGCTCCAAAGGTAGAAATAATAACCCGAAAAGCGAAACTTGCAGGCAATTTCGGCGAAAGTTCGCGCCCGAAGGAGCAAAAAAAACGGAGCGGCAACGTTTCCGTTTACCGCTCCGCAGGATTGTATCCGGTGTCTTCCAGCCAGTGTGCCCGGTCGTTGGCCGCCGCTACGGCCAGCACGTCGCAGCGGTTGTTCTCCACCGTGTCGGCGTGTCCCTTGACCCAGACGAAGCGGACGTTGTGGCGGTTGTACACGCTGAGGAAGCGCATCCACAGGTCGGGATTCTTCTTGCCGGCGAATTGCTTGCGCACCCAGCCGAAGACCCAGCCTTTGGTGACGGCGTCGACGACGTATTTCGAATCGGAGTAGATCACGACGTCCGAACCCTCGAACTTGAGGGTTTCGAGCGCCACGCACACGCCCATCAGCTCCATGCGGTTGTTGGTCGTCAGCCGGAAACCCTGCGACAGTTCCTTGCGGTGGTGCCCCGAGAGGAGCACCGCGCCGTATCCCCCGGGCCCGGGGTTCCCGAGGGCCGAGCCGTCGGTGTAGATTGTAATTGTCGGCACAATTCCAAGAATTAATAATTAAGAATGAAAAATTAAAAATGGCGTCTAACGTCCTTTTCGGGAAACTTTTAATTCTTAATTTTTCATTTTTAATTATTTCAGCGCATCGAGCTGCTCGCGGATCGCTGAAATCTTGGCTTCGGTGTCGGCCTGCTTGGCGCGTTCGTTGGCCACGACCTTTTCGGGCGCCGAGGCGACGAAACGTTCGTTCGAGAGCTTCTTCATCACCGAGGCGAGGAATCCCTCGTAGTAGGCCAGGTCGTCGGTGAGTTTTTTGCGCTCGGCTTCGGCGTCGATCTTGCCCGCCATCGGCACGAAATACTGGGTGGTCTTGACGATGAACGCCGCAGCCGCCGGGTCCTTCTCCGCCACGGTCTCGATGGACGCGAGGTTGGCCATCTTCATCACGACGGGGGCGAACTCCGCGGGGTAGTTCTCGTCGGCGATCACCCGCAGCGTCAGTTCCTCCTTCTGCGGCAGGTGCTTCGGGTGGCGGTGGTTGCGCCCCGAGGT
>Ga0192289_1033_pt1 | contig 9959 bp, 7 predicted proteins | sample Koala_Koa22_K3_FD_131246 | JGI IMG/M metagenome (GOLD analysis project Ga0192289, IMG submission 131246) | Enriched cells from koala feces incubated with labeled cellulose particles, San Francisco Zoo, California, United States - Koala_Koa2-2_K3 ... | reverse complement strand
TTCACGCAGCCGCGCTTCGACCGCAACGATTACGACAACCTGATTAAAATGGTCCGTTCGCAGCTCGACAACGCCAAGTCGAACCCCGACTACCTGATGGAAGAGAAGGTGGTCGACGTGACCTACGGCCACAATCCCCGCCGCCGGATGATTTCGAACGAGATCGTCGACAAGTTCGATTTCGAGCAGCTGCCCGCTATCTACGCGAAGCTCTACCCCGGTGCCACCGGCTTCGTCTTCACGTTCGTGGGCAACATCGACCCCGAAACGCTGAAGCCCCTCGTGGAGAAATACATCGGTTCGATCCCCGCTGCCAAAAAGCCCCTGAACTATGTCGACGACAAGGCGGCTCCGGTCAAAGGCGAGGTCACCGAAGAGTTCACCGCCCCGATGCAGCAGCCGAAGGTGTCGGTAGTCTACTATTTCTCGGGCAAGATGCCCTACACGCTCAAGGACAAGATGGCCCTGACGTTCCTCACGCAGGCGCTCAATGCACGCTACCTGATCTCGATCCGCGAGGAGAAAGGCGGCACCTACGGCGTGCGGGTCAAGGGTTCGACGGAGTATATCCCCCATCAGACCTACGACATGACCATCTCGTTCGACACCAACGAGGAGATGGCCGACGAGCTGTGCGAAATCGTGATGAAGGAGATCCGGGAGATCGCCGAGAACGGTCCCAAGACCGAGGACATCGAGAAGAACCGCGAATTCATGCTCAAGAGCTGGCAGAACAGCCTCGAGCAGAACGGTGCCTGGATGCGCTACCTGCAGATCAAGGAGGAATCGGGGCTGAACTACGTTGCCGACCACGAACAGGCCATCCGCGATCTCACGAATGCCGATGTGCAGGCCCTCGCCAAGAAACTCCTTGCCGACGGCAACCTGGTGAAGGTCGTCATGCGTCCGGCCAAGACAGAAGATAAATAGAACAATATTTCGAACCAAATGAAGAAGGCAGCCCCGAAAGGCTGCCTTCTTCATTACCCGAAACGGCCAAAAATAGTTAACTTTGCCAACTGAAACAATCAACAGACTCATCATGCAAAAAAGTATCCGGCTGGTCTCCGGCCTCTACCTCAAGCTCGCCCTGCTGACGGTAGCCGTAGGCTTCGTGCTGCGTATCGTACTCCTCTTCAACGCCCAGACGACCTCTTTGGGCTTCTCTTTCGGCGAATGGCTCGAAATTTTCCTGTTCGGCGCCGTGAACGATTTCTGCGCCGCGACCGTGGGCTTCGTCTTCCTGTGGCTCTTCATGCTGAGCGTCTCGCGCACGAAATACACAAAGCCGTGGGGATACATTATCCTCACCCTGCTCGCGGCGGCATTCTGCTACGTCGCATTCTTCAACACGATCTTCGACGAATACGGCAGCGTCGCACCCCGCATCGCCATGTACGTCCTCGGGTACTGGGCCGGCAGTTTCGCCCTGCGGCTCTTCCTGCCCGAGGGATTCCGCAGCCACTGGACCACCATCTGGTTCGCACTCTTCGTCGTCTTTTACGTGGGCGCCATCGTCTTCAACGGGCTGAGTGAATATTTCTTCTGGAACGAATTCGGCGTCCGCTACAATTTCATCGCCGTCGATTACCTGGTCTACACCAACGAGGTGGTGGGCAACATCATGGAGTCCTACCCCGTCGTTCCGATGGCGCTCGGCGTCATCGTCGTCACGCTGCTCATCACGTGGTACCTCTTCCGCCGCGACCTCGTCCGCGCCGAGGAGCTGAAGGGCTGGCAGTGGAAGGCGGTGATCGCCCCGGCCTACATCGCGGCGCTGTTCGCGGCAATCGGCCTGCTGAATTTCAACACCCGTTTCCAGGACAGCGGAAACGTCTATGTCAACGAGCTGCAGGCCAACGGCCTCTACAAGTTCTACGACGCCTTTGTCAAGAATTCGCTCGACTACGAGCAGTTCTACCTCACGCGCCCCGAAGCCGATGCCGAAGCCTTCGTCCACGAGGTATACGGCAGCACGGGCGACAACCTGCGCACGGTGAGTGCCGGGGGGGGTCGGAGATTCGCCGCAACATCGTGCTCATCACCATCGAGAGCATGAGCGCCTCGTACATGGAGCGTTTCGGCAACACGGAGTCGATCACGCCGGTCCTCGACTCGCTCTACCGGCTGGGCATGGCCTTCGACCGCGTCTACGCCACGGGCAACCGCACGGTGCGCGGACTGGAGGCCGTGACACTGTCGCTTCCGCCCTGCCCCGGACAGAGCATCATCAAACGCCCGAACAATGCCGGAATGCACTCCACGGGAGCCCTGCTGCGTGAAAAAGGCTACAACGTGACCTATTTCTACGGCGGCAACAGCTATTTCGACAACATGGAGACCTTCTTCTCGGGCAACGGATACGACATCGTGGACCAGAAAAGCTACTCGCCCGAAGAGATCACTTTCGCCAACATCTGGGGCGTCTGCGACGAGGACGCCTACCGCAAAGTGATCCGCACGCTCAACGAACAGTCCGGGGACGGAAAACCCTTCTTCGCCCATGTCATGACCGTCAGCAACCACCGTCCCTTCACCTACCCCGCCGGGAAAATCCGCATCCCCAACGACTCGAAATCACGGGCCGGCGGCGTGCTCTACACCGACTATGCCCTGGGGCAATTCCTGGCCGAAGCGTCGAAGCAAGCCGCGGCCCGAAACCACCGTGGGCCTCACCACCGCCGACCACTCCGCCTCGAGCGCGGGCCGCACCGAAATTCCGCTGCACAAATACCACATTCCGGCGCTGATCTTCGCTCCGGGATTCGTGGCTCCGCGCGAGGTCGGGGGCATCGTTTCGCAGATCGACCTGATGCCCACCCTGCTGTCGCTGCTCAACATGAACTACGATTCGCATTTCTACGGCCGCAGCATCTTCGACCCCGACTACGTCAACCGGGCCTTCATCGCCACCTATCAGGACCTGGGATACCTCGAGGGCGACACCTTCACCATCCTGTCGCCCGTGCGCCGCTATGAGCAGTACCGCGTGGCGCCCACCGCGGAGAATCCCCACCACCTCGAACCCGCCGAAGAAGCCGACCCGACGCAGGTAGACCGGGCCGTCTACTACTACCAGACCTCCTGCAAATGGCACAAGCGCTGAGCCGTTTCCATAACAATACGAAAAAACTGCGGTCCTCTCGAAAGGGGACCGCAGTTTTTTTGAACATCCGGCGGGATTATTCGTCGGTATAGTCGTCGCCGCCGTTCTTCACGGGAGGCTCGTAGGAGGATGCTGGCGTCATCTCATCAATCTGCGCATCCGTCAGCAGGTCTGCAGTCTTGAAATCGAGGTCCTCGATGCGGCTCAACGAAATCTGGAACTGAGCCTGATCCCACCTCTGACCGTAGACGCCGTAGATGCCGAGCACATTGCCGACAGCGCCGTCCTTCGGAATGGGCTTCATGGCGAACTGCGAATAACCGCTCGTGCGAATCGCGTAGACCCCCGGATTCGCCGTATTGGTCTCGGTCTCGTTGTAGCACATCAGCACCGAACCGTAGAGGCGCACGTTGTTCACATTATAAGCCCAGCGGTACCAGGCACCGTAAAGGGGCGATCCCCAGTCGGTCACGATCCAGGTCGGATAGGGATTCTCGAACGTGCCGTTCAGCATCGGGGGATTCGTCACGCCGTCCTGATTCGGAATGCCCGCATAGCGGATCTTCACACCGTTGAAACGCACCAGACGCCCCAGCTGAGCCTCGCCCAGCGCGGTCGTGTAATTGCTGCTGTTCACCTCCAGGATGTCCGAAGCCTCCAGCGGCACATACTCCCCGGCGAAGACATTCAGTTTGGCGACCTTCGGGTTGTCGAGGTTCGAGTTGGCGTAGTACTTGTGCGTGCCGGCCGTATTGATGCCGTCCGACGGCGCTCCGCCGATCGAAAGCATCATGCGGTAATTGCCCAGATAGAGGCCGTCGAGGCGCACATACACCCACTGGCTCTTCATATTCTCCAGATCGAGCAGGTAATCGAGGTAAAGGCCGATGTAGAGCTTGAGCTCGATGGCGGCCGTGCCGTCGTAGATGTAGAGCGACTTGTAGATGTTGCCCTGACGGTCGCTGCTGATGACCTTGCCTTTGATGTAATAACCGGCGGCCTCGGACCATCCCTCAATGCTGATGAACTGTTTCTCTTCGGACGTAAGTTCGCCGAATTTCAGCGTCTTGGTGTTTTCCCAGCCTCCGTTGTTGGTACCCGTACCGGAAATACCGCCGAAGACCGTATTGAACTGGTCCTTCACCGCCTTGATGGAGACCTGTGTCAGCCCCATGGTCGTCATGTCCTCGTCGGTGTAGAGCTTCCGCGGGCCCGGGGTATCGAAATCGTTGTAGCATCCTGCGGCCAGAACGCCGACAAGGAGTGCAAATACTATTTTAAGACTTTTCATAATAGATTCTCTTCTCGGTTAGAAACGGAAATAGACATTCAGGTAGTAGGTCGTACCGAACAGGTAGAAATACTTCGAGGGGAAGCGGCCGTAGATGTAATCGCCGCCCTCGCCGCGGACCTTGCTCATACGCATCTGCTCGTAACCGCCCGTGCAGATGTCCTGATCGTTGAGGATGTTCTTCACCTCGAGGCTGAAGCCCAGCATATAGTTGCGGTGGATGTACCAGTTCTTGCCCACGTTGGCGCTGAGGGTGTAGTATCCGCCGAATTTCTCCTGGTTGCGGATCTTCTTCACCGACGCAATGGCCTGGGCCAGCGTTTCGACGTTCGGTTCGGGCTTCGACTCCTCGGCGATGATCTGGTTGGTGTAGTACTCCGTAGCCGTGGCCGTGCGGTACAGCGGGTTCATCGAGAGATAGAGGTTGTCGTAATAGTTGAAATTCACGCCGGCAAACCAGTTGCGGGGTCCGCGGTAGTCGAGACCGATGTTGAAAGCCAGCTGCGGCGAGCTCTCCACATGGAAGCCGTCCCAGTTGACTTTGTCCTTCAGCACGATCTGGTCCATGTTGTCCACCGTCTGCACGAAATCGGGGTTCGACGTGTAGGTATACTCGCCCCAGCTCACCGCGCCGACCACCGAAAGGCCCTGCCATACCGGAACCGAGAGACCCAGCTCCACGCCGTAGTGCTCCTTGTCGATGCCGCTCATGGCAAAGTTGGTGAACGAACTGCGGGTATCGTCGTAGAACGAAATGACCTTCGACTGATCCTTGATCGTGGTGTAGTATCCCGACAAGCGGGCCTTGACGTAGGGCAGGTTGAGGTTATAGGTAAGGTCCACGCCGAACACCTTCTCGGCTTTCAGACCCGGCGTGGTCGTGTTGCGCGTGCGGGGCGACACGAATGCCGTTGCAAACTTGGGAGCCTGCTGCAGGATGACCGCATTGGCCTCGAGCGAGTGGGCGCCCGAGAACTTGTACCCCAGCGAGAGTTTGCCTTCGTAGGTCAGATAGTCGAGTTTCTTCGAATCGCCCTTCGAGTTGTTGGGGAACAGGCCCTTGCGCCACATACCCTCGCGGTACATCTGCGAATAGCCGACCGATCCGGCGACGCCCAGCGAGAAACCGCCGATGCCCCACGTATAGTTGGCCCAGGCGTTGCTCTCGAGCAGGTGCGCCCGGTAGTAGTAGCCATATTTGTCGCCGACGCGGGCGATGCGGGCATGACCCGTGGCCCAGTAGTAATCCAGGTCGTTCTGGTAGGCTTCGGTGCTGGCCATGTCGCGCTCGGCGAACTTGTCGATGTCGTACCAGTAGTCACCGCCCAGCAGGTCCTTGACCTCCGAGTAATAATTCGTGCGGTTGACGCGCAGGTTGGCGCCGCCGACGATACGCATGTTGTTGCGCATATTGTGCTGCACGTTGACCGCCAGATTGTAGTCGAGCTGGTCGGTGTGGCGCTCCTCGATCATGTAGCTCGAACGACTTCTATTACCCATCAGTTGGGACAGCAGCGGGTCAGTGTCGATATTCCGCTGGTTTATCTGGAAGAAATCGTCGTAGTCGAGCATACCGTCCCACACCCCGGCTGCCGTGATGGCGTCCTGACCGTAGAAATAGATCGTCCGGTCGGTGGTGATACCGTCGATGATCTGCGTGCCGTCCGACGAAGGCATATAGCGGTAATAATCCCCGCGGGGGTCCGCGCCGGCGTTCCACGTCAGCGCCGAATAGCCGTTCTTACCGAAACGCAGCGCCGTGGCGGCGTTCAGGCGCGTGTTCTCCGACATGTCCCACGTGTAGTTCAGCATCACGATCGGCTCGTGGGTGTTGCGCACACGCGAGTTACGGAGTTTGCCGGCCTGATAACCCACATTGGGATTGTAGTAGTTGTTGCCGAACAGGCGGTAGGCCTCGTCGGTCGATGCCTGCTGGACTCCGCGCTCCGAAGGCGACGCCATCAGCGTCAGGCCCAGACGGTGGTTGTCGCCGAAGAGCTTCTCGGCTGAAGCGAAATAGGAGTAGGAGTTGTAATATACCCCGTCCACATAGCCGTTGCCGCCCTGACGGGTACCCACCGAGAAGGCATACGACCAGCCGTTGTCCAGCTGTCCCGAACCGTAGGAGAGCATCGCCCGGAAGCGGTACATCTGGTTGCCGTTCGACACGCTCACGCGGAAGCCCTTGCGCATCTGCGAAGCGCGGGCGTTGACGTTGGTTATGCCGCCGATGCCGCCGATGCCGAAATCAGCCGCTTCGAGACCCGTGTAGTTCTCCTGATTACGCGTGGCGTCGTTCAGGCCGCTCCACAGCGACCAGGGACCGTAGCCCGTCATGGCATCGTTGAAACGGATGCCGTTCAGGTAGATGTCCGAATACTGCGAATCGAAACCGCGGATGTTGAAACGCATCTCGCTGAAGCGATACGAAGCGATGTTGTTGAACAGGTCCGTCGACGACGAGAGCGACGAGGGCAGCGCCTGGGTGTCCGACGACGAGGAGTCGTTGTCGAATTCGGCGAAGATCGCGTCGTCCAGCACACCGCCGGCGGGACCCGTCGGCACGATGATGACCTGCTTGAGGTCCTTCACGTTCTGGTTGTCCACGCGGACCATCAGGTTGAGCTGTTCGAACTCGGGAGTTGCGAACGACAGCGTATAGTCGCCCTTGGGGAGGTTCTCGATAACGAAATTACCGTCCTTGTCGGTCATGACCGTCAGTCCCAGGTTTTCGATCTTCACCTGCACGTTGCTCAGGGCCACGCGGCCGTTGCGCGAGACCACCTTACCGCGGATACCTCCGTCCTGCGCATAGGACGTGAAGGTCACGGCGGCGAGCATCAGAATAAGTAGAATCTTGAGTTTCATACAAATATTTTAGCGTGTTTATTTGGCAATATAGATATAGACGGGAAAGTGGTCGCTGAAACCGCCCTGAAAGTCGTTGCCGACGAACGTGCGCAGCGGGTATCCCTTGTACTGGCCCTCCTTCTGAATCATGTAGGGACGGCGGAAGATACCTCCGTAGAATTTCGACTTGCCGACAGGCTGAATCTTCAGTTCGCCCGTGGAGCCCGTCGCCAGATTCTCCGAAACGATGATGTTGTCGAACAGGTTCCACGCATCGCGGTAGGCCAGCGTGCCGTAACCGGCTTTCAGCAGGGCGATGAAGGGATTGAACATATCGCCCTCCTTCACATCCTTGATCTTGCCTTTGGCGCTCAGCCCCTCCACGACGCTGGCGTCCGTGGCGTCATCGTTCAGGTCGCCCATCACGACCACCTTCGTGGCCGGATTGGCCGCCGTCACCGAATCGACGATGTGCTTCACCTGGCTGGCCGCAGCCAGACGCTTGGGGTCCGAAGCCTCCTTGCCGCCCAGGCGCGAAGGCCAGTGGCTCACGAGAAAGAAGAACGGCTCGTTCTCGATCGTGCCCCACATCGTGACGAAATCACGCGTTTTGAAATTCGGCATGCCGGGCATCTTGAACGGAATGGCCTCGCTGCCCTCGAGTTTGAAGACATCGGGATGGTAGTAGAAACCGACATCCACGCCGCGGGCATCGGGCGAGTCGTAATGCACGATGCAGTAGTCGCCGTGGGTCAGTTTCGGCTGCGCGATCACGTCCTCCATCACCGAGCGGTTCTCGATCTCCGAAACGCCGATCACAACGGGAAAATCCTTGTCCTCGGCGGCGATGTCGAACAGCACCCGTTCGAGGTTTCCGATTTTCTTGGTGTATTTGGCCGTGTTCCACTTTTTGGGTCCTTCGGGCGTGAACTCCTCGTCCAGCACGTCCGGATCGTTGATGGTGTCGAACAGGTTCTCGAAATTTTAGAAGACCACTTTATAGGGCTTCTGCGCAAAGCATGCCACCGCAATCAGCGAGGCAAACAGTCCTGTCAAAAGGATTCTCTTCATAAACGTTATCGTTTTAAAGGTGTTTTATCAATAGACTCCCGGCCAGTCGGAAATCTCTTTCTGCTCCTTGACCGCGTCCGCAACGGCGGGATCGAGGTTCTGGAAGAACTTGAAGCCCGTCTGCGCTTCGATCTCTTTCACCGTGCAGGCCGCTTCCGACAATTTCATATCCTCCGCGGCATTCGAATTGGGGAAAATAAAACCGATGGCCTTCAGTTCGTCGGCCCCGCATTCCCAAATCTGCTTGTTCTGATTGCTCTTTTGCTGAAGCAGCACTTTCCAGCATTTGTCGGGGTACCCCACTTTCTTACCGCTCCTGTCCGTGATCGTCCCGCCGTCAAAATGAGTCCCGGTCACGACAAAAAGCGTGTCGTAACGCACGCGCGTCGATACCAGAGGCGCCCATTCCCGCATCTTAATCTCCAGTTTTCCCCAACTGCCGCTATTGAACTTGTAATTCTGCGGCATGATGTTCGTGGCGTAAAAAGTCATGCTATTGGTCTGCGTCGTATTATAGCGGTCCGCCGAAGGACACTGGTGCCCGCGGGCATCACCGGTACCGTAAGTGTCGATGATATTTGCCTGCTCGCTGCTGGCAATGGACGGCTGCTGCGTATTGGGATCATAGGCCCAGGCATCGGTACGCCCGACGTTCGGCTGCGTATAGCACCCGTGCAACGGATAAGCCACCCAATGCGCCACGCGCAGTTCCCGGTCGAAACAAATCGTAAAGTTGCGCCGGTATCCGCCGTCATTGTATTTGGTGGAGACCAACGTCGTGTTGTAGGTTTTATAAATATAGTCGGCAGCCTCGCGGTATTCGGGCAGTTCGCCCCACGCACGGTTGAACTCCTGCTCCTCCGGATTCGGGGTGTAAGGCATCTGCCACAGCTGCAGGGTCACGGAATAACCGCTCGAGTAGTTGACGGCAATCTCCGCCGAACGGTACGCGTCGGTGCGGTTTTCCTGCAGATAGAGAGGCAGCGCCTCGCCCACCGCACCGCCCGCCGTCGTTGCGAGCTGGGACGCCGGATCGAACGAACACCACTCCTCACCCGCTGCCAGCGAGATTTTCGCCTGGAAGGTGAGCCCTTTCGGACCCTGGGTAAGGACTTTGTCCGTTGTGGTTATACAATTCACGGTCTTTGCTTCGAGCTGGGCAAGGGATTTCACCCCCTCATCGTCATCGTCGCCGCATCCCGTGAAAAGGACAAGCGTCGCCAGCAGCATGTACGGCAATCCTAATCCTGTCTGTTTTATGAATTTCACCATGCAAAAATAGCTAAAAAAGTCGCGGTCCGCAGACCTGTTTAGAAACCAAACTCTTGACGGGGTGTTATCCCCGCCAAGAGTGGTTTGTTTTAAAAGTCAGTTTCCTTGACTATTTTTTGTATATAATCTCTATCGATTTCACATAAAGTGCAAAGGTCGAATTGTTATAGAGCTTGAAATAGCTGTATCCCTTGCCCGAAACATCGAAAGTATCCGTGAAAGACCAAAGTGCATCTGCGCCTACTCCCTCTGCTGTAGGTGCAGCTTCATTAGTCGAGGGATTCTCCTCCGTACCAAAATACATATGGTATGCAGGACTGCTGGACGCTTTACTATTCTGACAAACAACCTCAACCGAAATAATTTCTC
>Ga0192289_1032_pt1 | contig 10318 bp, 7 predicted proteins | sample Koala_Koa22_K3_FD_131246 | JGI IMG/M metagenome (GOLD analysis project Ga0192289, IMG submission 131246) | Enriched cells from koala feces incubated with labeled cellulose particles, San Francisco Zoo, California, United States - Koala_Koa2-2_K3 ... | reverse complement strand
CGCATCGGGCGAAGCGGCTCTCAAGATTACCGAGACCGACAAAGTGGAGGAGGAATGGAATCCCGGCCAACCTGCCGAACTCGTATCGCTGTCAGCCGAATGTTCCGTAACGAAGGGAGCCAACACGACGAAAGTCTACTGTTTCCGCACCTCCGATACGGCAACAGAAGATACGATTGAGGAGGAACTCAAGGAGGCTTTCGCCAACTATCCCGAATCGGTTACCGGAGCCTATACGGAAATGACATTCGCAAACGGCGATACGGAGTCTGCCAAATTCGAGAATCTGGTTCCTTATAGTGACAGCTGGGGCGGTCATATCATTGTTGCTGTCACGGTAGATACCGATGGAAAACTGAAGATTGCCGACAAATATCTGGCCGGATCGGGCGACCGGCAATAAGGTTGTCCGACAGTTCTGTAATCTCTATGGTTCCCGTCCGGATAAAAGGACGGGAACATTTTCGAAAAATAGGAATCGGATCCGGTAGCAGAAGACAGAAACTCCGGGATTAATCCTTTCGAGTATATGTTTTCGGGTGTTCGAATACCGATCTGTTTATAGTGAAATGAACATTTTTGTCATAAGCGTTAATAAATAAAAAGTCCATTTTGCTAAAAAAATGTTCAGTGAGGAGAGAACCGTGACGGTCATCTCTCCTCTTTTGTAATCGATCTCTTCGAAAAATAGAGTGTAAAAAAATTTTGGTCTCATGCAATTGATTGATCTTTATCGGAAAGTCTTTCCCTTTCTTCGAGAAAACGAAGCGATGTACGCAGATAGTCTCGATACGGGCAGTTCGGGGCTTGAGTTCGGGTGGCTTTTGCTTTGGATAGTTTTCGGGATATACTTGTTGGTAGTCTTTGCCTGTTTTTTTAGACTTTGGCGCTTTCTAAAGCAGAAATCTTATAAGGATTTTTGTTATTCAGCGGAATGATGTAGCTGGATGAATTGTTTTTCCTTATTTAATTGCGTGTATATGCGTAATAGTTTCTTCTGTCAGAATTTTTTTTCATAGATTTATTTTCGGGTTGTTTGCCGAAACATGCTGTTAATAATTACGGATTATATATTGACCGATGTCAGTTTTTGTCCGAACGCCTCCATCTCACGGCCGATGACCGTCTCGGAGAACTTGGCGTAGTGACGTGTCATGTTGGTATTCGAGTGTCCGAGGATTTTGGCCAGCACGTCGATCGGCATGCCGTACTCGACGGCCATGCAGGCGAAGGTGTGGCGTGCGCAGTGGGTGGTCAACACCTTGTCGATGCCGCACACCGCCGCGATCTCTTTCATGTAGGCGTTCATCTTCTGGTTGCTCGGCGTGGGGAGTACCCGCCCGCGGGCGACGCATATTTCGTCGTGCTCGTAGCGGCGCAGGATTTCGAGCGTGACCGGGAGCAGCGGGATACGGCTCATCACGGAGGTCTTCTCGCGGGGCTTGTGAATCCACCAGCGGCCTTCGTCGTCCTGCGAGAGATGTTCGCGCCGCAGGTGGTCGACGTCGGCGAATGCCAGTCCCGTCAGGCAGCAGAAGACGAAGACGTCGCGGATGCGGGCCAGCCGGTGGTCGAGCGCCTTGCGGGTCAGCAGTTCCAGTTCATGTGCCGTGAGGTGCTCTTTGGCCTGCACCTCGTCTTCTTTGAGTTTATAGTAGCGGAACGGATTTTTCGTGATCCACTCGTTGCGCAGGCAGTAGAGGACAAAGTTGCGCAGACAGTCCATCACGGCGACCGCCCCGTTGTGGCGGCAGCGGTGGGCGGTTTGCAGGAAAAGGTTAAAGCCGTCCAGAAACTCGTAGTTCATCCGTTCGACGGGAATATCCTCGGCCTTGCCGCGCTGGGCAAGATATTGTTTGAGGTAGCGTAGCAGCCGTTCGTACTTGTCGGCCGTGCGCTGCGTGATGCGCACGCTCACTTCGGCCTGCCGCCGCTGTCTCTTGTCTCATGACGTTGAAATTTAGGGGTTAACAAAACGCCTGCAAGAGAGATTTATTGCGATGTAAAATACAGAAAAACAGTGTATTATAGCCGTATTCGGGAGCGAGCTCCGCCGAACGGCTCGTTTTTGGGCTCCGCTCCCTTTCGTGCTCCCGCGAGTTTGCCGCGAACTGCTTTCTGCTTCCGGTTCGGGGAATCGGTCGAAGCCTTTGCAAAATTGTGATATACAGTCGGTTTTCTTCTTTTTGCACCGAACGGGCAACAAAAAAGGAACCTCGGAAAAAGGCTCCTTTGTGCGGATAAAGGGGCTCCGCTTATCTTTTCAGTAATCTGAATATCAGTCGAATAATCGAAAGATCAATCTTCTGCACACACTTTGGCGTTGCATGAAAAGCATTGATTTGCTCGCCTATGTTCTGGCGTTTCAATACGATACAAAGGTAAGCAATCTATTTGAATAAAACAACCCGGCCACACAGCCGGGTTGTTTTCGTATTAGGTTTTCTGAACAGTCGGTTTATAATAATTCTTCTCCATCACTTGGTTGATTTTAGCTTCCGGGTATAGAATATTCCCACCTATTGAGGTGTATGGTATTAGTCCTTTATCCCGATAGTTCTGTAAAGCTCTTCGGCTGATATGGAAATGTTCCATTACTTGTTCTGTGGTGAAATACTGTTCGTTGAGCAGAGAGGGGTGCACTTTCTTCATTAGCTTGTCGGTAATCCGCACGGTGTTCTGCATCGTAGCGGCCAATTTCCTGTACTCCGGCGTTTCGCAGGTTATCACGTCGCCGCCGCATGTAATCTTACTGTCTTCCATAGCTATTTCTGTTTAGTCATACCCCTGTCAAGCACTGCCTTTACATCTTCAGGCTTGTAGTAGCATTTGTTCCCCATCACGGTATAGGGTAGGATTCCGCTGTTCCGGTAATATTGCAGGGTTCGTTTGGAGATATTCAGCCATTGGCATACTGCGGCATTGTCGATTCAGCCCGAACCGTCCGCTGGGAAAAACAGACGTTCTAATGTCTGCATGCGTTTGTTTTCCTGTTCGGCGTTGGCTTGCGTTTCCAACCACGCCCTTTCTTCGATCAATAGATACTTCATACGTTAATTTTAATTAGTAAATGTTTTTCATCTGCAATATATCCTTACTTCGGGCAATTCCTGCCACAACGGACAAGAACGGAGCAGAACGGACACAAACGGGTTATCGGCAAGGCAATATAGCAATGGTTTTCCGGTTCCCGGCCTTTGGCCGCTCCAGACCGTCCGCCCTCGGGCTCTATTGTAAATCCGGCGGCAAGATAAGGGGCGTTCCGGTGTTTTGATGCTGTTTACGCCCTCGTTCTCCCTCATTCGCCCTAATTGGCCCTAAGAATCGGAAGGATTCCACAACATAATTCCCGGCCTCTCCCCTCGGCATTCCTGCAAACTTGGCGGCAAGATAAGGGCAACGGCCCGACTTGGTGCTGTCCGGGCAATGAACGGTCGTAATTGACCCCGAAAACCGGACAAAATCAGCCGCAGTTTCGGGGTATTAGCGCCAAAATCAGACCTCCGAACGTTTTGTCCGTACCCCGAAGCAGTTTTGCGCAGCAGGGCGCAATAATATCAGGCGTGTAACAGATTGGGAAATTGTGTATTATCTTCGCCGCAAACCTTAAAATCCGACGTGTTTATGACTACTCGAACCATCCATTCCGTCCCGGCGATCTTCCGCCCGTCGTGAAGAGCCGCCCGCCCTGAAATCAGCTTTCTGATCTTCCGCCTTTTCGGGTACTGACTTAGCCGTCCTGTCTGTCTGCGCCTTTGCGTGAGCGTCGATGCGATACGTCCCGCCTTTGCCGCCCGCAGCCTCCGCCGACTATATCCGGCAGGTCTTGCGGGCCAGCTTCGGCGTGCCGTGCCCGGGGCTTCGGCCCCGGCATCGACCGCTCCCGAAACGGGAGGTAGCAAGGTTGTGTTTTCGTGCCACGGAAACTCCCTTACGGGACTTTCCGCGACCACTTCAAACAACCTTGCTCTGCGAGGCCATCCCATTCGGACTGCTCCCGGCACGGGTCGCATTCCGAAACGCCCGCCGCTCCCTGCGGTCGCCGCGGGCTTGGGATTCGGGGCGTCTGCGACGCGGGTTTACGACCGTGCCTGCTTCACTCGTTTTACTCGGTCATTCGGCAGCGGTCGGACGTGCGGCCATGCGCTGAACTAACACGGGTTCGCACATGGCCGAGAACCGAAAGAACAAGGGCGGCAGACCTCCCAAAACCGCCGCCGCAAAGCACTCCGAAACCGTCCGCTTCCGCGTGACAGCCGCCCAGATGCAAACCCTGCAACAAAGCGCAGCGAAAGGCAGGCTGACCCTGTCGGAATACGCCCGGCAAATGGTGCTTGCCGGAAAGGTCATTGCCCCGACCAGCCCCGAAGAACTGGGCCTGATTGCCGAACTGACCCGCGAGAAGAACAACCTGAACCAGCTTGCCAAAGTCCAGAATGCCGCAGGAGCCGCAACGCGGGAAGCGGAACTGATCCGGATCATCCGGTTTTACAATCGGATGATTGCCAAACTGAAAAGAGAGTAGCAATGATAGGAAAAATCGTAACGGGCAAATCGTTCGGCGGAGCCGTCGAGTATGTCCTCAGGAAAGAGAAAGCTCGCCTGCTGGAGAGCGACGGGGTAGATACCGAAAGCATCCGGACGATAATCGACGATTTCAACTTCCAGCGCAAGGCCCGCCGGGAGATCGCAAAGGTCGTGGGGCATATCTCGCTGTCGTTCCATCGGGACGATGCGCCGACGCTGACTGACGGGCGGATGCGGGAACTGGCGGCTGCCTACATGGAGTGCATGGGCATTGCCGATACGCAGTATATCGTTGCCTGCCACAACGATACGGAGCATCCCCACCTGCATATTATCTACAACCGGGTGAAATACGACCGGACACTTGTGCCGGACAAGAACGAACGCCGCCGGAATGTCAAAGTCTGCAAACAGCTTAAACGCCAGTACGGACTGACATTCTCCAACGGCAGGCAGGACATAAAGACCGAACGGCTCCACGGAGCGGACAAAGTGCGGCAGGAGGTGTTCGATGCCATAACCCGCATCCTGCCCAAATGCGACCGGATCGCCGACTTGTCTGCCAAGCTGAAACGGCAGGGAATCGGCGTGCAGTTCGTCTACCGGGGCAACGACCCGAAGAAAGCGGTTCAGGGCGTAACCTTCACCAAAGACGGACTGACATTCAAAGGCTCGCAGGTAGACCGTAAGTTCAGCTATGCCGGATTGTCGAAGACGATCCGCGAACGGGCCGAGATGTTGGCACGGGAAGCGGCCGACGAGGAGATCAAAAACATGCAGGAAAGACGGCGGGAGCAGGAACGCGACACAACGTCGAAGCCGCGGAAAGCAGAAAAGCCGCAACCGTCGCAGGTCAAACGGGAAGAAACACCCTACCTGCAACAGTCCCGGCAGACACAACCGGCTTCAGCCGAACCGAAACCCTCCGCGCCTCAGCAGGTCGAAATCGGCGGTACGCGCTTTACGCAGGAGCAATGGCGGCAGTTGCAGGAGACCCGGACGCTGCGGATAATCGTTCGCCGGAGCGATGCAAATATGCTGCGCAAATACTGGTTCGACAATGCAGGAGGGTTGCAATACACCCTTATCGCCTTGCGTCGCAGGGATGAAGCCTTTACCCGTGAATTGGTTACGGCGATAAAAGGCTGTCGGCTGACGGTGCAGGAACAGAAACAGTTGTATTCCGAGCAGGGGTTGATTAAGGCGTTCCGCAGGCAGGACGGAACGGTTTACCGCTCCCGGTTCGGGGTGGAATCAAAGCCCGGACAGAAAGATAGGCTGACAGAGTGTGTATTATCCATGCAGAAGTCGCAAGAGGTAAAGCCCGACACAAAGCCATAGGTCAAACCGGAACAACAACAGAAACCGAGGCCGCAGGTCAGAAGCTACCCGACGAGAAAACGAGGACGGGGAATCCGTTAATGCAATGAACTCCTTGTTTTTGCTCTATCGACAGATTGTTTGATTTTCTATGATAAAATTCTAAGTTAAAACTTCTTGATTGGTAACAGGAACCAATGGCGAACAATCCTCCCAATTTACTACCGTATCACGCATTCTTGCTTTGTCGTTGAAGTTACGGGAGATGTTCCGTATTAAATTGCTGTAATCATCTTTGCCGTCTTCTGTTTGGTGATAAAATACCTTAACAGACGCGCAATTATCGTGTTCGAAAAGTGTGTTTAGCAAAGTTCGGTCGGAATTGCCGCAGGAATGCCCTATTACAAACACTTGATATAGCCCTGAGTGCATGAAATCTAATAATCGTCGATAGTTTCTTGTCTTATGATAGTTGATCGATTTGATATTTTCTAAAAAATCATTGTCCTGCAATTTTTCGATTGTCTTATAGTCATCATCCAACTCATCGCCATATCCAAAAATTATGGGATTATTTTTATTGTTCAGCTCTCCGTGGATATTGATAACTTCATAAGCTCCACCTTTAACATATAATTTTTCAGCTGTATTGGTGTAGTTGAAATTTAGTAATAATATCTTGTCAGGCACAAAGTCCGTGCCCATTGACTGCCTGATTTTTTTTCTCTCGATTTCCCTTACCGTTTCAAGCATATTTGGATAATATGCCTGTGGATGCGTAGAAACAGGTCGATGAGATAGAGCAGATTCGACAACCGACTCTCTAAATAAGTCACTTTTAGTAATCGCTATATTATCAAGACTTATTTTCGATTTAAACACATCTAAAATCGACTCTTTTGCCTCTACTTCAAACTTGGATACCTCTGTAAGATATTTTTCAAGCATTCCTTTAACAGCATCAAATTCTTTGTTTAGTTTCTTGACACTCTGGCTTTGTGCTTGCGCGTCGTTTACTTTAAGTAATTTCTTTAATGTTTCATAATATTCATTCTCAATATCTACCCAATTTCTTAATGAGCACTTATTAGATATGTGCTCAAAAAACTTATTCTTAAATTTTAATTCAAGAAAAAATGAACGCTCTTTATTTTCCTTGGCAGAATTATGTGTGGATATATATGAACAGAATTTACTATATATATTTTGAGGTTCACAGGAAGAAATAGCCCTATCTGGAATCGTAACTTTTTCAAATATAAATTGGAAACTTGCAAAATTGTCTTCATAAGGGTTCAAATGAATCATACAAGATTGTTGCTCTAAAGATTGCAAATATCCATTACATGCTTTTGACATGAAATCAGTCCAATATTTGTCAATAAAATCCGTATAGCCTGTTTTTAATCCATGCGCTAAGTCAAAACCGTTGCCTATAAGTATGATTCTATTCATAGATAACGATTCCTAATTATGGGACGATTTAGCTAAACTGCAATACTCGGCGATCCGTTCTTTGCAAACTTTTTCTACGATGTCGCGGAGTTGTTCGATCTTGGGGACAAGGGCGTCGATGTCGGCTTTTGTTACAACGAATTTGTCGTTGTAGCGGGCTTCCAGATAAGCACGGCGCAGCAGGTCGAACAGGCGTTTTTCTTCGTCCGTATCGCACGGGAATACCTTTGCCAATTCCAACGTATAGGGTTTACATTTTCCGATCAGAAATTCAAGATCATGTTCTTTATATCCGTAAAGAATATAAACCAACGGGATAGCTTTTAGAAAATACTCGGCAGCTTGGTGAAGATAAAAAGATGCTTGGACAAATCTGTTTTTGTGGATGTTAGCAATAGCGTCATCAAAGAAATATGTAGCGCGAGTATATTTGCTTGTATAGTATTCCTCCGCCATTTTCTTGATCTCGGCATAATCCAGTTCTCCGGGCGTGGCTAACTGACATTCGCCCGAATCATAGAGCATGATACCCTTTGCGACGATCTCGACATAGAAATAACGTCCCATCGTCAGGGCGTCGTTCAGCTTGGAGATGCTTTCGTTGATAATCTGGGGTCGGGGCAGGTTCTCGTCGTTCTTCCCGGCTGCAAACCGCTCCCTTACGCGGGCCTCTACCGTGCTTTCCCTTTCTCCCAGCCGACGCTTGGTAACGACCAGCAGATCGTAGTCGCTCATGTAGATTGTCCGCACGCCGTAGTCGCGCCGTTCGTCGCGTTCGACATAGGTATTCGCCGCATAACTCCCGTATAGGATAATCATAACGACATCTTTCACCTCGTCGCGGATCAGCGTGGCCAATTCGCGTAAATCCCGCTGTTTGCGTTCGGGCAGAAAGTCGATAGAGTTCTTCATACCCACAAAATTAGCAAGATTTTTCCAAAAACACACGGCCCGTTAGTATTAGATTCGAAATTGTTCGTATATTTGTTTTACGATTCCTTGAAGCAGTTTTGTTGTATAGGGGCGGCAGAGGCCGTCCGGGAACAAACTGAAAAGCAACTACTATGCAAACTTTAAGGAATTATCTCGACTCGGCATAGCCGACGGACATAACATATAAAGGGTAAACAACTCTTTATACCGTTAAGCAAACGTGGAAACCTCTTTCGGGAGGGTTTGAATCAGGTATAATAGTTGTCAGTCCTTGTTATGTCCTACCCTTTACGGGCGGGGCAGACAAGGGCGCAGGACAGCTTACTGATTCGGGTTTTCCACGACCTGCTTAACGGGGCTGCAAATGCGCCCCTTTTTTATTTCCATCCGGGGCGCACTCACACAATCTCAACCCCGGCATTATGTCACGGCAAATCTATTATGAGGCGAATATATTATGTTCCTGCGGCCATCGGTCGCCGGGCATTGCCGTGTCTGCCGGGGTTGTTCCCATAAGGACGGTTTGGCCCTTAAATCTGGTAGGAATCGCTTTAACCACGGTTTCGATATATGTAATCCCGGCCGTCCTTTCTTTTTTACTTTTGCGGATGCGGGCAACCGAAACGAATTCTTCAATCTGTAAAGTTGCGTCACTTTATTGTTTCGGCCCCGCATCCGCTTTTTAATCCGACAACCACAAACTATGGAACCAGCCTTTACCATCGGCATCCTGGGCGGCTGCGGCAACAGCCTCCGTACGTCGCAGTATTTCGGACAGCTTGCAGCATATTATCTGAAATCCATGTCCCGCATCCGGTTGCTGATTCCGCTGGCAAGCAAGGGTGAACAGTCGGTTGCATCCTATCTGCTGGAACTGAAACGGGGTAATCCCGGTCTGGAGGTCGCCGTCGTGCTGACGGCCCGGCAATGGCAGGAGTATCAGCAAAACATTTCGCACGGCAAAACCGCTGAATATAATAGGATTATCGACGCGGCGGATCGTCGGGAGGTGATGGATCGGTGCGTGGAGCGGTTCTGGCCGCCGGAGCTGTTCCGGCTGTTCATCGAACGCTGCGACCTGCTCGTTTTCCACGAACACCGTGCAGGTGAGTTGTTGACCGGGCAACTGCGGGAACAGATAACTGATATGGCCGTGCCCCTGCCCGTGCAATACGGGTTGGCATCCCCCGGCTGGGCGAACCTGCGTTATCCTGCCGACCGGAAACATTATCGAATATACGGCAGCCGTTATTACGATCCCGATCAGGAGATTCGGCAGAGCATCGCCTACCTGCGGCGCAATAATTTCGTGATCCGGGCGGAACATCTGCCGATGATCTTTGTGCGCAAATGGCTGGCCGTGCCGCCGCCGGGGTGGTATCATTACCTGACGACCCCGGACGATACGGACGCAATATTTTGCCTGCGGGAAACGCCGCACCACGATTACCTTTCGCTCAAAGTGTTCGCATACGCCTATGCCGTAAAGCATGATATGTGGGCGGCAGGTCAGGAAACCCCGTCGGGGGCCGATGCGATAAGGCGGTTCCGGCAGTTCGGGCAGCTGTTGGAGATTATAGCTGTCCGGCGGGAAGCGGGGGAGCGGGTGGAATCGTTCGCCCTGATGGATTTCGACGGGTACGATAAATTGCTGAAACAATATGGCTGGGTGCAAAGGCCCGATGAAATGAACACAAGACTTTGCGATGAATAACGAAATACCGCCTTTGAACTGTGCATGGTTCAAAGGCGATATTTCATTGTCGGGACGGATTAGTTCGCTGCGGCGAACATCTCGCCGATCTTCTGCATTTCCCGGCCGATAAGTTGTTCGGAGAATTTCGCGTAATGACGGGTCATGTTCGTATTGGTGTGGCCGAGAATCTTCGCCAGCACGTCAATCGGACTCCCGTATTCCACGGCACGGCAGGCGAACGTGTGTCGTGCGCAATGCGTCGTCAATTTTTTGTTCAGCCCGCAGATCGTGGCGATCTCGGACATATAAGCGTTCATTTTCTGATTGCTCGGTACGGGCAGTAGCTTGCCGGACTCCATGCAATGCAGGTCGAACGCATACTTTTGT
>Ga0192289_1031_pt1 | contig 10388 bp, 4 predicted proteins | sample Koala_Koa22_K3_FD_131246 | JGI IMG/M metagenome (GOLD analysis project Ga0192289, IMG submission 131246) | Enriched cells from koala feces incubated with labeled cellulose particles, San Francisco Zoo, California, United States - Koala_Koa2-2_K3 ... | reverse complement strand
CGGATATCGCGGTATTCCCGGATGCGTTGTTGCATGTCGAGGACCGAAACGCCCGGTTCGGTGACTTTCCAGTTGCACTGGAGCGCCGACGAAAGGCTCGACCGGAACGAATACTGGTCCGGCAGCAGGATGCCCGTGCCGTGTATCGGCAGGAAGAAATTCAACCCGTAGGTGTGGCACTGGTAGCCGTCGGGGTCGTCGTAGTGGTAGTAGTCGCTGCGCCAGAGAGGTGCGCTGCGGCCGATGGATTCCCAGTCGAGGCGCTTGCCGCCCGAGGCGCAGTTGTCGATCAGCAGGCCCGGGAAGCGTTCCAGCAGGTAGTCCCAGAATTTGTAGAGGTTTTCGATGTGGCGGATTTCCGTGATGCCGCTGCGTCCGGGCTGGTCGGCATCGCGCCAGTAGCCGGCCGGAAGCATGTTGAAATCCTGGCGGTAGTAGTCGATTCCGTTCTCTTCGATCAGGTCGCCGTAGTATTTGCAGAGCCAGTCGCACGCCGCGTCGTTGCCCAGGTCGAACAGGTACCAGGTCGATTGTTCCGAACCTTCGGGCCATGCGGTGTCGAGCATCCACTCCTTGTGTTCCGTGGCCCATTGCGTGCCTTTCACGACGCGCTCGGGTTCGAACCACACCATGAATTTGGCGCCGGTCTCGTGCACGGCGTCCGATACGGGTTTCAGCCCCTCGGGGAAGCGTTCCCGGTCGACTGTCCAGTTGCCCGTGGTGTTGGCCCAGCTCTTGCCGTGCTGGAAATCACCGGCCCCGGTGTGCCATCCGGCGTCGAGCCAGAAGACGTCGGGCGTCAGTTCGAACATCGAGTAGCGGCGGACCATGGCGATGGCCCAGTCGGCCGTCAGACACGAATATTCGCCGCAGGGCTGCGGGTCGCGGTAGTTGAAGGCGCTGCAAAGCGGATAGAACGGACTGCCGTCGACCTTGCGCGAGTGGTGTGCGAGGACGAGGCGGCGGAAACGGTTGTGGCCGTTCATGCGGTCGCCGCTCCAGAACATCAGGGCGACTGAGGGCGTGCGAATCTGCTCGCCCGGGTAGAGGTAAAGATCGGTGTTCAGCATGCCCGTCGCCAGCGTCAGGCGGTTCGGGTCCCGTTTTTCGAGGTCGGCGAACCACGTTCCGGTCCAGCCGACGGCGACCATCACGCCCTGCCGCGAAGCCTCGGATTCGAGGTTGAAGAAGGGGAAAGCCTCCTCCGACGAACGTCCTCCGTGGGGCTCGATGTGCAGCGGCTGCTCCGTGCGGAACTCCGCGGTGCGGGGCGCATAGTCGGCCTTCGAAATCTTGTTGCCTTCGGCATAGTGGATTTTCAGCGCTCCGGCGGCGGGGTAGACCATGTCGAAATCCGCGACCTTCACGCGTGTGAGCTGCCCGGAATTCTTTGCCGACGTATTGCGGAAATGCAGCACCCACTCCACGGCCCGGAAATCGGGGTATCCCTTGACATCGCAGACCACTTCAAGTCCGCTGCGGGGGTCGGTGTAGGTGAACGTGCGCAGGACGACATCTTTTTCCGCCGATGCGGGTGCCGTGCGGCTCCAGCGCCACGTGCGGAGGAACTCCTCCGACGGCCGCTCGTCGAGGATGAACGAGAACGGCGGCAGCTGGCCTTTGGCGAAATGTCGGTCGATCCAGCGGGCGATGTCTGTCTTGTCGCCTTGCATTTGCAAACGCACCTGCGCTGACGCCGGGATTGCTCCCAGCGCCAGCAACAGGGCACTTGCCAAGGCGATGATGGTACGTCGGTAATTGATTACGGGTTTCATCGTCTGTTTTTAGGGTTGTATTATTCGGTTTTTTATCATTCGGCATCCTGTTCCGCAGGGCAGAGGTCGTCGATCGAGGTATGCGTGTGCTTGATCTTGACGCCGCCGCCGTCGTAGCCTTCCAGCGCATAGCTCCAATCGGTAACGGTAAAGCCGTCTTTGAGCGCCTGGATCACGGGGCTGTTGTTCACCCACTTGTCGTAGCCGGGCTTTTCGCCGTTCTCGCCCTTGTTCGAGGGCGACAGGTTCCGGTACCAGTAGTGTTCGACGTCGATATGGCGTTCGCGGCCTTCGGCTTCGGCGGCCGTCGCCCAGGTGATCGTGAAATCCTCCTTGTTTTTGAGTATGTACATGTAGGGGAACCACGAGTCGGGACGCTGGCTGTTATAGCCTTCGCCCAAGGCGTTGTTCAGCAGGCGCGCCCGTTCGATCTTGTTGCCGTCGAGCCAGAGCTGGCGCAGACGTCCGCAGTTCGAGATGTCGATCTCTTTGAGCTTGTTGTTCTTCGCGCTGATCGAATATACGACCAGCATGCGGTCTTTGTCCGAGCTGTCGCCGTTGGCCGTGCCGAGGTTGATGCCTTCGAGCTGGTTGCCGTCGAGTTTCAGTTCGTTCAGGGCGATGCAGTTGCGCAGATCGATGGTTCCGGTGAGCGATTGCGAGGACAAATACATCTGCGTCACTTTGCAGGCGTGTTCGTCGTCGGTATAGGTGCCGAAATTGATACTTGCGATCTTGTTGAGTCCCGATCCTGCGTCGCCCCAGGCATGCAGCAGCGTGGCGTTGGGGAACTGGGTCATATCGAGCGACTCGATCGACGAATTGGCGACGTAGACGCGGTTCACGCTCGTCAGAGGTCCGTAGAGGTCGGTCAGGGGTTTGATCGAGGTGACTCCCGTGGCATAGGTGAGGTCGAGCGTCGCGGCGGTGAAGCCGGCGAGGGCGGCATCCTTTTTCCATACCCGGAACTCTTTGGTCTCCTCGTTGTAATCGACGATCTTGCCCGGCATGTAGCCGCGGCGGGTAACACCCTCCTCGTTGGCATGCATGGAGGGATCGGTGGGAACCACTTCGTCCTCGCCGGTCAGATAATAGCCCAGGTGGTAGGGAATGGCTACGAACTGATCGTCGGGGTGCAGGAATGCCTCGGCTTGCTTCGCGCCGCCGCGCAGGACGGTCAGCTTGTAGGAACGGTCGCGCGATGCGGCGGCAGGGAGTTCGAACGTCGCGTTCTGGGCGGTTACGTTGGCGACGTCGGCTTCGGCGCTGTATTCTTCGCCGGCCACCGCCTCGATCTTCACTTTGTCGCCGGCTTTGAATCCTGCGGCGGTCATCGTGACGGTGTTGCCCTGAATTGCGCTCAGGTAGGGTACTGTGATGCCTTCGATAGCGGGAATCGACACGGTCACTTTGCAGTCGCGGTCTTCTCGTCGATGGTCAGGGTGATGTCGGTCGTACCTTCGGCCAGGGCCGTTACGGTACCGTCGTCGGCGATGGTCGCAACCGTCTTGTTGCTCGAATCCCATACAGCGGTCTGGTCGGTGGCGTTCTCGGGATTGATCGTGTAGGTCAGTTTCTCGGTCTTACCGACGAACAGGGGCAGTTCGGTCTTCGAAAGTTCGATTTTCTCGACACGGATCGGAGCTGCGGTGACGGTGAGTGTCGCTTTGCCGTTTTTGCCGCCGCAGATTGCCATAATTACGGCTTCACCTTCGGCTACACCGGTCACGACGCCCGTCGATTTATCGACCGTGGCGGTCTCCGGAGTGCGGGATACCCATTCCACGGTTTTGTTCGTGGCATTCTCGGGCAGGATTTCGGCTTTCAGGGTAAGGGTGGTTCCTGCGACGACGCTGCCGGTCGCCGGGGTGACTTTGACTTCGGTGACGGGGATGTCCTCGTCCTTGGTGTCGTCGTCGTTACACGAGACGGCAACCATTGCGAATGCCGTCAGGACGGCAATAGCGGAAAAGATTTTTTTCATAATAGGTTGGAATTTAGGGTGTGAGTGTCTTGCGGAATCAGAAACTGAGCTCTTTTTCGAGGGCTTCGATCACGATGTGGATAACTTTGATGTGTATTTCCTGAATGCGGTCCGAATGGGGCGTGCGGGGCGCCTGAAGCGCCACGTCGGCCGTTTCGGACAGACGGGTGGGGCCTTCGGCGGTCAGCGCCACGACCTTCATGCCCAGACGGCGGGCCGCTTCGGCCGCGGCGACGATGTTCTGCGAATTGCCGCTGGTCGAGATGGCCAGCAGGACATCGCCGGGTTTGCCGAACGCCTCGACCCAGCGGACGAAAATGTCCCCGAACGAGAAATCGTTGCCCACGCAGGTCATGTAGGCCGGGTCGTTGATGGCCATGGCCGCCAGCGGACGGCGGTTCTCGCGGAAACGTCCGGTGAGCTCCTCGGCGAAATGGGTGGCGTCGCAGAGCGAGCCGCCGTTGCCGCAGCTCATGATTTTGCAGCCGTTGCGGAGCGCTTCGGCCATCGTGTCCACGATCGCCTCCATCGTCGGAAGGGTCCGGGGCGAGGCGAGGAAATCCGCCAGCGCGTCGTTGGCCTCGCGGAGACTGTGTTCGATAATCTGCCGTTTCATCTTCGTATCGTTTTATGCGTTGGCGGCCACCGACAGCGCGGCGTAATCGCCGATCGCCTCGCCCAGCACCGCGGGTACCACGCGGCAGACACGCCGGGCGTGGGAGAGCGCTTCGCGGGTGATCACCGCCTCCATATAGGGTTTCATCAGGCTCTCGTTGCGGGCGTAGATGCTGCCGATGACGATCATCTCGGGGTTGATCAGGTCGATGACGATCGACAGCCCCTTGCCCAGGTAGCGGGCCGAGGTGCGGTAGATTTCCAGCGCCAGGGCGTCGCCTTCCGCGGCGGCCTGGGCCACCAGCCGAGCATCGATTTTGTCGGGGTCGCCCTCGGGGCACCACGCGACCTTTTCGCCCATCTGCAGGCGCTCCTTCACCGCGAACTGCGCCAGCTGGCGGATGCCGCCGCCGCTGCAGAACCCTTCGAACGAGCCGCATTTGCCGTAGCCCACGGGGCCGAAATCGCTCAGGCGGATATGCCCCAGCTCCCCGGCGTTGTCGTTGGTTCCGGTGTAGATGCGTCCGTCGAGGATCAGTCCCGCGCCGAGTCCCGTGCCGAAGGTCAGGAAGATCATGTTCCGGGTGCCCGCTCCGGCGCCGAACTGCCATTCGGCCAGTGCACAGGCGTTGGCGTCGTTGTGGATGGCGGTGCGGATGCCGAACTCCTTCTCGAAGATTTCGACGATGGGGATGTTGTCCCAGCCGGGCAGGTTGGGAGGCGACATCACCACCCCCGTGCGGCTGTCCAGCGGACCTCCGCAGCTGATGCCGATGGCCCGGGTGTTGCCGGCTTCGAGCCCGTGGCGCTTCATCACGTTGCGGACGCAGGTTTTGAGCTGTTCTATGGTTTGGGTGACGTCGGAGGTGCGGAAACACTCCTTATCGAGAATCGTTACCCGGTTGCCCTCCTGCTGTCCGTAGGTGACGGCGCATTTGGTGCCTCCGATGTCGACGCCGATGATGTTCTCTTTCATGTTCGTTGTAGCCATTTCGTTTATTTAGAGATCGTAGATTTTCGTTTTGCGGAGCAGCTTGCGGTATTCGTCCAGTTTGAACGGCGCATGGCCGTAGAGATAATGGTTCCTGAGCGAGCCTTCGGGCGTCGTGTACTCGATCAGCAGGATGCCCTGACCCTCCATTTCGGGCAGGCGGGCGATCTCCGCACGGGCGTTTGCCGGAACGGTGTAGCTGCCGCGGAAAATCTCGCGTCCCGAGGCCACGTCGCTGACGCGGACCGTGCCGTTGGCGGCGCTGCGCGTGTCGTTGGTGGCGACGAGCGGGTGGCTGCCGTCCGTGGCGTCGTTGACCAGTACGCAGACGTTGCGCTGCACGTTGCGCAGGAACCAGTAGGCCATCTTGGGCGAGAAATAGTAGTCGACCACGGCGTCGGAAATCACGGGCCAGCCGTCGCGGATGTTCCACCACAGGATGCCGGTCTTCGGGGCGAACTTGTTGCCGCGGTAGATTTCGACAAAGAATTTCATCGCCTCGGCCTGCACCGACTGCGACGCGAAGATGAAATCGTCGAGCTTGGTCGGCACCTCGCCGAAGAGCAGGCGGACCTGATTGATCATCAGATTATTGCGCTCGGGCGTATAGCCCCACTCCTTGAAGATGCGAACGGCCTTGGTGAGCCAGTCCTCGTTCCAGCGCAACTCCTTTTTGTCGGTCCACGGGTAGACCGTTTCGGCCGGGAACATCTTTTCGAGGCTCGACCGGTTGGGCATGCCGTGGTAGCCGATTTCGCTGACGAAAAGGCAGTTGGCGCCCGTGTAGAACGGGTCTTTGTAGTAACCGCGCGGACCCCACAGATGGTCTTCGGGCAGCAGCGCGGTGCTGTAACCCTGCTGGCAGACCTCCTCGCTCCAGTAAGGCGACGAGGGGAGGTAGCTGCGCGACGGGTCGAGTTCGTAAAGCACCATCGGAATCACCTGCCGCGACACGACGTCGCGGTTGGGGTCGATGCGGAACGGCGCCAGCGTGCCGATGGTGAGCGTCTGGTCGTTTTCGTTGTTGCCCGACCAGAGGGCGATCGAGGGGTGCGAGCGCAGTTTCATCACCACGGAGGTCACCTCGCGTTCGATGGCGCGGGCGAATTCGTAACGCTGCGAGTAGAACGTGCATCCCATGCCGAAATCCTGCCACACCATCACGCCGTTCTCGTCGCAGAGTTCGTAGAAGCGGGTGTCTTCGTAGACGTTGCCGCCCCAGCAGCGGATCATGTTGCAGTTCAGGTCGGTGACCAGTCCGAACGTGCGGTCGAGCCACTGCGGGTCGCGGCTGTGCAGGGCGTCCATCGGCGTCCAGTTGCTGCCGCGGGCGAAAACCTTCTCGTTGTTGACGATGAAGCAGAAACGGCCCGGATTCTCGGGCGTATGGGTCGGTGTGAAATCGAGGCGCACGGTGCGGATGCCGATGCGGCGGCGGTCGATGTCTATCGTGTTGCCGGCGTCGTCCATAAGCTTCACCTCGGCGTCGTAGAGTGCGGGCTCTCCGTAACCGCGGGGCCACCAGAATTCGACATCCCCGAGTCCGAGGATGTGGCGTGCGGCGTGCGACGTCACCTTGGCGCGGTACATGGCCACCTGTTTGCCGTTGCGGCTCAGTGAAAATTCGGTCGTGATCTTGCCGTCCTGCATCGAGGTCGGCAGCGAGATCGTGTAGTCCAGGAAGACCGTGGCCTGCTTGTTGGGAACGTCCACGGAGGTCGTGAACCAGTGTACGTCACGCAGATGCACGGGTTTCAGCACCTCCAGCTCCACGCCGCGCCACAGTCCGGCGCTCACCAGCCGCGGCATGATGTCCCAGCCGTAGGTGTGGGGTGCGCGGTGCGAATAGACCGACTCGACCTGCGCGAAATTGATGCTGATGGTGGGAGGGATGTATTGACGCCCTTCGATCACCGACGAACGGATGTAAACCTCCAGCGTATTCTCTTCGCCGGCGGGTTTCAGGGCCTCGGTCACGTCGAAACGGTGCTCGATGAGCATATTGTCGGCCGATCCGACCTGCAGGCCGTTGACCCAGACGTCGGCATAGCAGTCGAGGCCGTTGAAATTGAGCTGGACACGGTCGCCGTCCGCGTGTTCGGGCGTGGCGAACGAGCGGCTGTACCGCCATTGATAACCCTCCCACGGGCGCAGGTCGTAGACGTTGCTGCCGATTTCGGGCTGTTCGATCAGCCCGGCGGCGAGCAGGTCCAGTTCCACATTCCCCGGAACAGTCGCGTCGATGGTTTTCATCTCCGCCTGCCGTGCGTCGGCGGGCGACATGACGGGCGTGTCGCCCTGCGGCCAGTAGTCGAGCCTCCATTTGCCGTCGAGCGAACTCTTCTCGCCGGCCGTCAGACTTCCTGCGGCGATCAGCAGCGCGAGGGTGGCGGTCAGTTTGGTAAATGTCGTGTTCATATCGGATTTATTCTTTTCTTGGTTAGTATTCGCTTTACTCGATTAAGGTTGGTTGTCGTGTGCCGAAAGCCGGTTTTTCGCTCTCTGGACGGCCCCGGACCACGAAAAGGGCCCTCCCGGGGCCTTTTCGTGGCCGTATAAATGCCGTTACAACAACCTAAACATCTACTTAACCGTTAAAATTCGAATGTAAAATTACCTCTTTTTTTTGAATATCAAAATTTATTGCCTTGTTTTTACTAAAAAACCGTCTATTTTTTTTCGGAACTCCCTCGTTTCCATCCGGAGGGCTATCTTCCGATGGATGTGGCCCTTTGTAAGGAATATATTTGAAAATATTTTATAAATTAATCGGTTAATTTTTCAATATGGATAATATATATAGGTATAATTAAAAGTCGCATTTTTTCTGTTTTTTTCTTGCAAAATCGGTAGGTGTTTCGAATTTTTACTTATATTTGTGTTGAAGAAACAGGTTTTCGACTGCGAATTGCTTGAACAATTAAGTTGAAAACCGGTACCGCAGGAGGAGTGAGTGAGGATGTGTCGGAGTGAAACGGGTGCGGTATGGTGCAGACGGGTGTAACAGTAGCTGGATTTGTAAATAACTGTTATGCAGTGTGGTATTTAGTCGGACACACGTGTGCTGGACCAGTTTCGAACGTGATTTCGGATGATTCGGCTGGAGATGAATCCCTATGGCAGACCGTAAATTTGCCGGTTCATCTTTTTTAAGCCTTGCTTACTTAAACGTTTAAGTAAATCCGGGATTGCATTGCTCCCGGGACCGGAAAACAAGTAGAGGAGGCCCGGTACGGGCGCGAGATTCGGAAATACCCAAACAAAACCGCCTCCGGGCGGCCTTGATAAACTGATACAAGAAACTACAAATTAACGCCTATGAATCATTTTAAACTACCGTGTCAGCAATTCTGTACCGGAGTGGTCAGGTGGCTCGCGGTCGGCGCGTGGATGATCGCGCTGTGTGTGCCGGGCACGCTGTTTGCCCAGTCGCATGAGATCACCGGTAAGGTGCTCGACGAAAACGACATGCCCGTCGTGGGAGCCAACGTCATTGTCGACGGAACGACGATCGGTACCAACTCCGGGTTGGACGGATCATTTAAACTCACAATTTCCCCCCCCCCCTCCACAAGACGGTCTCCGTCATGTACCTGGGGTACAAAACCGTAAAACTTGAACTCGGTTCCCGGACTAATTTCACCGTCAAACTCGAACCCGACCGCAAGGTGATCGACGAAGTGGTCGTGGTCGCCTACGGTACTCAGAAAAAGGTCTCCGTGACCGGTTCGGTCGCTTCGGTCGGCAACACCGACCTGAAGCGCGCTCCGGTTTCCAATTTCTCCACGGCGTTGTCCGGCCGTCTGCCGGGTCTGACCGTGACGCAGACATCGGGTCAGCCCGGTGCCGAGAAGGTCAATATGAAACTGCGCGGTGTCAGCACCACCGGCGACTCTTCGCCGCTGATCCTGATCGACGGCGTACCCCGTGACGACCTCAGCTCGCTCGATGCCAACGAGGTCGAGAACGTAACCATTCTCAAAGACGCCGCCGCTACGGGCGTGTTCGGTGTCCGCGGTGCCAACGGTGTGATTTACGTCACCACGCGCCGGGGTAATGTCGGCAAAGCAGCCGTCACCATTACGGCCGACTATGGTTTTCAGCAGATTCTCTGGCGCGGCGCTATGAAGATGGATTCGTGGGACTATGCCGCCCTGCTGAACGAGCGTGCCACCAATGAAGGCAAATCCCCCGTTTACAACGATTGGCAGATCGAGCAGTTCAAGAGCGGTGCCAATCCCACGTTCTTCCCCAACCGCGACCCTTACGACGAATATACGCAGATGGGTTCGCAGTGGAAGATCAACGCCAATGTTTCGGGCGGTACGGATCGTCTCCAGTACTTTATGAATGCCTCCTATATCGACCAGGGCAGCGTTTTCAAGTTCCTGCCCGAGTCGACGCGCGGCTATGACCCGAGCTTCTGGCTCAAGCGAGTGAGCGTGCGTGCGAATATCGACTACAAGATCACCGACGACCTGAAATTCAGCCTCAACGTCAGCTCTTACCTCAACAAAGTCAACCGAATCGTCTGGGGCGACGGTCTCGGCGGCGAGGGCGATATCAATTTCGACGCTGCGGGCAGTACATATATCCTGGGCGGTCTGAACCGCGTGCCGCCGACGGCTCCCGGGCCTGCGCTTCCGGCCGGAGCGACCGACAAGAACGGCAATCCGCTGCCCGAGGGCGGCTGGGTGCAGGACGGTTCGGGCTACCAGCTCTATCCGCGTATGAATCAGGGCGGTTACATCCGCCAGATGAAGACCACGGTCAATACCAGCGCTTCGCTCGACTGGGATATGAAGAAGCTGGTGAAGGGGCTGAAATTCCGTGCGATGTTTTCCTACTACGACCTCTATGCTTCGGGATTTACCAAAGGCATACAGGCATACAACCGCTACGGTTTCTACCAGGCCAAGAGTCCCGACGAGGAGTCCTACTGGACCTGGGACCATACCGACGTGGCGTTCGACGGCATCCACGCCGATACCGAAGGGTTGAGTTTTCCCGGCGGCGGACGCGG
>Ga0192289_1026_pt1 | contig 12839 bp, 15 predicted proteins | sample Koala_Koa22_K3_FD_131246 | JGI IMG/M metagenome (GOLD analysis project Ga0192289, IMG submission 131246) | Enriched cells from koala feces incubated with labeled cellulose particles, San Francisco Zoo, California, United States - Koala_Koa2-2_K3 ... | reverse complement strand
CGGTGCTGCGCGGAAACCGGATGGAACCGGTCGATCTGGAGATCCGCGAACTGACATTTGTCGAAAACGACGAAGAAAGGATGCGTGTCGTCTTGTCGAAGGGTGAATATATTTTCAATAGCAGTAATTTCGTATCCGCGGATGTTTATGAAAAATTCCAGTCGGAAATGACGTGTGAGAAATATAAAAAATAAAATTTTTCAGCTGACACCGAGACTGATAGGAGCTGTTTGGATGTTTGGCGGCAAGAAATATTTGCAGGATACGGAAATTTGTCTTATCTTTGCACACGCAAAAGCGATAGATCATATCTGAAGACATATCGCGGGATGGAGCAGTTGGCAGCTCGTCGGGCTCATAACCCGAAGGTCGAAGGTTCGAGTCCTTCTCCCGCTACCAAAGCGGACAATTCTACGGAGTTGTCCGTTTTTTGTTTTCCTATTTCTCTGTAATCGGTTGATATTGTGCGGAATATTTCAAAGACCCTGTTCTCTGCTATGGTTCGATAATCGCCTTTTTTCGTGTCCCATTCGATTCCCTGCGGATGGACTAATTTTTGAATCTTTTGGCATAATTCGAAATCAAACTTTTTCCATAATTCGGCTAATTTACAAGATGTTGCGATTACTGTGGCGGCGTATTCTGCAAGGTTCGATAAATCTCCTTCGACCATTTTCAACTCCTTCTCCAAAATCTTCTTTTGCCCATCTAATTCCTCCAAAGCGACGTTGAAAGTATCTTTGTCTATATAGTCGAAAGCAAATTTTTTTCGCAGGTTTTTAATCTTTGTTTCGATTTCCTTGATTCGTTTGGAAAGCACCTCTTTTTCTAAATATGCTTTTTCGTTTTTCTGTTTGAATTTACGCGGGATTACTTTTTCCAAGATATTCCGCAATTCCATAGGTACGGCATAGCACGACAAGAGCGCCACATATTTTTCGTGCATTGTGTCGGCGGCTATATTCGTGCCGCATCCCTTGACATTGCATTTGTAATAGCCTTTCTTATTCTTGGAGGCTATATAGCCTGTAAAGGGCTTCCCATGCTCTGCACATAGGACATGCCTCTTGAGTGGAAATTCAGGCGTTATTTGGCGTTGCTCGTAATGGTCGTGATTACCTGCCAAATTCTCCTGTACCTTATCGAATATGGCTTGGGAAATTAACTTTTCCTGTTTCCCGTCTATAATTTTATCGCCTAAATATTGGTGTTGAATTTTCCCGCAATAAAAGACATTGCGGAAAATTTCGGTAAGTCTTTGTTTATATAATTTCAGTCCCCGGGCTTCCAATCTGCGTAATATCTCTACATTGGATAAGTTTTCATTGGCTTTCCATAGAAACGCCTGCCGTAATAATTCACCTGTTGAATTGACTGTAATGATGTGGGTTTTGCCGACTTTGCGGCTATCGTAGCCCATAGGTGGCTTGCTGTACCATTCTCCACGTTCAATGCAAGATTTCATTCCCTCTCCGCATTTGTGGCGTCGCATGGCGTTGTCGATGTCTGCAAGGATAATCAAAATGTTCTCTATCGCATCGGCTAAAAAATTATTTTGGTCGATAGGCTGATTGATGGATGATACGATGATTCCGTTTTTCTTCAATTTTGCTTTTGTCGTGATTCCTGCAACGGAATTACGACTGAACCGGTCGAAATCGTAAACGATGACACGATTGATTTCTGGGTCTAATAAAATATCTGCAATCATGTTAAGGAACAACTCTCCTTCAACTTTTGCGCTCTCGTTCGTTGCTCCGTAATCGTCTTTTTTAATGCGGATGTTATTGCGTTCGCAGTATTCTATACATGCCTTACGTTGGTTTTCGACCGAATAGTTTTTATTGTATTGCTCCGCCGTGGAAACGCGTGTCCATATAACGGCAACTTGCTCCTTCTGAGCGAGTCGCTTTTTTATAATGTCATCTTCATTCTGTTTTTTCTTTTTTATCATAAATTTTAGATTTTTAACTTTTTTATATAAGATTCATAGCCGATTTCGGCGATGGAATCGAGGTAGTTGAGGACGACCAACATGGCATCCTCATTGGTAATTTTTAACCTGTTGAATTCTGATTTGTATTCATCTAATTCTTCTTTTTCAAACATTAGACATTTCAGGAATTTCATCCGCTTGTGCCGGAGACACTACGGCTATTCGTTTTCGGCTCTTATTAAAAAATAAGTCATCTGGCCGCCAAGGAACCACTTAAACCTTTGCCCGATATGGGCGAATCCGATCGGTTATATCATAGCCTTTATTTTTCTTAATGTGTTGATACTCGTTGAGGTTATAGCCGCGATATTACGGAGTGAATAACCCTTTTTTAAGAGTTGGGTTTCCTTTGCATATTGTTCCCGCATGATTTCTACGGATTTGATGTAACCTTGTTTCCGTCCGACCTTTCCGCCTGCCTCCCGGTAATTTTTGTAGCCGCTTGCCACACGTTCCCGGATGGTTTTACGTTCCATGCGAGCGACCTCTGCCAAGATGGTAATCAGAAATTGGCTCATCGGGTTTACAGTCTTATCCTCATTCAAAGTCTCGATATTGTAATTTTGGATATAGACGGAAATTCGCTCGCCGTTCAGTATCTCCAATGTTTCGAGGACTTGAAGGGTGTCGCGTCCGAGACGGGACAACTCCGTAATTAAAACCTTGTCAATTTTATGTGACTGGACGAACGTTATCATATCTGATAGAGCCTTGCGATCGCAATTTTTCTTTGCTCCGCTGATTTTCTCTGCAAATACCTCCTCGACGCTCCAATTCATGCGTGCGACAAGTTCGGTCAGGTCGTTCACCTGACGGGTGTAATCTTGTGTTCCGTTCGTTGAAGATACTCTTGCGTATATCACGGTTTTAATCATACAATTGATGTTATTTGTTATTTATTTCAATGCAAATATACATATTAAGTTATTTATTTCAAAATTATTTTGATAATAAAAATTAATTTTATCAGATGATATTGATTTTTAATATCATTTTATGTGTATATTTGTAAAAAATATTTTTTATGGACTATATGCTGAATAAAAAAGTCAAAGAACTTTGCCGGGAACGTGGGATGCAGTTGCGTGATTTGGCTGAAAAAATGGGAATTGCTCCCGAATCATTGAGCCGGGCAATCAATGGGAATCCTCAACTTTCAACATTGAAAAATATTGCTGATGTGTTAGGAGTGCCTATTGCTCGATTATTTACTCCTACTGTTGAGGTTTTCAAGGATGTAAAGGGAATCTTAATCTATAAGGATATACCTTACATAATAAATGGATTAGACGACCTGAAAATGGTTGCCGCAAAAGTTGAGGCTGATGCGGTGAATGTAATAGGAGTAGGGTTGCCTCGTATAAAAAAATAAATCGTATGATTATAGATTTGCAGACTTTGGATTGGGTCGCAATAAGTGCTATTATTACCTTATTGATGGCAATAGCGACTTTTTGTAGCTTATGGCAAAATAGAAAACAGCTAAATGAACTAAAGAGGCAATGGGAAGAGGTACACAAGCCCCATGTTATTGCCGTGTTATGTAGATATTCATCAAAATGTTATGTTGTCATTAAGAATATATCTAATAATTATGCGTATTGCATTAATGTCAATCTGAGCATTCATTGTATTGAGGATAAATATTATAATTATGAAATAAAAGATAAAATTAAAGAAGTTAGTTTTAACCTTGAACCCAATGGTAAAAAAGAATTTTTACTTTTATTACAATATTGGCCTGAAAAGCATTATGATGGATATATAGATATTCAATTGTCATATAATAAAAAGTTTTACGATGAAATAACACTACACTTATCGGAATTGAATATCATAGAGGATGCTATTTCAAATGAAAATGCTATTGCAGAAAAAATAAATAGGCTTACCTCTGTAATTGAAACTAAAAGATTCTTGTAAAATAATCTTTTAAGTTATCTTAATACAAAAGAAGGTGTATCAAACAATCATTTTTTAGATTAAATTGATACACTTTCTTTTTTGATACAGCGTGTAATAATTTTTATTACAACCTCAACACAAAATTTTTCGCAATTCATTTTTTACGCTGGCCGGATTTCCTTGGTTGATTTTGGCAAGCATCATCCGGTAAGGTTTCATTACTTGGGAAATATGCGTTCCCGGGGCACAAAAAGTCCTCATCTTTGCTTCGACCTTCACTAAATCGAAATCGTTGTCACGGAGTACAAGATTTGTCAGGTATTCGGATTTGGAATTGATTTGTTCGTCAATATCATCGTCTGAAATGATCTCATCTATGAAATCCCATATTGGCGTTGCCGGAGCGTTCAGAATATGGGTTATTTTCGTAAGGGGAATTTTGAGACTGGAACGAATCTGCTCTTTAGAATTCAGATTTAATTCCGCCCGGATCTTTCCTTCGAAATAGTTTAAGAGCCTGTCGGAATCGGATAATGACGACAGAAACGCTCTGTTTTTACTTTTGCGAATCTCTTTGCCTTTGTCATAAAAAGTCAGCCGCTTTTTCTTGGTCTTGGTCTGCACGTTCTTTTCGACGATGAAGTTTCCGTTTATCAGTTTCCTTGCAAGGTACTTGTTATAGTTCTTGATGCCGTTGCGCATGGACTGCACAAGTGCATTGAAATCGGGATAGTCGAAATCTCTGCTGACATCTATTTTGACCGCTTCATCTTCCGCTTGGATTGCGTCGATGTCCAATCGGCAAAATCCTAATTGATTGATATTTTCCAAGCACTGCTTAAAATTATTTTTTATTAATCAATTCATTATATCTGTCAAGTAATATTTTGCCGGTAAATTCTATTACCAATTCATTTTCTAAATAGTCTAATTCAATATATAATAAGAAGGGAGATATAGCAGTATATTTTTGTTCTACTACTATATCATTTTTAATTATTGTCTGGAAATAAGAATTATCAATTATTTTTATTTTATCCAAAGTTGAAATAATTTTTATTTTGTCTAATGTTATCACTATTCATACTAATTACCTTCTTATTTTTTAGAGGCAGGCGTCCTTCAAATACCGAAATCTTAACCTTGATAAGTGGTTATTCTGTCTTTCCTAACAGGTCGTCCATCGTGGTTTGTTGAGGCTTGCTCGGAATCCCCTGCCAATATTTTAACATGCCTTGCGAAATATGGATTCGATGGCTTGCGCTCTTTTGTTTGCCTTTGGTTGAGGCGCTGATTTTTTGTTTGGTTTCATCGCTCAATTCACGATATTCTCTTTTTTGCTTTTCCATGGTTGTACTCGTTTTTCATATAAATAGTAGGTAAGTGCAGAAAAAATGTAAAGAGTAGTAAAAAATATTTTTTATATTTTCCCTCTGCCGGATATTTTTCGAACAGTTCTTCCCCTAATACGCTTACCGTTCTCTCGAAACAGTTTAAGGGCGTTTACGGTGATGTCTGCTGAAAAATAGGGATTTGAAGGAGATGTGACAGGTCGTTTTAATTCCCGGGACATATTGTATACGTGGCAAAATATACTTACTTTTGTCTTATTACAAAACAAATTTGCCTATGGTAAAATAACAGTCGAAAGACATATAAATAAAAGGCGTTAGCTTTTATTTCGGGGATTCTGAAACTTGGACACTTTCACAATCACACCCTATGGAATAAGGTTTGACGCCCATGCTGTGTATTTCAGCGTGGGCTTTATTCCGTATATTAGGGTGTGAGGTAGTCCAAGACCGCAGAATCCGATATTAGCGAATTAGTCCGCGCTTTTTGTTTGTCTATACCTCTCCAATCTTAAGGGCTATATTTGAAATAAAAAAATAATAAAATTAAAATCTATGAAACGTATTTTATTTGTAGTTGTAGTTATTGTCTGTTCCATAGCAGTTGCCAATGCGCAAGAGGTCACCAATCCCAAACATATCTTTGGAGTGCGGGCAGGCATAAATTTTTCCAAATCGTTCAATACGGATATGTTCGATGATTTTACCCATAAATTCGGTGTCGGGTTTCAAGTTGGGGGAGCATACGATATTGCCATATCCAAGAATCGTAAATGGTATTTTCAAACGGGTCTCAATGTAAAATACAATTCTGCCAAGGCAGAGACTTTCCATGAAGGTATGTATCAGGGCGGAGGAGAATACAACATATTTAATAATAAATACAAAGCCCTGTATTTGGAAATACCTGCCATGTTTACGCACAAAATCAGGATTACGAACGATTGGGGTTTTCAGCCTGCCGTCGGATTGTCCTATGCTTTGGGAATATGGGGTAAATGCGATATGGAAAATACCAAATACGAACATGGAGAAGCTATCGGTACTGTAAGCGAAAAGTTGGATTTGTTTTCCGACGACGTTTTGAATGGCGGTGCAAATTGGACACGCAGTGTCATCAATGGAAAAGTGGCTGTTAATTTTGCCTATAAGAACTATCTGATAGGAGCCGATATTGCTTATGGTTTCAATGGCGATTTATGGTGCATCGGTCTCTCTGCCGGATACAATTTCTAAAAAATGGATAATATGAAAAAGATATTTTTGCTTTTTGCCGCTATTTCTTTAATCGGATTCTGTGCCTGCTCTGACGATGATGATAATGGCGGCACTCCTGCCAATATGGAGGGGCTGTGGGCTAATATAGGTGAATATGTAAATGGCAAGCCGAATTATTATTATAACCAAGTTGAGGATTTGTTGGAATTCAAATCCGACGGGAAAGTCGCCTATAAAGTTTTAGTACAAGACAAGCCCGTGAAATATGAAGACGGCTATCTGGTAAATTATAACAGTTCTTATTACTCCACTATGGGAACTTTTACTTACACCAAAGAGGGCGATAAAATTAAAATTGCAAATTTACTGACCGGGCGTTTCCTCTCCTCGGAACAGTTCTACGTTGAAGGTGGGGCAATCTATGGGAAAGTGAAAGGAACTAAATAAATGTTGTATTTTTTTGAGTCGGGGCAGGGCTACTTGCCCCGATTTTTTATAATAATTTTAATGCTTCATTTACAAGAGGGGTGATTTGGTTGGCTGCAATGCCAACTGTTATTCCTTTGATTGCATTAAATGCAGAACGCAATATTTTGGGTTGCTGAACAGCGTTATTTAATTCTGAACGAATCTTTACAATTTCTGATGCAATGTCCTCTCTATCGCTTTCTACATCAATTTTTATTGTTTCTATTTTGGATAATAACTGCTCTATCTGAGATTTTATATCACTAGACATATTAATAGTGTTATTATTACCAATAGTAACTGGAGAATCGGTAAAGGTGGTTGTAGACTTATCTCCAAAATACATTTGTGTATTAATGGTCTGATTAACGACCTTTTCAATATCTTGTTTTTTTGTCATAATGTCAAAATCAAGTTCATCATTGAAAATATCATCGTTTAGTTCAATAAACACTTCGAGAAGTTTTGATTTGAATAAATATATAATATCTGCAAACACATTTTGGGGCAATCTTTTATATGCAGATAAAATATTGCTATTCTCATAAATTTTACTAATCTGTACTCTTTCCCATTCAGTAAGCGAATATCCTACTTCTTGGTCTTCTTTTATTTTTGTCGCTTTTTCAAGAGAAAGAACAGAGTCTTTTATCTTAATTGTGGATAGACGTTTAATAGTATCTATATCTCTTAGAGCAACTAATGGCATAACATGGTTGGTGAAATTTGCTGTTCTAAATCCTTGTTGAATGATAAGATTAGCTACAACTTCCGTATCTATAATTCTATATTCAGGTAAACTCTCGTTTTTATCATATCCTTCAAGTTCATTTCTTACCCATGTGCTGAAGCTATCGTTTTTCAATTTACTAGCAATCAATTTTACTTTTAGCGCAAATTGAGAAATATCAGTATTATTAGAAAGGTCTTCAATAATACTTTCAATCATAGATTTTGTATTCAGTTTTTCCATGAGGATAGATATTTAAATGTTGTATTGCAAAGATAATAAAGAGACTAAAATATTGTTTTGAAGCGAGAATAAAAATCTATTATACTCTGAAAATCCCCAATAAATTGGTTCGATAGTTCTACGCGGTCTACTACCAAAGAGGTTCGATTGTCGAACCTCTTTTTTTGTATATTTGTGATATGAAAAAGATTCTGATAATTTTATTGTCGACTATGGGACTATTCGGATGTATGCGGAAGAAATCCGCGGAAGAAAAGTTTTGGGATTGGTTTTCTGATCACAGTCAAAAAATCTCGGCTGTCGAAGACTTGTCGGACACACGACTCCAGAAATTGCTTGACCCGTTGTCAAAACACCTCCACGATTATTGCGAGGGATTGGTTTTCGAAATAGGATATGACAAAGAGACGAAAACATTCGAATTGGTTGTATCCGCCGATGGCAATAAGGCGCTATTCCCGGCAGTCGAACGATTGGTTTATGCGGCACCTCCTGTCGGGCAATGGAAAATAACCGCGTTCAGGCAGCCGAAAGGCCGCAATTATACCCTCCAATATAACGGTTATCATTTTGATTCCGATAAGGTATTCTTTATTCCGATAAACGATGCGGACAATTCACTCCCGATAGATATTGAAGTGGTATATCCCGATTATGAGGAAGAGAACCGCAATACATTTTTGGGAGGAACTTTTTTATTGCTCGATGCCTTGCTGGGTGAAAAATCTACAGAATTGGATCTCGCATATATAAATGTTTCGAAACAACCCGATGCTGTCGGGAATTGCAAGTCCTACTCATTGAGTGAACTTAAAAGCTATATCGATTCCAGGAAGAAACCGGTTGATTGAGATTTCTGATCTTCAATAAAAGTTGCCTGCGCCCGCCGCATCGTGTGCCGGAACATGCTTTTTACGACAATCTTATAGAACGGGCGGATCAGGCTGGCGTATTTTGTCTGCATTCGGAGCAGTCGGTTCAAATGAACAGCCTTAAAATATTGAGAGCGGCGATCCAAAGGCCTACTCCCGATAACAGGAGCAGCCACCGCAGCCGGTATTTCAATTTGTAATTGTTGGCTTTCAGTTGGGATAGCGAAGCTCCGTAAGTCGATTTTCCGATAAGAATCAGCGGGGCGAGCAAGAGGATGAACAGTTTTTCGTGCAACTGATATTCTTCGACGGCATTCCGGGCCAGTTGTTTGGCCTCCTCGGCCTCGTATTGCCGTGTCTGTTCGGCCCAGTAGGCCCGCAATACCGATTCCTCTGCTTTAGACACGCCCCGGCGGTCGAGTTCCCTGCGGGATTGATCGATCATCTCCTGTTGCCAGTATTCGGTTGTTGAATTGGCAATTCCTATGAGTTCTTCGTTGCTGCGGGATTCGACCGGCGGATAGAATTTCATCGTATGTTTCGTGTAGTTGACATCCCAAAAATAATGATTTTTACGAAATACGATTCAAAAGACAGGCTATATTCGTGCGGGGGTAAATTTTCGAACAAAGCCGGTCGTTGCCGATATATCAGAAATGGCTGGCTGCCGATGCTCTTCAGACCGGAACGAAATGGTTAAAATCCCTGTTGCCGCACCACCTGTCGGAACAGGGATTTTACGACGATCGTGTGAAACGGGCGGATTAAGGCGAAATAGATGCGTCCCAGTTTGTTGTGATACCGGACCAATGTGGTCAGATAGACGGTCCGGTCCTCGATGTAAACCGAGAAGAAAGCTGCCAGATGCTTGTCTTCGAGGGATATGACCATCTCGTTGTCCGTGTTTCCGACGACAGACATGAATCCGTAGTCGTGGCCCGTTTCCAGGGCCTCTTTCAGCTTCTCGCGGTTCCCGTCTGCACCGGTTTTCAGTCCGAAAGGTTTTACGAGCAGGTTCCGGATTTTGAAAAGGAGTGTCAGCCAGCCGGGCATCGTCGTCCAGAATGCGGCCATGAGCTTTTCCGGCCGGATCGGTTCCGGGCCGGGGAGGGCTGCCCGGAAGCAGTCGCTGTAATCGATGTCCGGATATTGCGAGACGGCCGAACCGGCGGGAAGGGGCGATTTGCGGATTTTCATGTTTTACGGGTAGTGGCCTCCCCCGCAGGGAAAAGCCCGGTTTCGGTAAATATAGATAAAATCGCTGAAGATCCGTCTTTTAACCTGTTATAAAAGTGTTTTTTGTTGTATCTTTAGGTACCGGACCCGACCTGCCGGGCGGTGACGCGGCGCGTTATTTGCAGGGAAAACCGGAATGCATAATTCTTCAAAGCTATGAAAGAGAACAAGAACACGACCTGCACTCCCTGCGAGGAGAAATTCGAACGTAACATCGACAAAATCGTCAAAGAGGGTGAAGCTCCCACGGCCAAAGAACGCCGGCAGAAGGAGGAAGAGGTAAAATCGGCTTTTGCCGAGGACGGGAACGCGAAGAAATGACCGGTCTCCGGAATTGAAAATGCCCGCACGTAAATCGTGCGGGCATTTTCGTTTGTGCCGGGTTGCAAAAACGCTCCCGGGATGCGGTGTTATTGCTGGTTATTGTAGGCCTCGACGCCGCTGCGGAGGAACTCCACGAATCCGGGAATGCTGAGGTCATAACCGCGCGGCGGCACGAGTTCCTTCCCGCCGCGGCCCTGCAATACATAGTATGGCTGTGCATTGACTCCGAAAGTCTTCAGGGCGTAGTGGGAGTTGATCTTGCCGAGGCTTTTGAGCACTTTTCCCGAATCGGTCGTGACCCATTCGTCCTCGGGCAGGACCTTCTTGTCGTCGGAGAAAAGGGCGACGATCACATAGTCGTTGCGGAGTATATTGAGCACCTGCGGATCGGACCACACGCGTGCTTCCATCTCGCGGCAGTTGACGCATCCGTGCCCCGTGAAATCGATGAAGAGCGGTTTGCCGACCTTTGCGGCGTATGCTTCGGCCTCCTTGAGATCGAAAAATCCTTCCAGTCCGTGGGGCAGGTGGAGAAATTCGCTGTGCTTGGGTTTTCGTCCGTCTACGGTCAGCATCATGCGCGTCTCGCCACCCGTTGTGGCCGGCGCTCCCTGCCCGATGACGAAATCCTGCGTGTGCAGGGGCGGAAGGTATCCCGAGAGTCCCTTCAGCGGAGCGCCCCACATACCCGGAATGAGGTATACGACAAACGAGAAGGTAATGATCGCCAGCGCCAGCCGTCCTACGCCGAGGTAGGGTGTGTCGCTGTCGTGTGCGAACTTTATTTTGCCCAGCAGATAGAGTCCCAGCAGGGAGAACGTGACTATCCATACGGCGAGGTAAATCTCCCGGTCGAGCAGCCCCCAATGATAGGTCTGGTCGGCGACCGAGAGGAATTTCATACCCAGCGCCACTTCGATGAATCCCAGCACGACCTTCACCGAATTGAGCCATCCGCCGCTCTTGGGCAGCTTTTTGAGCATGGCGGGGAAGAATGCGAAGAGCGTGAACGGGAGTGCGAATGCCAGGGAGAATGCGAGCATGGTGATGATCGGCGTCCAGAACTCTCCGGCGGTGGATTTGATGAGCACCGATCCGACGATGGGACCCGTGCAGGAGAATGACACCAGCACGAGGGTCAGGGCCATAAAGAAGATGCCAGCCAGTCCCTTGGAGTCGGCTTTCGAGTCGCTTTTATTGACCATCCACGAGGGCATCGTGATCTCGAACGCTCCGAAGAACGATGCCGCGAATACCATGAACACGAGGAAGAAGAGGACGTTCGGCAGCCAGTGCGTTGCGAGCCAGTTGAAGATGTCTGCCGTCACGGTGTCGCCGCCCAGGGTGCGTGTGATAAGGATGATGGCGGCGATGGGTAGCGTGTAGAGCGCTACGATGAAGAATCCGTATGCACCGGCGCGTATGCGTCCCATTGCGGGGCTTCCGGCGCTCTTCATAAAGAAGGATACGGTCATGGGGACCATCGGGAATACGCAGGGCGTGAGCAGGGCTGCAAATCCCCAGAGTATCGCTTCGATAATCAGCGCCCAGAGCGAGCCTCCTCCTGCAACGTCTTTCTGCACGGGGGCGACCTCCGCAGCCGGAGCTTTTTCAGACTCCGCCGGAGCGGTCGCCGCCGTATTCCCGGGCGCGGCGCCTGCAGGGATGGCGATTGTCAGCTCCGTATCGTCGGGCGGCATGCAACTCGTGTCGTCGCAGAGCATCCATTCGATCTGCGCTTTGACGGAGGATTCCGGCACGGAAAGCTTCACCCGCTGGGCGAACCGGGCCTTTCCGGCAAAGGTCCCGATCTCCATTTCGAAGGTCTTGTCGTAATGGCGGTCGGGCGTTGTGAGTTGTTCGACGCCTCCTTCGAGGGTCACTCCCTCGCCGGGCGTGAAGACGATGGCGGTGGCATTGGGACCTCCTTCGTAGGGCCCCATGTCGTACATGTGGTAGGGCGCCGGGATGCTGGCTTCGAGCACGATGCGGTACGTGTCGCCTTCGAGCGGCTCCACGGTGCTTTTCCAGTCGGCATTCTGCGCTCCGGCTGTTGCAGCGAAGAGCGCCGCAATGACCGGCAGCAAACTGCGAATCAGTTTGTACATAGTCGTAACGCGTTTAATTTGGGGATAAAGATACAGGTTTTTTGCGGAAAATTAGTACATTCGCACCATGATTCGATTGTCGCTCGTCATCCCTACCCATAACCGTGCCGCACAGCTCATTGCGGCGCTCGAGTCCGTCGTGCGCCAGAACCTGCCGCCGCACGTGTGGGAATGCGTGGTGGTGAGCAACAATTCCACGGACAATACCGCGGCGCGTTTCGAAGCCTTCGCCGCGGCGCATCCGGGCATCAGTCTGCGGTTCGTCACGGAGGAGGGCCCCGGGGTGTCGTATGCCCGCAACCGGGGATTGCGCGAAGCGCAGGCGCCGCTGGTGGCCTTCATCGACGACGACGAACGGGTGAATCCGGGATTCCTGCGTGCCTATCT
>Ga0192289_1024_pt1 | contig 13018 bp, 9 predicted proteins | sample Koala_Koa22_K3_FD_131246 | JGI IMG/M metagenome (GOLD analysis project Ga0192289, IMG submission 131246) | Enriched cells from koala feces incubated with labeled cellulose particles, San Francisco Zoo, California, United States - Koala_Koa2-2_K3 ... | reverse complement strand
GTTCAACCTGCTGCAGGCGGCGCTGAACATCGAGGAGGAGATGGAGATCCTGCGTGACAACAAGGTGGTGATTGCCACCGATGCCGATGTCGACGGCATGCACATCCGCCTCCTGATGATGACGTTTTTCCTGCAGTTCTTCCCCGAGGTGATCCGTCAGGGGCACCTGTTCGTGCTGCAGACGCCGCTGTTCCGCGTGCGCAACAAGAAGGAGACGCTCTACTGCTACTCCGAGGAGGAGCGGCTGAAGGCCGTTGCGAAATGCGGCGTCAATGCCGAGATCACGCGCTTCAAAGGTCTGGGTGAGATTTCGCCCGACGAGTTCAAGGAGTTCATCGGCGAGAACATGCGTCTGGACAAGGTCCGCATCACGAAGGACGACCCGATCCACGACCTGCTGGAGTTTTACATGGGCAAGAACACGTATGAGCGCCAGGGCTTCATCATCGACAACCTGCGCATCGAGGAGGACATCGTCGAGCAGGACCTGAAAATCAGTTAAGGAATTATGGCAGAGAATAAAGATAAAGACGAGCTGATTCCCGGCGAAGCGTTCAACGAGGACGCCTCGACCCCCGAAACCGCGGACGAGGCGGCGGACGAAACGCCTGTCGCCGAAGCTCCGGCCAAGGCGGGCAAGTTCGACCGCCTGACGCAGGAGGAGGGGGGCGTGCGCAAGCTGACGGGCATGTATAAGAACTGGTTTCTGGACTACGCTTCGTACGTGATCCTCGAACGCGCCGTGCCGCACGTCGAGGACGGCCTGAAACCCGTCCAGCGGCGTATCCTCCACGCGATGAAGGTCGTGGACGACGGACGCTACAACAAGGTCGCCAACCTCGTGGGCCAGACCATGCAGTACCACCCGCACGGCGACGCGTCGATCAAGGATGCGCTGGTGCAGCTGGGGCAGAAGGAGCTGCTGATCGACTGCCAGGGTAACTGGGGCAACATCCTCACGGGCGACGAGGCCGCCGCAGGCCGTTATATCGAGGCTCGGCTGTCGAAATTCGCCCTCGACGTGGTCTTCAACAAGAAGACGACGGAGTGGATGCTGTCGTACGACGGCCGCAAGGAGGAGCCCGTGACGCTGCCGATCAAGTTCCCGCTGCTGCTGGCGCAGGGTTCGGACGGCATCGCCGTGGGCCTGGCTTCGAAAATCCTGCCCCACAATTTCGTGGAGCTTATCAATGCGGCCATCGCGCACCTTCAGGGCCGTGATTTCCAGTTGTATCCCGATTTCCCGACGGGCGGCATGGCCGACGTGAGCCGCTATAACGACGGTCTGCGCGGCGGTGCCGTGAAGGTCCGTGCGAAGATTTCGAAGATCGACAAGCGCACGCTGGCCATCACCGAGATTCCCTATACCACGACCACCGAGTCGATCAAGGATTCGATTATCAAGGCCAACGACAAGGGCAAAATCAAGATCCGCAAGGTCGACGACAATACGGCCGACAAGGTCGAAATCGTCATTCAGGTCGCCCCCGACGAATCGTCGGACAAGACCATCGACGCCCTGTACGCCTTCACCGACTGCGAGGTGTCTATCTCTCCGAACTCGTGCGTGATCTGGGACGAGAAGCCGCATTTCCTGGGCGTCTCGGAAATCCTGCGCCGCTCGGCCGAGCACACCAAGTCGCTGTTGGGTCTCGAGCTGAAAATCCGGCTCGGGGAACTGAACGAGGCCTGGCACGCCGCGTCGTTGGAGCGCATCTTCATCGAGAACAAGCTCTACCAGCTGATCGAGGGGTGCAAGAGCCGCGAGGAGGCATACGCCGCCGTCGATAAGGGACTGGAACCCTTCAAGAAACGGCTGCGCCGCGAAGTGACGCTCGAAGACGTGCAGCGCCTCACCGAGCTGAAATTTATCCGCATTTCGCGTTACGATTCGGACAAGGCCGACAACGAGATCAAACAGATCGAGGAGGACATCAAGTCGACGCAGTACGATCTGGACCACCTTACGGAATACGCCGTCGCCTACTACGAACGCATCCGCGACAAGTACGGCAAGGGCAAGGAGCGCCGCACGGAACTGCGTGAATTCGACAACATCGAAGCCACGAAGGTCGCCGTAACCAACGCCAAACTCTATGTCGACCGTACCGAGGGCTTCTTCGGTATCGGCAAGTCGATGAAGGACGCCGAGCTGGTCTGCGACTGTTCGGACATCGACGACGTGATTGTCTTTACCCGCGACGGCCGCTATGTCATCACGAAGGTTTCGGACAAGGCTTTCTTCGATAAGAACATCTATTATATCGGGGTCTTTAAGCGCAACGACGACCGCACGATCTACAACGTCCTCTACCGCGACGGCAAGAACGGCGCGATTATGATGAAGCGCTGCGCCATCAAGGGCATCACGCGCGACAAGGAGTACGACATCACCAAGGGAACTCCCAAGAGCGAGATTCTGTATATGTCTGTGAATCCGAACGGTGAGGCCGAGGTGCTAAAGGTTTACTTTAAGCCTCGTCCGCGTCTGAAGAAGGTGATCGTGGACCTCGATTTCTCGACGCTCGCCATCAAGGGGCGCCAGAGCCAGGGCAACCTGTTCTCGCGCTACGGCATCCACAAGATCGTTTTGAAGGAGCGCGGCACCTCCACGCTCGGGGGGCAGGACATCTGGTTCGACGAGGATGTCCGCCGCCTGAACGCCGACGGCCGCGGCAAACCGCTGGGCGAGTTCAAGGGCGACGACAAGCTGATCGTGTGGACCTCCAAGAACCAATACTACATCACCAATTACGACCTGATGCAGCATTTCCCCGACGACACCGTCCGCGTGGCGCGTTACGAGTCCGACCGGGTTTACAGTTTGTGCTACTACGACCGCGACCAGCAGTACTACTACATGAAGCGCTTCACGGCCGAGATGTCGGACAAGATACAGGATTTCCTCGACGCCGATGCCGATTTCGTCTGCGTGACGGACCGTGCCGGCGCCAAGCTGGAGATCACCTACAAGGGGGCACACGCCTCGCGGCCCGCGGACCTGATCGATGTTGACGAATTCGTGGGTGTCAAGAGCCACCGTGCCAAGGGAAAACGCCTGACGACCTACGACGTCGCCGCACTGCGGATGATCGAACCTGAACTGCCTCCTGAGCCGGAACCTGCTGACGACGAAGAACTTGATGGCGATCAGCTGACGGAGGCTTTAGGTGATATGCCGCAAGATGCTGATAACGAGCAGAAAACTCCCGATGCGGCTGCGCCGAAGGAGAAACCGGCGGCGAAGCCCGCTCCGGAGAAGAATCCCGCCGCACAGCCCCATGCGAACACGGCGGCAGGCGGCGTGGAGTTCGAGATCGAGCGTGCGAAGGGCGATGCCGACGAGATGATCGATCCCGAACAGCTGAACCTTTTCTGACGGACTGCGGCGATGAAACCTCTCTTTCTGGTCGGTTACATGGGCTGCGGCAAGAGCACCCTCGGACGCAAGTTGGCGCGGCGTCTCGGCATTCCGTATGCCGACACCGATGCGCTGGTCGAGGAACGCGAGGGGGCGTCGGTCTCCGACGTCTTCCGCTACGAGGGCGAGCAGCGGTTCCGGGAGGTCGAGCGCGAAATCCTGGACCGGGTGATCGAAGAGGGCACCGTTCCGGTGGTCTCCACGGGCGGGGGACTGCCCACGTGGAGCGACAACATGGCGCGGATGAACGAAGCAGGCTATACGATTTACCTGCGCCGCTCGGCGGAGCAGATTGCCCGCCGCCTGAGCCCTTACGGACGCCGCAAGCGGCCCCGCCTGCAAGGGTTGAACGACGAAGAACTGGTTGCTTTCATGGAACGCGACATGGCTGCCCGGGAGCCTTTCTATGCGCAGGCGACGCTGATTGTCGACTGCGACTGGCTCTCCGACGAAGAGGTGGTGGAATACATCCTCACTCGGCTAAGAGCTGTGTTTTAGAAAAGGGTCGAAGCGGAAATAGAACACTGATCTGCAAAATGTTACCGCAGCCCCTAAATCCGGCGTCTTACGCCGGTGACATCAAAAGTGCATGAATGGAAGTGTAAAAAATGGTTGCAAACTCAAATAACGCGCCGATCGGCGTTTACGATTCGGGGCTGGGCGGGCTGACCGTCTGGCGCGAAATCCGGCGTGCGCTGCCCGGCGAATCGCTCGTCTATCTGGGCGACGGCGCCAACTGCCCCTACGGCTCGCGGCCCCGGGAAGAGGTGCAGACGCTGGCCGACGCCGCCGTCGCACATCTGGTCGAACTGGGTTGCAAAATGGTCGTCGTGGCCTGCAACACCGCCACGGCCGCAGCCATCGATTTCCTGCGCGAAAAATATGCCGACCTGCCGATTGTGGGCATGGAGCCCGCCGTGAAACCCGCCTGCCTGGCGACTCGCAGCGGGGTGGTGGGGGTGCTGGCCACGGAGCGGAGCCTCGACGGCGACCTGTTCCGCCGCACGGCCGCCAAATACGGCCGCGGTATCGAGGTGCTGACGGTCCCGGGCACGGGATTCGTGGAGCTGGTCGAAGGGGACCGGGAGGATACGCCCGAAGCCGAAGCCGCCGTGCGTGCCGCCGTGGAGCCGATGCTGGCCCGGGGTGCGGACCAGATCGTGCTGGGATGCACGCACTATCCCTTCCTGATGCCGGTGCTTGAACGCGTCGTCGCCGGACGCGGCGTTGAGATCGTCGATCCGTCGCCCGCCGTCGCCCGCCGGGTGGCGCAGCTGCTCGACGACTGCGGCCTGCACGCTTCGGCGGACCATGCGCCCCGCTTCACGTTCCACACCTTCGCCGACGAGGAGTACCGCCGCCGCCTCGAAAAGAAGGCCCGGGAATCCCGCTGATTTTCGCATCGACGCTTTTTCGGGCTCCGGAATCCGGAATGTCGGAAAAAATTCGTACCTTCGCTTGATAAATCAAGCGTAAGAGAAATGGCATCCAAAAATACGACATCCCCCAACGGACGACAGAACGTGCAGCGTTCCAACCGCGACAGCGCACGCTGGATCGCGGGCCTGCTGCTGCTGTTCGTGGGTTTGTTCACCGCCGCCGCGGTATTCTTTTCGTTCTTCAGCTGGGCGCCCGACCAGAGCGTGCTGCAAAAGTCGGTCGAGGACCGCGAACTGATAGGCGCCGAAATCGAGAACCTCTGTGGCGTCGCCGGGGCGCGGCTGGGGATGCTGTTGGTCGACCGTTCGTTCGGATTGTTCGGCATCCTGATCCCCGTGATGCTGGTGCTGATCGGCGTGCGGATCATCCGCCAGCGGCCGCTGCTGGTGAACCATTCGATTCTCTCGCTGTTCTTCATCATGATCCTCGGGTCGCTGACCCTGGGGTTCGCCTTCGCCGACCGCTGGAGCCTCTGCTGCTCGACGGGGTGGGGCGGTGCGTTCGGCATCGAGGTCTCGACCCTGCTGCGCACGCATATCGGCGCCGTCGGAACGCTTATCCTGCTGCTGGGCGGATGGATTCTGACGGGTGTTTTCATCAACCGCAATTTCATCAACAAAGTCAACGAGGTCGGCAACGTCATGGCCGACAAGAGTGAGAAAATCGTCGAAATCGTCAAACACAAGGTGGTCGCGCCCTTGGGCCGCGTTCCCGGGGAAGACGGGGCGATCACGGAGGAGGTTCCCGAACCGGCTCCGAAATCGGCTCCGAAGACCGCAGAGCCTGCCCCGAGAGTAGCCGAAGCTCCGGAACCCCCGGTGCGGAAAGCCGCGCCGATGCACGTCGAGCGTCCCGCGGAGGTCGTTTCGGCGGTGAAACCTACGGCCGGGGACGACGATGACAATCCCTTTGTGGAGCTGGCTCCCGACGGAACGCCCGTCGGCGGTGCCGTTCCGGAGGAGGTGCCGCCGACGCCTGCCGGGGACGAGGAGTTCACGGAGGTAGACCTCTCGCACCCCGAAGGGCGCGTGGTGATGGGGCGCGGCGGACTGATCGAACTGGCACGTCCTGCGGTCCGCACGGCCGTGCCGAAAACTCCCGCATCCGATGGGCCGTTCACCGAGATCATCGTCGGCGACGAACCCGAAGAGCCGGCGGAGGTGCCTGCGGAGGAATCTGCTGAAGCGGCTCCGGTGTCCGGAACCCCGGCCGAAGAAGGCGTCGTGGTGACGGTCGAGTCCAACGAAGCGAAGCTGGTCGACGAAACGGCCATCCCGACGGAGAGTTACGACCCGCTGAAAGACCTCGTGAACTACCGCAAGCCGCCCGTGACGCTGTTGGAGGACTATGTGTCCGATTCGGAGGTCTCGGACGAGGAGATTTTCGAGAACAAGACCAAGATCGAGGAGACGCTCAAGAATTTCGGCATTCCGATTCAGCGCATCAAGGCCACGGTGGGCCCCACGGTCACGTTGTATGAAATCGTGCAGGCGCAGGGCGTCAAGATCGCGAAGATACAGGGCCTCCAGAACGACATCGCCCAGAGCCTCAAGGCCGAATCGGGCATCCGCATCATCGCCCCGATTCCGGGCAAGGGAACCATCGGTATCGAGGTCCCGAACCGCAACAAGCAGATCGTCTCGATGTATTCGGCGGTCCGGTCGCTGCGTTTCCAGGAGTCGAAGGCCGAGCTGCCGGTGGTGATCGGCCGCACGATCCAGAACGAAAACTACGTCTTCGACCTGGCCAAGATGCCCCACCTGCTGGTGGCCGGAGCCACGGGGCAGGGTAAGTCCGTCGGACTGAATGCCATCATTACCTCGCTGCTCTACCGCAAGCACCCCGCGCAGCTGAAATTCGTGATGATCGACCCCAAGATGGTCGAGTTCTCGCTCTACGCCAAGATCGAGCGTCATTTCCTGGCCAAGATGGAGTCGGAGGACGAGGCCATCGTCACCGATCCCCGCAAGGCGGTCTACACGCTCAATTCGCTCTGCACGGAGATGGACAGCCGTCTGGAGCTCTGCAAGAAGGCCGGAGCCCGCAACATCTCCGAATACAACGAGAAATTCACCGCGCGGCGGCTGAACCCGATGAACGGCCACCGCTTCATGCCCTATATCGTCGTGGTGATCGACGAGTTCGCCGACCTGATTATGACGGCCAAGGAGGTCGAGACCCCCGTGACGCGTCTGGCCCAGAAGGCCCGCGCCATCGGCATCCACCTCATCATCGCCACGCAGCGTCCGTCGGTCGATGTCATCACGGGTAAGATCAAGGCCAACTTTCCGGCCCGTGTCGCCTTCCGCGTGATGCAGATGATCGACTCGCGGACGATTCTCGACCGTCCGGGCGCCGACCAGCTGATCGGCCGCGGCGACATGCTCATCTCGAAAGACGGCGAGCTGACGCGTATTCAGTGTGCGCTGGTCGAGACCAAGGAGGTCGAACGCATCGCCGAATACATTTCCAAACAGCAGGGTTACACCGCGGCCTATGCGCTGCCCGACTACACGCCCGACAGCGGCGAAGGTCCGCAGATGGGCAGCGAGGAGTCCTCCTCGGCGCCCCTGAAATATGATTCGCTCTTTGCCGAAATCGCCCGCAGCGCCGTGCAGGACGGGTCGATCTCGACCTCGATGATTCAGCGCAATTACGAGGTGGGGTTCAACCGCGCCGGCCGCATCATGATGCAGCTCGAGCGGGCCGGCATCGTCGGCCGCCAGCAGGGCGCCAAGCCGCGCGACATCCTCTACCACGACCTGCCGTCGCTGGAGGCGAAATTGCAGGAACTGGGCTTGTTTTAATACGAATCGACGATGAAAAGACTTTTGCTCCTCATAGCCTTCGTGGCGGGTATTCAGGCTGTTTCGGCTGCCGGACGTGCCACGGAGATACTCGAAAAACTTGCCGCGGGATTCCGCGCGATGCCCGGCTACGGCGTGAATTTCGAGGTCGTCTCGGGCGATTACAAAAACCGCGGCAGCTATGTCGTCGAGGGGCGGAACTACTACCTCGCGCTGGCCGATGCCGAGGTCTTCGCCGACAGCGTCGTCCGCTATGAGATCGACAACCGCCGCCGCGAAGTGACCGTGACGGAGGTCGACGCCGCGAGCCGCAATATCCTGAACAATCCCGTCCGGGCCTTCGATTTCCTCGGCAGCGAGTATGTCCCGACGCTGGTGTCCGAGGCCGGAGACCGCGCCGTCGTGCGGCTGACGCCCGCTGCCGGGAACGACTCTCCGGCAGGCAACGTCACCGTGACGGTAGAGACCGCCACGATGCGCCCCCTGTCGCTCTCCTACGATTACGACGGCGAGCAGGTGCTGGTCCGGGTGCTGGACATCGCGCCGCTCACGGGCCATGTCCGCGCGTTCGACAAGCAGACCTATGCGGGTTACGAGTTCATCGATTTCCGCTGACGGACGATTTTCTGATTATTTCCGGTTGAGATACCAGTAGAGGCTTCCCACGAAGAGGCCTCCGCCCACGATATTGCCGAGGGTGGCGGGGATCAGATTGCCGAGGAAGAGCTCCCCGCACGTTACCGGTGCGCCGAGCATCATGCCCAGCGGGATGAAGAACATGTTGGCGATGCAGTGTTCGTAGCCGATCACCACGAAACACATGATCGGGAAGAACAGTCCCATCATCCGTCCCGGAACGTCGTTGGCGCTCAGCCCGAGCCATACGGCCAGGCATACCAGCCAGTTGGCGCCCACGCCGCGCAGGAAAACCGTCATCCACGGCATCGAGACCTTGGCCTGCGCAATGCCGCAGGCGGCGTTCTGCCACAACTCCGACGAAAGGACGCCGGGCGTCACGACCAGAAACCAGGTGAAAAACAGCGCCCCGGCGAAATTCCCGATGTAGACGAGCGTCCAGTTGCGCAGCACCCGGCTCCAGCCGTATTGCCGTCCGAGCGCTCCCGGGACGAGTACGGCGTTGTTGCCGGTGAAAAGTTCGGCTCCGGTGAAGACGACCAGAATGAGCCCCAGCGGGAAGACTGCGCCCGACAGCAGGCGCTGGAATCCGGGGGCTTCGGCGGCTCCGGGGAATCCGAATCCGGCCATCAGCGAGAACAGCCCGCCGACGGCGATGTACGCTCCGGCGAGAAATGCGAGGATCAGGGTTTTGGAGGCCGGATTTCGGAGTTTGTCCGCCGCGGACCGGCCGGCCAGTGCGAGAACCTCTTTGGGGGTGTTTATCGGGGTCATATAAATGGATCGTGGGCGCAAAGGTAGAAAATCCTGCGTAAATGACAAACTGCCGAACGTCCGGAGAAATTTCCGGCCGCCAAATCCGTCGTTTGTCGAATATTATGTTATCTTTGTATCGGACGCCTTGAATATATGTATTGAACCTTTTAAATTCTGTTTGTTATGGATGAATTGGGCTTTACATTGACAGGCTTCATTGTCTGCTGTTTGCTGACCTATGCGGTCGGAATTATCTATGCCGTTTGCGAATGCCGGAGATGGAAGCCTGCCGGCTGGGTCGTTCCCCTCGCTGTTTTCATGCCCGTCGTTGCGCCCTTTATCTTTCCGATGGCGGCGCACGCCGTTCGTCATAGACTGCGGGCCCGGGGTGTCGATCGGCGTATCATACGGCTGAAACTCGTGCTGGCGTGGTCCGTGCCGATCTTAACGAGTATCGGTCGGCGAAACGTAGGGCATACCGCCGTGCAGCGCCTTTACGACCACCTTCACGCTCTTGGGCGCAATGGCGTTGAAATGCTTTTCGAAGAGCTCCGAAATCTTGTGGTAATCCTGATTCGGAACCAGCCGCATCGAGATTTTCGCCGACGCTTTCGCGGGAATCACCGTCTTGGTGCCTTCGCCCGTGTAGCCGCCCCAGATGCCGTTGACATCGAGCGACGGACACACGCCCGTGCGTTCCAGCGTCGTGTAGCCCGCTTCGCCCTCCACGTCGCCGATTTCCAGCGACTTTTTGTAGTCCTCCATGCTGAACGGAGCCTCGTTGAATGCCTTGCGCTCTTCGGGCGTTAGCTCGCGCACATCGTAGTAGAAGCCGGGGATCGTCACCCGCCCCTCGTCGTCGATCAGGCTGGCGACCAGCCGCGTCAGCACGTTGGCCGGGTTGGCCACGGCGCCGCCGAACAGCCCCGAGTGGAGGTCCTTGTTCGGCCCCGTCACTTCAACCTCCATATAAGCTAATCCGCGCAAACCGCATGTGATAGAGGGAGTTTGCATCGAGATCATCGAGGTGTCCGACACCAATATAATATCGGCCTGAAGCATCTGCTTATTCTCCTCGCAGAACTTGTAGAGGCTCGGCGAACCGATCTCCTCCTCGCCTTCCAACATGAATTTCACGTTGCAGGGCAGCGAATCCGTGGCGCACATCGCCTCGAAAGCCTTGGCGTGCATCCACAGCTGGCCTTTGTCGTCGTCCGCCCCGCGGCCCCAGATACGACCGTCTTTGATGACGGGCTCGAACGGCTCCGTGCGCCACTCGCCGCGCGGGTCCACGGGCATCACGTCGTAGTGGCCGTAAACCAGCACCGTTTTGGCCTTCGGATCGACGATTTTTTCAGCGTAAACCACCGGATTGCCCTCCGTGGGCAGCACGTCGGCCCGGTCGGCGCCGGCCTTGGCAAGCGCCGCGGCGAGGAACTCTGCACAGCGCAGCATATCGGGTTTGTGCTCGCTCTGCGCACTGATCGACGGAATGCGCAGCAGGTCGAATAACTCGCTGATAAACCGTTCTTTATTCTCTTTTATATAAACCTTTGCTTTATCCATTCGCTTACTTGTTTTTTTGCAGTACGTAATTCTCAGCCAACACTCCCGTGACGGGTTGTTTCTCGGCATCGAGCATTCGCAGCCGGTTTTCCTCCACCTTGTAATACTCTTCCGAGCCGTCATCGAGCTGGGTCAGGGTCAGCAGGTTTTCCTTGACCGTGAAAGCGCCCTTCTCGTCGAACTCCGCATCGCGGTCGATATATTTCATGTGCAGGTCGTATGTGCCGTCCGGATTGAGCGTCAGTGTCGTTTGGATTCCCGGGCAGTCTGCCGCCGGCAGGGTGCCTTCGTAGGTTCCCAGGTAGTCGAGCGACGTCTCGGCGGTGTGCATGTCAGGCGCTGCAGCGGTCGTCGCCTGCGTTTCGGCAGCAGCCGTCTTTTTCGGTACGTTCCCGCCGCAGGCGACCAGCGCGAGGGCTGCGGAGAGGATCAATAGATTCTTTTTCATAGTCTTAAATGTGGCAGATTTCCTTGATTTCGGCAATGAACCGCTGCGCCAGCGCGTCGGCCTCGTCCATCGATTTGGCTTCGGTGTAGACGCGGATAATCGGCTCGGTGTTCGACTTGCGCAGGTGAACCCAGTTCTCCGGAAAGTCGATTTTCACGCCGTCTATATCATTCACGTTCTCACCGGCATAACGGGTCTTCACCTCATGCAACACTTTATCTACGTCGATGGCCGGCGTCAGCTCGATTTTGTTCTTCGAAGCGTAGTACGACGGATAGGTCGCCCGCAGCTGGGTCATGGTCATGCCTTTCCGGGCCAGCCACGTCAAAAAGAGTGCCGTACCCACCAGCGCATCGCGTCCGTAGTGCAGTTCGGGGTAGATGACCCCGCCGTTGCCTTCGCCGCCGATCACGGCGCCGACCTCCTTCATTTTCGTCACGACGTTCACCTCGCCGACGGCCGAAGCGTAATATTTCCCTCCGTGGCGTTCCGTAACGTCGCGCAGGGCACGCGACGAGGAGAGGTTCGAAACCGTGTTGCCGGGCTTTTCGGACAGGATGTAGTCGGCGACGGCCACCAGCGTGTACTCCTCGACGAACATCGAACCGTCCTCCGAGACGAACGCCAGCCGGTCCACGTCGGGATCGACCACGATGCCCAGGTCGGCCTTTTCGCGCACGATCACCTTCGAAATCTCCGTGAGGTTCTGCGGCAGCGGCTCGGGGTTGTGGGCGAATTCGCCCGTCGGCTCGCAGTTCAGCTCCACGACCTCACAGCCCAGTTCGCGCAGCTGCTTCGGCATGACGATGCCGCCCACCGAGTTCACGGCGTCGACGACCACTTTGAAATGGCGTTTGCGCACCGCCTCGGCATCCACCAGCGGCAGCGCTAGCACACGGCGGATGTGTTCGTCGTTGAAATCCTCCCGCGACAGCACATGCCCGATGGCGTCGATTGCGGGGTAGTCGTAATCCTCCTCTTCGGACATGGCCAGCACCTGCTTGCCCTCGGCGTCGTTCAGGAATTCGCCGTCGGAATTCAGCAGTTTCAGGGCGTTCCACTGGCGGGGATTGTGCGAGGCGGTGATGATGATGCCGCCGTCGGCCTTCTTTGTGATGACGGCCATTTCGGTTCCCGGGGTGGTGCACAGTCCGACGTTGATGACATCGGCGCCGCAGGCCAAAAGAGTCCCTTCAACGAGATTCGAGACCATTTCGCCTGAAATACGGGCGTCGCGTCCTACGACTATGGTAAGTTTTTTGCCCGGTGTGCGGCGGGCTATCAGGCGTACGTAAGCCGTGGTGAATTTCACGACGTCGGGCGGCGTCAGGTTCTCTCCCGTGGGGCCTCCGATAGTGCCGCGGATGCCCGAAATGGATTTGATGAGTGTCATGTTTTATTCGGTTTTGCTTATACTTATATTTATGAAAAATTAGCGTCGAAGTTTTGATATTCGACGTAAATATATTACTTTTATGCCATTTCGAAATTAGTGACGCGGCGGCCTTCGTAGCCGAACGACTCGATCTTCTCGTTTAGGTGTGCGTCATGCGGTTCGAGGCGCACCCAGCGGCCCTGCGGGGCGTAGAATCCCGGGGCGGCGATGGTGATGCCCTCGCGTGTGACGTCGCGGAAATGCTCGAACAGGGTCTTGTCGGCATCGACGAAATAGGGACGCGGCATCTTTTCGTACCAGCCCGTGTGCTTCACGAAAGCCTCCTCGAGCCCCAGGTCACAGACCGCGTCGCGGCCCTTGTAGTAGCTCAGCAGGCCGTCGAAGCCGCACGAGGTGCGCGAAAAGACGAACTCGCCGACCTTGATGTCGGGCTGAACGGCCCCCGAGGTGCCGAGGCGCACGAGCGTGAGCTGTTTCTTCACGGCCTTCTCCTGCCGTGTGGCGAAATCGACGTTGGCCAGCGCATCGAGCTCCGTGACACAGATGTC
>Ga0192289_1023_pt1 | contig 13046 bp, 9 predicted proteins | sample Koala_Koa22_K3_FD_131246 | JGI IMG/M metagenome (GOLD analysis project Ga0192289, IMG submission 131246) | Enriched cells from koala feces incubated with labeled cellulose particles, San Francisco Zoo, California, United States - Koala_Koa2-2_K3 ... | reverse complement strand
CCGTCACGGATCACCTTTTTGACCTTGTCGGCGACTTCGCCTGCCTCGCCCGTAAGCCCGAGCGTGGGGTAGACGATGCGGCTGTCGTCGGGATAGATCGCCGTTTCGAGGGCGTGCTGCTGGTATTCGTTGAGTGTCATAGCTTTGATTTGAAAGTTTACAGTAGGCAAAAATAGCAAAATAATTTGAGAATACGCAGAAAAAAGCTCCGGCTGTTGCGCGGAGCGGGTATTTGGTTCGGGACCGTTGCGGACTGCCTTTCAGGTCGGGCGGGGGGTCAGAGTTCGGGTATCGCCTTCTCCAGCCCGATGCCGCGCGAACCCTTGAGCAGTACGAGGGCGTTTTCGACGGGAGAGAGGTTCAGCAGCGAGAGCAGTTCCTCGCGCGTGGGGCAGAGGGTCGTGCGGGCGGGTTTCTCCGGAAGCGAGGCGTAGGCCCTGGCGAACTCTTCGCCGACGAGCAGCAACTCGGCGTCGGGGGCCTGCGCCGCCTGGCGGATGATCGCCGTGTGTTCGTGCAGGGACCATTCACCCAGTTCGAGCATGTCGCCGAGGATCAGCACCCGGTGCTGCCGCTTTCCGAGCGGCTCGGCGAGGAAATTTCCGACGGCCGCCTGCATACTCGACGGATTGGCGTTGTAGCAGTCGATGACGAGCGTGTTGCGGGCCGTTTCGGTGCGCTGCGAGCGGTTGTTGTCGGGAACATAGCCTGCGATGGCGTGGCGGATGCGCTCGTCGGGAATGTCGAAATAGCGTCCCACGGCCACCGCGGCGGCGATATTGTGGCGGTTATAATCCCCTTCGAGATGGTTCTCGAGACCGTCGGCCAGCGAGATGGAGTAGTACTCCGCGGCCAGCGAGTCGCGTTCTGTGGCCATTCCCGTCAACACGTCGTCGTCGGTGGGGACGAAGGCGTGCCCGCCGTTTGCGGCGAGGTAGTCGAACAGTTCGCCCTTGCCCCGGCGGACCCCTTCGGGACCCCCGAAACCCTCGAGGTGCGCCAGTCCGATGTTGGTCAGGATGCCGTATTCGGGTTCGGCGACGGAGGTCAGCAGGGCCAGTTCGCCGCGGGCGCTCGCGCCCATCTCCACCACCCCGAACTCCGTGTCGCGGGTCATCGCCAGCAAGGTCAGCGGCACGCCGATGTGGTTGTTGAGGTTGCCGCGCGTGGCGTAGACCGCGAACCGCTCGGCCAGCACACGGCTGACGAGTTCCTTCGTGGTGGTCTTGCCGTTGCTGCCCGAGATGGCGAGGATCGGAATGCCCAGCGCCTGGCGGTGTTCGCGGGCCAGCTCCTGAAGGGCCTTCAGCGTGTCCTCCGCGTAAAGGATGCGTTCGTCGGCGGCCGCCACCCCGGCATCGTCCGAGACGGCATAGGCGGCTCCTTTCCCGAGCGCCTCCGCCACGAAGCGGTTACCGTCGAAATTGGCGCCCCGCAGGGCGAAGAAGATCGAGTCCGGCTCGATCCGGCGCGAGTCGGTCGAGATGCGGGGATGCTTGAGGAAAAGGCTGTAAAGTTCGCTCATAACGGGCAAAAAATAAATGAAGGGCGGTTGCAGACCGCCTCTGGATGGGTGGTGCGACAAGCACATCCGATCTGCGATCAGATATGCTTGTCGCCGTTGTTGAATTTCACTTCGTCGATGAATTTCTTGATGTTCTGCTCCTCGGCGCGGGGACAGATCAGCAGCACGTCGTCCGTGTCGACGACGATATACTCCTTCAGGCCGCTGATGACGGCGATCTTGTCTTTGGGCAGCGAGACGATCGACGAACGCGTGTCGTAGAGGTAGCAGCCCTTCTCGGGGATGGCGTTGGCGTAACGGTCCTTGCGCGAATGCTGGTAGACCGAGCCCCAGGTCCCCACGTCGCTCCAGCCGAACTCCCCGCAGCGGACATAGACGTTGTCGGCCTTTTCCATGATGCCGTAGTCGATCGAAATGGCACGGCATTCCGAGTAGGCGATCTCCAGCACGTTGCGCTCGGCTTCGGTGCCGATGGCACGCATCACGCCGCTGAACATCGCGTGGTGCTCGGGCAGGTATTTTTCGAAAGCCTCGATGATCGCACGCACGGTCCATACGAAAATGCCCGAGTTCCAGTAGAATTCGCCCGACTGGAGGAAGACTTGCGCCAGTTCGAGGTCGGGCTTCTCGGTGAAGCACTTGACCTTGCTGATGGGCTGGCTGTCCGAAACCTGGATGTAGCCGTAGCCCGTGTCGGGGCGCGTGGGTTTGATGCCCACGGTCATCAGTACGTCGTTCTTCGCGGCGAAATCGAGACACTCAGCGATGATGGCCCGGAAATCGTCTTCGTTGAGGATCAGATGGTCCGCCGGGGTGACGATCATTTCGGCATCGGGATTGCGCTTCATCAGCGTGTAGGCCGCATAAGCGACGCAGGGAGCGGTGTTGCGCCCCACGGGTTCGCACAACACCTGTTTCTCGCCGATTTCCGGAATGTGTTCCAGCACCAGGTCCTTGTATTTGAGGTTGGTCACCACGAGAAAATTCTCCGCGGGAACCATTTTTGCAAAGCGTTCGTAGGTGTGGCGGATGAAGGATTTTCCCGTTCCCAGGATGTCGAGGAACTGCTTGGGCATCGACTGTCGGCTTTTGGGCCAGAAACGCGATCCGATACCGCCCGCCATGATGACACAATATTTATTGCTTGCCATAGTTATTATATGGAGTTAAGTTCGACAAAGATAAAAATATTTTAGTAACTTTGCCGCCTATTGGAAAATTAATTTTCGACCCGGCAATGAAAATCAAACTCTTCACGATACCCAATCTGCTGACCCTTTCGAACCTGCTTTGCGGTTCGTTCGCGGCGGTTTCGGCACTGGCTTACGGCAACCTGACGCTGGCTTTCGGCCTTGTGATTCTGGCTGCCGTGTTCGATTTTGCAGATGGCTTCGCGGCGCGTCTGCTGAACCAGAGTTCGCCCATCGGCCTGCAGCTCGATTCGCTGGCCGACGACATCACCTTCGGGTTCGCACCCGCCGCCGTGCTTTTTACGCTCTATGGGCGGATGCACTCCCAAGGGCTTCCCGATGCGGAGTGGATCGGGTATTTCGTCTTTCTGTTTACGGCCTTTGCGGCGCTGCGTCTGGCGGTATTCAACATTGACGAAACGCAGCGCGACGAGTTTCTCGGTTTGCCGTCGCCCGCTGCGGCTTTGTTTTGCGTGTCGTTGGGCTGGATCAGCGAGCATTACGGAATCGCGTTTTCACGCGAGGCCATTCTCATCGTGGCGGTGGGAATGGGAGTGCTGATGCTCTCTGCGGTCCGCATGTTCGCCCTCAAGTTCCACGGTTTCGGTTGGAGAGGCAATGAACTCCGATATATCTTCATCGCGGTCTCTGCCCTGTTGTTGCTGTGTTTTCAAGGGGTGTCCGTGCCGTTTATCATTCTGCTTTACATCGTTTTCTCGCTCGTGCGCAATATCGTGTGCCGCGCCGGAAAACGGAACGGGTAGCGTATTTAAATTTTTTTAATTACCTTTGTCGCGGATTTCCGCTCTTTGGCTGAATATGTCGGGATTTTCGAATCGCATATTGCTGGTGCTTCTGCTCGGTCTGTTTTTTGCAGTACCTCAGGCAGCGCATTCCCAGGGTTTCGATGCGAAGACCCTGCAGCGTGCCCAGCAGAACGGCCAGTCGGGCAATCTCTACGGCAACAATCCCTTCGAGCAGCAGGAAGGCGAGGAGGGGGAGCAACAGCCGCAGGACACCACCAAGAAGGAACGGAAAATCCGCAAGCCGTTGGAGTCCTATTTTTTCAGTGACTCGATACGTGCGCTGAACAATTTCAAATGGCACGTGAGCCGCGATTTCAACCGCGTCGAGATCGGGCCTTTGGATACCACGCTGACCGATTACCGGATCGACTATCCGTTCTATCGGGAGGAGGTGGGCGACATCGCCCAGGGAGCCCTGGGACAGACGTCGCTGCCGCTGAACTATTTCCGGCGGCCCCAGTTCTTTGACTTCAGTTTTGCGAGTCCCTACTACGCGTACACCTACAACATGGAGAACGTGCCCTTCTACAACACGAAGAAGCCGATCATCCGTATGAGTTACGCCGAGTCGGGGCAGAAACGCTTCCGCGAGGAGAATTTCAATATCATGCATGCCCAGAACATCTCGCCGACGACGGGATTCAACGTCGACTACAAGGCGCGGGGCACGCGCGGCCAGTATGTCTGGTCGCGGACCAAGAACCACAACCTCGCGGTGGCCGTCAACCATACCGGAAAACGCTACTCGGTGCACGCGGGTTACTACAACAACCACATCGAACAGCAGGAGAACGGCGGCGTGGTCGGCAACTGGGCCATTGCGGATACCGTCTTCGAGATGCCTTCGGGCGTGCCGATGCGGCTGGCAGACGCCGAGGCGAAGAACCTCTACCGTAACAACGCCTTCTTCATCACGCAGTCCTACGGCATTCCGCTGCAGCGGCTCACCGAGCACGATTTCTCGATGGCCAACCTCTCGGCGGTCTATGTGGGCCATTCGTTCGAGTACAGTTCGTGGAGCAAGGTCTACACCGACAAGAACGAACCCTACACCAACGAGCGCGACCACCGCGACGAGAACGGCAACTATGTCTCCGCCGAGGGCAACTACTACGACAACTGGTACATCAACCCCGTGGAGACGCGCGACTCGATCTACGAACGGGTCATCTCGAACCGCCTCTTCGTGCAGGCGCAGCCCTGGGACCGCAACGGGGTGGTGGGAACGCTCGACGCCGGCGTCGGTATCGACATGCACACCTACTCGCAATTCGAACTGAAAGATTATCTGACGGGAAAGTACACGAAGGTCAACAAGACGAGTTACTTCTTTTACGGCTCCGTCAGCGGAAAGATAAAGAAATATGTCGACTGGGACGGAAATCTCAAATTCTACCCGTCGGGATACAGAGGCGGAGACCTCTCGATCGGTGCGCACCTCGCGCTGAAAGGGTATCTCCGCGGACACCCCCTGATTCTCGAAGGCCGGTTCACGATGGACCGCCGTTCGCCGAACTACTGGCAGGAGAATCTATTCTCGAACCATTATATATGGGACACTCCTTTGAACAAGGAGAATGAAACTCGGTTCGAGGTCAAGTTTTCGGTCCCCGATTTCGCTTTCGAAGCGGGGGCATGGCAGGGAGTCGTCTCCGACAAGATTTACTACGCGTCGGACAGCAACGTCGCCCAGCACGGTGGAAACGTCAGCCTCACGAGTGTGTATGCTCGCAAAGATTTCCGCTTAGGCGGACTTCATTTGGACAACAGGGTATTGTTGCAGTGGAGTACGGATCAAGATGTTGTACCCGTTCCGCTTGTGAGCGCCTTCCTTTCGTATTACTACGAGTTCTGGGTCGTGCGCGATGTACTGCGCCTGCAGATCGGTCTGGACGGACGCTATAATACACGGTATTATGCGCCCAGTTACAATCCGGCACTGTCGGTGTATTACAACCAACGGGAGGTCGAGGTGGGGAATTATCCCTACGTGGACGCTTTCGCAATGGCAAAGTGGAAGAGAATGCGGATATTTCTGAAATATCAGCATGTGAACAAGGGACTGTTCGGTAACGGAGAATATTTCTCGGCGGCTCGCTATCCGCTGAATCCGGGCATGTTCAAAATCGGTATCTCGTGGGGATTCTATGATTAGCGTGCTGTTCTGCGCGGTGTAAGCTGCCCGCAAAACAACATTTTATGTTAAAAAAGACCGTATTAACGTTTGCGTTCTTAACCATTCTGACTACTTTTTACGGCTTCAACGCCCAGTTCGGTGCTCCCGCGACGGACAGCGCACTGAACGATCTGGCCGCGATGGACCGCTCGCTGCTCCCCGAGGGCTGCTACGTCATCTCGGCCTACGACAACCTGATCCGCAACATCAGCGAACAGGAGGGGAACGACTGGCGGCTGATGAGCGCCATCGCCTACCATGAATCGCGTTTCACGCCCGACATCACCTCGCGCAGCGGGGCTCGCGGGCTGATGCAGATCATGCCTTCGGTGGCACGCCAGTTCGACGTTCCCGTGGCCGAGGTCGCCGATCCGGAGACCAACGTCTGGCTGGCCAACAAACTGCTGACGAAAATCTCCTCGACGCTCTGTCTTCCCGAAGGCATCTCCGAGAAGGACCGGATGAGCATCATCCTGGCGTCGTACAACAGCGGTATCGGCCATGTGACCGACGCCCGCCGCCTGGCAAAGCTGAACGGGGAGAACCCCAATTCGTGGGAGGTCGTGGCACGCTACCTCAGCCTGAAGGCCGATCCCGCGTATTACGAGAGCGATGTGGTCAAATGCGGACGTTTCACCGGCAGCCGGCAGACGCTGGCCTATGTGAACGACGTGATAGGACGCTACGACAGATACTGCCGCGTTGCCGGGAGGTAACAGCAGGCTGGTGCATAGTAAAAGCAGAACCCTTTTGGGATTCTGCTTTTTTTGTGTCGTGCGGGGAGGGGCGGTTGCGCTTGCCTTCGGCCCGTGCCGGCAGATTGCCGGACGGCGTCTCAGAAAGCGTATCCGAACCCGATGTTCAGGTAGATGGGATACATGTTGAAGGAGATGGTTTCGAAATCCTTCTTGAAAATATTGTTCAGTCCCCACATCAGGTCGCCCGAGACGGTCAGGTGCCGGAAGGCTTTCCAGTTCACGCCGGCCTGTACGCCGTATTGCACCGTGCGGAGGTTGTCCGAGAAATCGTACAGCGCGATCCGGTCGCCCTCGAATTGCACTTTGTTTCCCGTGGGGTTGTTTTCGCGCAGGTAGCCGTCGTAGACGTGCCCCGAGAAATCCCCGCTCGTTTTGAACGACACGTAGGGACCCGCGCCGAGCCGCAGCCGGTTGTTGACCTTGTAGGTCGCCACCAGCGGAATCGAAAGGAATGTGCTTCGGTATTTGGTCTTGACCATACCGGTCCAGTTGCCCTTGATGCGTTCGCCGCCGTCGCCGAAAATCTCCATGCTGTAATTTTTCGTCTGGGCCTTGGTCTGCATGCCTTTGGTCTCCAGGCGCAGGCCGAACAGGAATCCCCAGCGCTGCTTCTCTCCGAACCACTTGATGACGTCGCCCTCGATCGAAAAACAGAACGTCGGCGAGTAACCCTCGATTTTGCGGATTTCCTGGGGCAGCGGAAGCGGCGAGGTGCCTCCGATGCTGACACCCGCTCTCACCTCATATTCCAGTCCGAGGAGCAGCGAGCGGATAATTCCGCCCGAACGGTCCTCCTGTGCGTATGTACGGGTTGCGGCGCAGACCGAAGCGACCAGCAAAACGGCCGCGATAGCATATTTTTTCATGTTCAATTTCTTCGTTTCGGGGGTTATTCCTCTTCGTCTCTGTACTCCATCGTCACTTCGTCCACGCAGAGCGTGCTGCCGGGAGCGCCTGAAAAATGGTCGCCGTCGATACTCGATGAGAATACGACTGCCAGGCTGTAGTTGCCCGCTTCGAGTTTGCCCGGATCTACCGTCTTTCCGGGGCGGAAAACGAACGGGAGGTCGAACTCCGTCCACTCCTCCGTCTCTTTCGCATCGGTGATCTGTGCGACGGCGAGGATGTTCGGGTTGTCTTCCGCGAGGGCGTTCGTACCGTCGAGGGTCTTCATATCCTCCGTACTTTCGTAGAACACCGCATAGATGTTGAAAATATCCCTCTTGCCCGGGATCGGCTTCAGTTTGTCCTTTGCAGATTCGTCCAGTTCGTAAAACGTGTCGCCCGATTTGTATTTGTAATATCCCTGTATTCTGCTCGGGACTGCGTCGGTCGGGATTCCGAATTTCGTTGCCTTCAGCGGATTGGTGAGGGCGTCCAGCACGGCGAATGTGCCGAGAAAAAGGTTGCCGGCCGCAATGGGCATATTCATTTTCGCACCGAAATCACCGGTGCGGCGGGTCGTCAGCGCCAGGCATTTGTTCCGGTAGCCGATATTCGACTGATAGGTCGGGTAGGTGTCGGCGCCGCTTCCGACTCCGGTCAGCGCATAGCTCGAGTTTCCGCTGGCCCATACGATCGTCTCTTTTCCCGAAACGTCCGTTTCGTAGAAAATCTGGTATTCGCCTTTCGCCGTTTTTGTCGTGCGTACATGCTCGAACTGGAAGAGGGTGGGTATGTTGTAGGTGGTCGTGGCTTCGACCTTGTACTGCTTCTTCCACTGGCCGTCCTCGGAGGTCACCTCATAGTACTGCGGCAACGAGAAATCGCGTTCCGTACCGCTTGCCGGGGAGATCGTGGCGCCGGGCGTCAGTGTGAATTCCGGGGCGAGGGCGGACAGGTCCGCTGTTTTTTTCAGGTAGAGGGTGACTTTCTCATTTTCGATAACCGGGTCCCGGTTCAGCACGTCGTCCGCAAGCGTGCAGCTTTCGATATCGGCTTCCGTATTCAGCGCTTCTTCCCGGATACACGAGACACAGGCTGCGCCGGCAAGCAGCAGGGAGATTGTAAAAACTTTCAATTTCATATCGTTTCAACTTGGAAGTGAAATATATTCGGTACAAAGGTAGGTCCATTTCGCAGAAAAATCAAGTGTTTTCATCCTATTCCGCGATTGTTATCACGGAACCGCTGTTTTTCATCACGAATAAAACGGGCTTGATCTCAGCTGCGTGTAAAAGTGGCGAAACGGTTCTTTGCAGGCCGGGCGGATGTAACAAAAACCTCCCCGCCTTGCGGCAGGGAGGCGTGTTTGCGGAAGGACCGGCGGGATCAATAGACCCACTTGAAATCGTCCACCCAGAGTTTATTGGTGGTGCAGCCGGTCAGATAGTCGCCGAGGAAGCTGGTCGCGGTGGAGATTACCAGCGTATAGTTGGCCGACGGAGGCGTATCTGTCTTTTCGTAATACGATAGGCAGTTTGAGATCGACCATGGTGCCGGTCTGAGGCTGTTCGATATAGGTGGAACCGTAACCGATAATCTTGCCTTCATTCAGGCTTGTGGTCGTTGCAGGGTCCCAGAACGTGCTTTTGTCGATGGTTGTACCCGATTGTACCGCATGGCGGTCGCTCCACTCGACGATGCACACGAAAATGCGTGCTTTGTCGATGCCGGAGGTTACCGGAGGATCATTGGCGGTCTTGTCGATGTTGCCGATTTCTGCGGCATATTTCAGTTGAAGCGCTGCGGGGCGTGCCGTGTATGTATAGGGCTGTCCGAACTTGGCATAGCCTACGCTTCCGTCCATCGAGAAATCTCCCGTGTATAAATTACCGGCGGCAAATGCAATGACAGCATTTTGTGCGGCGAGTTGTGCGCAGGAACTGCCGACCATTCCGGTATAGGTACTCTTGGTGCACAACTTGTCGGTTTTTCCCAAAGAGGTCGAATAGGCGTTGTTGCCGCTGTCCCAAAACATATTGTCGCCAGTTGCGCTTTCATAGTTGGCGGCGCTGGGATAGGGAATCGTTTTGGTACCTCCTATCATTGTTTTCATCGTCTTGGTACTCCAGCTTTCCATTCCGGCATTCGGAATCAGGTCGCCACCGTTGTTTGCCGGCGTGAATGTTCCTTCGGCGACTTTGACCTTGTTGACCAGCAGTTGGTACTTGTAGGCTTTTTGGGCGAAAACACCCGTTTCCGGATCGATAACGTGGATGGTCAGGTCCGCTTCATTTTGTTTCTGGGTCCATGTGGGGGCAATCGTTGCCGTGAGTGTGCCGTTTTCGTTGGCGGTCAGGGCGGCCGTCTGCCATCCCGAGGCGCCTTCGGCCTGATACTCCAGCACGGACGTTGTCAGGGCGGCATTGCTGATGGTCAGCGTCGCCGTATTGGTCCAGAGATTGGCATCGTTGTTATAGACCACTTCGGCGGGGTCCGGGTCCGGGGTCGATTCCGGAACCTTGAAGACCAGCGACTGTATGGTCTCCTGCCCGGCGAGGTCGGTCACGTGGATTTCAAACGTGTGCAGAGTGCCCGCTGCGCCGCCTTCGAGAATCATCGGCACGAGGGTCGTGATGTCGAATACGGTGGATTTTTTGTACTGCACCTGCGTCGTGCAATTCAGTTCGAGGGTTTTGAACAAAATTTCCCCGAAGGCAGACTGGATTCCCTCGTCGTTGAAAAGGTCCATGACCGTGATGCCCATCATGTTATTGAGAAAATCGGATGTCGCGTTTACGGACAGCGCTGCAATACCCGCCGGGGCGTCGATCGTGATCGCCGCGGAGTAGGTCAGGGCATTGTTCTCGTCCACCGTGATTTCGTGCACCTCGTCCGGGTCCTCTCCCGGCCAGTCGAACGACGGTGCGGCGGCCTTTGCGAACGCCATGTCGGCGATCTCCTTCTGGTAGAGTTTGCCGGCCTCGAAGGGTTGTTCGCTGCGGGTGACGTTCACCGTTCCCATCCGTTGGGCGTCGGTGATGACGTCGAAGGTCAGCCCGTCGTAATTGCCCGGCAGGACGTTGAAATAGGCCTCGAGGTCGCTGGCCGCGGGAGCCGTGGCGGGATCGAACGTGAGGGCGATGACGTTCGACCGTCCGTCGGCGTTGAGCACCATGCCGGCGCCCATGTTCGAGATGTCGAAATCGAGGCTTTGGGCCGAAAGCAGCTGTTCGGCGTTGGTCGATGTCAGCAGGACGCTGCGCACCTTCTCCCCGGCGTTGCCGTCGCCCTTGACCGAGAGGTTGAGGATCGAGGTGAGACGGTTGAGGCGGAACTTGATCGGCTCGCCTTCGTCGGTTTTGCCGCGTTCGGCGTTGCTGAAGCTGAGCATCTCGGCCACGAGGGCGTCCGATGCGCAGTTGTAGGCGTTGCCCAGCTGGGTGCGCAGGTTGCCGAAGGGAATGGCGGCCGTCTTTCCGCTGAGTGCGGCGTGGGGATAGAAGGCAAGGTACTGCCAGTCTCCGGTGCCGGCGGGCAGCTCGCCTTCGAAGGCGAACTCATTGCTGTTGAAGACGAATCGCCGGGGCTCCGCCGAAAATTCGGAGCTTCCGGGGACGGAGAAGAGCACGCCCATGGCGTCGCCGTCCTCCCACGATCCGGAGAAGGTCGTTCCGTTGACCTCGATATTGGCGCGGCTGTCCTTGTTGACGACCGTTTCGGCGTGGATTTTTACAAGCGCGTCGTTGCCGGGCGTTGCCGGAGCGCTGGTTTCGTCGCTGTTACAGCCTGCGAATAATGCGGCGGCGGCGATTGATAGTGCTTTGAAAACGTTTTTCATGGCTCGTCGTATTATTCGTTATTCGGATTCGTCGTAATTCCGCCAGACGGAGCTCATGGGCTCCACGTCGCCGCCGGGGAAAGAGTCGGCAAACCCCTTTTCGGTCTGCACGTCGATCAGTTCGATCAAGGGTACGGCATAAGGCAGCCTGCCCTTCTGTGTAGTGGGTACTCTCTTCATTGTCAATTATTTTTTACGTCGAAAGCAAAAATAGAACAGGAGAGTTCCATATAAAAATAAATTCAATGAACCTGCGGATGTTCATTACGAACAGGGGAATTTTAAAAACGGCATTAGGACTGAAACGATTCGGCAAAAAGCGGAAATGTATATTGAAAAGGCCGTCCGGATTTCCGGACGGCCTTTCGAAAGGCGGTTGGACCTGTTATTTCACGTATTTGTCGAGCCAGCCGAAGAATTCGCGGTTCCAGACCAGCGAGTTCTGGGGTTTGAAGACCTGGTGCGCTTCGTTCTCGAACTCCACGAGCCGCGCCGGGATGCCCCGCACACGGGCTGCCGTGAAGGCTTCGAGCGACTGCGTGTAGGGGATTCGGAAATCCTTTTCGCCGGTGAATATCAGGATCGGGGTGTCCCATTTCGTTACGAACTTGTGCGGCGAATTGGCATAGGAACGCTGCGCCGTGGCATTTTTCGTATCCCAGTAGGGGCCTCCGTAATCGTTGTTGACGAAAAACAGCTCTTCTGTCTCTCCGTACATCGAGTCGAAATCGAAGATGCCGCAGTGGGCGATGAAAGCCTTGAAGCGTTTCTCGTGGCATCCGGCGAGGAAATAGACCGAATAGCCGCCGTACGATGCGCCCACGCAGCCCATGCGGTCGCGGTCGGCCCACGGTTCGCGGGCCACGTCGTCGATGGCCGAGAGGTAGTCGCGGATGTTCTGTCCCGAGTAGTCGCCCGAGATCTGGTCGAGCCACTCCTGTCCGAACGAGGGCAGGCCGCGGCGGTTGGGCGCCACGACGATATAGCCCTGCGCGGCCATCAGCTGGAGGTTCCAGCGGTAGCTCCAGAACTGCGAAACGACGCTCTGCGGACCGCCCTGGCAGTAGAGCAGCACGGGGTATTTCTTCGCCGCGTCGAAATCGGGCGGCAGGACGACCCACGTCAGCATCTGCTTGCCGTCGGTGGTCTTCACCCAGCGTTTCTGCACCTCGCCCATCCGGATGTTGTCGTAAACGGGTTTGTTGATGGCCGACACCTGCGTTAGCGTGCCGTCCGCCGGGTTCACGTCGAAGAACTCCGTGGCCATCGAGATCGTGCACATCTCGGCCGCGATTTTGTCGCCGCCCATCGTGAAGGCATTGATGTCGTGGGCGCCCTTCGTGACGACCTCCACCTCGCCGACCGACGGCTGTACGCGGCATATCTGGTGCGTCGCCTCGATCGGGGCGATGAAGTAGAGCTTGTCGTTGCCGTCCCATACGACATTCATGGCGTTGTAGTCGAAATCGGCGGTCAGGTCCTGCATTTCACCCGATGCGCAGTCGTAGACGAACAGCCGCGATTTGTCCGATTCGTTGCCCGGACGGCGCTGCGAGAGGAACGCGATTTTCGTGTCGTCCGGCGACCAGCCGGGGTAATTGTCGTAACCGACCATCTCGGCCAGGTCGAGGCACGCCTCGCCTTCCGCGGCGGGTTTGCCGGTCAGGGGTTTGCAGATATTCGTCGTTTCGCCCGATGCGAGGTCGTAGACGAAAATGTCCGAATCGGTCGAGACGGCGTATTCGGTTCCCGTCAGCGGTTTGCAGGTGTAGGCCAGCTTGTCGCCGGCGTTGTTCCACGCGATTTCGGCCATGTCGAAATAGGGGGCCAGCGGGGCGTCCCACTGTGCGCCGGGCATGATGTCCGTG
>Ga0192289_1021_pt1 | contig 13400 bp, 8 predicted proteins | sample Koala_Koa22_K3_FD_131246 | JGI IMG/M metagenome (GOLD analysis project Ga0192289, IMG submission 131246) | Enriched cells from koala feces incubated with labeled cellulose particles, San Francisco Zoo, California, United States - Koala_Koa2-2_K3 ... | reverse complement strand
ATTATGAGACCGAATTTTTCTGAACTGAAATACGAAGCAGGCGCACAGAAAAGCTGCTGCGCCTCGAAAGGCTGCGGTCAGGTAGAGCCGTGGCTGACGGCCGAGGGTATTCCCGTCAAGGGCGCCTATACGGCCGAGGACCTCGAAGGCATGGAGCACCTGAACTATGCGGCAGGTATCGCCCCGTTCCTGCGCGGCCCCTATTCGACGATGTACGTGATGCGTCCGTGGACCATCCGCCAGTACGCCGGATTCTCCACCGCCGAGGAGTCCAACGCCTTCTACCGCCGCAACCTCGCGGCCGGACAGAAGGGTCTGTCGGTGGCCTTCGACCTCGCCACGCACCGCGGCTACGACGCAGACCACCCGCGCGTGGTGGGCGACGTGGGTAAAGCCGGCGTGTCGATCTGCTCGGTGGAGGACATGAAGGTGCTCTTCAACGGCATTCCCCTCGACCGGATGTCGGTGTCGATGACCATGAACGGTGCCGTGCTGCCCGTGCTGGCATTCTACATCGTGACCGGTCTGGAGCAGGGCTGCACCCTCGACCAGCTGGCCGGTACCATCCAGAACGACATCCTCAAGGAGTTCATGGTGCGCAACACCTATATATATCCTCCCGAGTTCTCGATGCGCATCATCGCCGACATCTTCGAGTACACCTCGAAGAATATGCCTAAATTCAACTCGATCTCGATTTCGGGTTATCACATGCAGGAGGCCGGCGCCACGGCAGACATCGAGCTGGCCTACACGCTGGCCGACGGTCTGGAGTACCTGCGTGCGGGTATCAACGCCGGCATGTCGGTCGATGCCTTCGCACCGCGCCTGTCGTTCTTCTGGGCCATCGGCATGAACCATTTCATGGAGATCGCCAAGATGCGTGCCGCACGTATGCTGTGGGCCAAGATCGTGAAGCAGTTCGAGCCCAAGAACCTCAAATCGCTGGCCCTGCGTACCCACTCGCAGACCTCGGGATGGTCGCTCACCGAGCAGGACCCGTTCAACAACGTCGCCCGCACGGCCATCGAGGCCATGGGCGCCGCCCTGGGACACACCCAGTCGCTGCACACCAACGCGCTGGACGAGACCATCGCCCTGCCGACGGATTTCTCGGCGCGTATTGCGCGTAACACGCAGATTTACATCCAGGAGGAGACCAACATCTGCCGCGAGGTCGACCCGTGGGCAGGCTCCTACTACGTGGAGTCGCTGACCAACGAGATCGCCCACAAAGCCTGGGAGCGCATCGAGGAGGTCGAGAAGCTGGGCGGTATGGCCAAGGCCATCGAGACCGGCATTCCGAAAATGCGTATCGAGGAGGCTTCGGCCCGCAAGCAGGCCCGCATCGACTCCGGCGAGGAGAAGATCATCGGTATCAACGAATACCGCCTGGAAAAGGAGGCTCCGATCGACATCCTCGCCGTGGACAACACGGCCGTGCGCGAGAGCCAGATCAAGCGTCTGAAGGAGCTGCGTGCCAACCGCGACGAAGCAGCCGTGCAGAAAGCGCTGGCCGCCATCACCGAGTGCGTAAAGACCAAGCAGGGCAACCTGCTGGAGCTGGCCATCGAGGCTGCGAAGGTCCGCGCATCGCTGGGTGAAATCTCCGACGCCTGCGAGGTTGTCGTAGGCCGCTACAAAGCAGTTATCCGTTCCATTTCAGGTGTATACTCTTCAGAAGTGAAAAACGACAAATCCTTCGAGCACGCCAAGGAGCTGTGCGCCGAATTCGCCAAGAAAGAGGGCCGTCAGCCGCGCGTCATGATTGCCAAGATGGGTCAGGACGGCCACGACCGCGGCGCCAAGGTCGTCGCCACGGGATATGCCGACATCGGCTTCGACGTCGACATGGGCCCGCTGTTCCAGACTCCCGAAGAGGCCGCCCGTCAGGCCGTCGAGAACGACGTGCATGTGGTCGGCGTATCGTCGCTGGCCGCGGGTCACCTGACGCTCGTGCCGCAGCTGATCGCCGAGCTGAAGAAACTCGGCCGCGAGGACATCATCGTCATCGTGGGCGGCGTAATCCCCCACCAGGACTACGACGAACTGTACCGCGACGGAGCCGCCGCCATCTTCGGCCCCGGCACGCCGATCGCCACGGCTGCCATCAAGATCCTCGAGATCCTGCTCGCCGACTAATTCGGTTGAATTGCAAAAAGGAAAGCCTCCGGAAGATTCCGGAGGCTTTTTTGCACCCCAGAGTAACACCGTATGGAAAAAATCCATATATTTATTACAGCATCGCGTCACAAACCCTTAAACATCACTCCTATGAAAACATTATTGAAAATCGGAATCTGCCTGCTGCTGGCTGCGGGATTCGCAGCCTGCGACAAAGACGAAACTCCCGTAATCGGGCGGCTGAAAGTTAAATATATAAATATGGAAGCTACATCCGTCACCATTTATACGGAAGCGGAAAACAAAATCTACTCTAAACAAAATCCGGGAACAAACTTATCGATCGATTTAAATCCCGGCAACTACGCAATTTTATCGACACCATCAAACGGTATTAAATATTATTTTCAGATTCAAGCCGGACGTACGACACACGCATCCTATCACAATTCTGAAACTCCGATTATAAAATACGAATAATACCGATTTACAAATCCTCAAAACCTCCCGGCCATTCTGCCGGGAGGTTTTTTGCCTGTTTGGTCCGAAAAATTGTCGAAAAAGTTGCCGTAAAAGCAGGTAATTTCTATATTTGTACGACTAAACATCTTTTTCAACTTTTCAGACCATGAAGAAACTTTTCTGCACAGCCCTTTTCGGGCTGTTTCTCGGCGGCGTCTTCGCGCAAACGCCCGAGATCGCCGAACCCGATTTCATCGGGGAGGTCGTCACCATCCTGCCCGACGGCAGCAGTTCCAAACTCGAAAAAGAGACCGTCCTGCTGCGAACCCGGGCTAACGCAAGCGCCCAGATCTTCGGCATCGGCAAGGCCAAGACCAAACTCATCATCGACACGCCCGAAGCTGCCGTACGCCTCAAGAGCGGGAACGACATCCGGTTCATCGTCAAAGCCGTGGACAATGCCACCGACCCCATCTCGATCATCAACGTCTTTCGCTTCGAGACCAACAAAAAGAAACGTCTTGCCGAATTGTCTTCGGTCAGCTCGTTCGGCAGCGTGAAATCCAACAAACTGGAGCGACTCCGCTTCTCGGCCGAGAAATACGGCGAGAAATCCTACCTGCTGACGCTGATCGACAAACCCGCCGGGGAATACGGCATCACGGTCAGCAACCCGAACAACCTCGACGAAAAAGGGACGATCGTTTCGACCTTCGCCATCGAATAAAAACGCCGTACCATACAGCAAACCCCGCGGCCGGAAGGTCTGCGGGGTTTTTCGTATGAGTTCGAATTTTTTCAGCCTCAAATTTGTCCGGCGGGACGATTTATCCTATCTTGCAACGTCAATTTATCCAACCATGAAAAAATATCTGATCCTGCTTTTTGCCGCCTGCTGCTCCGGAGCGGCGCTCTATGCCCAGGTTCCGGAATTTCCCGAACCCGAATTTATCGGCCAATGCCTAGCCATCCGCACCGACAATTCGACCGAGCAACTCGTTCAGGAGAGCCTGGCGCCCCGCCACCGCGCCTCCACCGGACAAAAACTGTTCGGCATCGGCAAGGACCATATCGACGAAATGACGCTCAAAGGCCCGCGGGCCTATGCCCGGTTCAAGAAAAGCGACGGCATCGCCTTCATCGTCCGCGTCCCGGACAACGGCCCCGACCCGATGTCGTCCATCACGGTCTTCCGTTTCAAGGTCAAAAAGAAGATGCGGATCGCCGAATACGCTTCGGTCGGAACGTTCGGCGACCGCCAGAGCAACACGCTGGAGCGTCAGCCCTTCACGTCGCGCCGGTTCGGAAGCAGCTCCTACCTCATCATCCTCAAAGACGTTCAGGAGGGCGAATACGGCATCACGGTCGATGCCCTCGGCAGTCTGACCGTCTCGACGTTCGGCGTCGACAAATAACCCGCCCCGCAGGCAAAAAAATCCCCGCACCTTATCGAAAGGCGCGGGGATTTTTACATGGAACAGTCCGATCAGAGGCAGGCTTCGAGAATCTTCCGGGCCATGGCGCCGTCGACATTCCCGGCCTCGCCGTATTTCACGCCCGCAGCCTGAAAACGCCGTTCGATTTCGGCAATGGTCTGCTCGCCGATACCCTCCTCCGAAAGCCGCGTCGAGAGTCCCAGCGAACGGAAAAACGCCTCGTTGGCCGCAATCGTGCGGTCGATACGCTCCTCCTCCATACCTCCGGTGATGCCCCAGATGCGCTCGCCGTATTGCAGCAGTTTGCCGCGTTTCTGATCGCGCAGTACGCGCAGCGTGCCGTTGATGACGATGGCCAGCGTCGCCCCGTGGGTCAGCCCGTGCAATGCCGTGATCTCGTGGCCGATCATGTGCGTCGCCCAGTCCTCCCGGACACCCATGCGGATCATGTCGTTCAGCGCCAATGTCGCCGAGAGCATGTATTCCGACATCACGTTGTAATCGGGATTGTCGGACAACGCCTCGGGTGCGATTTCGCTCACCGTATGCAGGATGCCTTCGGCCCAGCGGTCCATCAGGCGCGACTGACCGGGCGTGGTGAGGTACTGTTCCAGGACATGCACGAAGGTATCCGAAAGTCCGCAGGCGACCTGCCGCTTCGGAAGCGAATAGAGAACCTCGGGATCGAGAATCGAGAAGAGCGGATAGTTGCCCGAGAACGGGTATTTCTCCTTGGTTTCATAGCGCGAGATAACAGCCCCGGAGTTCATTTCGGAACCCGTCGCCGATATGGTCAGCACTGTTGCCAGGGGCACGGTCTTTTCGGCGTGTCCGCGGAGCACGATGTCCCACGCATCGCCGTCGTAGAGCAGTCCCGCGGCAATGAGTTTCGTGCCGTCGATCACCGAGCCGCCACCCACGGCCAGCAGGAAATCGACCTGCTTTTCCTTGCCCAGCGCAATGGCCTCGCGGAGCGTCTCGACCGACGGATTCGCCTCGATGCCCCAGAATTCGACGAAGTCGCGCCCTTCGAGCGCTTTGACGACCTGGTCATAGACACCGTTGCGTTTGACGCTGCCGCCGCCGAAGGTGATCAGGATGCGTTTATCGGCAGGGATGAGTTTCGGCAGGCGGGCGATCTGTCCTTTGCCGAAAACCAGTTTGGTGGGATTGTGGTAGATGAAGTTGTTCATGGCGAATGTGTTTAGCTGATACAAAGATAATAAAAAGTCTGCCGAGGCAAAACCGGATTTGCCGGTCCGGCAAAATTTTCAACCCTTCTAAAGTGCCGTTACGGCACCAAAGATAGCAAAAAGAACGCCGGACAGATCGGGCGCCAGCAGATTTACCACTTTCCCGCATTTTTTAATTAAGGCCACTATATAAAGTAACCTGAATGTTTTCTTGCATCCGACTGTTGTCGCTCACGGAGTTCTGCCGTATTTACAATTCGGCCCATTCCCAACCCTGAACGGGATGGGGCTTTCGGACAGCGTATCGGGAACTGTGATTCCAATTAGGAGCCAGTGTAAAGTATATATTATTCCCTTCGGTTCATTTCGATACACTAGGGCCCCGGTCAAAATAATCGATCAATGCATAGGCATTCACATGAACCTGTTTCATGGCCTTCAGAAAATCCACATAAGGTTCACAATCTACCGAAACGATACCCTTGTTGCAATAGGCCTCCTCTCCGCTCTTGCTGTTATAAATCGCATCCCGGTATTTGAAATGCACCCATCCGACACAGTTCCGGGCACGCAACAGATGAAGCGTGAAATTCTGGTAATAACGTCCTCTGTCGGCCTGCGTGCGTACAAGCCAGCCGCCGCCCTCCTTATTCTCATACGGAATGCCGTTGCGGGCTGCATCCTCGCCCTTGACATAGAATTCGGTGACGAAAAACGGTTTGCCTTCGGACCACGACTCCAGATCGCGCATATATTCCTCTTCGGGTGTCCAGACCCCGTAATAATTGACCGAAATCGCATCGCAGTATCGGGCGCAGGCCCGGACGGTGATCTCGTCGTATTTCGGGAATCCGTGCAGACGGCTTCCCAGAATCAGGTGGTTCGGGTCGTAGCGCCGCAGCGCCTCGGAGGCGGTCCGGAAATAGTAATCGGCCACATAGGCACGGAACGCCTCCTCGTCCTCCTCGGTGATTGCCTCGGGCGCGACACCGCGACGCCGCAGAAACTCAAGCGCCGCCTCTTTGGCATAGGCGCAACTCTCGGGAAGCGGCGTCGGGTTCCGGGCATCCGTCATACCCAGAAAATTACGAAGCAGAATCGTCTGGTCGGCAAAATACTTACGCCATCCGATAAATCCCAATTCGTTGTCGATGTAGTAGCCGATGCAATGTTTATCGTTGCGGAACTTGGCGCAGTTCTCGCGGGCATACCGGTCCAGATGATCCAAATAATCGGGATGGAAAACCGCGATCAGCCGGTTGAGCTTCAGCCGGTCGATCTCCGTATCCCACACGAACGACCGCAGCATGTAAGCCAAATCGATATAGGCCAATTTCCGACCGCCGGAATCGAGAATCCGCTCACCGCACCCCGGGGCCATAACATCGGAGTAGTGTTTGAGGGTGAAAGCCCCGAAATTGGCATAGTTGAAACCGTTTTCCCGCAACAAACGGGCCGTCTCGCGGCTCCACCTCCGTTCGCCGGGCATCCCGGCGCAATCCCCGAGGCTCTGCGTTCCCATCAATACGAGGCATCCGTCGTCGGGATCGACGAAATACCAGCGGCCGTCGAATCTCCCGAGGCGGAAATATCCCGGACTCCCGATGACAACCGACGGTTCCTTCAGGTCGCGGCGTCCGCCCCACCGGGTCAGACGAATCCGTTTCGGCCGAAAATCGCGCAAACTGTCGACAACGAGTGTCCGGTTCGATTCGCCGCTCTCCCAGCCGGTATATTCCAGGTTCCGGATTTTCTGGTATTCCACCGTACAACGGTTCCCGTAAGGCACTTGCTGCCCGAAGCCGGGGTTGCCGAGGCCGAGAGCCATCGACAAGAGACATATTCGGATTTTCATCATTCGGTCTTTTCAGTGTAGAAACGGTCGATTGCGGCCGCATATTTTGTATAGAGCGATCTGCAAAGTCTGAAAGCATCACCCCTGGGCTTCACGGCGAAACACTCCTTCCGGCCGACCCACTCCCACTCGAAATCCTGCAACTCCTGCAGCAGCGCCTCCTCGTCCAGTTCGCCGCCGCTTTGCAGCCGGTCGTAGAAACGTTGCCAGCGCTCCTTGTAATAGTCCGACACCAATCCCGACCAGGTACGGTTCGCATAATCGTTCAGCGAATAGCCGCGGCCACCCCAGGTGGTGAGGATATTGCGGGCATCGCGTTCGAAATAGTCCCTCTCGGCGGGAGTCGTTCCCATGCTGCGGGCGTCGGAAATCCACTTTCCGAGCAGGAAATAGGTATCTGCGGCGACCAGCCGGTCGATATCGTCCAGCAACTCCAGCAGCCGGGCCGAAAGCTGAGCGACCGCCTCCCGGTCGCCGCTGCGGTAGGCGGCGATGCATCGTCCGTTCAGGCTTCCGAAGTAGTTTTCAAGACATTGCCGGGGAATGTTGACACAATCGAAACGGCCGGATGCCGTCCGTTCCGGCCGGGAGAGCGTCAACTGTTCCCAGGCTCTCAGCAGATCGCGGTTATCATAGTCGAGATGCGGACTGCTCCATTTCGAACGGCCTTGCAGATTCGGACGGGCGCAAACCGCCGCCGAACGGTTTCCGCTCGGAGCACAGTAGATTTTATCGTAAAGGATTTGCCAGGCCTGTCGGTAATGTAAATCGACACACCCCGACCGGCGGTCGGCCAACCGGTCGATCCACTCGGCATCATTATACACCTGCGTCCAGGCGCGGTCCAACACATATTCATACATGAACGGATTGACGTCCAGCCCTTCGAGCGTGCAGCCGATCCCCACGAAATTGCGTCCGGCCTCCGCATAGGCGCGGTCCAGTTTCCGGCTCACGTCCTTCACATCGCCCGCGAGCATCGTATTGCCGCCGAAATTGCCCAGATAGGACCAGATGAAAGGCTGACCGTAGAACGATTCCGTGCTGCGCCACAGCTCCACTTTGTCGCAATAATAGTCCAGCATCAGCAGTTTCCCGTCCGGAACGGCGCACAGATAGGCTTTCAGCCGTTCGGGCGTCCAGTCCCTGCGCTTGTGGTAGAAGACCCAGGCCATTTGCAGCCAGACGGCATCCTTGTCGAATTGCGTGATCGACTCGTATGTCAGCCGGGCGGCCCGGGCCAGATACTCCGGGTCCCAGCTCGGCGGATCGAGTTCGTTGAAGGGATCGACCCCGTAAACCGAACTTTCACCGAACAGCCGCCGCTGTTCCTGCATGTAAGCCTGTTGTATCCGGTTGAAAAGCGGCTCGGCAGGGTTCAGGTAATAGCTGTTGTAAGGTCTCTCGAAACTTGTCCACGGATTGAGCCGCTCGATGTCCGCATCGGGGAAAAGCGCTTTCAGCGCCTTGGGCACATGCCCCGTGAAAGAGGTGAAGATCGGCTGGATGCCCAACTCCCGTTCCCGGGCGATAATGCGCCGCTGCAATTCCAGCTGCCCGTCGATCCACGACTGCGGCAGCGGCCCGTGCCAGGCGTCGATATTGGCCATGCGGTGCCAGGGCAGGTAGGAAGGCCCGGTGAAATAGCGGCATATCGTCTCGTCGTCCAGCCCGAACTGCCGCCAGACACGCTGCCACACGGCCTCCTGTCCCGTAGTCGCCAGCGCCATCGTGACGCCGTTCAAAGCCATCCAGTCGATGAAATGTTCCCATTCGTCCCACTGCCACCAGTTGAGCGAATAACCGTAAGTGCAATAATTCAGGAAAAAGCGGTTTTCAACCCGTGCCTCACGCTCGACACGCCCCTCCACGACCGGAAGCCGCTTCGGCTCGTCGATCTTGTCACGCCGGTACCACGTCACCGTGACACGGCAATATTCACGCAGGTAGCAGTTCAGTCCGAAAGCCATCGAGACCGCCGAATTGCCGGTGATCTGCAACTCTTCGCCGTGCATTTCAAGCACGAACCGGTCCCGGTCGGAAGGAACATGAACAAACCGGATGCCGGCACCCAGCCGCGGCAGGATACGCCGGGCCAATGCCGCGGCAGCCTGCGTTTCGGCCGACGCGGACGTTTCGGAGGCCGTGACGGAGCGAACCGTAAAAAGCGGAATCGCCGCAACCAACAGAATAAGCAATTTTTTCATGTTCGTATTTCCATTAAGTGATGCGCAGAGCCTCGATCCGGCCCCTGCCTTCGGTGATCAGGATGCGCATTTCGCTGGCATTGGTCCGACGAAAACGATAGACGGCCCCCGGCCGGGCGGAGCGTATCGGGTAGCTTCCGACCGTCAGGAACTGGCCGCCGCCCGACATGAGCTGCACCTCGAAAGTCCCCTGCGAATCCTTCGACCAGCGAATCTCCACCCCTTCGGGCCGGGCATCGCTCCCGATCGGAAGGATCAGCGATTCACCTTTACCGAGCGCATGCGGATAGCGGGCCTCCTCTTTCTGAGCCACAGCCCCTTCGCCCTCGACCGTGACGGTCGCCTTCAACCGGATGTCGGTCGACGACGCCCCGATCAGCACCTCGAAATCCCCGGGTTCGACCACCCGCTCCATTTGTTCGTTCAGCAGCGACAAATCCTGCGGACGTACCTGCATGGTCACGCGCCGCGTTTCACCGGCCTTCAGATGCACGCGGTCGAAGCCGCGCAGGTTCTTTTCATAGGTGGTCACCGACGAGAGCACGTCATGGATATAGAGCTGCACCACCTCGTCGCCGTCCCGTTCGCCGGTGTTGGTCACATCGAACGACACCGTGAAAGGCTCGTCCTGGCGGATCGTCAGCGGTTCGATCCGCAAATCGGCATATTCGAACGTCGTATAACTCAGCCCGTAGCCGAAATCATACAGCGCCCCGTTGATACGGGTCTGGTTGCCATCGGGACCCGGTGTAAGCCCGCCGTCGGTATTGGCAGCCGGTTTATACGGGAAATTGAAGGGTATCTGCCCGACATGCCGCGGAAAAGTGACCGTCAGCTTTCCTCCGGGATTGTACTCGCCGAACAGCACCTCGTAAACCGCCTGCCCGCCGTGGGCTCCCGGATACCACGCCTCGACGATGGCATCGACATGCGCATCGGCCCAGTTGACGGAGTTCGGACGGCCGTTTATCAGGACCAGCACCGTGGGTTTTCCGGTCGCCTCGACCGCCCGCAGCAACTCCTCCTGACGGCCCGGCAGGTCGAGGCTCGACCGCGAGCAATTCTCGCCGCAGGTGCGGGAACTGCCACCCAGAACGACAACGGCCACGTCGCTTTCCGATGCGACCTCCGCGGCACGCTGAATCCCGGCTTTCTCTTCGGGAGTCATCTCCTCCCGGAAAATCTCGGACAAGGGCCAGGCGGCATCGACCAGCTCGCATCCTTTTTCATAGACGATCTCGCACCGCGAACCCAGATTCTTTTTCAGTCCGTCGAGTACCGAGGTGACCTCGACGGCCAGCGGACCGTAATGTCCCAGTGCAAATCCCCGGGCATCGGCATTCGGCCCCAGTACGGCGATGCGGCGAATCTTCCCGGCATCGAGCGGAAGCGTGCGGTTTTCGTTTTTCAGCAATACGATGGATTCCCGCGAAGCCTGCAGGGCGACCTCATTGTGCTGCGGACCGTCCACCTCACGGTCCGCGGCGGCCAGATCGGTCTGATAAGGTCTGTCGAACAGCCCGACGAGGAATTTCACGCGAAGCACGTCCCGGACCCGCCTGTCCAGCAGCTCCTCGGTGATAAGCCCCTCCCGGAGGAGCTGCCGCAGCGGCATCACATAGGTCTCGGGGTGCCAGAAATTGCAGCGGACGTTGAGTCCGGCCTCGATGCTCTGCCGCACGGCATCCAGCTGATTGACAGCCGTGTGGTGCTTGTTGTGAAGATACTCCACCGAACCGCTGTCGGAAACGACATAACCGCGGAAACCCATCTCGTCGCGCAGGCGCTCCGTGAGCCAGTAGCGGCTGCCCTGGATCGGGACTCCGTCGTAATCGTTGTAACTCGACATGACGCCGAGAATCCCGGCCCGCCGGATAACCTCCCGGAAAGGCATCAGATGAATATTCTCCACCTCGCGCGGCGGCATCTGCGGATCGACGCGCGACATTCCCTCGCGGGCTCCCTTGTTATTGCTGTAGGCGGCGAAATGTTTGGCCGTCGAAGCGATCTGGTAATCGGTCTGCATGCCCGAGGCCATCGCCACGCCGAGTTCGGCCACCAGATAGGGGGACTCGCCGAAAACCTCCTCATAACGACCCCAGCGCTGATCGCGTCCCACGTCGAGGACCGGAGCGTAGATATTCGTATAACCCAGCAGCCGGGCCTCGCGGCCGACGATATATCCGGTTTTACGCAGCAGTTCGCGGTTCCAGGTGTGCCCCATGCCCAGCTGTGACGGGAAATTCGTCGCCCGGTAGGCCTCCACGCCGCGGATACCCTCGTTGGTCATGTCGACGGGAATGCCCAGGCGAGTCTCCTCGACAAAAAAACGCTGCGTTTCGTTGATGGCCCATGCATGGCGCGATGCCGGCCAGACCAGGCCGCAGTCGAGCAGGGGACCTCCCCACTGCACGAATCCGTTGAGGTGTTCGTCGATGGCCCCGAGCCCGTCCTTCCAGAGCTGGTCTTTCCAGCCGGGCGTCGGCAGCGAATCCTGCAACACGCGCTTATAGCCGTAGAGCGTCACCAGCTGGCAGGTTTTTTCCTCGAGGGTCATCTGCGACAACAGGTCCTCGATCCGATCGTCCAGATCAGCCTTCGGGTCCTCGTAAACATCCTTGCGCCCGTTCTTGTTGAAATCGATCCAACCCTTCCGGTAGATCGGGTTATCCCCGGGATCGTACCGCTCCGCAGGCCCCGACGCATAGGCCGAAAACACCGCACCGCCGGCCAGACAGGCCGTTGCCAAACCCGCTGCAATCCGTTTTCTCATCCGTAAATTCATCATCGGCATTCCTGCTTTTCGAGAACTCCCAACCGATAACGGGCTTCGGATTTCCATACTTCTCCGCACGAAGCATCCCGGTTTTCGCAATGGGTGAAATAGAGTTTGTTGTAACCGTCCTGCGGGGTGTACATGCTGCAGAAGAACCGGTTTCCGGGCATCCAAGGCTCGTAATCCACTTCCACCTCCGCAAACAGCTCGCTTTCGCGGCCCCAGATGCGGACTTTACGCACATCCCGGCCACCGACCGAAAGCGTCCGGTCCGAACGACTCACATCATATACACGCTCCGAATCATCCATGACGAGCCGATCGGTAATCTGCATACTGTCGCTCAAACTCCGGGCAATGGGCAGCATGACGAATTTCATGTCTCCCACTTCGACATTCTCGAGCCATGTCAGTTGCTGAACGACTGCGATTCCATCAGCCGAGAAGGTCAGTTCCTTGACGTGCCTGGCAATGGGGCGATCCGTCCCGTATTCGTACATCTGCGATTCCTGCCGGAATTTCACCTCCCGACCGGCCCCGTTTTCGGCCCGTGCAAGGTCCAGCGGTTCACCGTCGAGCGACAAATTCGCTTCCGTCAGCTCCTCGTAGCCGTGGAAGCCGCCCGTAAAGTCGGGCATCCGGCGGCCCTCCTTCAACTGCATGAATGCGCACTCCCACTCCCCGGGATAGACGAACTCCTTGCTCAGCCGGTTTTCGAACGCATAATCTCCGGTCCGCTCCACATCATAGGCCCGTGTCAACCGCCACAACCGGGTATGCTTCGCCGGATTGAGAAAATAGTCCATATCGACCCGGATATAACGGGCGTCATGGCCCGTGCAGGGCAGGAACAGGGAAACCTTCGAAGGCGTCTTCACGAAAAGCACCTCGTCTGCGGCGGTCGTCCGCGCCGAACAGCTGCCGAGCAGTCCGACAGTCAGTAAAAACAGAATCTTTTTCATATCAGTCGGCGTAAACGGCATTTTGTTCGAGGTTGGGATTCAGGTCTATCTCCAGCTGCGGAACGGGCAGCCATATCTTATAGTTCCGCCAATTATCCTTCAACAGGTCGATGCTGACGATCACATTGTTGGGACCTCCCTCCGAAGGCAGTTCCTCGATCGTCTCCGTGATCTTGCCGAAACGGATCAGGTCGATCTTGCGCTTCGACTCATAACAGAGTTCGCGGCCGCGCTCCTCGAGCAGTTCCTCGACGAAATCCGGGCGATAATACGCCTCATTGAGTTTTTCCAATGAAGCACCGTCGCCCAGAATCCGTTCGCGGACCGGATCGAACTGCTTGCGGGCACCAGGCTCGTCACCCGTGAAATAGAGCGCCTCGGCATA
>Ga0192289_1018_pt1 | contig 14207 bp, 14 predicted proteins | sample Koala_Koa22_K3_FD_131246 | JGI IMG/M metagenome (GOLD analysis project Ga0192289, IMG submission 131246) | Enriched cells from koala feces incubated with labeled cellulose particles, San Francisco Zoo, California, United States - Koala_Koa2-2_K3 ... | reverse complement strand
TGACGCCATACCGTCTCCGACTGGGGCTCGACGCCTCCCACGGCGCAGAACGTGGCGATAGCTCCGTCCAGCACGCGCAGCGAGCGCTCCACCTCGACCGTAAAGTCGACGTGTCCCGGGGTATCGATCAGGTTGATCTGATACTGGTTGCCCATGTAGTTCCAGAAAGCGGTCGTAGCGGCCGAGGTGATCGTGATACCGCGCTCCTGCTCCTGGACCATCCAGTCCATAACGGCTGCTCCTTCGTGCGTTTCACCGATCTTGTGGGTCTTGCCCGTGTAGAAAAGGATTCGCTCGGATGTGGTGGTCTTACCGGCATCGATGTGAGCCATGATGCCGATGTTACGAGTATATTTTAAATCTCTGGTTGCCATCTGTCAATCCTCTCTTTTTAGAATCTAAAGTGTGCGAATGCCTTGTTGGCCTCGGCCATACGGTGCATCTCCTCCTTACGTTTGAAGGCGGCACCCTGCTGGTTGAAGGCATCTAATATCTCGGATGAGAGTTTGTCAGCCATCGTCTTGCCGGCGCGCTTGCGGGAATAGAGGACAAGGTTTTTCATGGAAATAGAAATCTTGCGCTCCGGACGAACCTCCATAGGAACCTGGAACGTCGCACCTCCGATACGCTTCGATTTCACTTCGACTTGGGGTGTGATGTTCTCCAGAGCCTGTTTCCAGACCTCCAGGGGAGATTTATCAGCATCCTTCATCTTCTTGCCGACGATATCCAACGCATCGTAGAAAATCGTGTAGGCAATACTCTTCTTACCATCCAGCATAAGGTTGTTCACGAAACGGGTCACAGCCACGTCTCCGAACTTCGGATCCGGAAGTAGAATTCGCTTTTTTGGCTTAGCTTTTCTCATTGCTATTTAAAAATGATCTGTTAAAAAATTCTTCTGACTACTTGCCTGCCTTGGGGCGTTTTGCACCGTATTTCGAACGACGCTGACGACGTCCGTCGACGCCTGCCGAGTCGAGCGCACCGCGCACCAGGTGATAACGTACACCGGGAAGGTCTTTCACACGACCGCCGCGGACGAGCACGATGGAGTGCTCCTGCAAGTTGTGGCCTTCTCCGGGGATGTAGGCGTTGACCTCCTTGCCGTTGGTCAATCTCACACGTGCTACCTTACGCATAGCCGAGTTCGGCTTCTTCGGGGTCGTGGTGTACACACGCGTACATACGCCCCGGCGCTGCGGACACGCGGCCAGTGCGGGAGACTTCGACTTGTCCTCCAGCGTCACGCGGCCGTTTCTCACTAACTGTTGAATAGTTGGCATTGCTTAAACTGTCCTTTAATTGTTAAAAAATCTATCTCCATTGTCCAAAATGGACTGCAAAGGTACGCATTTTTTCGGAAATACAATATATAAGGGCATCTTTTTTCGCGATTTTACAGGATTTTGCGCCGTTTGTTATTCTTTTTGCTTATGGTTTTTCCGACTGCATAACATTCACCTTATATACAAACCGACAACCGTTTTATCCTCAACGCCATACGTCACCGGAAAACCACGCCCGCACACGGCACGGACTTTGCCCTCAGAGCGGGGTACGGGCCGCCGGAGCACCGAACGCCCCGGCGCCGAACAATCCCGTACCGCAAACAACGCATACCGCCATGAAACGACTCTTACACAACCTTTTCCTGCCGCTGCTCGCAGCCATCCTCTGCTCGGGAGCGTGCAGCGACGACGACAACGGCAAACAGCCGAAACCCTCGGGTTACGACATCTACACCGCAGGCTACAAAACCCCGTCCGGCAAGTCCGTGGCGATGGTCTGGAAAAACGGCAGCGAGCTCTACGCCCTGACCGACGGCACGAACGACGCCTGGGCCTACTCCGTCTTCGTGGACAACGGCACGGTCTACACCGCAGGCTACGAACAGCAGGGCGACGCGATCGTTGGGAAAATCTGGGTGAACGGCACCCTGAAATACACCGTCGCACCGGCCTCGGGCAGCGCTTACCTCTATTCGGTCACCGCCGCCGACGGCAGCATCTACACCGCCGGCAGCGAGGACACCGGCGGCGCCCTGACGGCCAAGGTCTGGAAGGACGGCGGGGAGGCATACGCCTATTCGGTGAGCCCCGCCACGTCGCAGGCCCGGTCCGTGGCGGTCTCGGGAAGCGACGTCTACACGGCAGGCACGCTCCAGAGCGGCCTCGAGAAACAGCTCGCCGTGATCTGGAAGAACGACAAGGCCCACTTTACGCTCACCGACGGACAGACCGACGCCGGGGCGACGGCCCTCTGCCTCGACGGCCGGACGCTTTACACGGCGGGTTACGTCGGCATGCAGGCCGTCGTCTGGAAGGACGGCGACGTGCTCTACACGCTGACCGACGGCAGCTCTTCGGCCCAGGCCACCGCGGTCTGCCGCTCCGGGAGTGCGCTTTACACCGCGGGTTACACCGTCGACGGGTTCGAGAACGAAGGGGTCGTCTGGAAGAACGGCCGCGAGCTTTACGACCTTTCGGACGGCTCGGGCGAAGGCTCGCTGCCCTATGCCATCGCCGCTTACGGCGACGATGTTTTCAGCGCCGGAACCCTCTTCGGAACGTCGCGGACCGCCGTGGTATGGCACGGCGAGGAGATTCTCCACACGCTCACCGACGGCACGGGCCACGGCGAGGTCTATTCGATGTGCGTCATCCCGCTTTACAACTGACACCCCGCGGCAACGACGGAAAGGGACACGGTCTTTCGGGGCCGTGTCTTTTTTTATGCGCCATTCCGCAACCCGAAGAATAGCAAATCGGAAAACTTTTGCTATTTTTGCCGGAAAACCCTGCCCGGCTAAGGGCCGGGTTTTAGAAACAGGGCATACAAAACAGGATAACGGGAATACAAAACGCTACCAAACGATATGGATTACAATTTCAAGGAGATCGAAGCCAAATGGCAAAGCCGCTGGAGAGCGGACAAGACCTACAAGGTGGAGGCCGACCCCGCGCGGCCCAAATTCTACGTGCTGGACATGTTCCCCTATCCGTCGGGAGCGGGCCTGCACGTCGGGCACCCGCTGGGCTACATCGCCTCGGACATCTACTCGCGCTACAAGCGGCTGAAGGGCTTCAACGTCCTCCACCCGATGGGATACGACGCCTTCGGCCTGCCCGCCGAGCAGTACGCCATCCAGACGGGCCAGCACCCGGCCGTGACTACCGAGCAGAACATCGCCCGCTACCGCGAGCAGCTGGACAAAATCGGCTTCTCGTTCGACTGGGACCGCGAGGTGCGCACGTGCGACCCCGGCTACTACAAGTGGACGCAGTGGGCGTTCCTCGAAATGTTCTCCCATTGGTACGACCGCTCGAAACAGCAGGCGCGTCCGATCGCGGAGCTCGTCGCGGCGTTCGAAAAGTCGGGCACCGAGGGCGTCGATGCGGCCTGCACGACCGAGATGCGCTTCACGGCGGCCGAATGGAACGCCAAAAGCGAAAAGGAGCGAGAGCAGATTCTCCAGAACTACCGCCTGGCGTTCCGCGCCGACACGATGGTCAACTGGTGTGCGAAGCTGGGGACCGTGCTGGCCAACGACGAAGTGCACGACGGACTTTCGGTCCGCGGCGGCTATCCGGTCGAGCAGAAACGCATGAAGCAGTGGCTTCTGCGCGTGACGGCCTACGCCCAGCGGATGCTCGACGGACTGGACCGGCTCGAGTGGAGCGACTCGCTGAAGGAGATTCAGCGCAACTGGATCGGACGATCCGAGGGCGCCCAGGTCTTCTTCGACATCCAGAATTCCGACCGGAAACTCGAAATCTTCACCACCCGTCCCGACACGATCTTCGGCGTGACGTTCATGGTCATCGCCCCCGAGCACGAGTGGGTCGGCGAGCTGACGACGCCCGAAAACAAGGCGGCCGTCGAGGAGTATATCTGCCAGACCAAGAAGCGTTCGGAACGGGACCGCATCGCCGACACGAAACGCGTAAGCGGCACATTCACCGGGTCCTACGCGATCAACCCCTTCACGAAAAAAGCTATTCCGATCTACATTTCGGATTACGTGCTGGCCGGCTACGGAACGGGGGCCATCATGGCCGTTCCGGCACATGACTCGCGCGACTGGGCCTTCGCCCGCCATTTCGGACTGGAGATCGTTCCGGTGGTCGAAGGCGGCGACATCGAGAAGGAGTCGTACGACGCCAAATCGGGCAAAGTAATCAACTCGGATTTCCTCAACGGGATGGATGTAAAGGAGGCGATCGACCGGATGTTCGCCGAGGTCGAGCGGCGCGGATTGGGCAAAAAGCTCGTCAACTACCGCCTGCGCGACGCCATTTTCTCGCGCCAGCGCTACTGGGGCGAGCCCTTCCCGATCTACTACAAGGACGACGTGGCCTACCCGCTGCCGGAGGACAAACTGCCGCTGGAACTGCCTCCTATCGCGGATTTCGGACCCACGGAGCAGGGCGAACCGCCGCTGGCCCGCGTAAAAGGCTGGGCGACGCCCGAGGGGTATCCCTACGAGTACTCCACGATGCCCGGATTCGCCGGGTCGTCGGCCTACTACCTCCGCTACATGGACCCGCACAACGATAAGGCGCTCGTAAGCAAGGAAGCCGACGAATACTGGCGTTCGGTGGACCTCTACGTAGGCGGCATCGAGCACGCCACGGGCCACCTGATGTACTCGCGCTTCTGGAACATGTTCCTCTACGACCTGGGGGCTGTCTGCGAGGAGGAGCCTTTCCGCAAACTCGTCAACCAGGGCATGATTCAGGGACGTTCCAATTTCGTCTACCGCATCGTGGGAACGAACAAGTTCGTGTCGCTGGGCCTCAAGGACCAGTACGACACACAGGCCCTTTATGTCGATGTGAATATCGTTAAGAATGACCTCCTCGACATGGACGCCTTCCGCGCGTGGATGCCCGAATACAAGGATGCCGAATTTATCCTTGAGGATGGCAAATACGTCTGCGGCTGGGCCATCGAGAAGATGTCGAAGTCGTTCTACAACGTCGTGAACCCCGACTACATCGTCGACAACTACGGCGCCGACACGCTGCGCATGTACGAGATGTTCCTCGGCCCGCTGGAGCAGTCGAAACCCTGGGACACCAACGGCATCGACGGCGTGCACAAGTTCCTGCGCCGTTTCTGGCGCCTGTTCTTCGACCGCGACGGCCAGCTGTGCGTCACCGACGAAAAGGCGGACGAGAAGGAGTTGCGCACCCTGCACAAGACCATCAAGAAGGTCTCGGAGGACATCGAGAATTTCTCGTTCAACACCTCCGTGGCGGCCTTCATGATCTGCCTCAACGAGCTGGGCGAGTGTTCGAAGCGCGAGGTTCTCGAACCGTTGACCGTGCTGCTCGCCCCCTTCGCCCCGCATATCGCCGAGGAGCTGTGGGCGGCGTTGGGACACGAAGATTCGGTCTGCACGGCCGCCTATCCGGTCTTCGACGAGAAGCACCTCGTGCTCGACGCCTTCGAATACCCCGTGTCGGTCAACGGCAAGCTCCGCTTCAAGAAGGAGTACGCCACGTCGATGACGCCCGCCGAGATTCAGGCCGCAGTCGTCGGGGAGCCCGAGGCACAGAAATGGCTCGACGGCAAAGCCCCGAAGAAGATCATCGTCGTACCGGGCAAGATCGTAAATATCGTGATCTAACCCGGCAGCCGGGCTTTAGGAGCAATACCCGAATACCCTAACAATGTGCTTCCACCGCCTAAAAGCCGTTTTTTTAAACGGCCCTCGGCGGGAGGGGTGCTTAACCAATACACATAATGAAAAAGGCCTTATTCCTTTTCGCTTCATTTTTGCTTATGAGCGCATCCGCTTCCGCCAAAAATTACGGGCAGGCTGTGACGGTCCGCATCTGGGACAACGTCTCGGCGCCCCACAGCAACGGCATCGACACCCCCGAGCAGGAACCCGAACCCAACCGGCTGGCCAACACCTCCGACGCCGAACTCTACATCTTCCCGGCCGACAGTTCGAAAGCCACCGGTCAGGCTGTCGTGATCTGCCCCGGAGGCGGCTATTCGCGGCTGGCCATCGACCACGAAGGGTATCAGGTCGCACAGTGGCTCGCGGCGAACGGCATCACCGGCGCGGTGCTGAAATACCGCATGCCCAACCACCACCCCGAGGTGCCGCTGGAGGACGCCGAGCAGGCCCTGCGCATCCTGCGCGGCGACGCGCCGGGTGCCGAAGGCTTCACCTGCCCGAAGGTCGGCATCGCCGGATTCTCGGCCGGAGGCCACCTCGCGGCGATGGCCTCGACGATCGGCAGCGTCCGTCCGGATTTCTCGATTCTCTTCTACCCGGTCATCTCGGCCGTGCGGGGCAAGCGCCATCAGGGATCATTCATCAACCTGCTGAGCGCGGAGCGCACCCCCGAACAGGATGCAACCTATTCGCTGGAAAACCGCGTGACCGAAGCCACACCCCCGACCCTGCTGCTGCTCTCGGACGACGACAAGACGGTGCCTCCGGTCAACAGCACCTGCTATTACACGGCCCTGAAAGCGCACGGCATCGAATCCTCGATGCACATCTACCCCACGGGCGGCCACGGCTGGGGCATCCGCAAATCGTTCCGTTACAAGGAGGCCTGGCAGGACGCCGTACTGGACTGGCTCCGCAAACGTTAAAACCCATTCCCGATGAAAAAGACTCTCCTGGCCGCAGCCGCGGTCCTCTTCGCATTCGCCGCAACGGCGCAGGAACCCGCCGCGACGCTGAAAATCTGGGACAACCGGACGGCGCCCCACAGCAACGAAATCGTCCTCGCCCCCGGTGAGGACAACCCCGACCGCACCGACCGCACGACCGAAACCGAGCTCTACATCTACCCCGCCGACCCGGCGCGGGCCACGGGACAGGCCGTGGTAATCTGCCCCGGAGGCAGTTACCTGGGGCTGGCCATCGGCCACGAGGGGCACGACGTGGCCCGCTGGCTGTCGCAAAACGGCGTGACGGCCGCGGTGCTGAAATACCGCATGCCCAACGGGCATCCCGAGGTGCCGCTGGAGGATGTCCAGCAGGCGCTGCGCATCATGGCGGGCCTCGAAGCGGGCGCCACGGGATTCACCGCCGACAAGGTGGGCATCATGGGCTTCTCGGCCGGAGGCCACCTGGCCGCCACGGCCTCGACGCTCGGGACGTTCAAATCCGCCTTCGCGATCCTCGTCTACCCGGTCATCACGGCCGAGCCCGGAAAAGGCCACCAGTTCTCGTTCGACAACCTGCTGGGAACGAAGCGCACGGCCGAACAGTCGGAATACTATTCGCTCCAGAACCGCGTGACGGAGACCACGCCCCCGACCCTGCTGTTCCATTCGGACGACGACACGGGCGTGCCGTCGGTCAACAGCGCACTCTACTACGAAGCGCTCAAGGCCCACGGCGTGAAGGCGTCGATGCACATCTACCCGGTGGGCGAGCACGGCTGGGGCTACCTCACGACCTTCCCCTACCACGAAGCCTGGAAATCCGCCGTACTGGACTGGCTGCGGACAGTCAATCGATAGAACCGAACGAGAGGGGCGTGCCGCAAGACATGCCCCTCTTTCGTTTTTTCGGGACGCGCATTGCCGTTTGCCGATTATTGCGTATCTTTACCGCCAAAATAAAACATTCATGGCAGACAACACCATATTGAACCGCCTGGACGGTCTGAAACTCAAATACGAGGAGACGGGACAGAAACTCACCGACCCCGAAGTCATCGCCGACGTCAAACAGTTCATCCAGCTCACCAAGGAATACAAGGAGCTGGAACCGATTATCGAGACCTCGGAGCGTTACCGCACGGCCGTCGCCAACCTCGCCGAAGCCAAGGACACGCTGGCCACGGACAAGGACGAGGAGATGCGCGAGATGGCCCGCGAGATGATTGCCGAGCTGGAACCGCAGCTGGCGCAAATGGAGGAGGAGATCAAGCTGCTGCTGATTCCCAAGGACCCGCAGGACTCGAAGAACGCCATCGTCGAAATCCGCGGCGGCACGGGCGGCGACGAGGCGGCGATTTTCGCCGGCGACCTGTTGCGCATGTACACCAAGTATATCGAGTCGAAGGGGTGGCGTTACGAGGTCACGTCGTCGTCGGAAGGCGCCGTGGGCGGCTTCAAGGAGGTGGTGCTGAAGGTCTCGGGACAGAACGTCTACGGAACGCTCAAATACGAATCGGGCGTGCACCGCGTGCAGCGCGTGCCGCAGACCGAGACGCAGGGCCGCGTGCATACCTCGGCGGCCTCGGTGGCCGTGCTTCCCGAAGCCGAGGAGTTCGACTGCGACATCTCGATGAACGACGTGCGCAAGGATATTTTCTGCGCCAGCGGCCCCGGCGGGCAGTCGGTCAACACGACCTATTCGGCCATCCGTCTGACGCACATCCCGACGGGCATCGTCGTGCAGTGCCAGGACCAGAAATCGCAGCTGAAGAATTTCGACAAGGCGTTCGAGGAGCTGCGCACGCGCGTCTTCAACCTCGAATACTCGAAATACCTCGACGAAATCGCCTCGAAGCGCAAGACGATGGTGTCGACGGGCGACCGGTCGGCCAAGATCCGCACCTACAACTATCCGCAGGGGCGTATCACCGACCACCGCATCAACTATACGATCTACAACCTCGCGGCCTTTATGGACGGCGACATCCAGGACTGCATCGACCACCTGATCGTGGCCGAAAACGCCGAACGCCTGAAAGAAAGTGAATTGTAGGCCCTTTAAGAAAGGGCATTCAGGAGGCGATGGCAGGCCAAAGCGCTTTCGATGCAGATTTGCGCTCCCGGCCGTTTAAAAAGCAGCTTTCAGAGGGTAAGGGCAGGATTCCGGGTCTCCAACCCCAATCACGCCCCGACCTTATAAATTAAAAAGCGATGAAAATTCCCGCCGATTTCGACGCCGAGATTTACGACATCGTCGCGCAGATACCCGCAGGACGGGTCGCAACCTACGGGCAGCTGGCCCGGCTGGTCGGCATGCCCGGTTACGCACGCCGCGCGGGACGGGCGATGGGCACGGCTCCGGAGGGGCTTCCCTGCCACCGGGTCGTGAATGCCTCGGGGCGCACGGCCCCCGGATGAACCGCCCAGCGGGAACTGCTCGAAGCGGAAGGGGTACCTTTCCGGCGCAACGGCTGCGTGAACCTCGCGCAGGCCGCCTGGCGGGAGATCGACTGACGGCCCGGGCAATATCCGGCCCACGCCGACCGTTTTGCTTGAAAATGTTCACGGTTATGAAAAGATATGTCCTGCTTCTATCCGTTCTGTACTTTGCCGCAGCCGTCCGGGCCGCGGCTCCGAAACCCGTGCCGATGTACATCGTCAACGGCAAGGAGATGACGGAGATTCGCTCGATACCGCCCGAAGACATCGAGAACGTCGAAATGCTCCCCGCCGACGAGGAGACCATCGCCCGTTACGGCCAGCGGGCCGTGCACGGCGTGATGCTCATCACCCTGCGCTATGACCAGCCCGCCGCTTTCCCCGCGGACTCCACCTTCGGCAGCTACATCGCCAGCCGGGTGCGCTGGGATGCGAGCGAACCCGCCGCCCGCGTGGTCCTGCGCTACAAGATCACGCCCGAGGGCGACACCGTCGTCCATCAGGAGCTCGAATCCACCGACAACCGCCTCAAGCGGCGCGTGCTGAAGGCCGTGGCCGAAGCCCCGCGCTGGACCCCCGCCCAAAAGAACGGCCGGCCGATCGAGAGCGAAGGCGTGCTGCGCATCCAGCTTCCCGAAGGCAAGCGCATGCCGCGGCCCGTGGAGCTCGTCTTCCGCTGAAAACCCCTTGAAAATAACCTCCGAACGTGACCACCAACTCCCTTTCCGCATGGATTCTCGCCGTGAGGCCTTACAGCCTCGGCAACTCCGTAATTCTCGTACTCGTCGGCTCCGCACTGGCGTGGACCGACGGATCGTTCCACGCACTGCCGGCCCTGCTGTGCCTCCTCTTCGCCGTACTGATGCAATGCACGGCCAATCTGGTCAACGACCTCTGGGACTTTCTGAAAGGGGCCGATAAACCCGACCGGCTGGGGCCCGACCGGGCCTTCGCCAAAGGATACATCACCCTTCGGGCCATGAAGGCCGGGATCGCCGGATTCACCCTCGCGGCCTGCGCCGCCGGAATCGGAATCCTCGCCTGGGCCCTCCACGCCGACGTGCTCCGCTGCGGCGGATGGGAACTCGTCGCCGTGGGCGCCGCCTGCATCGTCTTCGCCTATTTCTACACCGCGGGCCCCTGGCCGCTGGCCTACCACGGCATGGGAGACATCGCGGTCATCCTCTTTTTCGGACTCATCCCCGTGGGATTCACTTACTACATCCAGACCGGAGCGTGGTCGTGGGAGGTGCTCGTCGCTGCGCTGGCCTGCGGGCTGGTAATCGACACGATGCTGATGGTCAACAATTTCCGCGACCGCGAGGAGGACGCCCGCTGCAACAAGCGCACGATCGTCGTCTGCCTCGGGGCCGGAGTCGGACGCTGGGGCTATTTCGCCCTCGGAGCGGCCGCCGCCGTGCTCTGCCTCACGCTGCTGGCCGGAGGCCGCACGTGGGCCGCGCTGCTGCCGCTCGTCTACCTCGCGGCGCACACCGCCACATGGCGCAAAATGGTGCGCATCGACCACGGCGAGGAGCTGAACGCCTGCCTGGGCGAAACGGCCCGCAACATCCTGTTGTTCGGAGCCCTGTTCACGATCGGAATCCTGCTGGGCTGATGGCTGAGTCACAATTCATTACCCTGCGCGAGTTACAGCGCCGCGTGAAATCCGCACTCGAAGGGCAGTTCGCCCTGCCGGTGTGGGTGAGCGCCGAAATCTCCGAAATAAAGGTCAACTACTCGGGCCACTGCTACCTCGAACTCGTGGAAAAAGGCGGCGACAACGGCGTGCCGACGGCGCAGGCCCGAGCCGTCATGTGGCGGTCGCACTATCCGCGCATTTCGGGTTATTTCGAGGCCGAGACAGGCCAGCCGCTGGCCGCAGGCATCAAGATACTGGCCAAAGTGCTGGTCTCCTACCACGAACTCTACGGTTTCTCGCTGCAAATCACCGACATCGACCCTTCGTACACGCTGGGCGACATGGAGCGGCAGCGGCAGCAAACCATCGCGCAGCTACAGCAGGAGGGAGTCTGGGACATGAACCGCGAGGCGCCGATGCCGGCCGTCGTGCAGCGCATCGCCGTCGTGTCGAGCGTCCATGCGGCTGGGTATCAGGACTTTTGCCAGGAGCTGGAGAAAAGCCCCTACCGCTTCGAGGTCAGCCTCTTCGACGCCTTTATGCAGGGCGAAGCGGCCGAGGAATCCATTGTGGCGGCCTTGTGCGCCGTGGCCGAGCAGCTGGAAAAATTCGACGCCGTGGTGCTGATCCGCGGAGGCGGTTCGCGCAGCGACCTCAACTGCTTCAACGCCTACCGGCTGTGCGCCCATGTGGCGCAGTTCCCGCTGCCGGTCGTGACGGGCATCGGCCACGACAAGGACACCAGCGTGGCCGACATGGTGGCGCACACGGCGCTCAAGACCCCGACGGCGGTGGCCGGATGGCTCGTCGAACGGATGGCCGAAGCGGACGGGTGGCTCGACTACGCCGCCCTGCAGCTCCACGACGCGACGGCGGCGGCGATGCACGCCTCGGAGGTGCGGCTCGAACGCCTTTCGGGCGAGGTGCGGCGGCTGAGCGGCGAACTCCTCACGCGGCAGTCGCTGCGGCTGGAGCACCTCGGGACGCTGCTCCCCGAAGCGGCGCGGGATTTCCTCGCGCGGCAGACCCTGCGGCTGGAAAACGCCGCGGAACTGATTGCCGGGCGGTCGCCCGAGCGCATTCTCCGGCTGGGATTCGCCGTCCTCCGCGCCGGAGGCAAGGCCGTGACCTCGGCCGCAGGCGTCACGGCGGGGGAAGACGTGGAGATAGAGGTTTCCGACGGCAGGATAAGTGCAACCGTAAATTCCGGAAAGATATGGCAAAAAAAGAGTTGACCTACGCCGAGGCGATGGCCGAAATCGAGAAAACGCTTGGGCGCCTGCGCAGCGAGGAGATGGATGTGGACAGCCTTGCGGCAGAGGTGAAACGCGCCACGGAGCTGATCGCCTCGTGCAAGGCGAAACTGCGCAAGGCCGAAGCCGATGTAAACAAAATCCTGGAACCATGATAACCATCCGCGAAACGACACCCGCAGACCTCGCCGAGATCGTCCGGGTGCACAAAGAGGCATTCGGCTACGACAAGGAGGCGGAGCTGACAGCGGAACTCCTCGGCGACGCAAGCGCCCGGCCGTATGTGTCGCTGCTCGCGTTCCGCGGCGGCGAAGCGGTCGGGCACATCCTGTTCACCCGGTGCCGCATCGAAGGTGCGGAGACGGCGCAGGAGGCCCACTACATCCTCGCCCCGCTCGCCGTGATTCCGGAGTGCCAGCGGCAGGGCGTCGGCGGCCTGCTGATCGGGCGGGGGCTGGAACTCCTGCGCGAAAGGGGTGCCGACCTCGTTTTCGTCCTGGGACACAAGGAGTATTATCCGCGCCACGGATTTATCCCCGACGCCGGGAAGCTGGGTTTTCCGGCTCCCTACCTCATCCCGGAGATATATGCGGACTACTGGATGGTACAAACCTTGTCGGAAACGGATTTCACACAATGCAAAGGGCGGGTCCTGTGCGCCGCGGCGCTGGACCGTCCCGAACACTGGAGAGAATAAGCGACGATGAAAAAACTGATCCGCTGGTCCCTGAACCACATTCCGCGCCCGGTGCTGCAACGCATCGCCGGATGGGCCGTGCCCGCAGCGGGGCTCTTCTACAAGGGCCGCGGGGTCGAATGCCCCGTGTGCGGCGCGAAATACCGGAAATTCATGCCTTACGGCTATGTGCAGTCGCGGCCCAATGCGCTGTGCCCCAAGTGTCTGTCGCTGGAGCGCCACCGCCTGCTGTGGCTCTACCTCACGCGCGAGACCGACCTGCTGACGGCCTTTCCCCGCACGTTGCACATTGCCCCCGAGGTCTGTATCATGCGTCACCTCAAGCCCCATTTCAGGTCGCACCCCGGGCAGTATGTCACGGCCGACCTCGAAAGCCCGCTGGCGGACCTCCATTTCGACGTGCAGCAGATTCCGCTGGCCGACGATTCGGTGGACGTGGTGATCTGCAACCACATTCTGGAACACGTCGCCGACGACCGGAAGGCCATGCGCGAACTGCACCGCATCCTCAAACCCGGCGGCTGGGGCATCGTCCTCTCGCCCGTGGACCCGGACTACGAGCAGACCTACGAGGACGACTCGATCACCGACCCCGACGAGCGCACACGCATCTTCGGGCAGTACGACCACCGGCGCATCTACGGCGCCGATTATGCCGACCGCCTGCGCGAAGCGGGCTTCGAAGCCGCGGACATCGACTACGCCGCGGCCCTCACGGACGAAGAGCGCAGGCTATACGCCCTGCCCGCCGATCACATTTACGTGGTTTACAAAGTCTGACAAACGACCGTCGAAGCGGCTGTCCGACGGAAAACGCCCGACGGCGATGCGGGGTTTGGTCTTGCCGTGGAAATCGCTCCCGCAGGTCATGAAAGCCTCTTTGGAAAGGGCCAGCGAGGTGAAATAGACGGCCTGTTCGGGACTGTGGTAGTTGTTGAAGACCTCCAGGCCCGCGGCCCCGCGGTCCAAAAGCTGTTCGGCGACCTCCTCGCGGCCCCGGAAATTCAATCCCGGATGCGCCACGACCGGCGTGCCGCCGTTGTCGCGGACCAGTTCCACCGCATCGCGGTAATCCATATACGCCACGGGCACGAACGCCGGGCGTCCCTGGGCGAAATAATCGAGGTAGAAATTGATGTAAGGCATATCGCTCCGCGCACCGCCCTCCATATAGGGCTGCAGCTGGGGCGTATGGTATTTCGCGTCGGAGAGCATCACTTCGGCGATCAGTTCGCCCGTCGGAAGGTTCCCTCCGGCGGCGGCCAGCACCGCTTCGGCATCCACGGAAAAGCCCAGTTTCAGCAGGTTGTCGATCATGCCCCCGAACGACGCCATGACCTTCGCGGCGACCTCCTCTTCCAGCCGCGCGAAATCCGCCGACAGCCAGTCGATGCCGTATCCCAGCAGGTGGAGGTCCGTGCCCCGGTAGTTGCAGTCGATCTCGATGCCCGGAATAAACCCGATGCCCTTCGTCCGGGCCAGCGCGGCGGCTTCGCCGACACCCCGCACCGAGTTGTGGTCCGTGACGGAAAAA
>Ga0192289_1016_pt1 | contig 14558 bp, 8 predicted proteins | sample Koala_Koa22_K3_FD_131246 | JGI IMG/M metagenome (GOLD analysis project Ga0192289, IMG submission 131246) | Enriched cells from koala feces incubated with labeled cellulose particles, San Francisco Zoo, California, United States - Koala_Koa2-2_K3 ... | reverse complement strand
AGCCTGATGGGCGGAACGATCACCGCAACGGAACGTCCGGACGGAAACCCCGGGGCCCTGCTGACAGCGTTCATCCCCGAACCGGCGGGCGAAAAGGCGGAGATTGCTGCAGAAACGCGACCCAATGCGGAAGCCGTCGAACAACCGCTGCCGCAGAAGGAGACCGGAACGGACCCGTCGACGCAACAGTCCTCCGACGCGACGATTCGCCATACGGTAATGATTGTAGACGACGACAGTAACATCCTCGATTTCCTGACCAAGGTGCTCGGAAGCGACTATTTCGTCATCTCAACGGACAGCGGCGGCCAGGCGCTCAACCTGCTCCGAAGCAACGATCCCGATCTGGTCGTGAGCGACATCATGATGGCCGACATCGACGGAATCGAACTCTGCCGGCGCATCAAAAACGACATCTCCACAAGTCACATTCCTGTAATCCTGCTTACGGCCCGGACCGGTGTGAGCTCCAAGATCGAAGGACTCGAATGCGGCGCCGACGCCTATATCGAAAAGCCGTTCTCCCCCGACCAGCTCAAAGCACAGATTTCCAGTCTGCTTCATACGCGTGACGAGATCCGGCGCCTCTATGCGGGCAAATTCATGACCGAGTTCGACACGGGTTCTCAACGCAACCGGTTGGACGAGGAGTTCATCCTCAAATGCCGCGACGTGATCATCGCCCATATGCGGGACCCGGACTTGTCTGTGGGACTCCTCGCCCGCGAGCTGGCGATAGGCCGCACGCTGATTTTCCGAAAACTGAAAGCCGTTACGGGCTTGACGCCAAACGATTTCATGAAACTCGTCCGCCTGAAAGAGGCGAAACGGATGATCGTCGAAGGCCGGTACCGCATTACCGAAATCGGATTTCTCACCGGTTTCAGCTCGTCGTCCTATTTCGCCAAATGTTTCGCCAAACAGTTCGGAATCCTCCCGACGGAATTTCTCGAAAAACAGGAAACCGGAGCACAGTAGCCAGGGCAGAATGAGCCATTTCCCGACTTCCGGAGCCTCCGGACCGATTTTATCGTAAAAGTGAACGATATTTTTCAACGCAGAACCTCCGATCCGGTAATTTTACGTTGGATTCGGTCCGGTCGCTGCACCGGCCGGGCCGGATCGACAATGCGGAATCAACCAACCCAAAATTACCCATTATGAAACATTACCTACTTTTATTGCTGGCTTCCCTGGCCATGTTGACGGGATGCGAGAAGGATGACGATCCCACATCCGTTTCGCTCCGAAGCATCACCCGTGAAAAATTCGACTACAAGGGCGGTCTCGCCAGCGCCGTCGTGGACGCCGGCGGAAGGGACGTAACCGCGGAGTCGAGCGAATCGTGGTGTCGTACCGCGGTCATCAGTTCAACCGTCAATCTTAACGTTCTCTCCTACACGGGCGATCGAGAGCGCACGGCTACGGTTACTGTAAAGGCCGAAGGGCTCAGCCCGCTGCTGATCGACGTCGTTCAGGATAAATTCAGGGGACTCGTCGTTACGCCTACGACACTCATCTTTTCCGACACGGACCGCACGCTCTCTGCGGCAGTCACCTGCTCCGGAACCTACGATGTGAAACTCACCGAGAACCCGAACGACGCCTTCTCTTTCTCGAAAAGCGAAGACGGCACGAGCGTCAGCTTCACGTCGAACAGAGCGTCGAGCCGTGTCGAGGTGAAGGGCCGCGCGGAGCTCACGCCCGAGGAGGGCGAGCCGGTGATCGTCACGCTTATACAACCTAAAAAGAGCACCTATGATTTCCTGCTCGGCACATGGAACGTAACCAAGACCGAGATTTCAGGAGGAAGCATCCAGAATCTCTCGTCGATCACATTCTCCGCCAAGGAAAATCAATATTCGTACAAGGTCACGGTCAACGATCCCGCACTCAAGGATTATCCGTTTACGGCGGAATTCGCCGATGGCAAAGTGGTCATTCAGACCGGTCAGGAACTGGGTTTTTCGGGAACAAAGTTCTACACCCTCCATTTCAACGGTCCGAATAATGGCCAAGGCAACTATATTTGGTCACAGGCGGGCGTGGTCGCTTGGGCGGCAGAACCCGTCTTCGATGAAAATGCAAGCACGATCCAGCTCGTGTTCAGCGATAACGGCCAGGGCAACGGCCGGGTGGCCAGGACGCTCTGTTTCTGGGAGAACAACGACCGATATTGGACTTTCACCGGACAACTCTGTCTAACCAACGCACTGGAACTTTCCAAAAACTACTAACCGATTCCGGATGCAACGGGCGGGCCGCAACCTTTGCCGACCGCGGCCCCGCCTGCGCACCGGAACCAAGAACCTCAATGACTGACCAATGAAAAAACTGACCATACTCATTCTGCTCGCCATAGCAGTGGTGTGCCGGGCCTCGGCACAGAACCGCGTGGTAACAGGCAAGGTATCCGAAGAGGACGGTACGCCGCTGACGGGCGCCGTCGTCCAGGTCGTCGGCACGAACAATGCCGCCACGGCAGCGATCGACGGGCTCTATACACTCAAAAATGTTCCCGCCGGAGCCGTACTGTGCGTATCCTTTCTGGGATACGATCCGGTCGAGAAGAAGGTCGATGCCGACCGCATGGATTTCATACTCAAAGCAAGCGCACAGGAAATCGCATCGGTCGTAGTGACCGGTATGCAAAAGATGGACAAGCGTATCTTCACCGGAGCCACGGACCAACTACTGGCCTCGGATGTCAAACTGGACGGCATCAGTGAAATCAGCCGCGGCCTCGAAGGCCGCTCGGCCAGCGTGTCGGTGCAGAACGTCTCCGGAACTTTCGGCGCCGCCCCAAAAATCCGCATCCGCGGCGCCACGTCGATCTTCGGCGATTCCAAGCCGCTTTGGGTGGTCGACGGCGTGATCATGGAGGACGTGATCAACGTCGACGCCAACTCTCTTTCGTCGGGCGATGCCACGACGCTCATCAGTTCGGCCATCGCCGGGCTCAACGCCGACGACATCGAGAGTTTCCAGATTCTCAAGGATGGTTCGGCAACCTCGATCTACGGTGCCCGCGCCATGGCCGGAGTCATCGTCATCACCACGAAGAAGGGCACGCCCGGTATTACGAAAGTCAGTTACACCGGCGAATTCACGATGCGCCTGATTCCCAGCTACTCGAATTTCAACATCATGAACTCGCAAGAGCAAATGGCCGTCTACCAGGAGATGTACGACAAGGGATGGCTCAACTACGCCAACACCGTATACCGTTCGGAAAGCGGCGTCTACGGCAAGTTGTCGCAGTTGATCAACACCTATGACCCCGCGACGGGGCGGTTCGCCGTGCTGAACACCCCCGAAGGGCGCAATGCCTATCTGCGACAGGCCGAGTTCCGCAATACCGACTGGTTCAAGGAACTTTTCCGCAACAGCATCCAACAGAACCACTCGGCCAGCATCTCCTCGGGTAGCGAAAAGGGTTCGTACTACGCCTCCATCGGTGCGCTGGTCGATCCGGGATGGAGCATCCAGAGCAAGGTGAACCGCTACACGGCGCTGTTCAACACCACGCAGCACATTCTCAAAGACAAACTCATGCTGAACATCATCGGCAACGCGTCCTACCGGGAACAGCGTGCGCCGGGTTCACTCTCGTCGGAAGTAGACCCCGTGTTCGGAACCGTCAAGCGCGATTTCGACATCAATCCCTACTCCTATGCGCTGCGTTCGTCGCGCACGCTCGATCCCGACGAATTCTACACCCGCAATTACACCCCGTTCAACATCAAGGACGAGTTGTCGAAGAACTACATGGACCTGAACGTGAGCGACGTGAAATTCCAGGCCGAACTCAAATGGAAAATCACTCCGAAAGTCGAAGTTACGGCTCTCGGGGCGATCAAGTATCAGGCTTCGAGCACCGAGCACCACATCGAGGACGGTTCGAACCAGGCGCAGGCCTACCGTTCGATGGCCACCTCGATGATTCAGAACAGCAATCCCTATCTTTACGACAACCCCGACGCCCCGACGCTCGACAAATATTCGATCCTGCCCCAGGGCGGCATCTACAAACGGAGCGATTTTCGCGCCAAGAGCCGCGATTTCCGGGCCTCGATCAGCTACAACGACACGTTCAAGGACAAGCACATCCTGAACCTGTTCGGCATCGTGGAGATCAATGCCATCGACCGCCGCGCCACCTCGTTCCAAGGCTGGGGCCTGCAATACGACATGGGCGAAACGCCGTTCTACATTCTCGACCTATTCAAGAAACAGCTGGAAGAGAACACCCAGTATTACAGCCTGTCCAATACACGGGAGCGCAACGCTGCTTTCGCCGGCACATTCTCCTATTCCTATGACTACCGCTACACGATCAACGGGACGCTTCGTTACGAGGGTTCCAACCGGCTGGGGCGCTCGCGCAAGGCCCGCTGGCTGCCGACCTGGAACATTGCCGGCAAGTGGAGTGTCGACCAGGAGTCGTTCTTCGAACCGCTGAGCCCGGCCTTCTCCAACCTCGCGCTGCGCCTCTCTTACAGCCTCACAGCCGACCGGGGACCCACATGGGTCAACAACTCCACAGCCACGATCTACTCGCTGAACCCGTGGCGCGGTGCGACCGAAATCCGGGAACCGGCGCTGAGCATCTCGGCTCCCGAGAATTCGGAACTGACCTATGAAAAGAAGCATGAACTGAACGTCGGCCTCGACATGGGATTCCTCGACGACCGTATCTCCCTCTCGATGGACGCTTACTGGCGCAACAATTTCGACCTGATCGGCAACGTCGTAACGATGGGTTTGGGCGGTGCCGTGGACAAACAGGGCAACGTCGCGGAGATGAAATCGCAGGGCGTTGAGCTCTCGCTCTTCACCCGCAATATCGAACGCAAGAATTTCAAGTGGCAGACCAATTTCATCTTCGCCTGGATGGACAACGAGGTAACCAAACTCAAAACCATGACGCGCATGATCGATTACATCACCGGCACAGGTTACTCGATGGAGGGTACGCCGCGCGGTTCGCTCTTCTCCCTGAAATTCACGGGACTCGACGAGATGGGCATCCCGACGTTCCTCGGCACCGACGGCCGTATTACCTCGACGAACATTCAGTTCCAGGAGATGGTGAACATGAGCAACCTCGTCTATGAAGGTCCGGTCAATCCCACCATCACGGGCAGCCTGGGCAACATCTTCAAGTACAAGGGATTCACGCTCAATGTCTTCATGACCTACTCCTTCGGAAACGTCGTCCGTCTCGACCCGATCTTCTCGAACAGCTATTCCGACCTGACGGCCATGCCCCGGGAATTCGCCAACCGCTACCTCAATCCCGGCGACGAACGGCGGACCAATGTCCCGGTCATCGCCAGCACGCGCCAGAACAACGACATCCCCAACCTCTACGTTGCCTACAGCGCCTACAATTACTCGGATGTCCGGGTTGCCAAGGGAGATTTCATCCGCATGAAGGAGATTTCGCTCTCGTATGATTTCCCGCAATCGATCACGTCGAAACTGCGCATGAGCGGATTGTCGCTCAAATTCCAGGCAACCAACCCGTTCCTGATCTATTCGGACAAAAAACTGCAAGGCCAGGACCCCGAATTCTTCAATACGGGAGGTGTTGCAGTACCGATGCCCAAACAGTTCACGCTGACGCTCCGCGTCAGCTTCTAAACCCGCTCTGCCATGAAAATCAAACGACTGATATCACGCATAATGCTTCTCGGCGCCGGTTCGCTCGCACTCGCTGCCTGCAACGATTTCCTCGACGAACTGCCCGACAACCGTACCGAGCTCGATACGCCGGACAAAATCAACCGGCTGCTCGTGTCGGCCTATCCCTCACGCAGTTTCTCCCGCATGTGCGAAATCGCATCGGACAACTGCGACGACATGGGGGCAAACAATCCCAACACCAACCGGCTGCTGGAGCACAACAGCTACTGGATGGACATGAACGAGGCCGACAACGACAGCAACAAAAACACCTGGCAGGCCTACTACTCCGCGATCGCCGCAGCCAACACCGCTCTGGAAGCGATCGAGAAACAGGGAACGCCCAAAGAACTGCTTTCGGCCAAAGCCGAAGCCCTGCTCTGCCGAGCCTATTCGCATTTCTGCCTCACGATGCTCTACTGTCTTCCCTACCATCCCGAGAAAAGCGGCGAATACCTGGGAATCCCCTACATGGAAGCTCCCGAAACGACGCTCAATCCGGTTTATCACCGGGACAATCTCAAAGAGGTATATGAAAAGATCGACCGCGACATCGAGGAGGCGCTGCCTCTGGTCAGCGACGCCAACTACTCGGTTCCGAAATACCATTTCAACCGCAGCGCCGCCTACGCCTTCGCCACCCGGTTCAACCTCTACTACCTGAAATGGGAGAAGGTGGTCGAATACGCCTCCGAAGTCCTCGGCAGCGACCCCTCGACCGTGATGCGCGACTGGTCGGCAGTCAAGCAGCTGCCCTGGGACAGCTCGGTCCGCACGCTCGACTACATCAGTGTCGGACATTCGTTCAACCTGCTGATGATTCCTCTGGTAACCGGCAACGGAGCGCTTTTCCACGCCTGGAGCGGCACCGGTGCACGCTTCACCCACAACTACCGCATCGCCAAGAAGGAGACCTACCGCGCGAAGCGGCCGATGGGCGGCCCGTGGGACCGCTGGGGAAACAACTGCATCGAAGAGGTCTATCAACATCCGCCTTTCATTTGGCAGGGCAACGATGTCAACAAGATCTACATGCCCAAATGGCCTAACCAGTGGGAGGTGACCGACCCGGTAACCGGCGTGGGAATCGGCCGTTCAACGATGGTGGCATTCACGACCAACGAAACGGTGCTGAGTCGCGCAGAGGCCTACGTCCATCTCAAGGAGTACGACAAGGCCGTCGCCGACCTCAATGCCTGGATCGGCTCTTTCTACCTGGTCGGACAGAACGGCATCGAACCCCTGACCCGCGAACGCATCGCCGAGGTTTACGGCGATCCGTCATCGGACCGGTACATCGCCGAATACACGGCTTTGGAACCGACGTCGCGCAAACCGCTCCATCCTCACGGCTTTACAGTCGAGACCGGCGAACAGGAGCACCTCATCCAGAGCACGCTCTTCTGCCGACGCATCGAAACCATCGCCGACGGACTGCGCTGGGGCGACATCAAACGCTACGGTATCGTGGTCGACCGGTTCGACGACTCGGCCTACAACGACGACAACACGACCGGATTCACCGTTGCGGCCACGCTCGGCGAGAAAGACCTTCGACGTGCTCTCCAACTACCTCAGGAGGTCATCACAGCCGGATTGGAGGCGAATCCCCGCAACGAGAACCGTCCCGACCATCCGTTCTGTCAGTAACCAATTCGTCAACCATTTTATATTGAATTATGAAACCGACAATCATACCTCTGTTACTGCTCCTGCTCGCCGCAGGCGTGACGACCTCGTGCGACAAAGACGAACCGGACGGCAAAAGCATATTCGTCGATCCCGCCGAGGAAAAGACCGAGTTCGATTTCTGGCTCGACCGGCACTACACGGAACCCTACAACATTCGGTTCGAATACCGCATGCCCGACCGCGAAACCCATTTCAACTACTGGGTATCGCCGCCGCCCGTGGACAAGTCGATCGAGGTGGCCAAACTGATCAAATACTCGACGCTCGACGCCATGGCGGAACTGATGTCCGATCAGAAGGACCCGTTGCTCTTCGCCAAGAGCTATTTCCCGCGCGTACTCTATCTGGTGGGCAGCTTCGAGATCAGCAGCACCGGAACCACCGTGCTGGCCTCGGCTGAAAACGGCCTTCAGATCAACGTCCTCGGCGTAAAGTTCTTCGACCGGAAGGAGGACAGCGAACGGATCGCCGGAACGATGCTCCATGAGTTCATGCACATCCTCGATGGCACATATCCCGTGCCGAGCGATTACGACACCATTACGCAAAGTGATTACGTGGGCGACAGGTATCCCCAAAGCGGCAACGACTACCTGGAACTGGGCTTCGTCTCGAAATATGCACGTTCGAGTCCCGCAGAGGACATCGCCGAAACGGGCGGACGCCTGATCAGCATGAGCGAGGAGGCGTGGGAGGCGATGCTCTCCTCGATCGAAAGCGCGGACGGACGCGCCAAACTCGAGAAGAAGCGCACGATCCTCATCGCATGGCTCCGCGACGATTTCGGCGTGAACGTCGCAAAGTGGAGGGACATTTACCTGCGCCGGATCTCCGAACTCGGAGACATCGACTGGACAAACCTCGAAGACTAAACCGAACCTATGAAAAAGAGACTCAACATATTACTGCATCCGGGTCAGCGACCCCGAGCTGCTGGTCTGCCTCCCCGATCCGGCCCGCGCCACGGGACAGGCCATGCTGGTCGTGCCGGGCGGGAGTTACGAGAAGGTCTGCATCACGCACGAGGGTTACAAGACCGCCGAATGGCTCAACGAACACGGCATCGCCGCGATGATCCTCAAATACCGAATGCCGAACGGCCATCCCGGGATTCCGCTGGAGGACGGCGAGCAGGCAATGCGCGTCATCCGCCGGAACGCCGCACAATGGGGTGTCGATCCTCACAATGTGGGAATTATCGGCTTCTCGGCCGGAGGCCATTTCGCCTCGACGCTCATCACGGAATACACGAGCGAGGAGACACGCCCCGATTTCGCCGTCCTGGTCTACCCGGTCGTCTCGATGAAATATTCCAGCGTCCGGACCCGGGAGAACCTCCTCGGAGCACGCAGCGAAGAGGAGGCATTGCGCAAACGTCACTCCACTTTCGGACAGGTGCACGAAGGGATGCCCGAGGTGATGCTCCTGCTGTGCAACGACGACAAAGCGGTGGTCCCGGACAACTCCATCGCCTTCTACCGGGCCCTCAACCGCCGCAGAGTGAAGGCCGAAATGCACATCTATCCCGAAGGAGGCCACGGCTTCTGGATGCGCGAACGCTACAGGTACGGCGACGAAACCTATCCGGCCGTCATCCGGTGGATCGAACGACACAAGACAACCAACTGATCAAACACAAAAACATAAAAAAATGAAGACTATCAAAGGGATCATTCCCCCGATGATTACCCCCTTGAAGGGTGACGACCAGATCGACCGCGAAGGCACTGTACGGCTCACGGAGCACATCCTCGCCGGCGGCGTCCACGCACTTTTCCTCCTCGGCACCACCGGCGAGGCGCAGAGCCTCTCCTACAAATGCCGCTACGATTTCGTCGAACTGGTCTGCCGTCAGGTCGCCGGGCGCGTTCCCATCCTGGTGGGCGTCACCGACACGTCGCTCGACGAGAGCGTCAAGCTGGCCGCCCACGCCGCAACGTGCGGCGCCGTGGCAGTCGTGGCCGCCGCACCCTATTATTTCGCACCCTCGCAGCAGGAGCTGATCGAGTATTACACGGCGCTGGCCGACGCGCTGCCGCTGCCGCTCTTCCTCTACAACATGCCGTCGCACGTGAAGGTGTTTCTCGAACCCGCGACCGTCAAGACGCTGGCCGACCATCCGAACATCGTCGGGCTCAAGGACAGTTCGGCCAACATGACCTATTTCCAGACGCTGCTCTACCACCTGGGCGACCGCGAGGATTTCGCCCTCTACGTGGGTCCCGAGGAGCTGACGGGCGAAAGCGTGGTGATGGGAGCCGACGGCGGCGTGAACGGCGGCGCCAACATCTTCCCCGAACTCTACGTGCAGATGTACTACGCCGCCTGCAACCACGACGTGAACACGATGCACACGCTTCAGCAGAAGATCATGCAGATCAGCACGTCGCTCTACACCGTCGGGAAATACGGCTCCAGTTACCTCAAGGGCGTCAAATGCACCCTCTCGCTGCTGGGTATCTGCGACGACTACATGTCCTACCCCTACCGGAAATTCCGCGCCGAGGAGCGTGCCCGCATCCGCAAGGCCCTCGAAGCCCTGGGAACCGAATGCGGCGAATAACACACAACCAAATCCCCTAACCCGATAAAAAATGGAGATAACCTTACTCGATTACCTCGTCTTCTTTATCTTCGTAGGCGGTGTCGCCCTCTTCGGCTGCTCGTTCTACTTCCGCAGCCGCAAGGGCGCCGCGGCATTCACCGCCGCCGAAGGATCGCTGCCCACCTGGGTCGTGGGCATGTCGATCTTCGCGACGTTCGTCAGCAGCATCAGCTTCCTCGGACTCCCCGGCGACGCCTACAAGGGCAACTGGAACCCGTTCGTATTCAGCCTCTCGATCCCCATCGCTACGTGGCTCGCGGCCAAGGTCTTCATTCCGCTCTACCGCGGGATCAACAGCGTCTCGGCCTACCACTACCTCGAAATGCGTTTCGGGTACTGGGCCCGCTGTTACGTCGCCGTCTGCTACCTGCTGACGCAGCTGGCCCGTGTGGGCTCGATCCTGCTGCTGGCCCTGCCGCTGAACACGATGTTCGGCTGGGACATCCAGACCATCATCATCTGCACGGGTATCGCCACGCTGATCTACACCCTGCTGGGCGGTATCGCCGCCGTGGTCTGGACCGACGCCATCCAGGGCATCATCCTTATCGTCGGCGCCATTGCCTGCGCCGCGATTCTCACCTTCTCGATGCCCGAAGGCCCCGGACAGCTCTTCGAAATCGCCTCGGCCCACGGCAAATTCAGCCTCGGCAGCTTCGGCGCGAGCCTGACCGAACCGACGTTCTGGGTCGTGCTCATCTACGGCCTGTTCGTCAACATGCAGAACTACGGCATCGACCAGAACTACGTGCAGCGCTACATGACGACCAAATCGACGGCCGACGCCGTGAAATCGACCCTTTTCGGCGGACTGCTCTACATCCCCGTATCGCTCGTCTTCGTCTACATCGGCACGGCGCTTTTCTCCTACTATACGGCGCGTCCCGAACTGCTGCCCGCCGGCACGCCGTCGGACCAGGTCTTTCCGTGGTTCATCGTCCACGGACTGCCCACGGGACTCACCGGACTCGTGATCGCCTCGCTCTTCTCGGCCGGTATGTCGACCATCGCCACGAGCATCAACTCCTCGGCGACGATCGTGCTGACGGATTTCGCCAAACGGCTCTCGAAAAAGGAGCTCTCCGAAAAGAAGAGCATGCGGGTGCTCTACGCCACGTCGTTCGTCGTGGGAGCGCTGGGCATCGTCATGGGACTGATGATGATGCGTATCGACGGCGTGCTGGACGCCTGGTGGAAGCTGGCGTCGATCTTCAGCGGCGGCATGCTCGGGCTGTTCCTGCTGGGCGTCGTCTGCAAGACGGTGCGTCGGGCCCATGCGGTCATCGCCGTGATCCTCGGACTGCTGACCATCGCCTGGATGAGTCTCTCGCCGCTGATCAACGAAGGTTCGCCCTTCTACCGTTTCCACAGCCCGCTGCACACCTACCTCACCATCGTCTTCGGAACGACGGTCATCTTCCTCGTCGGATTCATCCTGACAAAATTCACCGGAGGAAAAGACAAGACCCCGACCCCGGAGATGCCCGCAGGCAGATAATCCGACCGCAAACCGGGCACACTCCGCCCTTGAGAAACCGACCGAAACCAAAAATCAACCTATCATGAGCAGACATCCGAAATTTTCAGGACCATCGGTGACCGGACACGGCCGCCGGCATGGTCCGCACCCCGGCTGACAGGACACGGACTTTTCCGGGACCTATACCCGGTCATGAACTGTCGGGGCGCCCGCCACGGCGCCATGCGCTTCGGATACATCGGAGCGGAGATCATAACCCTCGCGGCCATGCTCCGGATTCCTGCATGCATACACAACGCCGACGACCATCCTATTTTCAGGCTTTCCGCATGGAACGCCTTCGCAGAAAAACCCGAAAACGCAGGCTTCCGGGCTTGTGACACATTCGGTCCATTAGACAAATAAAAGTATATTCCCTAACAACCCTAATGCACTAACCTATGAATAAAATTCTATTCAGTACATGGAGGAGGAATATCCTGCGACGCATCCTGTCAGGCATATTTCTGATCGGGATATTCGTTACCGCAGCGGCCCAGCAAAGCCGTCAGGGAACGGTCAAAGGCACCATCCTCGACGACAAGCAGACGCCCGCCGTAGGAGCGACTGTCGTAGTAAAAGGCACGAACCGGGGAACGATTGCCGACGGGCAAGGAAAATTCTCGATCGAAGCCGCCTCGCGAGATACCCTGCAAATCAGCCTGATCGGGTATCTTCCCCAAGAAATACCGGTAGGCAGCCAGAGCGATGTGACCATCTGGCTGAAAGAAAACCTGCTTTCGATCGAAGACGTGGTCGTGGTCGGTTTCGGCGTCCAGCGGAAAGAAACCGTCACCGGCGCCATCAACAGCATCGGCTCCAAAGAGATCCTGCGCTCGCCGACGGCCAACGTCACCAACGCGCTGGCCGGTAAAATGGCCGGCCTGACCGCCGTGCAGCGCGGCGGAGAGCCCGGCAAGGACGGAGCCACGTTCAAAATCCGCGGAGTCGGAACGCTGAACGACGGCAATGAATCCGCCCCGCTGATCCTGATCGACGGCATCGAACGAACCTCGCTGGACGTGATCGACCCGAACGAAATCGAAACCATCAACATCCTCAAAGACGCTTCCGCAACCGCGGTATACGGCGTCCGGGGCGCCAACGGAGTCATCCTCGTAACGACCAAAACGGGCCAACCCGGACGCGCCCAGGTCACGCTGACCTCCAATTTCGGCTGGCAGTCCTACACCATGATGCCCGAACTGGTCAACGCCTACGAATGGGCGACCCTTTACAACGAGGGACTCGCACACGAGCAGAGCACCAAGGCGCCGTTCCCGCAGGAGGCACTCGACGCCTGGAAAAACCATACGAACCCGATACTCTACCCGGACGTAGACTGGGTGGACAAACTGCTCCGCAAATCGGCTCCCCAGCAACAATACAACATCAATGTGAGCGGCGGAAGCGAGAGGACCAGGTATTTCATCTCCTTCGGTATGCTCCACCAGGAGGGTATCTACAAGGAATACGACATCGACGGCGTGGATTTCTCGGTCAATCCGGATTACCGCCGGTTCAACCTGCGTGCCAACCTGGACATCGACGTGATGAAGGGCATGACGCTCGGGCTCCGGCTCGGTTCCGTCTTCACGGACGGCAACTACCCGAATGCATCCACCTCCAATATCTTCGACTATCTGTTACGCACGGTGCCGGGAGGAGGTCCGGGCCTGATCAACGGCAAGCTCGTCACCGGCTATTCGGGCGACGATCCGCTCGAAAACTACGAGCGCCGGGTATCCAACCCGATCTTCGACATTCTCGAACAGGGGTATCAGGAATACAATACCAGCACCTACAACCTGAGCGCAGACCTGAACTACGACCTCGGGTTCCTCGTCAAGGGACTCTCGGTACGGGGAAAAGTGGCCTACGACGACTACGGCACCCACCGGGTCACCTACACCACCGGAAGCATCCCGCAATACACCGTCGTGGTGGACAACGACCACGATGACGGGTACCGCCTGGTCAAGGCTTCCGACGAAACGGCCTTCGGCGCCAAGGAGACTTATAGTACCCGTTACCGCAACGTATACCTGGAAGGCGGCATCAGCTACGCCGGCCAGTTCGGCCGCCACAGCGTCACCGCCCTAGCCCTCTACAACCAGCGGGTGCAGGACAACCCCTCGTTCCAGTACGACCTGCCCAAAGGCCTGCTGGGATTCGTGGGGCGCGTCACCTACAATTTCGACAACCGCTACCTGGCCGAATTCAACGCCGGCTACAACGGCTCGGAAAATTTCGCCGAGGGCAAGCGGTTCGGATTCTTCCCCGCGTTCTCCCTGGGCTGGATCCTGACCGAAGAGAAATTCGTTCCCCGCAATAGATTCCTGACCTACGCCAAAATCCGCGGATCATACGGAGAGGTCGGAAACGACCAGATCGGCGGAGACCGCTATCTCTACCTGCCCCCGACCTTCGTATACGGCTCCAACGGATACAATTTCGGAACCTACGGACAAAACTCACAGTACTATCCCGCCTCCGCCGAAGGGACCGTCGGCAATTCCGACGTGACGTGGGAAAGGGCCAAGAAGGCCAATATCGGCCTCGACCTGAAAATGTTCGACGACCAACTGAGCTTCACGGGAGACTATTTCTGGGAAAAACGCGACAACATCCTCTGGGATTACGGAACCGTTCCCTCCATCGTGGGTACGACCCTCTCGGCCTCCAATCTGGGCCGCGTGGACAACAAAGGCTTTGAACTCGAACTGGGCTGGAACTCCAAAGTCCGGAATTTCGAATACTGGGTCTCCGGCGTATTTTCCTATGCCAAAAACAAGATCGTCTACATGGACGAAGCCAAACAGGCTTATCCCTACCTGGCGCAAACGGGCTACTCCGTGGGCCAGTACAAAGGTTACATCAACGAAGGGTTCATCAATACGGACGCCGATCTCGAAAACCAGCCCGCACACGGCTGGGGCGGCGACCGGTGGGCCAAAGGCGAGCTGAATTTCATCGATGTCCACGGCGACGGCATCGTCGATACGAACGACCGGGTGACAATCGGTTACGGGTCCTATCCCGAAATCACGTTCG
>Ga0192289_1014_pt1 | contig 15544 bp, 11 predicted proteins | sample Koala_Koa22_K3_FD_131246 | JGI IMG/M metagenome (GOLD analysis project Ga0192289, IMG submission 131246) | Enriched cells from koala feces incubated with labeled cellulose particles, San Francisco Zoo, California, United States - Koala_Koa2-2_K3 ... | reverse complement strand
TGCCTCCGTAACCGTTGGCGCCGCATTCCAGATCGGCGTATTTCATCGTGTGGTAGTAAGTTATGCCGGCTACGGTAGTTGCACGCAGATAGTTCCGGTGGGCGTCGCCTGCATCGACCGATTTGTAGACATCTTCAGTAGTCATGTTGTGCATCTGGCCGATCTTGTAAGAGGTGATACCGGTCGTGCTGGGGCCGAACTGGTAGTTCCAGATCGAACCCAAGTCGGCATTTCCCTGTACGTAGTTGATCTGGAAGATGCTCTCGGGGCAGGATTTCTGCGTGGAAAGGTCCCAAATCTGGCTGTAGGGGATTTCCGCCAGTTCGCCGAAGGGGCGCATCTCCCATACCGCGGAGAGTTTCTCGATGGCCGTGACCAGGTAGGATGATTTGTCCGCTGCGAAATCTTCGTCACAAGCGCATTGCAGGGCCGCTTTGCCGTAGAGGGCCAGAGCCGCGGCCTTGCTGGTACGCCCGCATTCCGAAGCGGGCTGGGAATTGGCCAGCGGGCTGTCGATGACGAAATCGAGGTCATCGAAGATGGCTTTGTAGACCTCTTTCTTGGGACGGCGGTAGTTGTTGGCCGACACCTCGTCTTTCGTGTTCAGGCGCTTCAGTACCAAAGGCACGTCACCCCATTCGGTCACCAGGTGGAAATAGGTCAGTGCACGCACGAAACGGGCTTCGGCTTCGTACGTGTCGCGTGCGTCGGGGGAGGAGTAGCTCACGTCGTCGAGGTGGGAAAGCAGCGTGTTGACCCGCGAAATGCTTTTGAACAGCTGCGTATAGCGGTTGTATACATACTGATTCTCCTCGGTGAGCGTATAGTTGTAGAATTGGTAAGGGATACCGCTGCTGGCTCCGCTGTCGGTCACGACGGTCACGTGGGCCCGCACGTCGGTAAAGTAGTAGTTATACTGGTAGTAGTAGCTCTGTGCGAGCGATTGGTAAACCCCGTTGAGCGAGGTCACAATGTCGGCTTCCGAGGTATAGAAATTCCCGGCCGTCGTGGCGTTGGGGTCGTACTCGTCGAGGAAACTGCAGGACATCAACGAGGCCGAAGCGGCCAACACTGCAAATATCTGTTTGATTTTCATGGTCGTCCGAAATTAGAAGGTGAGATTTAAGCCGAGCGAGTAGATGCGGGCGAGCGGGTAGCAGCCCCAGTCGAATCCCGGCATCAGGTTGCTGCTCTTGTACGACACCTCGGGATTGTAGCCGCGGTAGGGTGTAATGGTGAAGAGGTTGTCGCCGCTGAAATAAATGCGGCACGACGAGATGTGCAGCTTGTTCATCCAACGTTTGGGAAGCGTGTAGCCCAGCGTGATGTTGGCGCAGCGGAAGAAAGAAGCATCCTCTACGTAATACGAGGAGAGTTTGAGAGATGTGTTCGGAGTCGAGATACGCGCGGCGATGGGCACGTTGTTGCGTCCCGGCTGTTCGTCGGAGATGTAACGGTCGGCTACGATGGCGTACTGGTTGCCCGAACCCTCCATGTTGTAGAGATAGTAGTCCTGGAAATTGATTACCTCTCCGCCGTAGGAGTAGACGAAGCTGGCGCTGAAATCGAGGCCTTTCCACGAGAGGTTCGTCGAAAATCCGCCCGTGAAATCGGGATAGGCGTCGCCGATGATCGTTTTGTCGTCGGTCGTAATGAGCCCGTCGCCGTTGACGTCTTCCCAGATGGTGTTACCATAGGAGAGTGCGTCGAGCGAGTAGGATGATACCGCAGGACCTTTCAGGGTGTAGCCTTCGGGGAATTTGTTGCCGTTCTCCAGATAGACCTCGCGGTCGAGGAGCGCATTGGCGTAGTCGGCCTTCGACATGATGCCGACAGCGTTGTAACCGTAGAACGATCCGATGGGGTAGCCCTCCTTGGTGATGTGCGAACCGACGGAACGCTCCGTGGTGGAGATGATATCGTCCAGGCCGCCCATGCTGACCACCTTATTCCTGTTGACCGAGATGTTGGTGCTGAAATTCCAGTTGACCTTTCCGGTCAGCAGACGGGCGTCGATCTGGAGATCGAAACCGCGGTTGCGGATTTTGGCCGTGTTCAGATTGGTCTTGGTGGAGGTGGCGCCCGAGATCGAGGAGATCGGGTAGTCGTAGAGAATATCCGACGAGATCGAATTGTAGTAGTTGCCGATTACGTTCAGGCGGCCGTTGAGAAATCCGAGGTCGATACCGATATTGGTCTGTGTGGTGGTTTCCCAGCCGAGTGCGGCATCGGCGAACGAACCTTCGTAGGTTGTGGAGACGGGCGTATTGCCGAAAGCATAGCTGCCGGTCGAAATCGAAGCGATGCTGGCGTAGTTGCCGATGTCGTTATTGCCGCTTTTGCCCCAGCTTGCACGCAGGCGGATTGAAGCGATCTGATCCAGGGCATCTTTCAGGAACGGCTCGTTGGAGAGGGTCCAGCCGGCTGATACCGAGGGGAAATAGCCCCAGCGGCTGTCCACGCCGAAACGTGAGGAGCCGTCGGCGCGGAACGAGGCGGTTAGCGTATACCGGTCGTCGAAGGCATAGTTCACACGGGTCAGGAACGACATCATCGCCCAGCTGGCCTTACGTGTGTTGTAAAGTTTGATATCCGAGGCATCCGAACCGTGGGCAGTCACTTCGTGAATGCGGTCGTCGGCGAATCCCGTGGCTTCGACCCCCAGCCGGTCGTATGTCTTTTTTTGGAGCGTATAACCGGCCAGAGCGTCGAGGTGATGGCGGCCGAACTCCTTTTTGTAACTGAGCATGAACTCACCCAGCCGGTCGACATCGTAGGTCGAGGTTGTGCGGGCGATGTTGTAGGGTTTCAGTGCATCGCTGTATGCGACGGCGGAGTCGCAGCCGATGCTCATCGGGCGGTAATAGAAATAGCGGTAGTTATACCACTGCTGGCCGAGTCGTGCCGAGAGTTTCAGATCGGGAATGAATTCGTACACCATGTTGACATTGAGGTTGTGGCGCGACATCTTTTCCTGAATGTCCAGTTCGTGGGCGATGGCCAGCGGGTTTTCAGGGAAATTTATGCCCCAGTCGGTCTTCATTTCGATCATGGCGCTGCGGGCATAGTCGCCGTCCTCGTCGTATGCCGGAAGGTTCGGCAGGTACATCAGGGCGCTCTGGATCACACCGTCGTTGATCATACGTCCTTCGGCCTGAACCACGCGGTTTTTGGCGTCGTACATCGAATAGCTGAGATTCACCGCCAGACGCTTGGTGATCTGTGCGTCGAGGTTCAGCCGGGCGTTGATCCGGTTGTGGTTCGACGGAGCGATGATACCGTCCTGGTCCATGTAGCCGACGCTGGCCATATATTTGATGGCTTTGGTGCCTCCGGTCATCGAAACGTTGTGGCGCATGATGCCGGCGTTGGAGAAGAGTTCGTCCTGCCAGTCGGTGTCGTATTGGGGTTTCACCGGGGTCCGGGTCGTAAAGTCGTAGAACATCGAAGGAATGCCGACCTCGGCCAGCGAGAAGCCTTTGCTTGCGCGGACCGTATTGTCGTCATAGGGGCTCCACGACACTCCGGCAGCCGTGGCACGCAGGCGGTAGGAGTTGTTGCGGGCGTCGATCAGCAGGTCGCGGAACTGCGTGGCGTTCAGCAGGTCCACCTTGTGATCGAGCTGCTGTATTCCGTATGAAAAGTCATAGCTCACTTTGGCGGCCTCGCCTTCCTTGCCGCGCTTGGTCGTGATGAGTACGACGCCCGAAGCACCACGGGAACCGTAGATGGCGGCCGAGGCGGCATCTTTCAGGATGTCGATGGATTCGATATCGTTCGGATTGATGAAAACATCCTCTGAGGCCGGGTATCCGTCGATCACGTAAAGCGGGTCGCTGCTGGCCGAGAGGGAGTTCACTCCGCGGACACGGATCGTCACGCCGTCTCCCGGAGCGCCGCTGGTCTGATGGACCTCCACGCCGGCGACCTTGCCGACGAGCGACTGTCCGACGGTCGGTGCCGTTACCGAAAGTTCGCTGGCTTTTACGCTGGCAATGGAACCTGTAAAGTCGCTCTTGCGCATCGGGGTATAGCCCACGACAACGACCTCGGAAATCTGCTTGTTGTCCTCTTCCAGCGTGACGTCGATGGTGGTGCGGGTTCCGACTTTCACCTCTTTCGTGTTGTAACCGAGGAATGCGAACGAAAGGGTCTGTCCGGGTTCGGCGGAGATCGTATATTCGCCCGAACTGCTGGTGACGTTGCCGCTTCCGGTCTCCTTGACGATCACGCTGGCGCCGATGATAGGTTCGCCCGAAGCAGCTGTTACGCGGCCGCTAATCGGCTCTTTATTAGGTGTTTTAGATCGCGAGGGGGGGGGTACGGCAGCTTTGCCGGGCGAGAGCAACACGCGGTTCCCTTCGATGCGGGCGGTCAGATTCTGAGGTCCGAGCACCCGGTTGACGATCGAAATGATGTCTTCGTCCGTCGCTTTGACGCTAACGCGTGCCGTGAGGTCGATTTCTGAATTGTTGTAAGCGAAGGTGTAGTTGCTGTGTTTCTCGACTTCGGTGATGAACTCTTTTACCGTGACATTCTGTATGTCGATCGAGATTTTGCGACTCTGGGCCATAGCTGTTGCCGATACGGTCAGCAACAGCAGCAGAGACACGAGAAATTTCGGGACAAAGAGCATTCGCCCGAACAGGTTTGGTCCTTCATTTTTCATAATTGCATAGGTTTAAATTTAGATTGGGTGTTGAGTGTTTTTGCGGAGGGCCGGATGCAGCCCCTCTTCCGACAAGATTGTTATTCGCGTTTTTTCATAGGTTCGGTATTTTTATTTTCGGATGGTTATATGGTGCGGGGCGGTCCGTTCGCACTTGTAATGCGTCAGGTTCTCGATGATGCGGAGCGTCTCTTCCAGCGTTTCGGGCCGGAGGGTGAAGGAGATGCGCACCGTGGCGTCGACTTCCGAGTCGATACGGATGCGGATATTGTACCAGTGTTCCAGATTGACGGCGATGTCCTCCAGGGCCATATTGTCGAAGATAATCGAATTCCCTGTCCAGCTGCAGTAGTTGCTGGCCGTGACGTCCCGGACGGTCATTTGTCCCGTTGCAACATCATAGGCGCAGTTCTGGTTGGGGACGAGCCGTACTGCATTGCGGGACCGGCTGTGTTCGACTTCGACACTTCCCGACAGCAGTGTAACCTCCTCGACACCGAGGTCCGGTTTGTAGCTGGCGTTGAAGCGTGTACCCAATACACGCACTCCGAGGCCGCCCATCTTCACTTCAAAGGGGTGCAGCGTGTCCCGTTTTACATCGAAGAAGGCCTCACCTTCGAGAAGGACCGAGCGTTCTCCGAAATCGGAAAACCGGTTGGAATAGGCGAGCCGGGAGTCGGCGTTGAGCCATACGACCGAACCGTCGGGGAGCGTGAAACGTCCTTTGCTGGTTTCTGCGGTTACGAGCCAGGTGGTATCTACCGAGAGGTGCTTCACGACGAAGAATTCGACAGACATGGCCAGCACCACCGCGGCGGCGGCGACAGCTGCGGCGCGGCGGGAGAGGCTGATTATACGGGTTTTCGGGGCGGGACTCATCTCCCGGTGCAGCCGGGCGAGTTTCCGGCGATAGTCTTTTTCTTCTACTGGGAAGACGGAGGCCGGGTCGAGCCGTTCCCACTCTTCCCACAGGGCTTCGTCGGTTTCGTCTGAACTCTCCTTTTTCAGGGACCATGCTTGAAATTGCCGTTGTACCTGCTCAGGCATCGGATTGTGCAGAAATGCGTGTATTATTTTCTTTACGATATTCATTTTTTTCGGGGTGTTTGTATTAATATGACGGGAAAGCGTGGGGTATCCCTAGTGCCTTTCGAATTTTTTAACGAAAAAAGACAACAATTTTCGTTGTTGTCTTGGTTTGTCGGAAAAAGCAAGTAGGGTTATCAGAAGAAAAAGGCGATAATGCCAACGATTTTCTTCAGTTCGGCAAGTGCCGTGCGGATATGATATTCTACGGTTTTTGGAGATATACCCAGTTCCTGGGCGATCTCCTGGTGGGAGCGTTTTTCATAACGGCTGAGGCGAAAGACCCGCTGCCGCTGTGCGGGCATTTGCTCTATGGCAATGTTGATGAGCATTAACAGATCTTCGGAGGCGATTTTTGCGGAGACATCTTCTGAAAAGAAATCTTCGACCTGTAGGTATTGCCGTTCGTAACGGAACTGTACGGACTTGTGTTCGAAAATATCGAAAACAGCATTTTTGGTCATTCGGAACAGGTAGTTCCTGAACGATTTGATATGCCCGATCGACTCCCTGTTTTCCCAGAGCTTGAGAAAAATATCGTGAGCGAGATCTTCTGCTTCACTCTTGTTCTTCAGCATACAATAGGCAAACGCCTCCACGTGCGGGGCATAACACATATACAATTCATCGAATGCCTTGTAGTCGCCCTGTCGGAGGCCCTGTAAAATCAATTCATCCGATTGCCTATCCATTTTGTCGAGTGATTGATGAATCCGGGGATTATGAAAAAATAATAGCGGTGGCTAATTTACGTAAAAATATTTGAAAAAAGATGAAGAGATTGAGAGTGGATGAATTTCTATCTTTTGCAGCAGGTGAGGACACTAGCCTGATTTTAATGGAAAGGCGGGAGCTGGCGGAGACCGGATTTCATCTCATTTTGAAAGGGTGATTTTATCGTTTTGATAGAATTACTCAATATTTTCACCCTTCCCGATTTGTGTCTAATATTTTGATTTATATGTGTTTAAAGCCTTTTTTCTCTTTATGGCACGACGTTCGTGTAGCTTCATCGCGTATTGAAAAATTATGAATATGGCTATTGTAATTTGGCTGCTGGGATTCTGCTTTGCCATATATATGATGAGTTGTATGTTGGAAGAATTTGTGAAACTATTGTCTAATTCAAAAAAACTAAAGCGATGAACGCAATTGTACTTTTCATTCTGCTCTGCGCCTTGGGGGCGTTGTGCTACTGGTTTTATTTCAAATGTGTGGATTGGTTCGAAAAAATTTAATAAAAAATGTTTACAGGACTGCTTATTCTGAGTATCATCGGATTCATCTACCTGATGTATGTACTCATTAAACCCGAAAAATTCTAATTGTCTGACCCGTAAAAAAATAAATAAATGAATACGGAAATTTTAGGCGTAATTCTGCAATGGGTGGCCTTGGTAGTGCTTTGCTATCCGCTGGGGCGTTACATTGCCAAAGTCTACCGCGGCGAGCGTACGTGGCTCGATTTCATGGCTCCTCTCGAAAGGGGCATTTACAAGGTCTGCAGCATCAATCCCGACGAGGATATGGACTGGAAGAAATTTCTCAAAGCGTTGCTGATGGTCAACCTCTTCTGGTTTTTCTGGGGCATGGTGCTGCTCTGCTGCCAGAGCTGGCTGCCGCTCAATCCCGACGGCAATGCCAACCAGACCCCCGACCTGGCGTTCAACACCTGCATTTCGTTCATGGTGAACTGCAACCTCCAGCATTACAGCGGAGAAAGCGGTCTTACTTATTTTACGCAGCTGTTCGTGATCATGCTCTTCCAGTTCATCACAGCAGCGTGCGGTATGGCCGCTATGGCCGGTATTATGAAAGCGCTGGCGGCGAAAACCACGAAAGCTATCGGTAATTTCTGGGTTTATCTGGTCAAGAGCACTACCCGTATCCTGATGCCTCTGTCGCTTCTGGTCGGCATTCTGCTGGTGATCAACGGTACTCCGATGTCGTTCGACGGCAAACAGACCATCACGACGCTCGAAGGCACCGAGCAGGTCATCTCACAGGGCCCTACGGCTGCTATCGTGCCGATCAAACAGTTAGGCACCAATGGCGGCGGTTATTTCGGCGTCAACTCCTCTCATCCGCTCGAAAATCCCAATGCTTTCACGAACATGCTGGAGTGCTGGTCGATTCTGATTATCCCGATGGCGATGGCCTGGGCTTTCGGCTTTTACATCCGTCGCCGTAAGTTGGCTGCCTGGATTTTCGGCGTGATGCTCTTCGCCTTCACGGCAGGTATTTTCGTCTCCGTTCCGCAGGAGATGGGCGGCAACCCCAATATCGACGAAATGGGCATTGCGCAGGATCTTGGCTCGATGGAGGGCAAAGAGATTCGTATCGGTTCGGCCGCTTCAGCCATGTGGGGCATGGTGACGACCGTCACGTCGAACGGCTCGGTGAACTCGATGCACGATTCGCAGACCCCGCTGAGCGGTATGATGCAGATGCTCAACATGCAGATCAACTGCTGGTTCGGCGGCGTAGGCGTAGGCTGGATGAACTATTTTGCATTTCTTATTATTGCCGTTTTCATCAGCGGACTGATGGTGGGCCGTACGCCCGAATTCCTCGGCCACAAGGTCGAAGCACGCGAAATGAAGATCGCCACGATGGTTGTGCTGATGCACCCCTTCCTGATCCTCGTCGGTACGGGTATTTCTGCTGCCGTGGCCGCTGCGAACCCCGAAATCGGGTGGCTGAACAATCCCTCGTTCCACGGCTTGAGCGAAATGCTCTACGAGTATACCTCGGCCGCGGCTAACAACGGTTCGGGTTTCGAGGGATTAAGTGACAACACGCCGTTTTGGAATATCATGACCGGTATCGCGCTGATCATGGGGCGTTATTTCCCGATCGTGGGACAGGTTGCCATCGCCGGACTTCTCGCCTCTAAGAAATTTATTCCCGAGAGCGCAGGTACGCTGAAAACCGACACGTTTACTTTCTCGCTGATGACCTTCGCCGTCATTATCATCGTGGCAGCTCTCTCGTTCTTCCCTGCACAGGCTCTGGGGCCCATCGCCGATTATTTAAGTTTTTAATCCGGATTTGAAAAAATGAAAAATCGAGTAAATAATTCGTTGTTCAACAAACAGCTTGTAAACGCAAGCCTCGTTGATTCGTTCCGCAAGCTCGATCCGCGTGTGATGATCAAGAACCCGATCATGTTCACCGTCGAGGTCGTGACGTTCGTCATGCTGCTGCTGCTGATTGTTTGGATTGCCGTGACAGGGAACACGTCACAGGGTTCGTTGGGCTATAATATCGTGATCTTCCTGGTGTTGCTGGCTACGGTGCTCTTCGCCAATTTCGCCGAGGCTATCGCCGAGGCCCGCGGCAAGGCGCAGGCCGATTCGCTGCGCAAGACCCGTGAGGAGACCCCTGCCAAACGTATCGAGAAGGACGGACAGTCGCACATCGTCAGCAGCTCGGCGCTGCGCAAGGGCGACGTGTTCGAATGTGTTGCCGGGGACACCATTCCTGCCGACGGTGAGATTATCGAAGGTTTGGCGTCGATCGACGAGAGCGCCATCACGGGCGAATCGGCCCCGGTAATCCGCGAGGCGGGCGGCGACAAGAGTTCGGTCACGGGCGGCACGAAGATACTTTCCGACCGTATCTTAGTAAAAGTAACCGTACAGCCGGGTGAGAGCTTCCTGGATAAGATGATTGCTCTCGTGGAAGGATCTTCTCGTCAGAAAACCCCGAACGAGATTGCCCTGACCATCTTGCTTGCTGGCTTCACGATCGTCTTCGTGATCGTCTGCGCCACGCTGAAACCCTTCGCCGACTATGTGGGTGCCAATATCACCGTCGCAGCCTTCATCTCGCTGTTTGTCTGCCTGATCCCGACCACCATCGGCGGCCTGCTTTCGGCCATCGGCATTGCCGGTATGGACCGCGCTCTGCAGGCTAATGTCATTACCAAGTCGGGTAAGGCTGTCGAGACTGCAGGTGACATCGACACGCTGTTGTTGGATAAGACCGGCACGATCACCATCGGTAATCGTAAGGCTACTAAGTTCTATCCTGCGAATGGCGTGAATCCCAAGGAATTCCTCCAACTTTGCGTCCTTTCTTCCGCTGCCGATGAGACTCCCGAAGGTAAATCCATCGTCGAGTTGGGACGTGAACAAGGCTTCCGGTTCAGCCAGACCGATTTGGTGGGCGTGCATATGGTGAAGTTCACGGCAGAGACCAAGTGCTCGGGCGTGGACATGCCTGACGGCCGCCGTATCCGCAAGGGTGCTTCGGAGGCTATTCGTGCGATTGCGCAGAAAGCGGGCAACAGCTTCTCGTCGGAGGTGGAGAAGATCGTGCGCACGATCTCGGAGAATGGCGGTACGCCGCTTGTTGTCTGCGAGAACGAGCAGATTAAAGGTGTGATCGAACTGCAGGACATCATCAAAACGGGTATTCGCGAACGTTTCGAACGTTTGCGCAAGATGGGTGTAAAGACCGTGATGGTTATGGGAGACAACCCGCTGACAGCCAAATATATTGCCGAGCAGGCCGGTGTGGACGATTTCATCGCCGAGGCTAAACCCGAAGATAAGATGGAGTACATCAAGCGTGAACAGCAGGCCGGCAAACTGGTGGCTATGATGGGCGACGGTACGAACGACGCTCCGGCGCTCGCACAGGCCGATGTGGGTGTGGCCATGAACAGCGGCACGCAGGCCGCCAAGGAGGCGGGCAATATGGTCGATTTGGACAACGACCCTACGAAACTGATCGAAATCGTCGAGATCGGCAAGCAACTGCTGATGACGCGCGGTACGCTGACGACCTTCTCCATCGCCAACGACGTGGCCAAATATTTCGCCATCGTTCCGGCGCTGTTCATCACCTCGATTCCGGCTTTGCAGGCGCTGAATATCATGCATCTGCATTCGCCCGAAAGCGCCATCCTCTCGGCGGTGATCTTCAACGCGATCATCATACCGCTGCTGATTCCGCTGGCGCTGCGCGGTGTCGCTTACAAACCGATCGGAGCTTCGGCCCTGCTGCGCCGCAACCTCTTCATCTACGGCCTGGGCGGCATCATCGTTCCGTTCATCGGCATCAAACTGATCGACATGTTAGTAAGTGTGTTCTTTTAAAGTATTATTGCTTGAATTATGAAAAATCTTTGGATTTCAATCAAGATAACGTTGGCGATGTGCGTCGTGCTGTTCGTCGGTTATGTATTGGTGCTGCGCCTCGTGGCGTGGGTGGCATCGCCCAATGACGGAGAGGCTCCGGTAGTGACCTATAACGGCAAGGTAGTCGGTGCGGCCAATGTGGGCCAGGTCTTTACGGACAGTGTTTATTTCTGGGGGCGCCCTTCGAACGTGGACTACAACGGCGGTGGTTCCGGCGGTAGCAACAAGGGTACGAACAATCCCGAGTACCTCGCCGAGGTGGAACAGCGCATCGTCGATTTCCTCGCGGCGCATCCCTACCTCACCCGCGGGGAGGTTCCCGCCGAGATGGTGACCGCGAGCGGTTCGGGCCTCGATCCCGACATCTCGATTCACGGCGCCGAGGTTCAGATTCGCCGTGTGGCTGAGGCCCGTGACATGTCCGAAGCAGAGGTGAAGAAGATCGTCGAAGAGAATATCCACAAACCGTGGCTGGGACTCTTCGGTACCTATAAGGTCAATGTCCTGAAACTGAATGTGGCGTTGGATGCCGCACAGAACAAATAAAGTGTGTGGAACTTATGAAAAAATTGGATAAACTGGCCAAACGGTGGCTGATCGTACTAATTGTATTTCTGGTCGTATTTCTGGTTACGGACCTGATTTGACACTCCGGTTGGTCATCCTGTTTTCGTAAGTCAGATTGGCAAATCCTGTATTTCCCGTCGCGTACGCCCGGACCCGGAAACGGGTTTCGGGGCGCAACGGACGAAAAATAATTTGAATCAAACAAGAAGAAACCTATTTAAAAGTTTATGAAACGTATTTTACTTGGAGTACTGGCCGCAGTGGCCATGTTTGGAACGAATCATGTTGCCGCTCAAAACAGAGGAGTATCGTTCAGCGGCGGTTCCGATCTCGTAAGTTCGTATTACTGGCGTGGTGTCAGGGAATCGGGGCCGGCTCTGCAGCCCACGCTGACCATGACAGCCGGAAACTTTTCGGTAACGGCATGGGGCTCGATCGATTTCAGCGACAGCGGTTACAAGGAGATGGATCTCACGCTGGCCTACCAGCTCGGTCCCGTAACGCTTTCGGTGGCCGACCTTTATTGGACCGGACATGACGATGACCGTTATTTCATGTTCAATAGCCATTCTCCCCACCGTATCGAGGTCGGTGCAAGTTGGATCGTATCGGAGCGGCTTCCTTTCACGTTGTCGTGGTACACGATCCTGTTCGGCGCCGCTGACCGGAACTATAAGGGAGAACGTGCCTATGCTTCCTATTTCGAGGTGGCCTATCCTTTCACGGTGAAGACGATCGACATGAAAGCCGGCGTGGGTATGGTTCCTTGGAACGCAGCCACAACCTATAACTGTGGCGACCGTGATTTCTACGTACAAAATGTCTTCCTCAATGCTGGCAAGACCTGGAACATCAATGGTGCAGACGGTATGAAAATTGGAATTTTTACCAATTTGATTTGGAATCCGGCTCTCGATGATGTTAACTTTGTCGGTGGGTTCTCATTCAGGATGTAAATATTATGGATACACATGACACCCGGCGAAGCGCCGAGCACTTTCTCAATCTGATTAAGGAGTCGCATCGCGGCAAGTTTAAGGTTTATATCGGTATGAGCGCCGGTGTAGGCAAGACTTACCGGATGTTGCAGGAGGCGCACCAGTTGCTCGATGCAGGTGTCGATGTGCGTATCGGATATATTGAAACGCACGGCCGTGCGGAAACGGAAGCCCTCGTAGCAGGGCTTCCGTTCGTTCCGCGCCGTAAGCTCTTTTACAAAGGTAAGGAGCTTGATGAAATGGATACGCAGGGTATCGTCAACTTGCATCCGGAGATTGTTGTTGTCGACGAGTTAGCCCACACCAATATCGAAGGAAGTGAGAACCCCAAACGATGGCAGGACGTGATGCAGATTCTTGATGCGGGGATCAGCGTTATTTCGGCGATCAATATCCAGCATATCGAGAGCCTCAATGAACAGGTGCAGGAAATTACCGGAGTCGAGGTTCACGAGCGGGTTCCGGACAGCGTATTGGCGATGGCCGACGAGGTGGTGAACATCGACTTGACGGCTGAAGATCTGATCGACCGTTTGAAGGCGGGCAAAATCTATAAGCCTGAAAAGATACAGATGGCCCTGAATAACTTTTTCCGGCAGGAGCATATTCTCCAGCTACGCGAATTAGCACTGAAAGAGGTGGCGCTGCGTGTGGAGAAGAAAGTTGAAAACGAGATCGTCAATACGGCGCAACTGCATGGCCGCATCTTGGCTGTAATAGACAGCAGCGAGAAGCGGGCCCGGAAGGTCATCCGCAAAACGGCGCGTATGGCTACGCATCTCAACGCCGGATTCACGGTTCTCTATGTCCAGAGTGACCGGGAGGCTCCGGATAAGATTCCGTTGGCGCGGCAACGCTACCTTATCAATAATTTCAATCTGGCGCAGGAACTGGGCGGAGAGGTGATGCGTGTGCATTCGAACCGGCATATCGATACGATTGTCGAGGCATGTATTGACAGGAAGATCAGCAATGTCTGTATCAGCAAACCGGAGTTTTCCCTTTATTCTTTGATTATTACGGCAATACGACTGCGTTTCTTATTGAATCGCCTGTCGCGTTTGAATATTGACTTAACCATTTTATCGTAATTTATGAAACTGCGTTATCGATTGACATTGGGTATCGGATTCCTGTTTGCCCTGATTTTGTTGCTGGGGGTTCAGTCCGTCAGTTATGTGCGGCAGTTGTCGATGTCGTCGAAGGAGATTCTCGTGGACAATTATAATTCCTTGCACTATGCCAAGGATATGCTGCGGTCGTTGGATCGTATGTCTCAGGATTCCGCTTCCCGGCGGGCACTGATCCGCAGTCTCGAATTGCAGCGGGAAAATATCACCGAAGTTAATGAGCGGGAGGTCACTGCGGCCTTGAGTAATAAGGTTGCGGCATTGACGGACAGCGTAACGGATACTGAGATTAAACTCATCCGAGACGATCTTTATCGTATCATGGAGCTTAATATGGCCTCGATTCGTATGAAAAGTTCCGATACGGCAGCGAGCGCTGCCGACGCAATGTGGTCGTTGACAATCGTATCCGTACTGTGTGCTTTGCTGGCCATGATCTTCCTGATTCGTTTTCCGGCAATTGTGCTGCGGCCTATTGACAAGTTGAAGCAGGGGATTACGCAGATTGCCAATCATAATTACGGACAACGGCTTGATTTCGGAGATAACCGGGAGTTCGGAGAAGTGGCGCAGTCATTCAACGACATGGCTGCCAAATTGGACGAATACCGTCGTAGTTCGCTCGATAAGCTGATGACTGCGAAGACTCGTGTCGAAGCGATCGTGAATACGCTGCATGAACCGATCATCGGTTTGGATTCATCCCGCAATATCTTGTTTATGAATAGTGAAGCTCTTTCTGTGCTGAATCTCAAAGAGGATGTTGTCGGACGCAATGCAACGGAGGTTGCGCTTTCGAACGACTTACTGCGGCGTCTTGTCCGCGGTCTTTATGACGAAAATGAGAAAGGAGATGAACAACAACCGTTGAAAATCTATGCCGACAACAAGGAGAGTTATTTCCAAGTTGAAAATACGCCGCTTTACATTACGCCCGTAGGCAGTACGGAGCAGCAGTTTATCGGTAATCTGATCGTTCTGAACAATGTAACTAAATACAAGGAGTTGGATTCGGCCAAGACCAATTTTATCTCGACCGTTTCGCATGAGATGAAAACTCCGATCTCCTCGATTCTGATGAGCTTGCAACTGCTGAATGACACCCGTTTGGGACAGCTCAATGACGAGCAGAAACAACTTGTAGGCAGTATCAAGGATAGTAGCGATCGTTTGTTGAATATTACGGGTGAGTTACTCAATATGTCCCAGGTCGAGTCAGGTAAACTCAAACTCATGCCCAAAGTCGTGAAGCCTATTGAGCTGATCGACTATGCCGTGCATGCCACTCAGGTATTGGCGGATCGTTTCCACTGTTTCGTGGAGATTGATTATCCCGAAAAGATTTCGAAACTCTTTGTCGATAACGAGAAGATTGCATGGGTCATCACCAATCTGTTGTCGAACGCCATCCACCATTCGCCCGAGAAATCGCGCATCATCATCGGCGCCGTACAGCGCGAAAAGGCGGTGGAGATTTATGTGCGGGATTTCGGCCGCGGCATCGACCCGCGCTACCACAAAAGCATCTTTGAACGCTATTTCCGCGTCCCCGGGACCAAAGTGCAGGGCAGCGGGTTGGGGTTGGCCATCTCAAAAGAGTTCGTCGAAGCACATGGAGGCACGATTTCGGTCGAGAGTCAAGTTAATGAGGGCAGTCGCTTCTCCATTCTGTTGCCGGCCTGATCGATCCGGTTAGGATTTTGATATATGGTATGTTTTTGGTGAAGAAGCTGTCCATTATGGGACAGCTTCTTCTTATTGATAAATTCAGCCATCTGCATGAGGCTGGATTTGAGAAAATAGTTTGATAGTATGTATGTGAAGATTGATTAAGAATCTGAATAACTCGTTTTATAACTCTGCGAGATTGGATTGTCCCCATATCGTTCCATCGCTGAATCGACTGGGGGCCGTAGGCCGCATGTTGTAGTGTAAGGCCATGATGCT
>Ga0192289_1013_pt1 | contig 15780 bp, 8 predicted proteins | sample Koala_Koa22_K3_FD_131246 | JGI IMG/M metagenome (GOLD analysis project Ga0192289, IMG submission 131246) | Enriched cells from koala feces incubated with labeled cellulose particles, San Francisco Zoo, California, United States - Koala_Koa2-2_K3 ... | reverse complement strand
AAGCGCCCGGCGCACCTACAACAGCGTCAACCGGCGCGACGAAATCTGGCCGATCCCCACCTATGAACTGGGTGTCAACCGCGCCCTGGTGCAGAGTCCCGGATGGTAAGGTACAAACGATCAAACGATTATGAAAAAGACAATGAAATATCTTCTGTTGTTTGCGGCATTCGCGGCGCTGGCGACCGGATGCCGTAAGAACCTCGACGATGTCGACGACGTGCATTTCGACGTCTCGCTCGACAGCGAAACCTTCAAGGTCGGCGAACCCGTCCGGTTCCATTTCAGCGGGATGTCGGAGTAGCGCAGCAGCGGGAAATTGATGGGCGTGTAGTTGGTCGACCGCGGTTCGCTGAGCTCGTATTCGCGGCGGAATTTGCCGCAATAGCGGGTCCAGATGTAGGAACTCGTCAGTTCGGTCTTGGTGCCCGTCGTGGTGTTGTAGGTGAAGGGGGCGATGGTCCAGTCGCGCCGCAGGTCGCCGGTCTCGAAGAGCGAGAAGAAATAGGGCGTCGTGCGGATCGTGCCGATGGAGTAACCGTAGAGGTCGACGACCGATTTCCCGGTGTCGCCGATGATGTTCGTGCTCGAACAGCCGATGCCGTTGTTGCGGCCGACCATCCCGGCCGTCGTGGTGTAGGTCCCCTCGTTCGTGCCCCAGAACTCCACTTCGAAGAGGCTTTCGCCCACGTCGTACTTGTCTTGGATGTAGTTGACGAAGACCTGCTCATAGGAGGCGTTCAGCGCGTGGCTTCCCGTGTCGATGACCTTCTGGGCGTACTCCCTGGCCTTGGCGTACATGCCCGGCTCCTTCACGGGGTAGCCCGCCATGTAGAGGGCCACGCGTGCCAGCATCCCGTAGACGGTCGACTGGCTGACACGGCCCGGCGACTGCAGCTCGGCGGCCGTGCGGACCAGCGGAGCCGCTTCCTCCATGTCCCTGATAATCTGCAGGTAGACATCGCGCGTGCTGCTCTGCGGCGTCTGCATGCTTTCGCGGTTGCCGTCTTCGGGGACCGAGAGAATCAGCGGGATGTTGTGGAACCGGACGACCAGCATGAAATGGTAGTAGGCCCGCAGGAAGAGCGCCTGCCCGTAGATGTTGTTGCGGGTGGTCTCGTCGAGCTGCGGTTTGTCGATGTATTTGATGAGCATGTTAGCCCGGCCGATGCCGTCGTAGAGGTCGCGCCAGAAGGTGAGGACCTTCGCGTCGGCGGGAGAAACGTCGTAGTCGCCCACCGAACCGAAATCCGAGGCGTAACTTTCGTAACCGATGTCGGCCGACAGTCCCATACGTCCCAGCATATTGCCGCCGTAGAGCGTCGAGTTGGCCAGCGTGGCGTAGACCCCGTTGAGCGCCGTGTTCATCTCGGTTTCGTTGTTGTAGTAATTCGATGGGGTGACGAAATCCTGCGGCTCGGTGTCCAGCAGGCTGCACGAAGCCAGGAAGAGCGCGCAGAGACTTGATATAATGGTTATTTTTTTCATATTCGTAGGCTCCGTTAGGTTAGAAAGTGACCTTGATGCCGGCCGTGTAAATCCGGTTGCGTGCATAGGCCGAGTAGTCGAAATTGGGCGTCAGGGCCGAATTGCGGGTCGAGACCTCGGGGTCGAGGCCCGAATAGGAGGTCCAGGTCCAGAGGTTCTGCCCGGCGATGAAGACCTGCACCTGGTTCAGGTGTATTTTCCGGGTGAATTTCTTGGGCAGGGTGTAACTCAGCTGAAGGGTCTTCAGCCGCAGGAACGAACCGTCCTCGATGGTCCGCGAACTGTATACGCCCGAAGGGCCGCGGCCGCCGACGCGGAAATTCTTGCTGTCGGTGTTCGTCGGCGACCAGCGGTCGACGTAACTCTTGTACTGGTTGATGGATTTGTTGGCGTAGTTGCCTTCGAAGATGATGCGGTTGGCGTTCATCACGTCGGAGCCGTAGCGCCACTGGAAGAAGACGTTCAGGCTCAGGTTCTTGTAGGTGAAGTTGTTGTTGAATCCGCCCTGATGGATCGGTTCGCAGCGTCCGATGACCACCATATCCTGGTCGTTGACCACGCCGTCGCCGTTCTGGTCGACGTACTTGATGTCGCCGGGCTGGATGGAATTGCGGTCGTTGCCGTTGGTCGTGACGCCTTTCTTCAGCGTGTAGTTGCCGGCGGCGTCCTGATCGAAATCCTCGTAGCCGTAGACCCCGGCCCATTCGACGCCGTAGAATTGCGCGACGGGCTGTCCGACCTTGGCCAGATAGAGGTAGGTGGAGTTGAAATCACCCGTGAAGCTGATTTTCGAGAGGTAGTTTTCCTCGCCTTCGGAGAGCGCCAGCACCCGGCTGCGGTTGAAGCTGATGTTGAAATCGGAGCTCCACTCGAAATGGCGCGTCTTGACGTTCACCGTGCTCAGCGAAATCTCCAGTCCGCGGTTGCGAACCTTGCCGATGTTCTTGAAGACCGAGCGGTATCCCGAACTGTAAGGCAGATTGGCGTTCAGCAGCAGGTCGCGGGTCTTCTTCTGGTACCAGTCGACCGTCAGGCTGATGCGGTTCTTGAAGAGGCGCAGGTCCAGGCCGGCGTCGATTTGTTCGGTGCTCTCCCAGATCAGGTCCTGATTGCCCAGGCTGCTGGTGACGATGGCGTCGGAGGGCTGTCCGTTGTTGAACGAATAGTAGTCCGAAAGGGTCAGCGACGGGTGTACCGAGTAGTCGCCGATGCGGTTGTTGCCGGTGACGCCGTAGCTGATGCGCAGTTTGGCGTCGTCGATGAAGCGCAGGCGGCGCATGAATTTCTCCTCGCCCAGACGCCAGGCGAAGGCTCCCGAGGGGAAATAGCCCCAGCGGTTGTCGGGCGAAAATTTCGACGATCCGTCGGCGCGGAACGAAACGGTGAACATGTAGCGCGACCGGAAACTGTAATTGACACGCCCGAGCCACGACATTAGGTAGTTTTCCGTGAGCAGCGCCGTCATCGAGCTGGGCAGGCCGTCGTCGATGCCGCTGATGCCCAGCGACTCGTTGGGAATCTGCATGCTCGAATAGCCGAAGCGCCGCTGGTCGGTGCCCTGCAGCGTGAATCCGGCCACGGCGTTGAATTTGTGGCGGCCGTTTTTCCAATCCTTCTTGTAGGTCAGCATGTTCTCGTTCATCCAGTCGGTCCGGGTGGTGTTCATCACCGAGCCGTTGACGCCCTTGGAGTTGGTGAGCGTCGGATAACCCTTGTAGGTTTTGGAGTTGTTGAACTCGGTGGCTTCGGTGAGGAAGCGTGAGTAACCGCCGCTGATGCTCAGACGGAGGTTCTTGTGCAGGTTGTAATCCAATTTGGCATTGGAGATGAAGGTCTGTTTGCGCGTGACCTTGTCTTCGTTCTTACTCGACAGGATGGGGTTCATCGTCGACGAACTGCTGCCGTCGAAATAGTCGTCGAAGAGCTCCTCTTCCGAGTTGACGTTGGTGATGACCGGGCGGTAGGCCCATGTGCGGTACATCAGGTACGAGGCGTAGGCATTGCTCGTCGTCAGGGCGGCCGACGAGGTCTGCCCGTAGGTCTTGTCGCCCATGTAGCTGGCGTTGACCGTCACTTTGGCGTTCTTGTTCAGCTGCTGGGTCAGCGAGATGCGGCCCTGGTACTTTTCGTACCCCGAGTTGAGAATCACACCCTTCTGGTCGGCCATCGAAATGGAAACGGCATACTTGGTCTGCTTCGTTCCGCCCGTCATCGAGAGGTTGTGCATGTGGATGGCGGCGTTGCGGAAGAGCTTGTCCTGCCAGTCGATGCCCTGGCCCATGCGCTTGTAGTCTTCGAGCGTGCGGTCGAGGTTGTTCAGGTAGGTGTCGACGCTCGACGGCTGGCGCTCGATCTGGTAAGTGACGAAATCGTAGGCGTCCATCATATCCATTTTCTTGGTCACGGTCTGGAATCCGTAGGTTCCCGAGTAGGTGATGACGGGTTTGCCCTCGACTCCCTTTTTCGTCTCGATGATGATGACGCCGTTGGCGCCGCGGGCTCCGTAAATGGCGGTTGCCGAGGCATCCTTCAATACCATGATCGAGGCGATGTCCGCCGAGTTGATGGCGGCGTTCGAGAAATCCTCGATGGGGAATCCGTCGATGACGTAGAGCGGTGCGTTGCTTTGGGTGAGCGAGTTGGCACCGCGGATGACGATGTCCATCTCGGCTCCGGGCTGTCCGTCGGAGGACGAAACCGAGACACCGGCCAGACGACCCTGAAGCGCCTGGTCGAAGTTCATGACCGGGGCTTTCACCAGGTCCTCCATCTTCACGCTGCTCAGCGTTCCAGTGATGTCTTTGCGGGCCTGCCCGCCGTAACCGATTTCGATGACGACCTCGTCGATGGCGCTGGCCGACTCTTCGAGGGTGACATCGATGCGGGTGCGGTTATTCACGGCGACCTCCTGTTCGGTGTAACCCAGCAGCGAAAATACCAGCACGTCGCGGGCCGACGCCTGAATGGAGTAACTGCCGTCGCCGAGCGTGGTCGTTCCGTGCGTCGTTCCTTTCACGAGGACGACGGCTCCGGCGATGGGCTGTTTGCCCGGATTGGTCACCTTGCCTTCGACTTTGCGAGGTGCCTGTGCCGATAGCGGCGTCGGGCTGCCTCCTGCGAAGAGCAGGAGGATCAGCACGGCACGGCATATCATCTGTATGCGTTTCATGGATCGATGGTTGTAGGTTAGGATTGTCGGTTCGTTAGCGATAGACGGGCCCGTAGTTGTCGCAGGCGCGGAAATCGCTCCCTTCGGGATCGGAGCCGAAGGCGGCCCAGGCCGAGGGTCGGAAGATTTTCTCCTCGTCGATGTTGTGCATGCAGACCGGAATGCGGAGCATCGCGGCGAGCGTGATGAGGTCGGCTCCGACGTGGCCGTAGGTGATGGCTCCGTGGTTGGCACCCCAGTTGTTCATCACGTTGTAGACGCTTCGGAAGGCTCCCTTGCCCGTAAGCCGGGGTGCGAAATAAGTCGTCGGCCACGAGGGGTCGGTGCGTTTGTCGATGTGCTCGAAGATCGCGCGGTCGACGTTCACGGCCCATCCTTCGGCGATCTGCAGGACCGGGCCCTGCCCTTTTATCAGGTTCAGGCGGCACATCGTGACCGGCATGTCGCCGCGCGTGAAGAATTTCGACGAGAAACCGCCGCCGCGCATATACTCGCGGCCGGCCGGGTGCCAGGTCGTCGCTTCGAGACACCGCTCGGCATCCTGTTCGGTGATCTCCCAGAAGGGTTTCATCACGGGATTGCCTTCGGCGTCGGACATCGCGCCCGAGGCGTCCAGCGCGCTGCTTCCCGAGTTGATGAGGTGGATGATGCCGTTTGCGGCCTTGCCCGTCAGTTTTTTACCCGTGGCACGCTCTACGGCCTCGGGGCTCCAGTAGGAGCGCACGTCGGAGAAGAGCTGCGCCTGGTTGGTCAGCAGGTGCATGAAGAGCATCGAAACGCCGTTCAGCGTGTCGTTTTCGGTGGCGAAGGTGAAGGCCTCGCGGATGCCGTTCCAGTCGAACGACGTGGTGAGGATAGCCTCCGAGAAATCGCCGTCGGGACGGAAATCGGTCCATTGGCGCTGTCCCTGGAAACCGCCGGCTATGGCGTTGTGGCCCATGGCCTCCTCCTCGAAGCCCATCCCGGTGAGGACGGGGTTGCCGATCATCAGGTCGCGGAAGATGATGGTCATCTTGACGACATATTCCCACACCTCGTCTTTTTTCTCGCGTGAATAGCGGAGGTGTGCGGGGTTCAGGTCCTCGCCTTCGTGCGTCTTGCAGTATTTCTCGGTCCAGGCCATCGCCCGTTTGAACTCCTCCTGGTCGAAGATCCCGAGCTCGATGCGGCGGGCGATCTCGGAGCAGTCGACATACTCGTTGCGCATGCCCAGGTATTCCTGGAAGAAATCGGGATTGGGCGTCGAGCCGGCAATTCCCATCGACACCGAACCGATGGAGAGGTAGGATTTACCCTTCATCTGCATGACGGCGACGGCGGCGCGGCCGAAACGCAGCAGCTTCTCCTCCACGTCGGGCGTAATGCTGTTGTCGTCCTGCTCCTGCACCTCGGAGCCGTAGATGCCGAATGCGGGCAGTCCCTTCTGGTTGTGGCTGGCCAGCGCCGAGGCGAGGTAGACGGCTCCCGGACGCTGGGTTTTGTTGAAGCCCCAGATGGCTTTGGGCATCAGCGGGTCCATATCGATGGTTTCGGAGCCGTAGCACCAGCAGGGCGTCACCGAGAGGACGGCCCCGACGTTGTTCGCGGCGAATTTCGCGGCGGCCATGGCGGCCTCCTCCACGCCGCCGATGGTGCGGTCGGCGATGACGCATTCGACGGGGGTGCCGTCGGCATAGCGCAGCTTCTCGGCATAGAGTTTCGCGACGCTTTGGGCCATGCCCATGGTCATCTCTTCGAGGGATTCGCGGATACCGCCGCGGCGGCCGTCGATGATCGGACGGATACCGATTCTGGGATGTGAATTTTTCATGATTGTACGTTTTAAGATTTTATTTGTTTTTTGTGAGATTTGTGAGTTTCGTGAGTTGGAAGACCGTCGGCAGATTGCGGCATTCGTGTTTCACCGACGGACATTCGTGCCTACCGGGGCGTATCGGTCCAGATACTTTCCATCCGCCAGGCGTCGAGCGAACCTATTTCGGCACTGTTGCCTGCGGCGCGGACCGATATTCCCCGGCTGTCGTCCCGTTCGGGATAGGTGCGCAGCGTGACGCTTTGCCGGTCGTTGACGAAGACTTCGACGATGCTGCGATCGATGAATACCCGCAGTTTCAGTTTTTCTCCTTTGGCGAACGGCAATTCGGCCGTTTCCGGAGGCCGGGGCGTGAAAAGGGGTGAACGGGAACCATAGGTATTGTCTATCGTGACGGTACTGGTGGGCGTATGGTTTTCGTATTCCCGGGTCGGTTTTCCCATGTCCCGCTGGAAAAGAATCCGGGTGTATTCCTGCCTGTCCGGGGAGCGGAGGACCGACAGTTCGAAGGTCTTGGTTTTTCCGAGGTCGATTTCCATCGAAATTTCCAGGGCGTCACCCGTTATTTTGTCCAATACGATTTCCTGATTGGCCGGCACGGCGATATGTTCCAGCCGGACATGGTCGCGGCGCAGCGATTCCACGGCGTCCCAGGGACGGACGTGCAGGGCGCCCTTTTCCCAGGTCAGCAGGCGCGGAAGGGTCATCGTCTCCGAGAAATCGTCCTTGCGGGGGAATCCCGGATTCGTGTTGAACAGGACGACGATGCCCCCTTTTCCGTCCGGATAGGCCGACGGTGCATGTATGCCTCCTCCTTTGGCGGGCCCGTGATTGAAATTTCCGCCGTCCGTGACGATGAATTTCTGGCGCCGGGTGTCGTAGTCGCCGATCAGGTATTTGCCGCCGCTTTTGTGGCTGAAATAAAAAAGGATGTATTTGCCTTCGCTGCCGATGGGATAAAAATAGGGGCAGGCTCCGTCGTCGCCCACGAAAGCATAAGGATTGGCATCGATGAACGGATGGAGGTACTCCCAGCGGAGAAGGTCGGACGACCGGTAGAGGTATTCGGCAAACACGCGCTTGCCGCCGGGCCCGGAGTCCGAATAGCCGCCTAAGACGGCATAATAGTAGTTGTCGCAGCGCCACAGGAACGGATCGCCGCCCCGGGCGAAGACCGGCTGTTCTTTTTCGGGATCGGGATCCGGAATGACGGGATTGGCTGCCGGTTTGCGCCAGTTCAGCAGCAGGGGGTCGCGCGAGACGGCGACCATTTCCCCCTGCCCGACACCCCGGTACATGGCGATGACGCTGTCGCCCTGAATCAGCGTCGAACCGGAATATACCCGTTCTTCGATGGAAGGGGCGATGGCGATCGGAAGGTCTTTCCAGTGGATCAGGTCGGGACTGTAGGCGTGACCCCAGTGGGCGATCGGGTTCTCGATCGGATAGGCCTGGTAGAAAAGATGCCAGTTGCCGTCCCAGTAGCAGAGTCCGTTGGGGTCGTTCAGCCGCCCTTCCGGAGCGGAAAAATGGTAGAGCGGGCGATATTTGCCCGACGAAAGTTTGTTCCGCGTTTCGGCATAACGGTGCAGGAGCGGATTCCCGACGAGCTGCTGCAGCTGTTCGGGCAATTTGTCGCTGAACGTGTACATGGCGACCCTGTCGGCGGCAGGCGTTTGCTGCGCTGCCGCCGAAGAGCCTGCGAAAAGGATTGTCAGCGCAAAAAGAGCAATCAGTTTGATATTGCGTTTTTTCATGTTTGTTCGGTTACTGCGGAATTACTTGTCCCGTTTTCCGGTGGCGGAACCGTTTGCGACACCGCCCGTAAACTGATTCTACCAGGTTAAATATTCACGTTCCAGGAGATAAAGGCTTCCGCGTTCGTCGCCGACGACCACGTTGGGCAGTCCGTCCGTGATTTTACCGATCATGCCGGTGGAGGCTCCGCATCCGTGGTGGCCGAAACGCACGAGTTCTCCCTTGTATTTCAGTTGTTTCGGGAATTCGAAGACCGGGTCCGCTTCCGTGCCCGCATTGCGCAGGAACAGCAGCGTGGCGCCTCGGAGCGGTTTGGGATGGCTCCAGGGAATACCCCGGACCGTATCCGGAATCATGTGGTGCATGTTGGTCGCCAGCAGCAGGTCCTTGACTCCGTCGCCGTCCCAGTCCACGACCTCGAACCGCAGGCGTCCCTTGCCGCCGGCTTCGAGCCAGTTGGCCTTGATGGACGAACCGTCGGTCAGCTTCATCTTGCCGCCGTCGGTGAGGTTGTAGTCGTCCTCCCGGAAATAGCGGTGGATTTCGTCCTGGTCGTCGAGCGTGAAATAGACGTATTTGCCGGACATCGTCCCGACGCCCGGACGGCAGCGCCACATGCCGTGGAGTTCGAGATCGTTCAGATAGATGGATTTCCCCGCTTCCAGGCCGTTAGCGCCCTGCATGAACACGGTGTGTTTGCCGCGTGAATCGTTGGTCAGGATGTCGGGTTTCCCGTCGTTGTTCCAGTCGAATACATTGGCGCCGACATAACCCCACCGGGATTCGCCGGGTCCCTGTATATCCTCGCCGTAACCCGGCTGAATGTGGATGACCTCGCCGCCGGCCTTCAGGTAGGTTCCCGCGTGAAACGAGGGATTCCGGTTCGTGCCCGTGTTGCGGAAAAAGAGGATATGTCCCGCAGAATTGCCGCAAACGATGTCCAGTTGGCCGTCGCCGTCCCAATCGACGAGTGTCGGGGTGACGAGCGAACCGGCATACAGGGCCGGGTTTTTCTCTTTCAGGGTGACGGGATTGGCATATACGGGGCGTCCGTCGGGGGTGAATTTTCCCGTGAAGCGGTAATAGAAGGCCCCGCCTTCGCCCGTCGCCAGCAAGTCCACGTACTCTCCCTGTTCGTTCGGGTAGACGACGGGCGTCGGCCAAATGGTCGGATGGCGCAGCGCGTTGAACTTTTCATCCACGATATGGCGTTTGGGCTCACAGGTTCCGTCGGCCTTTCGTTTCAGGAAATAGAGCCCTCCGTAGGACGAGCCGGTGATGATTCCGTCCTGTCCCGGGTAGCGGATCACGTCGATGCCGTTCGAGGACCCGAAAATCTCTTTTTCGGAGGCGGCGATGAACAGCGGTTCGGAAGCCTTGCCGCCCGGGAATTTCGGGTAACTGAATGAAAAGAATCCGTCCGCACCGAAACGCCCCCGCCATACGCCCGTCCCGTCGTACGGGAAATAGTCGGCCGCACGCCAGTGTCCCGGGGCTTTCGTCGAAGATACGATGGTGCAGGATGCATTGACCCGCAGCGAACCGTCATCCGGCAGTTCGACCGTGATGTTTTTCGGGTTCCATTTCATTTCGGGCAGGGGCAAAGCGCCTTTTTCGAGGAATGCCGCCTTTTTCGCATCGTATTCCGCGTATTTCAGCTCTTCGCCGGAGCACCAGAAGAGATAGATTTGTTTTCCGCGTTGACGGATGCGCACTTTGGTGAGGGCGCCGTCGGGCAGCTTCACCGGCTCTTTGCGTTCGAAGACGGGGACGCCGTCCTCTCCCCGGTCGACGAAGCTGTAACGGAAACATTCGTTCTTGTAATATTTGTCGCCGAGCATGAACAGGTCGGGGTGTTTCGGATCGTCCAGGAAGGCTGTCCCGAGTATTCGGGCCGAGATGCTGTGCAGGGCGAAATCCCCGGTGCCGGTTACGTGCAGACGACACTCCAGCACCTCGGGGTTGGCTGCCTGGACGGCGGTCCCGGCCCATAGGCCGAGAACCGCCGTAAACAGGAGTTTGATCGGAATCTTCATCGTTTTTGTCTTTTCGTTAATCGGCCAGCGTGATGACGACCATGGTGAGCGACAGCGAATGGTTCAGGGTGTAACGCGTCGGGTTTGCGATCCGGACGGGCAGCAGCAGGATTTGTCCGACGGGATAGTCTGCAAAGATCTCCGCGTTGTGCAGGACAAGCTGTGTCTTCGCTTCGCGGCTGCCTTCCGGAATGGTCAGCGTTGCCGGCAGTTTGTCGTAGTATTTCTTGTCGAGCAGCACGCCCGTCTTGTAGATGTCGTATTTGCTGCCGGCATCCCCGCTCTGGGCGTATTGCTGGGCCGAGGCGAGGGAGTCCCGGTCGATCAGCAGATCGACGGTCGCCGATTCCTTGGGCGCCGTGCCGGCCCGGTAGATGCCGAGCGTCGTCTGCGTGCGTTTGCCGGGAGTGGCCTCAGCCGTCTCCTTGCTCAGCTTCAGCGTGAGGTTGTTGTCCGTTCCGAGATTGTGGGTGGCCTGGGGCATGTAAATCAGCGTGGAACCGTATTCGTCCCCGATTGCCGAATCGGAACACGATACATAGCCGAAGGTCGATGCGACGGCACAGAGGAATATCAGAATCTTTTTCATGAGGTCAATCTTTATAACGTATCTGTAAATAAGCTATTTGTATGGTATTACCAGCCCGGGTTCTGCTTGATTTTTCCGGCAGACCGGAGAATCTCGCTCTGGGGAATCGGATAGAGCATCATTTTTTCCTGGAACGTGCGGGACCCGACGGTTTTGGCCGCATAGGTGAATCCCGTTTGGGTTTTCGTGATGCTTACACCCATGATGGGCGCTTTCAGGGCGGATTCGGCATCTGCCTTGCCCCAGCGCCGCACATCCCAGAAACGGTGGTCTTCGAAGGCCAGTTCGATCCGGCGTTCGTGCTTGATCCGGCCGCGCATCTCCGTCTCGTCCGATGCCGCTACGGGAGGCATTCCGACGCGACCCCGCACTTCGTTCACGGCCCAGCGGGCCGTTTTGCCGTCTCCGAACGGATCGGCGTCGGGTCCGTAGGCCTCGTTCATCGCCTCGGCGTAATTCAGGAGGATTTCGGCATAGCGGAACAGAATCCAGGAGTGAACCGAGGTCTGGTTCTTTTCGAGGTCGAGTCCGTCGGTCAGGAATTTCTTCAGGTAATAGCCGGTGGTCGTCGCCTGCGTCACGCCGCTGCCGTCCGTTCCTCCGTCGTAACATTGCATGGTACGTCCGTTCCACTGCGAATTGTTCACGACGATGCTGTATTGCAGCCTCGGATCACGGTCGGCGTAGGGATCGGCTCCCGGGGCCAGCGCATTCCAGTCGAAGGGGGTTCCGTCCGCGTTTTCGTAGGCGTCCACCAGATTGGCCGAAGGGCATGTGCCGGTCTTGCCGCCGTTTGTGGAGATGGGATAATTGTCGGTCTCGGGCGTATTGTTCGCTCCGGTCATATAGGCGAGGATCACCTCTTTGCTCTGGTGCGAAGTCGTGCCGGAAAACAGGTTGCCGTAATTGCCTTCCAACGAGTACTTGGTGAGTTCGATCAGGTCGTGGGCGGCCTGCGCAGCCTCTTCCCAGCGCTCCTGGTCGTCCGTGGGGTTGTTCTGCGGGCTGGCCCAATAGAGCAGGATGCGTGATTTCAGCGCAAGGGCGGCGCCCTGTGTGAAACGGCCGTACAATTTCTGGTCGTAAGCGTACCAGTCGTCTCTCAGTTCGTCGTTGTCCAGCACCTCGTCGATCTCCCCGACGATGTGCTTTACGACCTGGTCGTAGGTGCTTCGTTCCAGGTCCGGATGCGATTCCAGGCTGTAGAGCTTGTCGGTGAGAGGCACTCCGCCGAATCGTTTCAGCGGTTCGAAATACATGTAGGCATTCAGCACGCGTGCCTCCGCCCGCAGCGCTTTCAAATCGGCGCACTGGGTTTTGTAGTTGTTGAGCTTCGAAGCCGTGGAGGTATCGCGCAGGATGATCTCTTCGTAGTTCTCGCTGTTCTGGAGGAACAGGGCCGAGAGCCGGATGGCCCGGTAGCAGTCGCCCCAGTTGTTGTCCGGATTGGTGACTGCGTTCCACGTGCCGAGCTGGAATTTCTCGATGTCGGACCCGATCGGGGCATGATCCGCTTCGTCGGTCGCCGCGGTGAGCATGGCTCCGTCGATGCGGTTGTAGCCCGCGGGGAGATAGTCGTAAAGCGCCATGCCCTGGTCCCTGAGGTTGGCATATGCCTGCGAAACGTTTTTGTCGGTCAGATCGAGGTCTACCTTGTTGTCGGGCAACAGGCCTTCACAGGCGAACAGGGAGAATACGGCCAGTCCGGGAAGCGCCGCGCGTATCGTTTTGGTGAATATGGTCAGTTTCATGTTGTCAGAAATTAAGGTTCAACCCGATTTTAAATGTCCTCATCAGCGGATACCCCGTCTGGACTTCGGCGTCCCCGGCCTTGAGGTGGTCCGCCACGCAGAGGTTCGTCCCCGTGAAATAGAGGCGTATCTTGTCGATCCCGATCCGGCCGAGCAAATGCCTGGGAAGGGTGTATCCCAGCGTGATGTCGCTCAGGCGGAAGAAATTGCCGTTGCGCAGCCAGAAGGTCGAATTCTGCCAGTTGTGGGTGTTGGAACCGGCGGAAAGACGGGGATAGGTGGCGCTTTTGCGCGTGTCGATTCCCTGCTCGGGATAGTAGGCCCAGCGTTCGAGCGCCCATTCCGTGACATTGCCCGTGCCGTTCTGGAAGGCGTTGTTGCGGGTATTCATCACGCCGACGGTGCGGTGGGCGGCCCCGTAGCCGGAGATTTTGAGGTCGAAACCCTTGTAGGCCGCGCCGAGGGTGATGCCGTAGGTGATTTCGGGAACGGCCGTGTAGCGCCCTCCCTGGTAGGCGATGTCGTTGTCGTCGATATAACCGTCCTTGTTCAGGTCCATGTAACGGATGTCGCCCGGCTGTACATTGGCGTAGAGCGACTGGGGCGCTCCGGGGGCGTTGACCTCGTCCCAGGACTGGTACAGTCCGTCGGCCTGCAGCACGTTGAACGTCCCGATGGGATGGCCCGTCAGGCGCTGGTATGCGTAAGCGGTCGGGGCTTCGTTCATGTTGAGGATCTTGTTGCGGGCGTACGAGAAGACGGGATTGACGTAATACGAGAATTCACCGATCCGGTCGCTCCAGTCGAGGCTGATTTCGACACCGTGGTTGGAAGCCTTGCCCTGGTTGATGTTCGTGTCCGAAAGGATACCGAAATACTCCGGGACGTTGGCTTTCGTGAGGATGTCGTAACGCCGGTCGTAGAACACGTCGACCGAAGCGTTCAGCCGGTTGGAGAAGAAACGTCCGTCGATTCCGATATTCGCACGCAGGAGTTTTTCCCACGCCGCGTCGGGATTGGCGATATAGTACTCGTAGAGCACGCTGTTCGTGGCGGTTCCTTCCCAGCCGAAATGGGGACCGATGGTTTTGCTCTTGTAGTACTGTTGGTACATGAAATAGTTGGATGCCGTTTCCAGGTCGGCCATTCCGACCAGTCCTACCGATCCCCTCACTTTCAGATAGTCGATCCAACCGGTCTTTTTCAGGAAGTTTTCATTGGAAGCCACCCATGCCAGCGAAAGGGAGGGGAACCATCCTATGTTGTTCTTCGGGGCGTAGGGCGACATGCCGTTGACGGCGTACCCGATCTCTGCAAAATACCGCGAATCGTAGTTGTAGCTGAAGTGTCCGGAGAATCCGCGGGTGTAGGTCGGCACCTGGGTCCCCTCGATGGTGTATTTGTCGCCGTGGTACCCGAATGAACCCGACACATGGTGCTTGCCGAACTCCCGTTCATAGGTCAGCGCGATCTCCGTGTTGAGCCGGCTCTGGGCCGCGTTGCGGTTGTTGCCGGTATTGGAGATGGTGAAATCGGTGTCCTGCGTGCCTATGGTGGAATACTGGAGCTTTCCGTCGGAGATGTAGGGTGCGAAACGCTGATAGTCTTTGGTTTTGTAGGAGTACTGACCCTGGTGGTTGTAAAGCGAAATCGTCTCCGTCAGCCGCAGGCCCTTGGTGATGAAACCCAGGTCTTCACCGATAGTGATGGTGGCCTGTATATTGCGGTAGTGGAAATGCTGGAATCCGGTCTCCAGTACCGAGCCGATCGGGTTGTCGGGATAGATGACCGTTCCGCCGTATCCGCCGGGAGTCCGGGCCGGGAAGGCATTGGCCGGATATTTCACCATGTTGGTCCACAGGGTTTCGGTCGAATAATTGGGTGTGTAACGGTCGGAGATGTCGCCGCCCACCGATGCCGAGACGTCGAAAATCTTTCCCAGCCGGGCGTCGATATTCGCCCGGTAGTTGAATTTCTGGAAATTGAGATTGGAATTCACGTCGCGGTCCTTGTCCGTGTTTTTGTACAGACCGTCGATGTTCTGGTAGCCCAGTGCGAGAAAATAACGGGCCGTTTTGCTTCCGCCGGAGAAACTGACGTCGGCGTTGGTTGCCGGGGCGAAGGAGCGGAGCACCTCGTCGTGCCAGTTTACGTTGGGGTAGAGCTAGTCGTAATGTTCGATCGTACCGTCGTTTCCGTTCTTATAGGCGTTGAGCTGCGCTTCGGTGTAGTAGGGATTCCATTTGCCCATATCGTTGCTGACGGCCTCGTTGTACAGCGAGGCATAGGTATACGAGTCGATGAATTTGGGCAGCGATACCGCCTCCTGCCATCCCCGGTTCAGGCTCACTTTCACTTTGGGTTTCCCGATCGTGCCGCGTTTGGTCGTGACCCAGATCACGCCGTTGGCTCCCTTGATGCCGAACTGGGCCAGCGCCCCGGCGTCCTTGAGTACCGAGATGGACTCGATCTCCATCGGGGAGAGGCGGTCCATGGGGGCTTCGAATCCGTCGACGTAGATCAGCGGCTTGCTGGTGTTCCACGACCCGAGGCCGCGGATATAAAACGTGGGGGAATCGTTGCCGGGTTCGCCGGAGGTCTGTTCCACGGTCAGTCCGGAGAGCTTCCCGGAGAGAATCCGGCCCGCATTCGACACGAACTCATCGTTCAGGTCGTCGCCCTGTATGGTCGAAACGGCGGATGCCATGCTGAAGCGATTCCGGAAGCCGGAGGGAATGGTGAGATTGCACTGGAGGTCGTCCTCTTTCAGCGTGACGGTCATTTTATCCGAGAGGCGCCCGAGGGTCTGGGGTATGTATCCCGGCATTTCGATCCGCAGGGAGGTTGCATCTTCGATGCGGAACCGCCCTTTGTCGTCCGTCGTTGCTGTTTTGCCGCCGGATGTGACGACGGCTCCTACGATCGGGAAGCCCGATTCGTCCACGACATGTCCCTGTGCGGCACGTTGTGCATAGGCCTGGCCGCCCACCAGCAGCATCAGACCCGTCAAGACGCCGCATATCGTGGTCCTGAGGTTGATTTTATATGTGTTCATCGAATTGGTTTCTATTGGTTACACATGGTCCGTTAATAACCGGGATTCTGTTGCAGATACCCCTTGTCCACCTCTTCCTGGGGGAAGGGGTGCAGGTACATGGCTTTCGACCATGTTCGTT
>Ga0192289_1012_pt1 | contig 16269 bp, 14 predicted proteins | sample Koala_Koa22_K3_FD_131246 | JGI IMG/M metagenome (GOLD analysis project Ga0192289, IMG submission 131246) | Enriched cells from koala feces incubated with labeled cellulose particles, San Francisco Zoo, California, United States - Koala_Koa2-2_K3 ... | reverse complement strand
AACTTTCTCCATCAAAGATGGAGTAACGCCCGAACTGACATTTTTCGTAAACAGGCCACATCTCGCTGGATTTTCACAACAGTACATATTGCGTAAGTACAAATATTGCTATGCTAAAATATGAAAATATTTTTATTCAGCAAGATAGGAACAGCGCCAATTTCGGCCTCTCAACACAATTTAAGATATAACTCCCTCTTCATATTGGTACTATTCTGTTATTCATAGAGCGATATATGCCATTTAATAAGCTGTAATTAAACGAAGTATGTATATGCTTCGGGATAAGAGCCTAATACCCCAAGCGACCAATAGGTCGTTTGAGAGTGCCAAATCTCTCAGCAAGCTGATTGGTGAGAAAAAGGCGTTATTTGAGCCTTTTATCTTTTCGCCAGCCATCGGTATGCCTTTCTCGACAAAAACGAAATTTGTATACTTAATTGCTCACAGGGCTTGCCCATTATACAAACCTTATTGAGTTAGGGTAACTCAATACCCCAAGCGATAAATCGCTCGTGAGACTTTGCCAATCCTCTGCAAGCTGAATTTGGCATTATTGCGGTTTTGGAGTGTATTTCAGTTGTGTTTTCATGAAACCAGTTTAGTTTAGTTTTTTGCCCTATATATATAGATACCAAACTAAACTGAATTATATATACCCGCGCGGGAATAAACGGCACCAGCAAAAAACGTCAGTAGTAGACCCGAAAATCCGGAGGTTACTTTAGTCGAACAATCCGTTTGCCAAATTAACCGCATCATCCTTTTTCTGGTTGATGATTTTGGCGTACACTTGTGTCATCTTCACATCGGCATGGCCGAGCAGTTTCGAGGTCGTGTAGAGGTCTGCACCGAGCGTCAGCATCATCGTGGCGAACGTATGCCGGGCCGTATGAAATGAAAATCGCTTGTCTATTCCCGCAGCTTTCGCCCAAGGTTTTATAAGCAGGTTCATCATCGACGGACTCGGCAAATCGAATACATGGTCTTCAGATGTCTTCTCTCCACGTTTCGGCATCCACTTCAAGGCTTCGGGGGAAAGGGGCAGATAAATCGGCTCTTTGGTCTTCTGCATGGAAACAGCCAAACGGTATTGCCCTCTGTCGATAAATACATCTTTCCACTTCAATCCGATAATATCGCTTATCCGTAATCCGCAGAAGCAAGAGAACAAATAAGCCTGTTTTACGGCCTCGTTTTTCATCGGAGTAGCAATCAATGCCCGTACCTCTTCGATGGTCATATACGAGCGTTTACTCTCCGGCAGACGTATTTTATCCGAATTGTTGATCTTCGTAAAAGGATTGACCTTTATAATCTCCGCACGCACAGCTGCGTTCAAAGCTCCGTTCAGAATGCGGTAGTAGGTATGGAGCGTAAAGTTCGATACACGCTTGCCCTTTGGCCGGTATTCCGTCAGCAGATAGTCGATATACTCTTGACAGAACGCCTTGTCGATTTGATCCATCGTTATTCGCTCTCCGGCAAAATCTTTCAGGATGCGGATAGTTACCTTGATTTGTTCCCCATCCTTTTTCCCTCGCTTTGCCTGATTCTCTTTGTAGGTATCCATCCAGTCCAAAAGAAAAACCTTTTCCCTGTTTTCGATTCCGGCCTCACCATTGGTCATTTGGATAATACGTTTCGACTTGATGGCATTGGCGGCCACCATCGTTGCTTGGTTTTGCTTACGGGCATTATAATCCGTTTCGGGAATAATATACATCTTCAGATACTCGTATGTCCGCTTCCCATCCCGGTATATATCCAGATATAGGCTTTTGTTTCCATTAGCCAACTCTTTCATCCGAAGACGAATCGGCTCTTTTACTTTCGCAGGCTTCTTTACTCGTGGCATAGTTCCTCCTTGCTTTACTCGTTATTCCTGCCACAAAGGTAGAAAGAATAATCCGAATTAAGGAACAAATAAGAAACAAAAATGTACCGAAAAAGAACCAAATAACAATAATCAAGTAAAACAAATGAAGATACAGATACAACATAATTACTTATTATACAGTATATTTATTTTCAATTGATTGGTTTTTGTTTTCTTCTTCAATTCATACTCTGTAAATCTGGTAAATTTCAATCATAGCGGGAATAGGCATCATTATTTCTGCGTCACGGCTTGTGGCGTGGGATTGTGGCCTATTTAGCTATGAAGGTTTACCAGAGCCTGTTGGATGTAAGTAGGATTTCAGTTCCACGCTTTCTTTATGTTTGACTCCTTCGGAACTGGGGAGTGCGAAAATCCGAACTGCAAATGAAGCGATTTTTCAAATCCTGCCGGAAGCTGTTGGCTGCCGTCCGCAGGCGCTGCCTGAGATGGAGCTCTTCCATCCTGAACGAACCCGAGGTCTACCGGGACAGCTGGGAACGTCCCGATCCGGATGATGTCCGCTAATCCATTCATTTTAAATCAGGTATATATGAAACTTTTCTCAAAGGAAGAGAGCTACATCTCGAAGAAGATGCGGCTCTACGGGAATGTCGAGTCCGATTCCGACATTTCGATCGACGGCAGCGTTTATGGCAATGTCCGCTCGAAAAAACACGTCATGCTCGGAGCCACGGCCCATTTCGAAGGAAACATCGAGGGCGATACCGTTCTGGTGTGCGGCTATTTCAAGGGCACGATCGTCGCCAAACGCATGATCGAGGTCCGGACGCCGGCGGTCATCTCGGGCGACCTGATCTCGGATTCGGTGCGCGTGGAGTCCGGAGTGACCCTTCAGGGCAAGGTGATGGCCAAGACCGTCGAGCAGGATTGCCTGCCTGATGCCGAATCCGCCGCCGAAGAACCGGCTCCGGTCGCTGTCGAGGAGTAGCCTTCCGTCTTCCGGAAGCTGCCTTCCGCTGAAAACGTCCAACCCCGCCGGAACCTGCAAAAGGTTCCGGACGGGGTTGTTCGTCGCTGTCCCGAATGCTTGTGCGCACAAGGGTTGGACCAGCGTCCTCCACTCCCTCTTCTCCCTGTGCCGGGAATCCGACGTCTACCGGGACAGCTGGTATCGTCCCGATCCCGACGAGGAGATATAACCCCGCATCGCAAATGCAAAAGCAACGACCGCCGGGCCAAATGAATTTGTCCCTGCAATCGTTGCTTCGTATTGACGGCCTGCAGCCTGTCCTGCCTTGCCCGGGCACTACTTACGTCGCATGCCTCGCCTCCGCTCGGCATAAGCGTGCTCCGTGAGCAGCTTTCGCGGCTCGGCAAAGCACCGCTGCGCGGTAAACGCAAAAACAACGCCCCGCGGTCCGAATAAATTCGTTCCGCAGCCGTTGTTTTCGCATTTATGCCGTCGGCATCTGCTTTGCACTCGCCTTGGCGCTACTTTTTCACCTTGGGCGCAAGCATCATATTCATCTTCTTGCCGTCGAGCTTGGGCATCATCTCCACCTTGGCGAACTCCTCGAGGTCCGTGGCAAAGCGCAGCAGCAGGATTTCGCCCTGCTCCTTGAAGACGATCGAACGACCCCGGAAGAAGACGTAGGCTTTGACCTTGGCTCCCTCCTTGAGGAAATTCTGCGCGTGTTTGAGCTTGAAATTGTAGTCGTGGTCGTCGGTCTGCGGACCGAATCGAATCTCTTTTACCACAACCTTCGTCTGGTTAGCCTTCAGCTCCTTGGCCTTCTTTTTCTGCTGGTAGAGGAATTTCTGGTAATCGTCGATGCGGCATACCGGGGGCTCGGCCTTGGGCGAGATCTCGATCAGGTCGAGTTCCAGCTCGTCGGCGAGTTTGAGTGCATCGCGGATCGGCAGAACCCGGGGCTCACCGACGTTGTCACCGACCACGCGCACTTCGGGAGCCGTGATCTCGTTGTTGATCCGGTGGGGGTTCTCCTTGACGGGCGGACGGCGCCCGAAGCGGTTGTTGGCATTGGCTGCCGGTTTCGGTCTGTTATTCCCGGGGGTAAACGGCCTCGGCGGGAATGGTTTCGGTGCTGCGATAGTTGTACGTATTAGTTAAGTTAATAATATGTTGTCTTATTTCTTTTCGAGTTTGTTGGCCTCGACCTCCTCTTTGACCAGTCCGGCAATCAGGTCGCGGAACGCCTCCATCGACATCTGGCCCTTGTCGCCCTCGCCCTGTGCGCGGACCGACACGAGTCCTTCGGTCTCCTCCTTCTCGCCGACGATCAGCAGGTAGGGGATGCGCTTGAGTTCGTTGTCGCGGATTTTGCGGCCGATTTTCTCGTTGCGGTCGTCGACCTCCGAGCGGACGTCGCTGCGGTTGAGGAACTCCGAAACCCGCTGGGCGTAGTCGTTGAATTTCTCCGAGATGGGGAGCACCACGACCTGCTGGGGCGAGAGCCACAGCGGGAATTTGCCGCCCGTGTGCTCCAGCAGCACGGCCACGAAACGCTCCATCGAACCGAACGGTGCGCGGTGAATCATGATCGGGCGGTGGAGCCGGTCGTCGGCGCCCTTGTACGTGAGGTCGAAACGCTCCGGGAGGTTGTAATCCACCTGAATCGTGCCCAACTGCCACTTGCGGCCGATGGCGTCTTTGACCATAAAGTCGAGCTTCGGGCCATAGAAGGCGGCTTCGCCCAGTTCGACCACCGTCGTGAGGCCCTTCTCCTTGGCGGCCTGCATGATGGCCGATTCGGCCTTCTCCCAGTTCTCGTCCGAACCGATGTATTTCTCCTTGTTGTTCGGGTCGCGGAGCGAAATCTGGGCCGTGTAGTTGTCGAATTTCAGCGTCTTGAAGATGTAGAGCACGATGTCGATCACGCGTTCGAATTCTTCGAGAAGCTGATCCGGCCGTACGAACAAATGGGCGTCGTCCTGCGTGAATCCGCGCACGCGCGTCAGTCCGTGGAGCTCGCCCGACTGCTCGTAGCGGTAGACTGTTCCGAATTCGGCCAGACGCACGGGCAGCTCCTTGTACGAACGGGGCTTCGACCGGTAAATCTCGCAGTGGTGCGGGCAGTTCATCGGTTTGAGGAGATACTCCTCGCCCTCGATCGGGGTGTGGATGGGCTGGAACGAGTCCTTGCCGTATTTGGCGTAGTGGCCCGAGGTGACGTAAAGCTCCTTGTTGCCGATATGCGGGGTGATTACCTGCTGGTAGCCGTATTCTTTCTGCACGTTGCGCAAAAACTGCTCCAGGCGGTCGCGCAGGGCGGCGCCTTTGGGCAGCCACAGCGGCAGGCCCTGGCCCACGCGCTGCGAGAAGGTGAACAGCTCGAGGTCCTTGCCCAGTTTGCGGTGGTCGCGTTTCTTGGCCTCCTCCATCATCACCAGATACTCGTCGAGCATCGATTTCTTGGGGAACGAGATGCCGTAGATACGCGTCAGCATCTTGTTCTTCTCGTTGCCGCGCCAGTAGGCTCCGGCCACGGAGGTCAGTTTCAGGGCCTTGATGTACCCCGTGTTGGGGATGTGCGGTCCGCGGCACAGGTCCGTGAACGCGCCGTTGGTATAGAACGAGATGGTGCCGTCCTCGAGGTCCGTGATGAGTTCGACCTTGTACGGGTCGTTCTTCTCGGTGAAGGTCTTGAGGGCCTCCGCCTTGGGAACCTCGCGGCGCAGGAGCTGTTCCTTGTTGCGGGAGAGCTCCACCATTTTGTTTTCGATGGTCTGCAGGTCGGCCTCGGTGATGGGCACCGGGGAGTCGACATCGTAGTAGAAGCCGTTCTCGATGGCCGGGCCGATGCCGAACTTGATGCCCGGATAGAGCGCCTCGAGGGCCTCGGCCAGCAGGTGCGACGAGGTGTGCCAGAAGGCGTGCTTGCCCTCTTCGTCGTCCCATTTGTAGAATTTGACCGAAGCATCCGCTTCGATCGGGCGCGTCATGTCCACCGTCGCGCCGTTTACCGAGGCCGCGAGCGAGTCAGCAGCTAAACGAGGGCTGATGCTCTCTGCAATCTGGTAAGCAGTAGTCCCTTCGGCATATTCTCTTACCGAGCCGTCGGGAAAAGTGATTTTAATCATTTGTTGTGTATCAATTAAAGTTTTCGGGGCCTTCGGCGCTTCCACAATTACGAGACGGAATACGCTTCCGGGTTGCCCGGTTGTTTCGTTTAATCCTCCCTTTCGGTCTGCGGCAGGTCCCTGACCGATACGTCGCGGCCGCCGCGTTCGCGCTCGGCGTGCTGCAGCGGGTTGCGCGTCCACTCGGCCCACGCGCGGCGGTGCTCCACGATGTCGATGGCCGTGTAGATCGCATTGCGCATCGACTGCGGGTCGGCCTTGTCCTTTCCGGCGATGTCGAAAGCCGTGCCGTGGTCGGGCGAGGTGCGCACGGCCGGAAGCCCTGCCGTGAAATTCACCCCGTCGGGCGACAGCGTCTTGAACGGCGCCAGCCCCTGGTCGTGGTACATGGCCAGGATGCCGTCGTATTTGGCGTATCCGCCGCCGGCGAAAAGTCCGTCGGCCGCGAACGGCCCGAAGGCCAGCACGCCCTTGCCGAACGCCTCGACGATGGCCGGCTTGATAATCTCCTGCTCCTCGCGGCCCAGCAGTCCGCCGTCGCCGGCGTGGGGGTTGAGGGCCATGACGGCGATGCGGGGCTCGACAATCCCGAAATCCTCGACGAGCGAACGGCGCAGCGTGTGCAGGTCTTTGACGATCCGTTCCCTGGTGATGCTGCGGGCGATTTCCGAAACGGGGATGTGCTTCGTGACCAGTCCCACGCGCAGCAGGTCGCTGCACATGATCATCATCGCTTCGCCGCCGAATTCGGCGGCCATATATTCGGTGTGCCCCGTGTAGCGGAAATCGTCGGCCTGCACGGTTTCCTTGTCGAAGGGGGCCGTGACTATGGCGTCGAGATGCCCCTCCTTCAGGTCGCGGACGGCTGCGTTCAGCGCCTCCACGGCGGCGCGGCCCGCATCGGCTGCCGCTTTGCCCGGGAGGATTTCGGCTCCTTCGCCGCAGGCCGCGAGGTTGACCTTTCCGCGGCGTGCCTCGGCGGCCGAAGCCACGGGGTTGAAGGAGACAGGTTCTGTCTCCGCAAGGGTATTTCGGTAATAGGCGGCGGCTTTGGGCGAACCGTAGACGACGGGGGTGAAGAGCTCCGTCATGCGCGGGTCGGCGAGCGCTTTGAGGATGACCTCCCAGCCGATGCCGTTCGTGTCGCCCTGCGTGATGCCTATTTTGAGTTTGTGTTCCGGCATAATCAATTTTGTTTCAACTTACAAAGTTATAAAATATTCAGAATACACAATGCCTGCAACCCCATTAAAATGATTTTTTACATCGCTTTACGCCCGCAGGTGCAATTTTTTATTATCTTTGTTGTAGCAGTCTGTGAGGGCTGCGGATATTTTTCGGATAAAAGCGCATCGGCTTTTTTCTTACCGTCGAAAATTGGACACTTTCGGGTAACGTAAGGAATAAAGGTTGATGCTCTCGCTGTTTTTCGGCGTGGGCATTTGCCGCATTCTACGTTACGGGTCGTCCAATACCTCGACGGTGGAGCTGCATTTCTGCCCGCGCTTTTTTCCGGTAACGAGTTGCGAAAAATGAGAGGAAGTGAGCGAAAAATGTCGAAATGCAATGCTGAATTCGTCGAAACGGTATTTTGCCTGATGTTCGAAACGTTCTGGATGGCTCCCTATGATCCGCGCAGGAGCGATCCGGTGCTGGCCTGCTTCGAACGGCGGGCGCGCTGTGCGTCGGTGCTGCTGGGCAAGACCGATCTCGCCTCGGCGACCGGGGCGCAGCTGCGCGAGGTGGCGAAGGCGGTCGCCGAACTGGAGGAGTCCGTACAGCAGATTGCCGGGACCGGGCTGTTCCGGAGCCGGGAGTGCGCCGAAGCGCTGGAGCGGGTCCGCGGGATCAGGGAAGCGCTGGCGGAGCGATGCGCCGCCGGAACTCCGAGCAGATGATTCCCGTCGCCATGGCGACGTTCAGCGATTCCGAACCCCGGCGGTCTGCCGGCCAGGGCGGAATGAACAGTTTGCGGGTGACGGTGCGTGCCACCGGCTCCGTGACGCCGCGGCCTTCGTTGCCCATCACCACGATACCCTCCGGCGTGAGTTTCGCGCCGTAGATATTCTCCCCTTCCAGAAAGGTCCCGTAGACCGGGATGCCCTGCGCGGCGGCTGCGGCGAGCTGCGGGGCGAGCTCCGTGTAGTGCACCCTCACGCGGATGACGGCGCCCATCGTGGCCTGTACCACCTTGGGGTTGAAACAGTCGGCCGTACCCGGGGAGCAGAGGATGTCGGTGATGCCGAACCAGTCGGCCAGCCGGATGATCGTGCCCAGGTTGCCGGGATTCTGCACGTCGTCCAAAGCCAGCGTCAGCCGCCCTTTCAGCGCCTCCGTATTTAATTCATAACGGGGTATCTCGACCAGCGCCAGCGAATTGCCCGCAGTCTTCAGCAGCGAGAGGCGTTCCATGTCGCGCGGGGCGACGGTCTCGACTCCGGGGCCTTCGAAAACCCCTTCCAACGTAAATATTTTGCGTACCCGCAGGTGCGAGGTGCGCAGTTCGCCGATGAGTTTCTCCCCTTCGGCGACGAAGAGTCCGTGTTCGGCGCGGCCGCGTTTGTCGGCCAGTGCGCGGACGAGTTGTATTTCGGCTTTGGTCATCGCTCTTTTTCGATGCTGTAAGTGGTTCCTTCGGTGGCGGGGTAGCTCTCGGGGAAGATCGCACGCGCCTCCTCGACCAGCTGCGCCTCGTCCTTGTAACGCGACGAATAGTGCCCGATCACGAGGCGTCGGGCTCCCGCTTTCAGGGCCGCTTTCGCGGCGTCGGCGGTCGTCGAATGGCCCCGGTCCTTGGCTGCCCGCTGTTCCGCGGCGGCGTAGGTCGCCTCGTGGTACATCAGGTCTACCCCCTTGCAGAGCTCCGCGGCCTTGGCCGAAAAGTTCGTGTCCGAAAGGTAGGCATACGACCGCGCCCGATAGGGACGGTAGGTCAGCTCGGCATTGGGGATCACCTCGCCGTTTCCGAGCACGACATCCTCGCCCCGTTTGGCGGCGGTGATTTGCGCGATCGAGAGGCCGTATTTGGCGATTTTGAACTTTTCGACGTTCAGCGGCGGTTCTTTCTCCCGGAAGAGGAATCCGGCGCACGGCACGCGGTGGCGCAGCGGGATGCTCCACACCTCCAACGTGCGGTTTTCCAGCAGCAGCGCGTGTTTGGTGGTGTCGACCTCGGTCCACGCCACGGGGTAGGGCAGCTCGCTGTCGAAATAGCGGAGGTGGCAGGCCAGTATCTCGCCGAACGGCGCCGGAGCGAAGACCCGCAGCGGGGTCTTGCGGCCGTAGAGCGCCAGCGTCGAGATGAGCGGGAACAACCCGAAGACATGGTCTCCGTGGAGGTGCGAAATGAACACGGCCCGGATTTTCAGCGGGTTGATGCCGTAACGAATCAGCTGTTGCTGCACGCCCTCGCCTGCATCCACGAGGTAATACTGTTCGTGGATGTCGACCGCCTGCGCCGACGGATGCCGGCTCACGGTGGGCTTCGCGGAGGAAGAGCCTAATATGGTGACCGAGAAACTCATCTCCTTTCGATTTTATGGGACGCCTGCGGCACCTCGCTGGTTCGTCCCGAATGGGAAATACGTCGGTATGTCCCATCCGTGCCGGACTGCGCGACGCACCGCATCCGTCTCCCTAAAATCAAAAACATGTTTATCTCAGCAGGAATCGTTCGCAATCCAGCGCCGCGATACATCCCGACGCCGCTGCCGTGATGGCCTGGCGGTAGTGGGGATCGCGGACGTCGCCGGCGGCGAAGACGCCTTCGACGCTGGTCTTCGACGTGCCCGGCTCGACCTTGACGTATCCTTCGGCGTCGAGCTTCAGCTGGTCGCGGAAAATCTCCGTGTTGGGGTGGTGGCCGATCGCCAGGAAGAATCCCGAAACGTCGATCTTCATCTCCGTGCCGTCGTTCTTGCGCAGCAGGGCCCCCGTGACGCCCGACTCGTCGCCCAGCACCTCGGCGGTGTTGTGCTCGAACAGCACCTCGATATTGGGGGTGTTGAACACCCGCTGCTGCATCGCCTTCGAGGCACGCAGGTGGGGTTTCCGGACGATCATGTAGACCTTGCGGCAGAGCGAAGCCAGATACGACGCCTCTTCGCAGGCCGTGTCGCCGCCGCCGACCACCGCTACGTCCTTCTTGCGGTAGAAGAATCCGTCGCAGGTGGCGCAGGCGCTGACGCCCTGGCCGCGGAATTTGGTTTCGGACGGAAGCCCGAGGTATTTGGCCGAGGCTCCCGTGGCGATGATGAGCGTTTCGGCCTTGATCTCCGTGGTGCCGTCCACGACCACGTGGAACGGCCGCGACGAGAGGTCCACGGTCGTGACCATCCCCGAGCGGATGTCGGCGCCGAAGCGCTCGGCCTGCTTGCGCATCTGGGCCATCAGGTCGGGACCGGTGACGCTTTCGGGATACCCCGGGAAATTCTCGACGTCGGTCGTCGTCGTGAGCTGCCCGCCCGGCTCGATGCCTTCGTAAAGCACCGGACTGAGGTTGGCCCGCGAGGTGTAAATGGCTGCGGTGTACCCTGCGGGACCGCTGCCGATGATCAGTACTTTTACTGCTTCTGCCATGATCGTTGTTATTTTTTGTAAGTTTTTTATGCTGTCGATTGTCCTTGTCGCGGCCTGTGGCCGCGTTTGCAAATTGGACCCACCCCCAAACCCCCGCCTTGGCGGGGGCTTATCGCATTGCGACCGGAATGTCAACCGGAATATGCCTGGGATGCGGCCATTGCGTTTTCTTCATTATTCATACCGAATTCCGTCAGCCGCTGCCCCAGGTAGTCGAATTCGGCCCAGCGGCCGTTCTTCCGCACCCGGACGATGCTCTCGGCGGGGATGTAATCCACGATTTCGTATTCGGGCGGAATGACGTAGTGTCCGTGGCGGTCGATGAGTCCCATGCCGCCGGGCGTCTCGACCTCGGCACGCCCTTCGCGGAAATCGCCCGCCCAGGTGAAGCGCGACGCGATGACGGGGTTGTTGTCCGTATCCACGAACCCGAATCCGCCGTCGTCCTCGACGCAGACCAGTCCTTCGAACACGTGGCTGGTCCAGCGGTGTCCGGTCAGGCGGCGCTGCAGGGCGTAATCGGCCGTGACGTCCGAGACCTGCATCGGGTCGCCCGCCGCGCGGATTTGCCGCCGCAGGGCTTCGAAGGCTTCGGCATCGCCGTCGGGCGTGCCGAAATTGGCATCGTGATAGCGCAGGGGAATGAACCGCCCGCCGCACCAGCGCAGGTTGCCGGCCCGGAGGTTGTTGTGCGAAAAGCCCAGTTCACGCAGCGCGGCCTGAAGCGCGTCGAGCCCTGCGAGCAGCCGTTCGGCGGGTTCCGTCAGCAACGCTTCGGCGAAACTCCGGCCCGCGGGCAGGCGCTGGAGCACCAGGTCGCAGGCCTGCGGATGCTCCGTGGCATCCACCCAGCAGAGTTCGCCCGGGAGGATGCGGTACTCCGTCAGCCACTCCGTGTTGAGGCGTCCCGCCTGCGATGCGGTCCGCTCCACGGCGGCCAGCGCCGCGGGCGAGAGCGGCAGCGAGAGCAGCCACCGTTCGCCGCGCCAGTCGATTTCGGCTTCGGCGAAGCGCGTCGTGCGCATCAGCTGCGGAATGCCGCCCGTTTGCATCACGGGACGGGCGTCGGTGAGCGTTGCGAACGAGATCTCGGGCGTTTGGAGCGCCTGTATGAAGGTGTGCAGGGTCGGGGTCATGGTTATTCGGTTTTAACGCTGATGGAGCCGATGTTGAGCATCGTGATGAGTTGTTCGGTCGAAGCGTTGTAGCTCATGCCCCGGAACGGCGGCATGGCTCCGGGGCCTTTGGCTTCGCGGATCGCTTCGTTGAACACCTCGGGCATGGGGCTCGAACAGTCGTAGAGCACCGCGGCATAGCGGTTGGGGTAGCCGGCCTCCTCCTCCGAGGGGAAGAAGACCGTTCGCGGGGTGTCGCCCGCGGCGATGTGGATATTTACGAGCAGCACGTTGCCGTCGGCCGTGCGCAGCGACTTGATCTGCTCGGCCACGGCGCAGAGTTCGCTGTTGTCGCAGTCGGTGGCCTCGCCGTCGGTGATGTTGAAGACGATGGGCGGGAAACTCTCCGCATGGGCCGGGTCGGCGCACCATGCCGCGGCGATGTCGCGCACGCGGCGCAGCGCTTCGCACATCGGGGTCTGTCCCACGGCCTCGGGCTCCACCCACGCCGGGGTGGCGATTTCGCGCAGGGCGTTGCTGCCGTCGGGGAGCCTGTACTCCATGATCTCTCTCTTCAGCGGCGGCTCCTCGGCGGCCAGTTCTGCCACGGAGATAACCTCCCGGCCGCCCGGCAGCAGCGAGTAGACCTCGTCGTCGCCCGAATAGCCCAGCACGGCGATGTCGTAGTAGTCGCGGACGCCGTCGCTGCGGCGTGCCCGTTCGATCAGTTCGAACAGCATGCCGTTGGTGATGGAGGCCACGGCGTCGGCCTTGGTCATCTGCCGTCCGCGGAAGCGGATTTTCTCGGCCATCGACCCCGAGCCGTCGATGATGAAGATGAAGGCCGTGCGGTGCGTGCGTGTGATGCTTTGTATGTACATATTTTAATTATTTCAGTCCGCGGACCGTGTAGTAGTCCTCGCGCCTGTCGTCGTCGTTGTCGCAGTCGAGGCCGTAGCTGACGGCCATGTCGAGCGAGCAGTCGCGGTCGCGGTCGGCATCGGTGGCGCGGCGCATCGCCTCGTGGGCGTTGCGGCCTGCGGCGACGGCGTCGTTCAGCTCTTCGGCCGTCGGCACGCGGCCCAGCATCGAAGCGTAGATCTGCTCGGCCCAGCTGTGGGCGTAGTCGTCGTAGTGGACGGCGAAGACCCGGAAGCGGTTGTCCACGGCGGCCGTCGTCGCGAGTTCGCCGCGCTCTACGGCGTCGAGGATTGCCGCGACCTCGCGGCGGGTGATGTACTGTCCGGCCAGGTCGAGCCAGCGGCCGCTGCCGTCGTAGTGCGGATCGAGGCTTCCCTTGCCGAGCATCGCCCCCAGCGCCGCCACGATGGCCTTGTTGTAGAGCTTCAGCCCGCGGCGCAGCGCCGTGGCGCGGATGATGGCTTTGTTGTGGGTGTATACCGGGGCGTCGGGGTCGCGCTCCTCGAGTCCGTGGAGGATGTTCACGGCTTCGACCATGGCGCCTGCGACGTAGGGGTTGTACTCTTCGAAATTGATGACGTCGCGGCAGACCGTGCGCCGGTCGCGGGCCGGCCACTTTTCGATGTCGCGCACGGCGCCGAAGCTGGTGAGGTTGGCCCCCGGCATCAGGTGGGAGTGCCCGTCCTTCTCGATCAGGTACGAGTAGGGGAACGCCGAGGTGTCGTGGTGGTAGGAGTGGTGCCCCATGACCATCGTGAAGGCCCCTTCGAGGGCCGGCGACATGATGTAGGCACTCGAGGCGAACTTGCAGCCCCGCAGGTGCACGGCCTGGTGCACGGCGCCGCTTTTGAAGAGGTGGTTGCTCTGGTTCGAGCCGCTCCCGGCGTTGAAAAACGAGAACATGCCGGCGATGAGCAGCGACGATTTGTGGTGCGAGACGGTGTAGGGACCTGCGAAGATCGAGGCGGCCTCGCCGTTTTCGCAGTGCGAGTTGGCGAAGAAGAGCGATTCGGCGGCCGTGAAGCCCTTGTCCAGGCGGCAGCTTTCGCCGACGAAACAGCGTTCGACGATCGAGCCGTTGCCGATGACGGCGTTTTCGGCTGCAATCGTGTCGTAGGCCTTGACATCGACGCCGATGCGGACGCCGTCGCAGAGGGTGGCGTTCTCGAGAATCGACGCGCCGTCGATCTCCACGCCGTTGCCGATGCGGACCTCGCGGATGAAGCGTGCGCCGACGATGCGGCATCCGCTTCCCACGTCGCCCATCTCCGACGAACGTTCTTCGGCGTATTCATCGACCATTTTTTCGAGTGCCGCGATGGTCTGCGGCCGGTGGCGGTAGACAGCCATCACGTAGGCGATCTGCGCCGACATCGTGTCGAATATCTTCACCGTGCGGCCGCCGCATTCGTTCATCGTGGCGACTCCCGTGCCGTTGCCGAAAGCCGAGCGGCGGCGGCATTCGAGCGCCGTGACGCCCTCGACGAGCGACGCTTCGCCGATGCGGTAGTTGGCGATCCGCGAACGGATGATTCGAGCTCCCCGGGCGATCTCGACGCACCCTTCCAGATGGCTCTGATGCAGTTGAAAGGGTTCGAAATCCGGAGCGACCCGCACTTTCGTCCAATCTTCAGCTGAATTGCCGAATGCTTCGAGTGCGGCGATCTCCGCGGGGGTTAAATTCCGGAATGAAATCATCTTACCTATAAAGTTTTGAATGCAAATATAGCAATTTGCGTCTAAATCACAAACTCGCTTTCCGCAGCGGGGAGCTCGTTCCCTGCGTGGTCGATTCCGATCCGGCGGCCGTTGCGCACGACCTGCGCCCGGCCGTTGCGGAAGGGTTTCACGGCTTCGCAGCCCGGAAAGCTCAGGCAGCTCCGGCCCGCCGTGTCGATGTAGTGCCACGTGCCGCCCAGCAATACGGCGGCCAGCCCCTCGGTGAAATCGAAGCCGCTGTCGTAGAGCGGGGGTATGACGACCTGCGACGGCGTGCGGTAGCCCCAGCGGCCGTTCTCGACGAACAGCTCCGGAGGGCTTTCGCCGGCCGAAGGCTCCCGGCCGCCGGCCTGCCGGACCGCTTCGTCCAGCAGTTCCGCGAGTCCGAAAAGTCGCAGCGACGGGGCGCAGAGCAGCTGCGCCACGCGGTACTGCACGGCCCTGCCACGGCGTTCGAACAGGGCGAGGGCTTCGCGGTAGGCGGGATCGGCGGGGATGAGCCCGGGCGAGAACAGCAGGCCGTCGGCGGTGCCGTAGCGTTCCCAGAGCGTCGGGTCCTCGGCCAGCGCATGCAGGGCCGTGGAGATCAGGGCTGCGGGGTAGTCGTCGAGGCGTTCGTTGAAATCCCCGGCCGTGCGGGCCGGATGCTGGTAAGCCGCCGTGCCCAGTTCGGGGCTCGCCTCCCCGGCGAAGGCTGGCAGGAAAGTGGCGTCGAAATCGATCGGATGCAGTCGCTGATTCCTGTCGACGATGATGTTCGCGGGTTTCAGGTCTCCGTGGGCGCAGTCGTCGGCGACCAGTCCGGCGGCCAGCGCGTCGAACGATTCCGCAAGGCTCCGGAGTTTTGCCGTATCGTGGGCCTCGGCCGCCTCGATAGCCGCTTTGTGCAGGGTCTCGCCCTCGATCCAGTCGCCCAGAATCACATCGACCCAGACTCCCGTTTCCGACGACGTGTAGAGGTAAAGTTCTTTTTCGAGCAGTTTGTCCCCGTATATTTCCCGGAGATGGCGCATCGTTCGCAGGTAACAGCGCAGCAAGCGGATGCGTCCGTCGTGGCGGATGCGGAACACGACGGCCGAATTTCCGACGCTGTAACGGGGGCGTCCCTGCTCGTCCAGACACAATTCCACGTCGCCCAGCGTGCGTGTCAGGCCGCGGGAATCGGAGAGGGACAGCAGGTATTGACGAAGGGTGAACATGGCGTCGGGTCGGATTTTCAGGCGGGGCCGGGATGCTCCGGGACGGCGCAAGTTACGAAAAAATCGGATAAAAACGCCGGACGTTGAGTCCGGCGTTCTGTTTGTATGGTGCCTCTCGGGCGGGGCGGTTCGAACGCATTCAGTCCTTCGGCAGCCCCTAAAACAAGCGTCTTACATCTGGTCGGGAGCACGGAACCGGTTTTGAAACGTTCAGTCCTCCGGTTGCCCCTAAATCAGGCGTCTTACGCCTGGGGAGCACGGAACCGGCTCTGAAACGTTCAGTCCTCCGGCTGCCTCTAAAGCAGGCGTCTTACGCCTGTTAGTGGCAGTTGCAGTGGCCGTTGTGGTCGTCGCAGCCTTCGCCGCAGCCGTCTCCGCAGTCTCCGCACGAGCAGCCGCCCTGCAGGTCTTCGGGGGTCACGTCGCGCACCGAAACCACATCCACTTCGAAATTGAGCGTCTTGCCGGCCATCGGGTGGTTGAAATCCATCTTCACGGTCTCGTCGCCGATCTCCCTGACGATACCCATCATGCGGTTGCCCTGGGCGTCGCTCATCGGGACCTGGCTACCTTCGAAGAGAATGTCTTCGGCCAGTTTGCCGTCTACCATGAATATGTTTTTCGGCAGGTCGACGATGGCATCGGCGATCAGTTCGCCGTAGCCGTCCTTGGGCTCGAGGGTGAACGAAACCGATTCGCCGATCTCCTTGCCCAGGATTGCCTCCTCGAATTTGGGAAGCAGCATGCCCGTCCCGAAGATGAATTCGAGGGGCTGGCCCGGACGCGACTGGTC
>Ga0192289_1010_pt1 | contig 17128 bp, 9 predicted proteins | sample Koala_Koa22_K3_FD_131246 | JGI IMG/M metagenome (GOLD analysis project Ga0192289, IMG submission 131246) | Enriched cells from koala feces incubated with labeled cellulose particles, San Francisco Zoo, California, United States - Koala_Koa2-2_K3 ... | reverse complement strand
GCGATATAGTAGCCCGCGAGCAGCGAGCCCAGCAGAAAAGCCCCGGCGCCGAACGTCCCGTAGTAAAGGCCGATCTGCTGGTTCGTAAGGCCCAGACCGCCCGAAGCCAGGTCGGCCTTGAGGAACAGCGGAACGATCTTCATTACGAAGCCTTCGCCCAGACGATAGAGGATGATGAACGCGATATAGTACCAGATATGCCGCTTGGTGAAGAATGCCGCGATAACCTCTTTCAGGCCTCCGAGGCCCTCTTTGAGCGAGTGCGCAGCCGTGGGTCGTTCGCTCGAAGGAAGCACCCGGCTGTGGTAGAGCCCCAGCAGAACCAGAATGCAGCATAGAATCGACAGCACGATGCTCCACGAACTCACATAGGCGTCGAACGAAGCGGCCCCCGAGGCGCTGAAGCCTTCGTAGAGAAATCCCGCAAACCACACCAGACCGCCCGTGGCGACTAGTTTCGCCAGGTTATAGAACGCTCCCTGCCAGCCGATGTATTTCGCCTGATCCGTGGTATTGAGTTCCGACATATAGATTCCGTCGGCGGCGATGTCGTGCGTCGCGCCGCTGAAGGCCACGACCGCAAAGACCCCGACCGTGACGGCGAAGAACGTCGGAAGGTGAAGCGACAACGCCGCAACGCCGAACAACACGCCGCTCACGAGCTGCGTCACAACGACGAAGAATTTCTTTGTCCGGAACAATTCCAGAAAAGGACTCCAAAGGAACTTAATCGTCCACGGCCACATAATCAAAGAGGTCCAAAATGCAATTTGAGCATCCGAGATACCCAGGTCCTTGAACAGAACCGCCGAGACCATGTTCAATACCACAAACGGCAAACCCATCGCAAAATAAAGCGACGGAACCCAGCGGAGAGGGGAGGGTGAATGATAAGAATGCATCACTATCAGGCTATTAAATTAAATACCCTTGCCTGACATAGCCTTTATATAGCCTTATTTGAGAGAAATACCAACGATATGATACAAAAATAGTTTTTTGTTTTGGAATAACAAAATATCCACCGAAGAATCTGCCTTTTAGTCCGTGGCGGGACCCGAAATTTCGCTTGTGATTTGGAATTGAATATATTTTACATTACTTTCGATTTTCCAAATCCGGTTGTGTTCCGATGCCCCAGAGTCCGACATCCCTTGTTTTATCATCGCGGCAGTTCGAGGAGGTTTTTCTCGAATACCGGCCTGTTTTTGTCCGGAGGGCGTATCGTTATGTCCGTGACAATGAGATTGCCGAGGACATCGTTTCGGACAGTTTCATGACCTTCTGGGAGGGTAGGGGGATGCTCCCGGAGGATGTGAATGTCCCGGCGTATATCTTCACGATTGTCCGGAACCGATGCCTGAATTACCTGCGGGACAAAGCCGTGCACCTCCAGGCGGCGCATACTATCCATAGTTCCCAGCGCCGGCTGGTCGAGGCCGATATCGCGTCGCTGACAGCGTGCAATCCCGACCGGTTGTTTCAGGAGGAGATTTTCAGCATCCTGCAGCGGGCGCTGGACAAAATGCCGGAAAAGACCCGGACGGTTTTCCTGAAAAGCCGCTTCAGCGGCATGAGTTATAACGATATTTCCGAAGAACTCGGCATTCTGCCTTCGGGCGTACACCTCGAAATTCACCGCGGATTGAATATTCTGCGTTCGGAACTCAAAGATTATCTTCCGGCTTTGTTGTTGATAATCGGCGGTTTGCATAATCAGTAGACATTTTTTTCAAAAAAAGTGCGCCATTTCCTTCACCACATGGCGCACTTGCGTGTTATCTATATAGACAGGAAATAATGCCCTATTCATGGAAGACATCACCTTATTGAAATTCATCCGCAACGAGGCCACTCCGCAGGAGCTGGACGCCGTGTTGGACTGGCTGGACGCCTCTCCGGAGAACCGGAAATACCTGAACAGCCTCGACGATACGGATTTCGCTCTCGACCTTTGGACGCGCCGGCTGAAAGATACGCAGCGGGCCCCGGCGGCCCGGCGGCTTGACTGGCGCCGGATCGTTCGCTGGACGACCTCTGCCGCCGCCGTAATCCTGCTCGGACTGGGCAGCGGATTTTTCCTTTACAAGCATCAGATGGCACAGATCGCCGGCCAGCGTCTGGAGACCACGGCTCCCAAAGGGCAGCGTATGCAGGTGAAGCTGGGCGACGGGACCTCCGTGTGGCTGAATGCCGGGAGTTCGATCGCCTATCCGCCGATCTTCGCCGGTAAGGAGCGGCGGGTGCGGCTGTCGGGAGAGGCCATCTTCGAGGTCGTCCACGATGAGAACTGTCCGTTCGTCGTCGAAACTTTCGCCTGCGATGCGCGGGTCCTCGGCACCCGGTTCGACATTGTGGCCGACGAGGATGCCGGGACGTTTTCCGCAGCGCTTCTGGAGGGTAAACTGCAGCTTGTCAACCGGATGTCCGATGAAACGGTTATGATGACGCCCAACGAGATCGTCCGCTTGCGGCACGGAAAACTCTACCGCCAGCAGTTGTCCGACCACGACGACTACCTGTGGCCCGAAGGCATCATCAGTCTGAAGGGCCTTTCGTTCGGGGAGCTGATGACGAAACTCGAACGGGCTTTCAACGTCCGGATCGTAATCAAACGGGATCAGCTGCCGGATGCGAATTTCGGATGGGGCAAGATTGCCGTATCATCGGGTGTCGAACATGCCCTGGAGGTCCTGCAATGCGCTGCGGATTTCAGGTACGAAATAGACAAGGATTCGGGAGTAATCACCATTCTGTAAATATTTAAAACCAAAAACCACTAACCCTAAAACCGACCAGCCTATGATTTGAAGCCTGAGACCAACCGATATCAATGATACGTATTAGGCTAAAAAAAGCCCGCAGGTGTTTGAGAGCGTCCTGCAGGCCGGGGTCTAATAGAAAATCCACTTCCTAATTAAACCTTAACTTACAAAAGTATGAATAAAAAGTTTATTCAGCAAATCCAATGCCTGGTTACTTTTTTGTTCATGTTGGTTCTGACCGCCGTTCCCAACGAAGCGAGGAGTCAGACGCCTGTGAAAGTGACGTTGTCCCTGAAAAACGTCCGGATGCAGGCCGTGATGAACGAAATCGAGAAACAGACTAAGTATCTATTTGTGACCCAGCAGGATGTAGACCTGAACAGGATTGTCAGCGTCGAGGTCCGGGACCGTGCGTTGAGCGAGGCGCTGGATCAGATGACCGCGGGTTCGGGCGTCGAATATGTCGTCAAGGCCCCGAGCATCATTCTTTCCGTGAAAAAGGCTGCAGAGCCGGCATCCGTTTCGGGCGTTGTCCGCGATGCCGCCGGGCGGCCGATCATCGGGGCCGCGGTGCTGGTCCGTGGCACGACGACGGGCGTTTCGACCGACGGCGACGGTGCCTTCACGTTGCAGGTACCCCCCCCCCCCGCGGAATCCGCGCAGCTTGAAATCAATTACTTAGGCTACGAACCAGTCATCGTGACGGTAGGTCGCCGCACCCGGTTCGACATCACGATGCACGAGTCCGCCTCGGAGATCGAGTCGGTCGTGGTGACGGCGCTGGGTATCAAGCGTTCCGAGAAGGCGCTGGCCTATACCGTCGCCCAGGTGGCTCCGGAAGACGTGACACGGGTCAAGGACGCCAACTTTGTCAACGCCCTTTCGGGCAAGGTGGCCGGTGCGGTCATCAACCCCTCGTCGTCGGGCGTCGGCGGCGTGTCGAAGGTCGTGATGCGCGGTATGAAATCGATCATGCAGTCTTCGAACACGCTGTATGTGATCGACGGTATTCCGATGTTCAACAACTCGTCGAAGGGCGGCATGGAGTACAACTCGAAGGGTTCCACCGAATCTATCGCCGACCTGAACCCCGACGACATCGCATCGATGTCGGTGATGACGGGTGCCGCCGCTGCGGCCCTCTACGGTTCGGAGGCCGCGAACGGCGCCGTGCTGATCACCACCAAGCGTGGCGAAGCCGGGAAACTGCAGGTGACTGTTTCGACCAACATCGAATTCATGGACCCGCTGCAGCTCCCGGAGTTCCAGACCCGCTACGGCACGGGCCGCAAGGGCAAATCCACGGGTTCCACGATCCACAGCTGGGGCGCCTACCTGCCGGGAGCCGCGCGGTATAACTACTCGCCGGAGGATTTCATGGAGACCGGCCACGTCTACACCAACTCGTTCACGCTGTCGGGCGGTTCGGAGAAGAACCAGACCTACTTTTCGGCTGCTTCGGTCAATTCCGACGGCCTGATGCCCAACAACGAGTACAACCGCTATAACTTTACGTTCCGCAATACGTCGCATTTCCTCGACGACCGGCTTACGCTGGACGCTTCGGCGAGCTACATCATCCAGGACGACCGCAACATGACCAACCAGGGCGTCTATTCGAATCCGCTGGTTTCGGCCTACCTCTTCCCGCGGGGCGACAATTTCGATCTGGTCCGGACATTCGAACGCTGGGACCCCGCCCGCAAAATCTACTCACAGTACTGGCCCCAGGGCTCCGGCGACCTCGAGATGCAGAATCCCTACTGGATCGCCTACCGCAATCCGCGCGAGAACAACCGCCACCGCTATATGCTTTCGGCCTCGGCCAGCTATAAGATTCTCGACTGGCTGGACGTTTCGGGCCGCATCCGCATCGACAATACCGACCGTTCGTTCACGCAGAAACTCTATGCCACGTCGAATCCCACGCTTCTGGAGGGCAGCAGCTACGGCCACTATACCGAGCTTTCGGAAAAGTCGCGCCAGACCTACGGCGACGCGATGGTGAACATCAACAAGACCTTCGGCGAGAAATTCTCGCTTTCGGCGCATGTCGGCGCTTCGCTCAACGACACGAAGCTGCAGGGACTCGAACTGAACGGCCCGCTGCAAAAACCTTCGAACATCTTCCACCCCGAGGCCATCGAACCTACGAAACGCAAGGTCGTCCGTTCCGGATGGCACGAGCAGACGCAGTCTATTTTCGCCTCGCTGGAGCTGGGCTGGAAATCGCAGCTGTTCCTGACGGCGACGGGCCGCAACGACTGGGCCTCGCAGCTGGCCGGATCGCCGCAGTCGTCGTTCTTCTACCCATCGGTGGGCCTTTCGTGGCTTCCTTCGGAGACCTTCGATTTCCCGGAACTGTTTCCTTACCTGAAGATACGCGCTTCGTGGGCTTCGGTGGGTACGCCGTTTCCGCGCGAGCTGACCTACGCCACGCACCCTTACGACCACACGGGCCAGACGTGGGACGACAAGACCAATTATCCGATCGGCGAGTTGCGTCCCGAACGCACCAAGACGTGGGAACTGGGTTTCGACGCCCGTTTCCTGAACGGCTTCACGCTCTCGGCCTCGTGGTACTATGCCGACACCTACAACCAGACCTTCAATCCCGATGTCTCGTCCTCGTCGGGTTATGCCGACATGTACGTGCAGACGGGCCATGTCCGCAATACGGGCGTCGAGGCGAACCTCGGCTATTCGCATACGTGGCGCGATTTTACGTGGGACTCGAACTTTACGGTGTCGAGCAACCGGAACAAGATCGTGGAGCTGATGCGCGACTGGTACAACCCCCTTTCGGGCGAACGGCTCACCAAGGACCGTCTCGAGATCAACAAGCTCGGGCAGGTGCATTTCATCCTCAAGGAGGGCGGTTCGATGGGCGACATCTATTCGAACTCCGACCTGCGGCGTGACGAGAACGGTCAGGTCAAGATAGACAACTCGGGCGGCGTCGCTGTGGAGTACAACCTTCCGGACATGAAGCTGGGCTCGGTCTTCCCGAAGGCCAACCTCGCCTGGCGGAACAATTTCAACTACAAGGGCGTGAACCTCTCGGTGCTCGTTGCCGCGCGTATCGGCGGCGTGGTCTACTCGGCCACGCAGGCCAATCTGGATGTCTACGGCGTGTCGGAGGCTTCGGCTGCGGCGCGTGACGCCGGGGGCGTGCTGGTCAACGGCCGTGCGATGGTCGATCCCGAGATGTGGTACACGACGATCGGCGCCCAGGCGGGCGTTCCGCAGTACTACACCTACGACGCCACGAACGTGCGCCTGCAGGAGCTGTCGCTGGGTTATACGATCCCGCGCAAATGGCTCCGTATCTGCGACATCACCGTGTCGCTCGTGGGCCGCAACCTGTGGATGATGTACTGCAAGGCTCCGTTCGACCCCGAATCGGTCGTTTCGACCGAGAATTTCTATACGGGTATGGACTATTTCATGATGCCTTTGACCCGGAACATCGGTTTCAACGTAAATATCAAATTCTAAACCGCCATGAAGACAAGCTATATTCAGACTATGCTGCGCCTGCTGCTTTCAGCGGCCGTCGTGACGGTTGCAGCCTCCTGCCTCGGCAATTACGACGAGTACAACCGCAATCCCAACGAAACGACGGACGAAGAGCTGGAGCGTGACAACTACAACGTGGGCGCCAAACTGCTTCAGTTGCAGAACGAGGTGATTCCGAGCGAGGAACACCTCTACCAGTTCACGGAGATTCTCGCCGGCATGGCCTACGGAGGCTACTCCGAAGGCACGAAGCCGGACTGGGCGTCGGGTAAATTTTCGACCTTCAATCCTCCCGTCGGCTGGATGAAGGCTCCGTTCGTGGACGTGATGACCGACACCTACGCTCCCTACCGGGGTATCCGGCAGGTTGCCGACGACCCCGTTCCGCTGGCGCTGGCCGACATCCTGCGCGTGGCGATCATGCACCGCGTGACGGACCAGTACGGTCCCATCCCGTATTCGAAAGTGGTGGAGAACAAGGAGGGGCTTCTGGCCGTCGCCTACGACAGCCAGCAGGAGGTCTATACGAAGATGTTCTCGGAGTTGGACGCGGCTGTCGCCGTGCTGGAGGAGAACCGCGACCTCTCGACCGAAGCCTTCGGGGAGTACGACCAGGTCTACGGGGGCGACATGAAGAAATGGATACTCTTCGCCAATTCGCTCAAGCTGCGTATGGCCTTGCGCCTGAGCTATGTGGATGCGACGATGGCCAAAACGAAAGCGCTGGAAGCCATCGACGGCGGGGTTATCGAAGCCAACGCCGACAATGCGAAATTCCAGCCGGCGGTCAACCGCACGGCGATGTGCTTCGCCGACTGGAAGGACCACGTGATTTCCGCCGATCTGGACAGCTATATGAACGGCTACAACGACCCGCGCAACGCGAAGATGTTTACGCTCGTGACCGTTACGGAGACCTCCCGCGATCCCCAGACGGGTGAGACTACCGAGGTGAAAAAGGACCTCGTGCGGGGCCTGCGCGTCGGTGTCACGCCCTTGCAGAAGGACGACGCTATCGCCAAATGTTCGTTCCCGAAGATTTCGGACACCGATCCCATCGTGTGGATGACCGCCGCCGAGGTGGCTTTCCTCCGGGCCGAGTACCAGCTCCGCTGGGGCACGATGTCCGAGGCCGGAGCGCTCTACAAACGGGGCGTCGAACTCTCCTTCGAGCAGTGGAATGCCGGTAAGGCCGACGATTACCTCGCGGCTGCGGCGGCTCCCGGAGCCTATGCGTCGTCTGTCACCTCCGACTGCAGCAATGCCGATTTCAGCGCCCGGAGCACGATCACGCCCGTCTGGAACGACGCCGACGATCCCGAAACGGCCCTCGAACGCATCATCACGCAGAAATGGATAGCCATTTTCCCGCTGGGCAACGAGGCCTGGGCCGAGTACCGGCGCACAGGCTACCCGCGTCTGGCCCCGACGCCCGACGTGTGCAACAAATCGGGCGGCACGGTCAATCCGCAATACGGTGCCCGGCGCCTTCAGTATCCCACGGAGGAGTATGCCGAGAACCGCGCCAACGTCGAAGCGGCCGCCGCGACGATCAGCGGAGGCGACAATGCCGGTTCGCGCGTCTGGTGGGACAAGAAACCCTTGAACTAAAACCGTGAAACTATGAAACTGAAACAACTGATAGGAATCTTCGGTGCGCTGACCCTTGCGGCCTGCGATGCCGACATCGAACCCATCGACCAGCGGTTTGTGGGGCCCGACGGACAGGACCCTGCGACCTATGGCGCCTATATGGATGCGCTCCGCAGTTATAAACAGAGCGCCCACTACGTGGTCTGCGCCCGTTTCGACAATAATCCCGAAAAGGTCACTTCGGAAAAGGAGTGCCTGCGCTCGATGCCCGATTCGCTGGACATCGTCATGCTGGCCAATCCGCTTTCGGCGTTCGACCGGGAGGACCTGCCGGGCGTGCAGCGCAAGAGCACGAAAGTGCTGCTCACGGCCGACTGCTCCGACCCCGCGACGGCTGTTCAGACGGTCGATAAGGCCCTTGCATCGGTCACTGCCGACGGTCTCGACGGCGTGGTGATCTCGTACTCGGGCGCCGTGACCGACGCCGCCCGGACCGCCGAAGCGGCCATCGCCCAGAAACTCGCGGCTCTCAGTGGTAAGACCTTCGTTTTCAACGGCAATGCGGCGTTCGTCGCCTCTGCCAGCCGCGACCGCTACGCCTATTATCTGCTCGACGCGACGACTACGGAGAATGTCTATATCCTCCAGAGCGACATCGACTACCTCACGGGTTATCTCGGCATTCCGGCCGCCAAGGTTATTCCGGCGGTGACTGTTTCTGAGACGATCAATGATGCCCAGTCGCAGCCGCAGCCGGCCACCTCCGAGGTTGCCAAAACGGTGATGAAATCCGCATTGGGCGGGCTCGCCCTTTCCGGCATTTCGAGCGATTACTACGATGTTTCGACGATCTATCCGCGCGTCAAGGCGGCGATCGAATTGTTAAATCCCGCACACGAAAAATAATGCCGACCATGAAACTCAGAATATCGATACTTTGGGTGTTGCTCGCCGTTTTGGCGCTTGCAACGGGCTGTAAGTCGGATGACTACGGCGACGGTTCGACGCCGCTCGACAATGCCGCCTTTATCGACGCCACGGAGGTTTCGCCCGACGCTGCCGTCGTCATCCGGAAAGACCTCGAGACCTTTCCCCGGGAATTTTCCATAAAACTCGTCTCTCCGGCTCCTGCCGACTCCGAGATTGCCTTCACGGTGGACGAAGGCGCCATCGGCACCTACAACCGCCGCCACGGAACCTCCTATACGCTGCTGCCCAAGACCTACTACGACCTTTCGGAGACCTCGGTGCATATCGGCGCCGGGAAAACCATCTCCGATCCCGTGACCATCGTTTTTAAGGGATTGGACGCTATGGAACTCGACAAGACCTACCTTTTCCCCGTGAGCATCACGCAGACGCCCGGCGGCATCGGCCTTGTCAAAGGCTCCGAAACGGTGTGGTTCGTCGTGAAACGCTCCTCGGCCATCACCACGGCCGCCGACCTTACGGACTGTTACATGTGGATTCCCTCCTACGAAACTCCCGCGGGCTGGGCGGCAATCGAGGGATTCAAGGAACTGACCTTCGAATGTCTGGTCAACATCCGCGATTTCACGCACAAAACCGCGATCGGTTATGAAATCAACGTCACCTCCGTGATGGGCGTTGAGCAGTGGTTGCTGATGCGTGTCGGCGATTCGGGCTACCCGCGCCAGCAGATACAGATGAACATCGGCGGCGCCTACTGGCCCGGCAATGGGCGCGACTGGATCGTTCCGGCCCTCACCCTCGATCCGGGCGAATGGTACCACCTCGCCTATACGTGGGATTTGGCCGCCTCCATCGGTCGGCTCTATGTCAACGGCAAGCTGGCCTACGAAACCACGGCGTCGTGGGCTGAGGATACGTTCAACCTGAATCTCCTCAAGACCGGGGGCCTCGAAGACAAGGGCTACCGTTTCTTCATCGGCTACTCCTACGATCCCGACCGTCCGCTCTACGGCTTGATTTCCGAGGCCCGCGTCTGGTCGAAAGCCCGTACCCAGGAGGAGATTTTCCGCGACATGTATAAGGTGGAGAACCCCGAAACGCTGCCCGAGCTGCGTGGTTACTGGAAATTCGACGAGGGGCGCGGAAACAAGGTCATCGACCATTCGCAGTACCACAACGATGCCGAGTGCCTCGACGGCAAGAACAATTTCGAGAACAAGGAGCGCAACGAGGGAACCCTCAAGTGGAACAATGCCATCGAAATTCCTGTGCTCAACAAGGTTGAATAACCCCAAAAACCGAAAAACGATGAAAACAAGCATAATCATCCGAAAATGGCTCCGCGCCGCAGGCTTCGGCCTGCTGGCGGCGGGAGCCGTCATGCTTACGGCCTGCGATGATCCGGAGTTCGTCCGCGACACGGGCCAGATGCCCGCGGAGGCCGGCAAAACGCCCTCCGGAGCGCTCTATGCTGTTGGCTCTTTCGAACCGCAGTTACAGGATTTCTGCATCAGCGAGGACACGCAGATCGATGTGGTCTACCGCCTCGACTATCCGGCTCCGAGCGACGTGACCGTGACGCTTGCATTGGGTGCCCAAGACGATGTGGACGCCATCAACGATGCCCGGGGACTCAAGGACGGGAACACGGGGATTCCGATGGTTCCGGCGCCCTACAAACGCTACAAACTGCTGCCCGAAAGCAATTACGAACTGCCCGTGTCGCTGACGCTCACCGTTCCCAAAGGCAAGACCGAATCGGCGCCGCTCACTTTCAAGGTCGTCTATGACGATAATCTGCTTCCGTCGGAGGAGTATAATTATGGAAAGCGTATGCTGTGGCCGTGGATGCTGCCGCTTTGCGTCGAGAAAGTCGAAGGAGAGGTCATTCCTCTGGTCGGTCAGATACTCGGCATCGGCATCCGGCCTGCCAATTCCTGGGGCTCTGCGCAGGAGATGATTACATGGGGAGAGATCACCCTCGCCGATTTGAAGCCCAAAGAGGAGGATTTCACCTTTATCACCTATTGCGACTGCCGGGAGTTCGATCCCTCGTGCGCCGCCCTTTATTACTATGCCAAAGCGGATTATAATCTGGTTGAGCAACCCTGGGGTGCGTATGCGGAGTATAAGGAGGGTACGGCTCGCTTTTCCCCGATGTTCGATGTGGAGATTATGCATCCGGCCTTTCTTGTTGCCGATGCGGAAAGCGGAATGCCGGTTATTCAGCCGAGTACCGACCTGCTGTATGTCCTGACCCATCAGGAACGTTATGCCGATCCCCAGCGTAAACTCTGGATGAAGATTTGCGTTTCGCTCGAAACCGAGCGCAAGTCGCCCCTGGGGCTTTGCAACCTCTCGGACGAGGCCCGCGCTTCGCTCGTATGGCAGATCAAAAACTTGCTGGAGACCTACAAGTTGGACGGCATAGCTTTCAACGACGCTCCCGCCGACTATACGGTTGCCGGAGCGCCTGCGGTGGACAAGGCTTCCTACACGAAATTCCTCAAGGAGCTGCGCACGGCGCTGGGTGCAGATAAACTGATTATGGTCAGCTATGACGCCGACGAAAACTCGGCACTCTACGAGGCCCACGACGGCGTGCGGGCGGGTGAATGCATCGATTTTGCGTGGTGGGGCACGACCAACGAGTTCTGCACGCCTTACGACACGGCGCCCACCGTGCAACCCATCGCGGGGCTCGATGCGAAGAAGTTCAGCCCGGTGCTCGCCGATGCCGTCGATACACCTGCTTACAAGGCTTTATGGGTAGATTCCGATCCGGAGACCTTTATTCCCAACGGCGTAGGCAAAGCACAGGAACTCAATGATAAAGGACAGTGTTCGGTACTGGTCTACAAGACCCTGCGCGCCAATATTCAAGGATTCTATGAAGGAGCTTTCTGGAATATCCCGTGGGAGTGTTTCGGCCGCGTCCCGCTTCACGAGGGGGACGGTATGAGCACGGGTGGCTGGTCCAGTCAGGGAGGAGTCTTTGAGAAAGACCTGCGTTATCCAGCACATTTCGCGGGCTACGGCGGTGGTTTGAAAACGTGGTAACCCGTTTGTTCCGATTATTTTCACGGTCCGCAGCCCTGCAACGGCTGCGGACCGTTCTTTGTTGCTTGTCTTATGCCTTTTTCGAAGCTCCGCTTTCGAGAATCGAGACGATGGAGTAGAGCGTGAAACAGATGGCCCCGAAGCCCGACAGCACACGTGCCGGAACGAAGAATTTGGCGTGGAAAAAAGCCTCTTCGTAGAGGAATGCCGCGAGGAACAGACAGGCGAGGGCCGTCAGTACGGGGATGATCGGAATGCGGTTGGCCAGCGGGAAATCGGCGTGCCATATTTTTGCCAGCAGGATCACCTTGCTCGAAATGCTCCAGCAGATCAGCGCCAGTCCGATCAGCACGAATCCCACGAAATTGATCGTCTCGCCCCAGAAGGCGAAAATCAGGATCAGCCCCAGCGTGAACGCCAACGCACCCATCGTCAGCACAAGGCCCATCCATTTGCGCTTTTCGGTCATCGAGTAACTGCCGCGGGCCTGTCGGGCGATGCTGGCGACCAGCGCGATGAGCGACGTGCAGACACAGGCGATGCCGAACATCACGCTGCCCGCGACGATGTGTGCCGGCTGTGTCCCGCATACGTAAAGCAGGATGCACCAGAGCCATGCCACAGCGGCGATTGCCGAGACGATGAATATCAGCAGCGACGACTGTGCGCGGGTGAATCCTGCGGTGTTGATTGAGAAGGTGTCGTCGGCGGAATTCTTGGGGATCAGGATGAAGCGGGTCGACGAGGTTGCCGCCGTGGCCACGCAGGCCGTGATAAGTCCCAGTCCGCAGACGACGTGCCCGGTGACCAGCGCTCCGGGCCAGTGCGACGAGATGATGAAGGCGCCGCTGACGAGCGTCAGCACGGCGAATGCGTAGCCGATTGCCGGGAAAAGGTATTTCGCGGCGGCGGAAAAGGTGCCGATAAGCTGGCGGATGATCGTCGCCGCAGTGCAGTAAAGCGCGATGCAGATTGCCCCGAGGTAAAAGACGACGGGTCCGGCCGTGAGGCGGGCCGCATCGGTCCCGGCCGAGAAGATGTAGGCTCCGTATGCGAAACAGAAGGCGGCCATTGCGAGCGGAATGGCCCGGAAAAGAATGCTTATACCGTGATTCATAGCAATAAAGTTTTCCGGACCGTTGCAAATCCCGCACCAACCGGGATTTTAATTGTTTTCGGCGTCGCAACAACGTTTTTCTTGGCCGGAACGTTTTACCGAACGGCCTTGATCCGGTTTTTTCGTATCTTTGGTGCTGTAACGGCACTTTTAGGGGGGCGGAAGGTTTTGCTGATCCGGATGCAGTTCGGTTTTGGCTTCGACTGACTTTTTTGTATCTTTGCCGACATGAAAAACATCGTTTTCGATCTGGGCGGCGTGTTGTTCGCCCGCGACAAAAGCAAGTGCACCCCCGAATTACTCGAATTTTTCAGCTTTCTCCGCGCTCCGCGGATGCCGCTGTTCTGGGAGGAGTACGACCGCGGCACCTCGACGCTCGCAGAGGTGACCGTGACCATCAGCAAAATGACCGGACGCCCTGTGGAGGTCTGCTCCGCCGTCCTGCAGCTGGCTGTCGACCTGCAGGAACCCGTGAAGGCGACCGAACGCCTCGTCGGCGACCTGAAAGCAGCGGGGTATAAGCTCTACGTGCTTTCGAACATGTCGCGCGAGTTTATCGACTTTCTGCGCCGCTTCCCCGTCTACGGGCTTTTCGACGGCGAGGTCGTTTCGTGCGAGGAGCACACCGTGAAGCCCGAGCCGCGCATCTACGAGATTCTGCTCGAACGCTATGGTCTGACGCCTTCCGAGACGCTCTTCATCGACGACCGTGAAGCTAATATCGAGGCTGCCGCTGCCCTCGGCATTCACGGCTTCGTCTTTAACCACCGTGACCCCGAGGCCGCCTGCGACGCCCTGCGTGCGCAGCTACTGTAAATCCCGATCGCATAATAAAAGAGGAGGCCGGTGTAAACCGGCCTCCTCTTTTTGAGTCTATATCCCGAAGGATTAGTTGAAGGTGTAGCGGATGCTGAACATCGCCGACCAGGTCGAAATCGTGTTGGCATATTTCGACCATGTGGGAGCGGTGAACGTATAATTGGTGCCGTCCCATGCCAGGATCGAGCTGGTATTCATGCGCTTGATGTTACCCCAGTCGCGGTTGAGCATATTGGCCAGATTGGTGACATCGAGGCCGAGGGAGATCGTGTTGCGTTTGCCCTTGACGTTGACATAGAAATCCTGCGAGAAACGGAAATTCAGCGTGTGATACCACGGCATCACAGCCCCTCCACGCTTGGAGTATTCACCGACGTGGTCGGAAAGATAGCTGTCCTTCTGGATAAAGTTCCAGAATGCCTCTTTGTTCTCGTCGCTCGTGAACGGCATCTGATCGAGCTCGCTGCGGGTCGGAATGTAGAGCAGATTCACAGCGCCGCTGTCGTTCGTCACGGCGTTCTGGTAGTTGCCGCTCTGTACGTACATCGTATAGGAGTAGCGCGAGTAGGAGTAGCTGCCGATGTAACCGAGCTGGCTTGCCTCGTAGTAAAGACCGAAATTCGAAGCTCCGTTTTTGTTGGCAAGGCGGTAGCCTACGTTGAGCAGGATACGGTGGGGCGATACATAGGACGAATAACCCAGTTCGGGCACGTTCGAACCGTTCTTATTGAACGTATTGGTGCTGAACGCCGAGGTTACCTGGTCGCCGATACCGTCAATGACGTTTTTGGAGGTCGAATAGGTATAGGTAGCCATCAGCGAGAGACCGAAGCCCCATGTCTTCGACACCTGCGCCGAGATCGAAGCATAGTACCCGTTCACATCGTCGGTATTCTGAATCAGATAGGGGTTGATGGTTTTACCCTCTTTGTTCTTGATATTCTGGCTTTCCCAGTAGACACGCGCTTCGGGTTCGCCCGGGAGCTGGATGCCGCCTTCTTTCTCGACCATGCCGAGTTTGGTCACGGTCACCGAATTGAAATCCTTGTTATAGATACCCTCGATATTGAGGTTGACGTCGCCCGGCAGTTTCAGGTCCAGTGCCAGCGAACTTTTCCATGTCGAAGGCATTTTGAGTTTTTTGTCCAGAATGGTCGGAGCCGTATTGGCTGCCAGGTCTTGTTTCTGGTAAGCTCCGCCGTAAACGTCCTCCAGCATGTCGCTGACATTGGTGTGGAATGACGGCATTTTCGTATTCTGATCATCTCGGTAAAGCGTCAGTCCGTTCTGGATGCAGTTGCTGTTTCCGGCAACCGATACGAGCCAAACGAAGGGCAGACGGCCGTTGAAGACGCCCGTACCACCGCGGAGGATGTACTTGCGCTCGCCGGTCATATCCCAGTTGAAGCCTACGCGGGGAGCTACCGACAGACGTGCCTTGGGCATATCCGAGGTCTTGTAGCCGCCGTAGTCGGCGAAAGCCTGCGTGAAATCCTTGTTCTCGTTGTCGGAGATCGACGGATAGACCGGAACCTCGAAGCGCAGTCCGACCGTAGCTTTGAAACGCTCGCTGAAATTGATCTCATCCTGCAGGTAGATCGAATACTGCATGTAGGTAAACTGGGGATATGCCTGCGCCAAAGCGTCGTTGTTACCGTGGGCAATACGGAACGCCAGCGGAGCTTTGTTATTCTTGAAATCGTCCCAGCTTTCGTAGACGTAGTATCCTGCGCCGCCCTGCTGGTAGCCGTTCGTCGTCAGGTTGTGCTCGAACTGCAGACCTGCCACCAGGCGGTTCTTACCGATCGTGTAGCCGACCTCATCGGTTACGATATGCGTCGATACCTCGCGGAGATTACCCTCGGTGAAGGGGTCGAGGCCGAACGAAGCATACAGGGCGCTCTTGCCGTCTGCGGGATCCAGAATGTCCACCGTCGGGAAGATGCCGCCGTCGTAGCTGCGCGGCTCGTACTGGTACGAGTAGGTGTAACGCAGCGTGTTGGTCAGACGGCTGTCCAGGAAGCGCGAGTTCAACTCGGCAGCTACCGACGTGAAATTCTGCTCCTGATAGTAGCGTGAGTTCTCGAAATACATGGCATAGTTCGAGGTACGACCGTAGGTGTCTTTGTCATACACTTTGCTGGCTTCGAAAGGCGAGATCGACGACGACGGAGCCGACGAATACTTGTTTTGGGTCCGGCTGAAACGCACGTTGAGCGCGTGGTTGCGGGTGATGTTCCAGTCCACGCGGGCCATGAGTTTGTATCCGGGGGTCTTCACCGAGTAGTCTTGGTAGGCACCGGGGTTGTAGCCGTAGGTATCGATCAGGAACTGGCTCATCTCGTCGAGTCGCGAAGCTGTCGGGCGGTTGTATTGCGAGTTGCCGCCGTAAGCCTGGCTCTCGTTGGTACGCGCCAGACGTGACGTGCCCGGGGTGGTGTTCCATTCGCGCTCGAAATTGGCGAACACGAAGAGTTTGTTCTTGATGATCGGGGCGCCGATGCTGAATCCGAGGGTGTTGTCGCGCATCTCGCTCAGCGACAGCTTGCCGCCGTCGTACTTGTCGCCCTGAAGCTGGTCGCTCTTGGAATAGAGGTATGCCGAAACTTTCAGGTCGTTGGTACCCGACTTGGTGACGGCGTTGATGGCGCCGCCCGTGAAGCCGCTCTGACGTACGTCGAAGGGGGTTACCGACACCGACACCTGCTCCAGTGCGTCGAGCGAAATGGGCGAGCCGCCTGCGGGCAGGTTGCCGCCGATACCGAACATATTGTTGAATGCGGCGCCGTCGACCGTCACATACGACTGACGGTAGTTACCGCCACCGATGGCCAGTCCCGACGTGGTCGACGAAGCCTGCGGCGTGAGTTTCATGATGTCGTTCATACTGCGGTTCACCGTAGGCATCAGCTCGATCTGCTCGTTGGAGATGCTGGTGATGGCACCCGCACGGTTGACGTTCATCGAGCTGTTCCGGCCGTCGGCCTTGATGACCACGGCCTCGAGCTCCTGGCTGTCTTTGAGGAATGCGTCGCGCTTGAGGGTTTGTCCCAGCGACAGCATCAGTCCCGGGAATTCGACCGACTGATAACCTACGAACGAGAAGGTCACCGAGTACGGACCTCCCGTGCGCAGTCCCTGCAGGTTGTAGTTACCGTTCTTGTCGGTAACCGCACCGTACTGCGTACCCGAAGGAGTGTGTACGGCCACGACCGTGGCGCCGACGAGCGGTTGTCCGTTCTGGTCGACTACCGTACCGTTCATTCCCGACGTCGTCACCTGCGCATTCACGGCGCAATAGGCGAAAATCGTGAGCATGAGT
>Ga0192289_1009_pt1 | contig 17918 bp, 14 predicted proteins | sample Koala_Koa22_K3_FD_131246 | JGI IMG/M metagenome (GOLD analysis project Ga0192289, IMG submission 131246) | Enriched cells from koala feces incubated with labeled cellulose particles, San Francisco Zoo, California, United States - Koala_Koa2-2_K3 ... | reverse complement strand
CGTCTCGTCGTGCGCAAAGCCGAAATGCGATGCGAATTCGGCCAGTCCCGTCGCCTTGTCGATGCCCCGGACGTTGACATCGACGAAGATCGGACACCAACGCCCCGTCACCAGCCCCGGCAGCTGCGGCATCACCTCGCGCTCCAGTTCCGGATCGAAGAAAAAGCACATCTGGCAGCATTCGACCCGGTCGAACATCTCGTAGAGGTTGGTTTCGACCGGCATCGGATGAGCCACCAGCCGCGACCACTCTTCGGCGGCAGGCGACAGGCGGTTGATGAACAGCCCCTCGTTCAGCTCGAAAGCCAGCGAGAACCCGTACTTGTCCGAGAGCTGCATGGCCTGTTCGAAATCGGCCCGCGGAATGGGATGCCGGGCGACGACCCTTCCGTCGCGCATCAGACAGTCGGCACCGTTCAGCGCCACCACGCCGTCGTAGGGAATCTCCCCTAACAGCTCCAGGTCGCCGGCCGCACGGCCCGTGGCGATGAAGAGCTGCACGCCGCGGTCATGCGCCTTCCACAGCACCTCCAGGGTCGAAGCGGGTATCGCGTGGGTTTTGAAGCTGATCAAGGTCCCGTCGACATCCAGAAATATCGCTTTTATCATTTTCGGTAGTTTTTCATCGCCTTGTCCATCTCGCGCTTGGCGTCGTTCTCCTTCAGGTACTCGCGCTTGTCATACGACTTGCGGCCGCGGGCCAGCCCCACGACGACTTTGGCCAGTCCGCGCTCGTTCAGGAACATCCGCAGGCCCACGATCGTGAGACCCTTGTCCTGCGAGGCACGCTGCAGCTTCTCCAGCTCACGGGCCGTGAGCAGCAGTTTGCGGTCGCGGCGCGGCACATGGTTGTTGCAGGTTCCCCAGGCATACTCGGCGATGTTGATGCCGCGCACCCACAGTTCGCCCTTGTCGAAATAGCAGAACGTATCGACCATCGACGCCTTTCCGGCACGGATCGACTTGATCTCCGTTCCGACCAGCACGACGCCCGCAACGTACTCTTCCAGAATCTCATAGTCGAACGTCGCCCGCTTGTTCCGGATGTTTATCTTCTTTTGTTCGCTCATATACTCAAAAACGGCACACGAATTGCAATTTTAATTCACAGGGGTGGGAATCGGTCAAGGTAACTAATTCTTTTATCTTTGATATGTTTTACACATCTTTCTGTTTATTTTCTGTTTGCACACGGTATGCGCAGTGATGCGTGTACAACCCGAAACCCGCCCCTTTTTTTCTTTATAAAATCGGTCGTCCTATCTTATTGGCTATCGTCTTTTTAACCTGATTGTAAGCTGCCAGCCGCTGCATGATCTCCTTTTGCTCCTCGTCGGGGAGTTCGTCGTCCAGCTTCGCCTGCAACTCCTTGATCAGCGCCTCGATCACCTTCGATTTGTAGAGCGTCACGGCCTTCGGCACCCCCACGGCCAGCATCTCGGCATCGCTGTCGATGTGTATCTCCTTGCGCTGCCACAACTCGCTGAGCACATAATTGTCATCCGCCGTGAGGATGTCCACCGACATGTTGCACACCTCCGGGTCGATGTGGTTCAGGAAGACATGCGCCGGCACCTCGACTCCGGTTCCCAGCTGCGTCCACTGTTCGCGGTAGGCGGCCATGATCTTGGTGTAGACCGGATTGCGGAACTCGATGTTGTCGTCGCTCAACTCCGAGAAAATCACCTCCGCGACATTGCACGCCACCATCGTCCGCCCCTCCTTGAAATCGAACGAGCAATGGCCGTATTTCAGGAGGTATTTCACGATCTCGCGCTCCAGCGCCTCGAAACTGCTTCCGGCCTCGACCTGCTTGACGAACTCCACCTCGGGCTGCTGGGCCTCCCGCTGCCGGAGCGTCGTCTGCCGGCGCAGGAACTCGTCCGCCTCGCGGTCGCCCGACGTGGTCATCCGCTTGCGTGCCACCTCCGAGATCAATATCTGCTCGTCGATGTCCATGCTCCGCGCACACTCCTTGATGTAAACCGACCGCTGAATCGGATCGGGAATCTGCGCGACCGACTGCACCATGTCGGCAATCAGCGAGGCTTTCTTAATCGGATCGCCCTCGGCGTCCTTCAGCAGCAGCTTGGCCTTGAATTCGAGAAAATCCTGCTCATTGGCCCGAATGTACTCCTGCACCTCGGCGGCCGTATGGCTGCGGGCGAACGAATCGGGGTCCTCGGGTTCGGGCAGCAGCACCACGCGCACGTTCATACCCTCCTTAAGGATCATGTCGATGCCGCGCAGCGAAGCGTGAATGCCCGCCGAGTCGCCGTCGTAAATCACCGTTATATTTTTCGTAAAGCGGTTCAGCAGGCGTATCTGCTCCGTCGTGAGCGACGTTCCGGACGACGACACGACGTTCTCCACACCGGCCTGATGCATCGAAATCACGTCGGTGTAACCCTCGACCATGATGGCGAAATCCTGCTGCTGAATGGCCTTCTTGGCGAAATAGAGGCCGTACAACTCGCGTTTCTTGCTGTATATCTCGCTCTCGGGGGAGTTCTGGTACTTGGCGACCTGCTTGTCCGTGCGGAGCGTGCGGCCTCCGAAGGCCACGATGCGCCCCGAAATGTTGTGCACGGGGAAGATCACCCGGTCGCGGAACCGGTCGTACAACGAGCCGTCCCGGTCGCTGACCAGCGAAAGTCCCGTCGAAATGAGAAACTCTTGCTTGTAACCGGCCGCGAGGGCGTCCTTCGACATCCGGTCGCCCTTCGCCGGACAGAATCCGAGTCCGAATTTTTTGATCGTGGCATCGGTCATTCCGCGCTTCTGGCGGAAATAGGAGAGGCCGACGCTCTGCCCCTCGGTCTCGCGGTGGAGGTAGTTGGCAAAATACTCCGCGGCCCAGCCGTTCAGGGCGAACATCGACTCGCGGTCGTCGTTGCGGCGCACCTCCTCCTCCGACATCTCCTTCTCCTTGACCTCGATGCCGTAGCGCTTGGCCACCATCTTCAGGGCCTCGGGATAGGTGATGTTCTCGTGCTCCATCAGGAAGGTCACGGCGTTGCCGCCCTTTCCGCATCCGAAACACTTGTAGACGCCCTTCGAGGGCGACACGACGAACGACGGGGTTTTCTCGTTGTGGAACGGACAACATGCCTGATAGTTCACGCCCTTTCGCTTGAGCGTGACGTATTCGCCGACGATATCCACGATATTGGCGGCGGCGTAAATGCGGTCTACTGTTTCCCTGTCGATCATAGCGTACAAAGGTACGAATAAGCCGAGAGAAAAAAGCAAGCTCGCTTGCATTTTTTCCGAGGCGGAGTATCTTCGGCGAAGCCAAAGGTACGAATAATTCGGGAAAAGGAACGGGGAAAACAGCACCGAAACTCAAAAATCCCGAAAGAGAACTACTTCGGCCTTTGCAGCAGGCAGAAACAGGTCGTCGTAAAGAAATCGCGCAGCCAGGGAACAATCTCCAGAAGCCGCGGCAGACACCGGGGTTTCAGTCCGAATTTCGCTTCGTAATGTGGATTTATCAGGAAAAACCGTTCGGCAACCGTCCGCAATCCCGCCCCGGCAGCCAACCGCCGGAATTTCCGGACGGAGATGCGGGTATCGCGAATTTCAAGCAGCCCTGCGATTTTCCCCGGCGTTTCCCCGGCCAGCCGCAGCGCCCAGGGATAGAGCGGTCCGGGCAGCAGGTGGAGCCAGGGACAATGCGCGGCAAAGCGGCTGACCGCCATCTGCTGATGGCCGCCGAAAGGCATTCGCCAGGGCGGATAAGCCACGAATAAAACGCCGTCCGGCGCAAGCAGTTCCGCCAACCGCGCCATCAACCGGGGCTGGTCCCCGACATGTTCGATGACATCGCGGAGAATAATCAGATCGTAAAGGTGATTCGGGGGGGAGTAAATTCGAGGATGTCGGCCCGCAGAAACAGACCTTCGAGTCCGCGGGCTTCGAACAGTTCCCGGGCGGCCTCCAGGGCTCCGGCGTTCAGGTCGATGCCGGTAACACGGCATCCCGCTTCCGCGAACGGCTTCAGATTCCCGCCTTTGTCGCAGCCCGCTTCCAGCACGCGGCATGCGTCTCCGAGGGGTTTCGCCAAACGGGATTTCAGCCACGGAAGGTAATAACGGGCACATGTACGGGCGCATTCATCGAAATAACGCCCGGCATTTTCATGTCTTTCCTGCATGGATTCGGAAATTATGCCGGCCGGCAATGCCGCCGGCAGTCGTATATGCAAATATAGGGATTTTGGGCGACTATTCATCCGTCCGGCAATTTATTTCGGATTTTATCGTTATTTTTGCCCTATGGATTTCAAACTCGTATCGGACTACGCCCCGATGGGCGACCAGCCGGAGGCGATCGGGCAGTTGGTGAGCTCGATCGAGCACGGCTCGAAGCACAACACGCTGCTGGGCGTGACGGGCTCCGGGAAGACCTTCACGGTGGCCAACGTCATCGCGGAGCTGAAGCGTCCGACGCTGGTCCTGAGCCACAACAAGACCCTCGCGGCGCAGTTGTACGGGGAGTTCAAAAACTTCTTCCCGGAAAACGCCGTGGAGTATTTCGTCTCCTATTACGACTACTACCAGCCGGAGGCCTACCTGCCTTCGACGGACACGTATATCGAAAAGGACCTCTCGATCAACGCCGAGATCGAGAAGATGCGGCTGCAAACCGTCGCCACACTGCTGTCGGGACGGCGCGACGTCATCGTCGTGTCGAGCGTCTCGTGCCTCTACGGCGCGGGCAACCCGGCGGATTTCCACGCCACGGCCATCAACATCAAGGTCGGGCAGGTCGTGAGCTACAAGCATTTCCTCTACAAACTGGTCGAGGCGCTCTACACGCGCACCGAACGCGACCTGGAGCCCGCGACGTTCCGCGTCAACGGCGATACGGTGGACATCATGGCGCCCTTCGGGGAGTTCGGCAACCAGTGTTTCCGGGTGATGTTCTTCGATAACGAGATCGAAGCCATCCAGACCATCGACCCCGTGACGGGACAGCGCATCCATACGCTCGACAACCTGACGCTCTACGCCACGAATCTTTTTGTGACCACCAAAGAGCGCATCAACGCCGCCGTACAGCAGATTTACCTCGACCTGGGCAAGCAGGTCGAATTTTTCGAACGCGCCGGGCGTCCGATGGAGGCGCAGCGCATCAAGCAGCGCGTGGAGTACGACCTCGAAATGATCAAGGAGCTGGGCTACTGCCCCGGCATCGAGAACTATTCGCGCTATTTCGACGGCCGGGCCGCCGGAACGCGCCCGTTCTGCCTGATCGACTACTTTCCGAAGGACTACATGATGGTCGTGGACGAGAGCCACGTCACCCTGCCGCAGGTTCACGCCATGTTCGGCGGCGACCGGGCCCGGAAGGAGAACCTCGTAGAGTACGGCTTCCGCCTCCCGGCCGCCAAGGACAACCGCCCGGTGACTTTCGCGGAGTTCGAACAGCTGCAGGGCACGTCGATCTACGTGAGCGCCACGCCCGCCGATTACGAGCTGATGAAGAGCGAAGGGGTGATCGTCGAGCAGCTGATCCGCCCGACGGGGCTGGTGGACCCGCCGCTGGAGGTGCGCGTGACGGTGAACCAGATCGATGACCTGATCGGGGAGATCGACAAGCGCGTGAAGAACGACGACAAGGTGCTCGTGACGACCATCACCAAACGCATGGCCGAGGAGCTTTCGAAATATTTCGACCGCGTGGGCGTGCGCAACCGCTACATCCACTCGGATGTCGATACGCTGGAACGCATCCAAATCCTCGAGGACCTGCGGGCCGGACTGTTCGACGTGCTGGTGGGCGTGAACCTGCTGCGCGAGGGCCTCGACCTGCCGGAGGTGGCGCTCGTGGCCATCCTCGACGCCGACAAGGAGGGATTTTTGCGCAACGTGCGCTCCCTCACCCAGATCGCGGGACGCGCCGCACGCCATTCGCAGGGCAACGTCATCCTCTATGCCGACACCTGCACCGACTCGATGCGCTACGCCATCGAGCAGAGCAACCGCCGCCGCGAGAAGCAGGTGCGTTACAACATAGCGCACGAAATGCTGCCGCGGCGGGCGCAGCGCAGCGGCACGGGACAGAGCGCCCTGCTGACGGGACGCGACACCTCGGAGGTCAACCTGACAGCCTACCCCATTGCCGAGGACCACTACGCCGCGGTGGCCGACGTGCAGAAGAACTACGCGGCCAGCGAGAACATCGACGCACTGATCGACAAGGCCCGCGAGGACATGGAGCGAGCGGCCAAATCACTGGATTTCCTCGCCGCGGCGAAATTCCGCGACCGGATGTACGAACTGCAGAAACTCCGCGAGGAGAACAAAAAAAGGTAAAACCCGCTCAAAAAGCGGGCTTCAGGGCGGCAGCAGGGCCTGACACGGGGTTCGAACCGTTCAATGCTCAGCGGCGTGGCGGAAGGTGAAATATTTGGCCGCCAGGAAACTGTACACCGTCGTCAGCAGCGTCGTGAGCATCTTGGCCGGCGTCGGCCACACGCCGCACACCTCGACGAAGAATTTCAGCCCGGCATAAGTCAGCAGCACCGACCCCGCCACCGACAGCAGGTAGCGGAAAAGCTGCGTCCCGGCGCCGATAGGCGACTGGCGGAACGCCACGTAACGGTTGAGCCAGAAACCCACGAAAAACGTGAACGGAAAGACAAGGATCATCGCCGCGATATGCGGAGAGACGACCACGATTCCCAGATCGAAATAGCGGTGGGCGACGATAAAATTGTAGAACAGGAAATAGCAGAGCGGATCGAACAGGATGTAGGTCACTCCTCCGCAGACGGCGTACCGAAACACCTGCCGGGGCAAAAACGCCCGGACCGGCTTGATGTAAAACCAGTCGATTGCCCGGATTATCAGCTCCGAAATTCGCATCAACGAGCGGTGTAGGTCCACATGCCCGGGAATCGCTCGGCATGGATGCCGATAAACTGCGCACACGGCCCGGCGTTGTCCGACGAGAAGGGCGAGACCATGAATTTCTCCCCGAAACGGTAAATCCGGCAGCGGAATGCCGGCTCCTTGGCAGCGATCTCCCGCACGGCGCGTCCGGCATTCTCGGTCGTGCTGAAAACCCCCAGCACCACATAACTGCGTCCCGAGAGCAGGTCCATCGGCTCTCCGGGGTCCGCGTGCACCTCCTCTGCCGGGACCGTTTTCGCCGAAGCGGACGGCGATACCGCGCCTGCGGACTGCGGGAGTTCCTCCCCTGCCGCCGGCAGTTCCGCCGCCAAATCCCCCTCCGGCGCATCGGGCAGCTCCGCCAGATTCACGGCGACAGTGTCTGCGGGCTCCGCCGCAACACCCTCGGCCACAACGGTCTCCGGTTCCGCCGAATAGAGCATCAGAAACTCCCGTCCCCCGTAAACCAGCGCAACCGCAATGGCCGCGACACCCAGCCACAACGCCCAGTCGAAGCGGCGCGGAGCACGTATCTTCACGGGTTCGCGGCCCTGGGGATTCAGCCGCCGTTCGAACGCTTCGTCGGGCGTGAAATTCTTGAATGCCAATACCCCGACGCCTTCGACGGTCAGCAGGTTCGCCTCCCGGGCGCGGGCCAGCCAGCGGTCGTACACCTCCTGCGCCGCAGTCTCCGGAGCCTCAGCTCCCTCTTCCCGCATGACGCGGGCGATTTCATCGACCAGCGACACACCCCGCTCCTGCGAGGTGAACGACACCACGCGGTAAGGGGGCAGTACGGTGCGCCTGTCGATTCGCTGGGCGGGCCGCCGCTCGGTATGGAGCGACCCCACGCCGGGCAGGAAAACCTCCCCGCCGCCGGCCAACAGATTGCCTATGAGCCTGCCGACCTGTTCCGTCATCGGTGTACCGTTCATTTTTTCTTCTTTTTAGGTGGTGCGGCGTGCGCCTTCGGTGCCGGAGCGACCGATGCCGGCACCGTCTCGGGCCGTGTGGCACCCCGCCAGATCATATAGATACCCAGCAGGATGAAAGGGATGCTGAGCCACTGGCCCATGTCGAGCGTCCATCCCAGTTCGAAAGGCTCCTGCTCGGTTTTGATGTATTCGATGAAGAAGCGCGTGAGAAAAGTGCCTATCAGTCCTATCCCGAAGAGGATGCCCGGACGGCGCCGCGCCGTGTCTTTCTTGTAGTAGAGCCAGCAGAGGATACCGAAGGTCGCCAGGTAACACAGCGCCTCGTAAATCTGCGTCGGATGCACCGCCGCGGGGGCAAACTCCGTGACCCATTTGTGCGAACGGATGAACTCGAAGCCCCAGGGCAGCGTGGTCGCCTGCCCGAATATCTCCGAATTGAAGAGGTTGCCCAGCCGCACGATGGCCCCGCCGATGCCCACCGGAATCATGATACGGTCCAGCGACCAGATGTAGGGCAGTTTGTTCTTGCGCGAGAATAACCACAGGCCGATCAGCAGGCCGATGGCCGCACCGTGGCTGGCCATGCCGCCGTCGCGGAAACCCGTGATGATGGTCCACGGTTTCGAGAGGTAGTCCATCGTGTCGTAGAAGAGGCAGTGACCCAGTCGTGCGCCGAGAATCGTGGCGAGCGTGCCGTAGATGAATATCGACTCGGAGACCTTCGAAGGGAGTCCCTCGCGTTTGCAGAAATTATCGAAGAATTTAGCTCCGATCAGGATGGCCAGTGCCCACATCAGGCCATAATACCGGATGTCCAGCGACCCGATGGCGAAAAACACCGGATCGAAATCCCAGACGATGGATAGCGGTTGTGACAGTAAAATCATTTATTTAAGTTGTTTCTTTATTCAACCCCGATTCCTTTTCGGACGGTCGTAGTTGCCGCCTCCGGCGTCGTTTACAAGTCTGCCCCAGCTAAGAGCCGGGTTTTAGGAGCGGTGCACGGGTATTGACCTTCCAATCCGGTTCTGCGCTTCCACCACTTATAAGCCGTTTCTTAAACGGCCCTCGGAAGGGGCTTGTCGCGACGCAACCGGGTTTTCGGCCAAAGTATCAACTGGGGTGTCAGCCAAGTTCCCGGCCCAAACGGTTCAGGTTACTTTATCTCCTGCAGATTCACTTTTTTCAGCGTGAAGGAGAAGGTGCTGCCCACTCCCGGCTCGCTGCGAACCGTAATCCGCTCGCCGTGCGCCTCGACGATGTGCTTGACGATGGCCAACCCGAGTCCCGTGCCGCCCTGCTCCCGCGAACGGCCCTTATCCGTGCGGTAGAAGCGTTCGAAGACACGCGGCAGGTCCTCCTTGCCGATTCCCGAACCGTTGTCCTCGACCTCCACCAGTATCTTGTCGAGCATGTCGCGGAAATGGATGCGTGTCATGCCGCCCTCCTTGCCGTAACGCACCGAGTTGATGATGAGGTTGACGAACACCTGTCCGATATAGTGCTTGTCGGCCAGCACCCAGAAGGGCGACGGCAGGTTCTCGGCCCCTTTGACCGTGATCTTGATTCCCTTTTTGTCGGCCTCCATCTCGGCCTGCTCGGCAATCTCCTTGGCCAGCGCCACGACGTCGAATTTCTCCAGGTTGAGCTTGTTCATGCTACTCTCCAGCTTCGAAATGGTATCGAGGTCATTGACGATATTAATCAGGCGGTCGATGCTCTTTTCGGCGCGTTCGAGGTACTTGCGGTTGATCAGTTCGTCCTCCAGCCCGCCGTCGAGCAGGGTCGAAATATAGCCCTGGATATTGAAAATCGGGGTTTTCAGTTCATGCGCCACATTGCCCAGATACTGCTTGCGGAAGCACTCGGCCTCCTTCAGCCGGGCGATCTCCCGGTCGTTGGTGTCGGCCCATGCCGTGAGCTCCTCGCCGATGTTCTCTACACGCTTATCCTTGAGTTCGGAGAATATCTCGTTGGTGTGCACGTCGCGCGAAAGCACGATCGAGTAGATCGGCTTGAGCTTGTAAGCCACATACTTGCGGATGATGAACAGCGCCGCGAGCGCCACCACGACAAACACGCCGACCGACGTGCAGAGCGTGATCCACCACACGACGTCCAGCAACGTCATGCCCACGGCCACGATGACCGCGGCGAGCAGGGCAATCCACAGCGACGCCCCCTCCTTCGTTTTGATGTGCACCATAAATTCGGGTTTACTTCATGTAGTTTTTCATCAGCCGGGCGATGTACTTGCCCACGATGTCGAACTCGAGGTTCACCACCGATCCCACGTCGATCCGGCAGAAATTCGTATGCTCGAAGGTGTAGGGAATGATCGCCACGCGGAACGACGACTCCTTCGAGTCGCAGACCGTGAGGCTCACGCCGTTCACCGTCACCGAGCCCTTCTCGACCGTGCACAGCCCATCGCCCTGCGGCTCGTACTCGAAGGTGAAATACCAACTGCCGTCGGCGTCCTCCCGGGCCGTGCAGACGGCCGTCTGGTCGACGTGTCCCTGCACGATATGGCCGTCCAGCAGGGCATCGGGCTTCATCGAGCGTTCGAGGTTGACCAGGTCGCCCTCTTTCAGCAGCCCGAGGTTGCTGCGGTCGAGGGTCTCCTTCATGGCCGTCACGGTATAAGTGTCCTCCGTGATGTCCACAACTGTCAAACATACGCCGTTATGTGCTATGCTCTGATCGATTTTCAACTCCTTGCAGAAATCCGCACGCAGGGTAAAATCCTTGTTCTGACGGTCCGTCCGGACCGCCACGACCTCCGCCGTGCGTTCCACGATGCCTGAAAACATACGCTTTAACTGTTTATGATCAATTTGCCCTTCACTTTGTAAACCGCGACTATATCGCTGACATTCAGCAGAATGTCATCATAATTCTCGCGATCCCCGGCCACCAGGCGGACTTTGTCCTCCTCGTCGGCGGCCCGAACTATCCGCAAAGTTACAATTTTTCGGGAGACAATCGCATATTCACCCCCGGGAATAATCGCATCCCGGTCTACGGCTTTCAGCAGCACCACCGTGCCGGGAGGCACGAGTGCGCCCATCGCGCGGCCCGTGTAGCTCATCGCCAGGTCGCACGGCCCCACCGGAGGCAGGATCAGGTTGCTTTGCGGCTCGAGGTGTTCGAGATGTTCCAGCCCGTGCTCGACATCCACGTCGTAAAAAGGTATCTGGGGACCGCGCGTCCGTTCGTCGGCGAACATCTGTCCTTCGCCCGTGAGCAGCCACAATTTGTCCACCTGAGGAAATTTAGCAACGATCCGGTCGGCGACATCGAGCGAAATGCCGTTGTTGCCCCGTTTGATCTGGTAAAGATTTTCCCCTCGCGCAAGGCCGATATGCCGTGCGAAATAGTTCGTCGACATATTAGCCCATTTAATCACAGCCTCGATTCTTTGCCAATTATTCTGCTTTTCCCGCATTTTTTTCGTATAATTAATTTTTTTTTGCATCTTTGCACTCCCGGTCCCGTAGTTCAATGGATAGAATATAAGATTCCGGTTCTTACGATATGGGTTCGATTCCCGTCGGGACTACCAGGCACAAGTGCGGAAATCCGCGCTTGTGCTTTTTTATTTTGTCACACGGAATCGGATTCACGTTCTTTTATCCAACAAAAATAGTAACAAATTTCAATCAGGCAATAAAAAATAGCACTTTTAGTCGCTCGAATAAAACATTCGGCTCAACAACAATAAGGAGGCCCGCACTTTCCGTGCGAACTTCCCTCATGCAATAAATGTGCGATTTGCGAAATTTGTTTTAAAATGAGAGGCGCACACCCAGTCTCAGGGTCAGCGTAAGCGGATAATCTGTCCGGGCGGTTTTCAGAGCGGTCTCCGTAAAATAATACGACGCTTCGGGTTCGAAATAGAGCCCTACGACACCGCCCAGCCGGTACTGCGCACCGGCCGCGGCAAGGGCCGACCACTGCACGCCCGGTTCGTCCATGGATTTCGAACCGAACTTGGCGGAGACGCATTTTTCGACCATGCCTCCCGCACCTATATATAATGAGAACCTTCCGCGTTCCAGGAACTGCCAGTTCATGCGCAGGGGGACACCGATAAAATGGAGCTTCTGGCTCACATCCTCCGAGGAGTATTTCACCGTCACATCCGAGCGCAGCAGCGTGTAGTTCACACCACTTTCGAGCGAGAGCCCGTGTGCGAACTCTTTGCGCACGGAGAGTCCGAAACTCAGCGGCTGGTGGTGGCGGAACGAATTTTCACTGTAATCGCCGCGAGCCATGAGCGACAAGTTGTCGCCGTTCCCGACGATCGACGAAACGTCGTTCGACACCGAGGAGTACATCCGCGGAGCGGCACCGTCCCCGCCGGTAGCTCCCGACACGCCGCCGGCCGCAAAGGCCGACAACGAGGCTTTTTTACGCGGGGGCTTGTACGCCGCGAGCGGTTCATCGTAATACGATGTCCGGGCCGACACTCCGGCCGACGAACGGGTCGCAGAACGTTTTTCCGCCGTTTTTTCCGCCGGCTGCGCCGTCTCTGCAGTCTCCTGCTTTGCGGAAGCGCGGTCCGTCCCAGCCTCTCCGGCGGTCGCTGCCGCCGTTTCCGTAACAGCCGTTTGCGCCGTCTCCGCCGCCGGAGCCGTTTCTGCCACAGGCTTCACCGCTGCGGCAAGCAGCGTCTGCCGCACGGCGGCAGGGGTCGCCGCGCGTTCAGGAGCTAACCCCACGGCCTGCGCGAGCGTCTCCTGCACGGATTCCGCTTCGCGGGACTGCGGCATGGTTACCGCGGTTGCGTCCTCTCCCACTGTCGATGCGATAACATTCCCATCATTTTCCAACGCCTTGTCCGGCCGGAGCATATAATCACCTGCAACGACACCGAGCAGAACGACAGCGGCAGCGGCAGCAATCCGCGGCCAATAGATCCGCCACACGGAACCGCGGGGCGCAGCCTCCTCCGGAGCCCGAAGCTCCGGGGCCGCACCGCCCAGTTCGCGTTCCAGACGCTCCCAGCCTCCTGCCGGGGGCGGGAGCTCAGCGTCGCGGAGCGCGTTCCGCATGACATCGGTCCAATCTTTATTTTGTTTCATAACGTTTCAATGCGTATCCAAATACTCCCTGATCTTGCGGGCCAGCATGGCCCGGGCGCGGAACAACTGCGAAGAGGAGCTTTTCTCGTTGATTCCCAGCATTTGGGCGATCTCCCGGTGGGAATACTCCTCGATGCAGTAGAGGTTGAATACCGCGCGGTAGCCTTCGGGCAACTCCCCCACGAACTGCATCAGCACGTCTCGCGGAACCCTTGCCATCTCCGACACGTCGGGCTCGGCGACCTCCGCCGCGGCCTTTCCTTCGTCGAGGGCCACGCTTCCCAACTTGTTGCGGTTGCGTATCCACTCGAGCGCGACGTTCACGGTGATGCGTTCGATCCAGGCCCTGAGCGATCCGGGTCCGCGGTAAGCGAACCGGTCGAAGGCACCGTATATCTTCAGGAAAGCGTCGTGAAGCAGGTCTTCGGCCGTGGACCGGTCCCCGGAGTAGCGCATACAGATTGCCAGCAAACGGCCTGCATAGCGGTCGTACAACTCCCTGCGGGCTGTATCGTCCCCCTTCCTGCACCCTTCGGCCAGTATCTGTTCCTCCATTGGCATTACCAGTTCACTTATATAAATGCAGCAGGGGTCAAAAGACTGCACGGCGCTAAAAAAATTTATTTTTCATGCAGTATTTCGCCCTGCCGGACGTTTTAAGAGCGAAAGGTAACATAAAATACGGAAATTATGAAAAAATTTGGTTTATTCCTTATCGCGGCTATGGCCGTCTTCGCGTTTACTTCCTGCAACGACGACACCGACGGCGATTACCCGAGATACACGCCGCTTATCACAACCGTCCACACCCTCGGAGGGGAAGCGGACGAAGCCAGCGCGGACTACTATTTCCAGCGCGACAACGGAGAAAAGCTCTACCCGGGCGACAAGTCCCGCGTTCCAAACTACAGAGGCAAGGAGCGCCAGCGGGCTATCATCTGGTTCAACCTCCTGAAGGAGAGTGTGCCCGATTACGACTACAACATCGCGCTCTATGCCGTCGATGAAATCTTCACCGGCAAGGCGCAGGTCGTGAACACGGGCGAGGAGCTCGAGGAGCTGGGTACGGCCAAGACGGGCTTCCAGGACGGGACGTTCAACCTCTCGAAAGAGTGGCTGACCTTCTCCGCGCTCTACGCCGTGCGTGACAACAGCAAGCACACGTTCACGCTGGCCGTGGACGAGTCGGGAACGACTGAATTCAAAGAGAGTGCCGAGGGTTATCTCGATGTCGTGGTGCGCCACGACGCCGGAGGCGACACGGGCGGTTACGACAACGGTTTCTACATTTCGTTCGACCTCACGGACATCGCCGACAAACTGGAAGGCATGAAGGGCCTCAACCTGCTCCTTCCGACCCGTGAAAACGGCGACAAGGAGCTCAAAATCGATTTTAAAGATCTGCCGCAGGAGAAGTAGCCACTCCCGGAGGCAGAACCTGTCCCGGTCCGCCACATCGCGGGCCGGGATTCTTTATGCCTGCGGAGCACGGCAGGAGGGATTTTCGGACGATCGTCCCGGAAATTTGTACGATATGTTCAATCCGGACGGCGTATCGCTTGTAAATTTGGCTTCGGAAAAGTATCTTTGAACTTAAAACCGAAACCCCTGAAAGATGAAGAAACTCCCTGTTGCAATCCTGCTGCTCGCAGCCGCAGCCACCCTGACGGCGTCCGCGGCGCAGAAGACGACACCGAAGACGATTTACCACAAAGGCTGGATCGACTTCAACAAGAACGGCCGCATGGACCCCTTCGAGGACCCGTCGCGCAGCCTCGACGAACGGGTCGAAGACCTATTAGGCCAAATGACCCTCGAAGAGAAGAGCTGCCAGCTGGCCACGCTCTACGGCTACGGCCGCGTGCTGCGTGATTCGCTGCCTACGGAAGGTTGGAAAAACGAGGTCTGGAAGGACGGCATCGCCAACATCGACGAGATGCTCAACGGCGTGGGCAAGTGTTTGCGCACCACCCCGCACCTGGTCTCCGACTACACGGGCCACGTCGAGGCGAAAAACACCGTCCAGCGGTGGTTCGTCGAGCAGACCCGGCTGGGCATCCCCGTGGAGTTCACCAACGAAGGCATCCACGGCCTGAACCACAGCCGCGCCACGCCGCTTCCGGCGCCCATCGCCATCGGATCGACCTGGAACCGGGCGCTGGTGCACCGGGCCGGCGAGATCGCCGGACTCGAAGCCCGGGTGCTGGGCTACCGGAACGTCTACGCTCCGATTCTCGACGTGGCACGCGATCCCCGCTGGGGCCGCGTCGTGGAGTGCTACGGCGAGGACCCGTTCCTGATTGCCGAACTGGGCGTCGAGATGGTCCGCGGCATCCAGTCGCAGGGCGTCGCCTCGACGCTCAAACACTATGCGGCTTACAGCGTCCCGAAGGGCGGGCGCGACGGCAACTGCCGCACCGACCCCCACATCGCCCCGCGCGAACTCCACCAGATGTACCTCTATCCGTTCCGCCGCGTGATCCGCGAATCCCGGCCGATGGGTGTCATGAGCAGTTACAACGACTGGGACGGCGTTCCGGTGACCTCCAGCCGCTATTTCCTCACCGACCTGCTGCGCCACGAATACGGCTTCGACGGCTATGTGGTCAGCGACAGCGAGGCCGTGGAGTACGTCCACACCAAACACGCCGTGGCCGAAACCTACGAGGAGGCCGTGCGTCAGGTGCTCGAAGCGGGCCTGAACGTGCGCACGAACTTTTCGCCCCCGGCACGGTTCGTCCTCCCGGTGCGGAAGCTGGTCGAGGAAGGCCGCCTCTCGATGGAGGTCGTGGACCAGCGTGTGCGCGAGGTCCTGCGGGTTAAATTCCGCGAAGGGCTTTTCGACAATCCCTACAACGATCCCAAAGAGGCCGTCGCCGAAGCCGGGGCCGACAAACACCGGGATTTCATGCTCGACATCCAGCGCCAGTCGCTCGTGCTGCTCAAGAACGAGGGTAAAACCCTGCCTCTCGACAAAGCGAAGACCGCCCGCGTGCTGGTCGCCGGGCCACTGGCCGACGAGGACAATTTCATGATCAGCCGCTACGGCCCCAACGACCTCCCGACGACGACCGTGCTCGACGGCATCCGCAACTACCTGGGCGCCGCCGCCGAGGTGCGCTATGCCAAGGGGTGCGACGTCGTGGACGCCGGATTCCCCGATTCCGAACTGACCGACACGCCGCTGACGGCCGCCGAGCGGACCGGTATCGACGAGGCGGTGAAGCAGGCCGCGGGCTGTGACGTGATCGTCGCCGTGCTGGGCGAGGACGACGAGCGTGTGGGCGAGAGCCATTCGCGCACCTCGCTCGAACTCCCCGGACGCCAGCAGCAGCTGCTCGAAGCGCTCCACGCCACGGGCGTTCCCGTGGTGCTGGTGCTCATCAACGGCCAGCCGCTGACGGTCAACTGGGCATCACAAAACGTCCCGGCCATCCTCGAGAGCTGGTTCCCCTCGGTCGAGGGCGGTACGGCCATCGCCGAGACCCTTTTCGGCGACTACAACCCGGGCGGCAAACTCACGATCACCTTCCCGCGGAGCACCGGCCAGATCGAGCTGAACTTCCCCTACAAGAAGGGTTCCCACGGCGCACAGCCCCGCAAGGGTCCCAACGGCGGCGGCGTGACCCGCGTGCTGGGGTCGATCTACCCCTTCGGCTACGGCCTGAGCTACACGACGTTCGCCTACAAGAACCTCCGGATCAGCCCCGAACCGTCGCGCACGCAGGGTTCGTTCCGCGTGAGCTGCGAGGTGACCAACACGGGCGACCGCCGCGGCGACGAGGTCGTGCAGCTCTACATCAGCGACAAATTTTCGAGCGTGGTGACCTACGAATCGGTCCTGCGGGGCTTCGAGCGCGTGACGCTGGAGCCGGGCGAGACGAAGCGCGTCAGCTTTGAAATCACGCCGTCGCACCTGGAGCTGCTCGACAGCAACATGAACTGGACGGTCGAGCCGGGCGAATTCGAAATCCGCATCGGCGCTTCGAGCGAGGACATCCGCCTGAAAGAGACCATCCGGCTGAGCTGACCCTGCCCCATCCGAACCTGCATCCGGAAGCCATAGCTTCCGGATGCATTGTTTTTAGGGCCGGGCGGTGCAGATTTGCCGAAAATCGTTATCTTTGCATTATGTCTATTGTACGCAACACCGAAAGCGATCTCGAATTCGAAAACAAGATCCGCCCGCAGGAGCTCGAAAACTTCTCCGGACAGGACAAGATCGTCGATAATCTCCGTATTTTCATCAAGGCGGCGCTCATGCGCGGCGACTCGCTCGACCACGTGCTGCTGCACGGCCCCCCGGGACTGGGCAAAACCACCCTGGCGAACATCATCGCCAACGAAATGGGGGCGCAGCTGCGGCTCACGTCGGGTCCCGTGCTGGACAAGCCGGGCGACCTGGCGGGCCTTCTGACGAACCTCAACCCGGGCGACGTGCTCTTCATCGACGAGATTCACCGCCTCAGCCCGATCGTCGAGGAGTACCTCTACTCGGCGATGGAGGACTACAAAATCGACATCGTGCTGGACAAGGGCCCCTCGGCGCGTTCGATCCAGATCGAGCTGGCGCCTTTCACGCTGATCGGCGCCACGACGCGCAGCGGCCTGCTGACCTCGCCCCTGCGGGCCCGCTTCGGCATTACCTGCCACCTGGAGTACTACGACGCCCCGGTGCTGGCCGGAATCGTGAAGCGTTCGGCCCGTATCCTCGGCGTCTCGATCGACGACGACGCGGCCCACGAGGTGGCCCTGCGTTCGCGCGGCACGCCGCGTATCGCCAACGCCCTGCTGCGGCGCGTCCGGGATTTCGCCATGGTCAAGGGCGAGGGGCATATCGACCTGGAAATCACGCGCATCGCCCTCGCGGCGCTGAACATCGACTCGCGGGGACTGGACCAGATGGACAACAAGATTCTGGGAGCCATCATCGAGAAATTCAACGGCGGTCCCGTGGGCCTCAACACCGTGGCTACGGCCGTGGGCGAAGAGGCCGG
>Ga0192289_1008_pt1 | contig 18314 bp, 22 predicted proteins | sample Koala_Koa22_K3_FD_131246 | JGI IMG/M metagenome (GOLD analysis project Ga0192289, IMG submission 131246) | Enriched cells from koala feces incubated with labeled cellulose particles, San Francisco Zoo, California, United States - Koala_Koa2-2_K3 ... | reverse complement strand
CGCCTGTGGAAAGAGAACCCGCAGGCGCTGCACACCTTAAACCGGATGAAAGAAATAAATCCGCATGTTATAACCCTGGTACAGACTTTCTTTCTTGTACCGCAAAAAAAATAAACCGATGAAACTAGAGGAATACCAGTTAAGGGCCGTCACCTTCCTTGTCCAGCACCCCCGCGCCGTGCTCTCGATGGATATGGGATTAGGCAAGACGGCGACCGTGATCGAGGCATTAAACCGTCTCGGCGTCCGCCGCGCGCTCATCGTAGCCCCCAAACGGGTAGCGCTTTCGGTATGGAGCGCCGAAGCGAAGAAGTGGAACGACCCCCACGAGTGGACCGTGATCCAGGGTACCCCCTCGCAGCGTGCCGTGCTGTGGAGGCGAAAGACCGCCCGCACCGTCTGCAGTTACGAGCAGCTCGCCGAAGCCCCGACGCTGGATTATGAAGCCGTTGTATTCGATGAACTGACCCGCCTAAAGCACGTCACTTCGAAACGTTTCCTGTACGCACTGGGGATTAAAACCGCCATCCGCTGGGGGCTGACGGGTACGCTCCTACCTAATGGCGCCATTGACCTGTTCGGACAGCTCGCCGCGCTGGGCATCTACCGGGCGACGCCACACACCCACCGCCGGGGTAAATTCTACATCCCTGAATTTTTCCGCTGGCGTGTTACGTATTTCGAGGATTTAAACGCGTTTTCCGCTCTTCCTTTTCATAGGTGGAGGATCCTGCCACCCCACACGTTAAAATCGATCCTTGAGCCTGTAAAGGGACAAATTTTCACCCTCCGGGCGGAGGATTATGCCACCCTTCCGCCGATGCGCACCCTCTACCACCCGCACACCCTGTCCGAGAAAGAGCGCGCCCGGTATATGGACGCCAAAACCCTGCTCCGGGTGGAGGACGAGGAGCGGATTATCGCGCTGAACGATAAGGGCGTGTTTCAGAAACTGCAAACCCTTTGCAGCGGGTTTATCTATGATCCCGCCACCTCCGCCCCCGTGTGGTCGGGAGCCTCTAGCAAGCTGGAAGCGGTCGCGGATACCGTCTCGAGCATGGTGGGCGAGGGCGAGCAGGTGCTCTTGTTCTACGCTTTTCGCGCCGAAGCAGCTTACTTAAAAACGCGGCTGGAAAAGGAGGGCGCGAGGGTCGTCACCCCGGATGAAAAAGATTTTTTAACCCGCTGGAACATCCGCGCCGCCGATGTCCTCCTGGCGCACCCCGCCAGTTGTGGACATGGGTTGAACCTTCAGGACTCTGGGGCGCGCCTCCTCGTCTGGTCATCGCTTACGTTCGACCTCGAACTATGGCAACAAGCCTCGGCGCGTCTGCACCGCCGCGGACAGCGGGCGCCGGTAGATCTGCACGTATTTTATGCCCGGGGAACCGTCGAGGAGTATGCCCTTAAGGCGCTTCAAAAAAAATCCCGCCTGATGGAGGATTTTAAAAATGAAACGCGCCGGTAATTTTTAGAAAAAAAAGTTGGTAGTTTCTCTGGATCTTCGTATATTTGTGACCGACACGATTGTCCTGTAAAAATTTTATTTTTTATCATTTTGCTTATTTTTTCATATTTTTAATTTTTATAGGTGAAGCCTCTTTTTTGCGAAAAAAGGAGGCTTTTTATTGGGTAGTTTTGATTTTTGTTTGTATATTTGTTCCGTAGTAATTGAAGCGACCGGTTACAACCTGTAAGAATTAGTTTAACGACTAAGATAATCCCGGTAAAGCGTAGGAGGTCGCTTCTCTGAAATTTTACCGGGTCTTTTTTTTATTATGGAAACAAAAGAATTAACCCTTTTTAAAGGGAATTTCGGGGAAGCACCTGTAACAATGTCTAGCCGGGAGATTGCCTCCCTGACTGAAAAAGAACATCGTAACATCCTTCGGGATTGTGATGAACTAAATGAAAGTTACGAAAAACTTGATCTGCTCAAAATTGAGCAGATCACCTACAAAGACTCGCGGAACCGTAAGCAGCGTGAATATCGCCTCACCCGCATACAGTGTTTTGACCTCATGACCGGCTATAGCCGCGAGCTTCGCATTAAGGTTAACCGCCGGTGGGAGGAACTGGAAAAGAAAGAACGCGCCGGGCTCCCCACCTCTTTTGCCGATGCCCTTCGCCAGCTTGCCGCCGTGGTAGAACAAAACGAGCAGCAGCAAAAACGCCTCGACGAAGCTACCCAGTGGTATAGCATCAAGCGCTGGGCGAAAGAGCACGCGACCGACTGGCGCGCCTATCGCTGGGACGTTCTTAAGGCTCTTAGTCATGAACACGGATACAAGGTCGATAAAACGTTCGACAAGAACTACGGCGAGGTAAACCTGTATCACCGCCGGGTGTTTGAAATGTATGACAACGAAAGGAAATGGAAACAATTACATTAAACGGAATCACGTACGAAGTGTATGACACCGCCCCGGAAGGCTTTACGCCTTACCGCGACGCCGCCAGTCCATCCGGTCGGCATACCCTGTATAGTAACGGCGTCCCCCGGTATCTCTTTGACGGTCCCGGGGGTCGTGGCAGAATGAACCCCGCCCATCGCTGGGCACTCGTTAAAAAAATGAATGATGATTTATAAAAAAGCACCGCTCCCGTTTCGGGGCCAGAAAATGGGTTGGTTTGAAGAATTTAAAACCATGCTCGAGGCTTTTCCGGACTGTACCACGATTATTGACGTGTTTGGCGGTTCGGGGCTCTTAGCCCACCAGGCGCGTCGCCTGCGACCTGACGCCCGGGTCGTCTGGAATGATTTTGATAATTATAAGGAGCGACTCGCGAGGATTCCCGAGACGAATGAGTTGAAAATAAAAATAGCCGCCCTTTTACAAGAGATGGGAGGAGGTCAAAAGAAAAAGAAAATTCCACCGGAAATAATCACCTCTATTAAACAAGTACTGCGGGACCATACACAAAAATTCGGCTATCTGGACTGCATAACGGTTAGTTCATGGATTCTTTTTTCGGGCAATTATTTTAAAACATGGGAGGAATTTGAAAAAGAAGAAAAAGATTTCTGGTACCATCGCCTTTTGTCCGCTCCTTACCCTGCCCCGGATACCTATTTAAACGGACTTACCGTGGTAAGGGAGGACTGGCGGGTATTTTTTACGGATCCCGTCTACGACACGAACCGGACGCTTTTTCTATTGGACCCGCCTTATTTCTTTACGGACGATTACAGCTATGAGGGAGCTATGACCTACCAGGACCAGAGTGACCTCCTCGACTTGATGGGTTCCCGTAACTATTGTTATTTTACCAACAGCAACAGTGCGCTTGTTTTCCATATCAGGGAATTTGAGGGGGCAACCCGGATTATTAAAAAGAAAGCGGGTATAAGTTTCTCCCAGAAAAAACTAGACGAATTTATAATCTACAGGCATATAACAATGAACCAAAAAGAGAAAGAACTGGAAACCGAATGCACCCGGTACGCCCGCGAAAGGGGCTGGCTTTCCATTAAACTGGAAAATACCGGGCATACCGGCATTCCGGACCGTCTTTATTTAAAAGACGGAAAGGCTATTTTTGTGGAGTTTAAAACCCCCGGTAGTGGGCGGCTTTCTGTTTTCCAGTCGCACTGGCTGGAACGGTTAACCCGCGAGCAGTTTACCGCCCGGACGGTTTGGACGATGGAAGAATTTAAAGAATTAATCAAATGAAAAAATTGCCCCCTCATACCCTGTATGATCCGCTGACTACACCCCTCCGGTACGAGGAGTATTTATCCGACGCCCGGCAGCAGTACTCGGAGGAAGAAATCGCAGGGCTTTTGGGCGTCGCTCCCGCTACGCTCCAAACGTGGCGGAATAGGTACCCCGCCATGCGGGAGGCGCAGACCTGCGGGCGCGAACGCCGCCGGCTGGCGTTTGTCAAGGAGGCAAAACGCGGGCTGTTCAAGCAACTCTGCGGCTACGACGTGGAGGAAACCCGGACCGTACTCGTAGAGGGAAACATCAAAGAGCAGCATATCACCCGACGGCATATTCCTGCCAATGTGGCAGCTGCGATTTTCGTCCTTTGCAACATGTCGCCCGAGGAGTGGACGCGAAGCAACGCGCGAACGCTTGATTTTGAGGACAATAACCGCCGCGCCTTTACGGTGAAAGTCATCGACAACACCGCTGAAAAAGTGGCAGGTCTAGAAAAAGGAACAAGAAAAAAAGAGGACACCGGAAGCGATGGAACTGCTGAAATTACACCATGATTTCATAAGCTACCACAAGGAGAACGGCACCCCTTTTATCCTCTTTCAGGGGGGTCGTCGGAGCGGCAAGACGGTCAGCATCCTGCAATTTCTTTACATGGAATCCCTGACCCATCCCGGCACGCGCACGCTGATCGTGACCGATACGTATGCCCGGTTGAAGGAATCCATATTCCAAGACCTGATCATGATCAACCGCAGCGCGGGCGGCGATAGCCGCCGGATGCGCATCCATTTCTCCGGAGGCACGCGGGTACTCTTTGAGACCGGCTCGGACTTTGCTTTTGTTTATGCCGGGCGTGATGTCCGCGGCTATGCTTCGAACTTTCATTATATATTTTTCAACGAGTGCATCCAGTACGACGCCCGCACGGTCAGGGAAGCATTAAAAGCTGCCGGACCCGGTTGCCAGGTCTTTTTTGATTATAACCCCTATACAAGGTTCTGGGTGAATGACCTCTATGAGACGGCGGGCAATAAGCTGATCACCACCTACCACGACAACCCATTCTTATCGGATTTCGTCCGCCGCGAGCTCGACCGCACCGCCGCGGCTGGCAAAGACGCCGCCCCCGGGACGATGGAACGTTACCTATACGAGGTCGAGTGCCGGGGCGTCGATTCCACCCTCTCGGGACTCTGTTTCCCACGTCACAAAGCCGTACCGGATGAGGAGTATCACACCTCGCCCCTGATGGAAATTCTCGCCTGTGACTGGGGCGCGCTCCACGCCACGGCGGACCCCGATGTAATATGCGGCTTCCGGTTCTCTTCCGATGCCATCTATTGCCACGAGTATTATTACAGCCGCGAAGGGGGCGACGCCGAAATGGCGGCATGCCTCGCCTCGATCCCGTTTCACCGTCAATACCTGGTCTACGATACCGCGACCGAGGGTGCCGGCAGGGTCCGCAGTCTCTTTGCCCGCACCGGGCTCCGGTTTCATTTTTCACCCGCCCGGAAAGGCGCCGGCTCTATCCTGACCGGGATCCGGAACCTGCAACCCTACGAGCTTCGTATTACCGCCTCCTCTCGCCATTTTCTGGCCGAGATGGAAAACTATCGCTTCATCCAGAGAAATGACACCCTGCAGCCTGTCGACGACTGGAACCACTGTTGCGACGCGCTCCGGTACGCCTTTGATCTGTGGTCGATGCTGCCGGCGCAGCGAAAAAAATGTTAAATAGTTGTTTTCCCGGGGAAAAAGTCGTATATTTGTTTGAAAAATTAAAAAGTTTTTTTATGGACGTCACAACCCTTCTCACGACGCTTCTCACCACCCTTGCCAGCGGGGGCGGCGTGGCTGGCTTTATGCAGTACAAGCAAAACAAGAAGGCGAAAGAGCTGGAAAACGATAAGACTGCGTCGGAGCAGTGGCGCGCCCTCTACGAGGAGCAAACGAAGACCGTGCAAAGTCTTCGAGAAAAGCTGCACGAGGCGCGTGAGGCGTTGGAAGAGGAAAAACGGCAAACACTCATGTGCCGTTTTTACGTGTGTGAAAAACTGGACTGCACGGACCGCGAGCCGCCGCACACGGAAATCATGAAGGAGTTTAAACAATATACGGAAAAATGAAATATTTCACCATCGAAGAACTAACGAAATCGGATACCGCCACACGTCGCGGGATTGACAACACCCCGACAGAAGAGGCTAAGAGGAACTTAACCACCTTGGTTGACAAAGTCCTCGATCCCCTGCGTACCGCTTGGGGCGCTCCAATCGTGGTTAATAGCGGTTACCGGTGCCCCGCCTTGAACGAGGCCGTCGGAGGCTCCAAGACCTCCGACCATATGACCGGGCGCGCCGCCGACATCGAGGCCGCGGACCGTACGACAGCGAGCAACGCGAAATTATTCGCGCTGGTTCAGTCCCTTAATCTACCTTTCGACCAACTCATCGACGAGAGCGGCATGAGCTGGGTGCATGTAAGTTACCGAAGTGAAACGGAAAACCGCAAACAGATACTTAAGCTATGAAAACAGCGAGCTGGATTCTTTGGGTAGGTATACTTATCGCTATCTTTTTCCTGGGGCGCTGCTCCAAGAAGTGCGCGGCGGTGGAAACGATCCAGGTGAAAACGGTTACCGAGACCCGCGTCGATACGGTTACTATCGTGGAACCCGTGGAGACCGTCCGGACGGAGATCCGCAGGGAAACCATCGCAGCGCCTGCCGATACGGTATACCTGCCCGGCGATACGGTGCGCATCGAGGTGCCTATCGAAACGAAAGAGTACCGGGACACACTTTATGCCCTTCAAATTGAGGGGTACCGCCCGCGCCTCAACTGGGTCGAGGTCTATCCACGGACCGAATACGTATACCGGACGGAGACGAAGACGATAAACACACCCGCCCGGCGTTGGGCACTGGGTCCCGCCTTCGCTTACGGCTATGATATTAAAAACAATCACTGGGCACCTTTTGTAGGGGTGTCCCTTACTTATTCATTATTATCATGGTAATTGTACATTTTCTTATATTATTTCTGATTGCCATCCTCTCCGAGCTGGTATTCGGCTCGGACCGGTATCAAAATCGCCTATGGCGGTGGAATCTGGACCGGAAGCCGTTCAGCTGCAAAAGTTGCATGACGTTCTGGCTTACCTTCGCTTATAGCTGGATTTTTCTTTTTCCGTTTTCGTGGGCGCTGGTTACCGGGTTTGTATTCTTTACGCTTTCCGTCGAGGAATATACGGAACGGTTTATTGATTGGATTAAAGAGTTAAAAAAATGAAGATAAAAAACAGGGGGTTGCTTACCCCGTATGAAGATAAGTTGAGAGAAGCCGCCGAAGGTAAAACCATCAGTACCACACCCGCCATGCGCACGGCTCTCACCCGGGCGACCGGCGAGCGTATTCCTTGCGCTTGCGGAGGACGCCGGCGTCGATGGATACTAGCGATCGCTAAGCTGTATTTCGAGGAAAAAAGAAAAAACGAATTGGTCGAACGAATAAAAACCGAAATTAATGGCATACAGAACAACGAGGGCGAAGGGCTTTCAGCCCATCTTGAAGAACCCGCAAAAACGGACGATCCTTCGCAGTGACGCAGTACAGCATCGCCGTTATTGGCGCCGGCGTTACTGGTGGACGTGGCCGGGAGAGATACCCGAGAAACTCTCGCCCCTTTACTGGTGGCGTTGCCCGGGTTGCTATTGTTTTCCCACGGATTACATAAGCTTCCAACCGAGCGGGGATACGTTATCGGATCATATTCGCACACGCTGCGAGCTTGACCTGACCGCCGGGACGATCGGTCTCGAGGGTTGGGAGGGCGCCGCACTGCGTGCCATTCATTACGACGAGGGTTCGGCTACCTGGGTGATCGCCGGAGGCGCGAAGGAGGAGGAAGGCATCGGGGTGACGGGTGGCGTACGTGCCGCCTACTCGAAAGACAACGGGCACACGTGGGTCGATATTTCCGATAAATTCGAAAAAACAAACCATAAGAAACAAAACGGTAACAGCGGGGAGGAAAGTTCGGAGGAAAATTACGACTTCGTCCACGCTCTCGCCTCTGATGGCGCAGGCAACTGGGTCGCCGTTGGTGGATACTCGGCATCGTGGGACGATAGCGGGGCTCGCATCTGGTATGCGCACAACGTAGCGGACGAATGGAAGTTCGCGACCGAAGCCACGAACGGGGAGGAAGATGGCGAACCGGAAGAGAAAACCGGCGAACCCGGATATATCCCCGGCATTGGCAGCGCGATAACAGCCGTAACCTTTGGCGATGGCGTATTTATCAGCGGTTGCGGGGATACCGCATTGCCCACAGAAGACACGGGCGCCGAAACGAAGAAAACACCCCGCGGCATCTGTCTCGTTAGCGCGGATAAGGGCGCAACGTGGTATTTTCCGCAAGAAAACAAGCGAGAGGAAAACGAGGAGAGATCCGATCTTATCTCTGGGCGCTTCTACGATATTGAAGTTAGCTGCGGGTACTGGATCGGCTGCGGTTACAACCGCGTTGACGAGTCCGACCGCGTTTGTTACATTTCCGGCGACAGGGGCGAAACATGGCATCCCTGGACGTTTAGCGGGGTAACGTGGAACAAGGAAGAGCAGGAAGAGAATGGAGACAGTACAGGCTCGGGAGACGATGACGATGAAGGCATTAACGCGACATACCCCGACGAACTTAAATTCCGCACGCTTACTTACGTCGAGGATTGCGGCATTTGGCTTGCGGGCTGCGAAGGCAATAACAACGATTACCCCATGGGAACGCTTTGGTATAGCGATGGTCCGGGGGTAGATGAGGAGGGCAACCCCTCGATCGACTTCATACCATTAATTAACTATGTGCCGAATCTCGCCACGACGGACATCCTTGCCGTTGGTGGATCCCAGCTCCTCCCCGAGGGCGCGGGGGCAGTAAATGTTTGCGACGCGCAAATCATGGCGATCGGGTACAATAACCCCGAAAACACGGACACGGGCGAGGACACGGAGGGAGAAGAGACACCCGGCACGGATGACGATAAAAATACGGGATTGATGTACATAACCAACAGTTGCGACACGCAGAGCGGAAGCGGGGACTGCAACAGCTGGTTCTTTAAGAACGAGAACACGTCCGATTTCCCCGAGCTTCACTCCATCCGTTTCGGCGCCCGGACGTATCTGGGCGTTGGAGACGAGAGCGCGCTGTTCCGCGGCACGCCGCAAATGTCGATTATCACCGACGAGAGCTCGGGCAGTATAACAGGCACCGTTTACAGTTGCTCGAACTGGTGGGTGTGCGGACGGACGGGAAGCATTAGCATCCGCCCGCATTATGGCATCAGCGGCGAGACCGAGGTCACGATCTCATGGAATACCGCGGGCGAGGAGGACGAGCGTCTCGAGCTCGAGCTTTGCAACAAGGACGGAGGCAAGACATCTATCATTATCAATTACACGACCGAACTGGACTACGACCGTCCGGCGAATTACTTGGATGTCAGCATCGACGCCGAGGACAAGGATTATTCGGTCGTCATGTCCGCCTTTTCCCTGAATATCGACCGCCTCGAGCAAGCCGCGTGGCGTGCGGTTTACTATGATGAGAAAACTGACGTATGGCTTGTCGGGGGTGGATTGTCTACCACCAACAACGGCGCCGTCACGGGTGGACTTGCTGCCGCCATGTCGGAGGACGGGGGTCAGACGTGGCAGGATATTACGGATAATTTTCCTGTTTGTGATTACCCCTCGGATGACGAAGAAGGAGAGCAAAGCACGACTCGACAATCGTTTATCCATTCCATAACCTCCGACGGCAATGGCACCTATGTGGCTGTCGGGAATAGGGGATCATCCAGCAGCACCGCGGGAATATGGTATACGAACAACCTTGGGGGCTGCTGGCATTTTGCCACGATAGAAAACGAGGGGGGAACCGATACCGGGGAGGAACCCGGCACCGCGGGGAATTGTCAGAAAAGCGACGACGTTTCCGGCAGTAGTGACGCCGGGAAACTGGATGGAGCCGGGGATGGCATCCAATATGTTACCTACGACCCGCTGACCTCCCTGTTTATCTCGGGAACTGGCGACGACTCCGCTTATAAATGCCTGACGTCCTCCGACGGTAAAACATGGAAATACCCCGAAAAGAAAAACGAAACCGCCCAAACCGTAGCGGAGGAAAAAGGCGAGCCTGAAACTAACCAACACGGCGCGCGTTTCTTTCAAATTACTTGCGTCGACCCTTCCGAGTTGGAATCGGAGGAAACGGAGAAGACAGACGAAGGCGAGGAAAAGGTCAAAAGTCTCTGGGTGGCTTGCGGTTACACCGCGTCCCGCGGCAGCGGCGACCATACGCACGAGCAGCACGACGATAGCTATTGGTCGGAGGACGAGGGAAAAACGTGGACTCCGTGGGCGTTCAGCGAACCCCGTCCTAAACCGGATGCCGGGGAGGATGACAACAACAACGACGAGCGATACGCTCGATGGCGTTCCGTTGTGTGGGTACCCCGGTGTAAACTATTCCTCGCGGCGGGCGAGGGGACAGAGACTGCGGGCAGTATATGGATGTCGAAAGACGGCAAGACGTGGTGCCATATGGAGGGCGTAACGGGCAACACCCGACACACTTGTTTATTAAATGTCCCCGATGAGACATTGACGGTCGTGATCGGATTCAAGAATGCGACGACCACCACCACCGCGGAAGAAGCGGAGGAGGAAGAAAAAGCCCCCTGCGCGGAGGATGGAAGCGGCAACCCCGGTGACGGTGAGATATACACCCTTTTCGGTTGCCCGAGCTCCGAGGAGACGACAGGCGAGGAAGAGGGCGAGAATAAATGCGTATGCCCGGAAGATTATACAAGCGGGGAAGAGGGAGGCGAAGAAAATTCCCCCTCCTGTCTTGAGTGGGTACAAACGGAATCGGGCGACCTTTACCGCCTTTATTGGGTCGACTACGGCAACGGCGTGTATATCGGCGCGGGTAACTGTGGCAGCCTGTTTATCGGGTCCGTCGCCTTGACGATCTTCACTGGCAATAATTCGGATTGCGCGACGGGTACCGTTGACAGCGGTTCGAACTGGTATGTTTGCGAGACGCATCTGCAGAACGAAGGCGATACGCTTCAGTTAACGCCGCGCGCCGGTGGGTGTGACGAGACCGACGTCAAGCTTTGTTGGTCGTTTAAAAAAGATGAAGAGAATGACGGCGATAACAATCCACAACGCAGTTGGATCCGGATTTGCAACAACGGGGGCAACTCGACTTATATAACCGTCGTATATACGCCGAACAGTGATACGGAAGGAGGATCGGAATAATGGAACTACTTGGATTTGAGATAAAGAGAAAAAAGAAACTCCGCCCGGCAAAGCCGCGGAGATACGTGGAACCCTTTTACATGCCACGGGATGAGAGATCGCACCAGTTCTCGAACTCCGAGATCCTCGACGCCCTGCGTATGATCTCGGACCGGTTGACCGCCGTGCGTTTTACGGCGAAAGTGCGGTTGATCTTCACAGACCAGTTAATTGAGTTTGTCCAATCCCATACGCTCGAGCTCCTTCGACGGCTCTTTTATGAGGGATACGTAATTATCGAGACCGGGGCGCCGACGTCTCCCCCCAATAATGACTGCATGCCGGCGAACATTTCTCCCGTTCGTTTCGTGACGGGACACGAGGGGCGGAGCCCGATGCGCGTAAGCGATACGTTTACGGTGGATTTGCCCGAGGGTCAAACCCTGATGCTTTCAACCTGCATGCAATCGACCGGACACCCGGACGCATATTTCCTGCGGGACAAGCTCGAGTTTCTGGACACGATCAACGCGAGCGACCTGAACTTGATTAAGAATTATGGCGCCTTGGGCATTATTTCGCCCGAAGCGGACAGCTCTGTTGCGGGCAACTTTTTCGATGATGAAGACATTAAAACGATGCAGGAGAATTATAGGCGAATGTATTCGCCCAGTCGTTGGTCGATGTTCTTTGCCCCGCGCCCGACGCGTTTTAGCGCGATAACGTTGCCGATTGACGCGCTTAAGTTGTCGGAAAAACGGTTGTACTGCCTTCAAGCGATATATACCGCATTAGGTATCCCGAAAGAATTATCGACCTACTTTGAAAACGCAAAATACGAGAACCGAAACGCCGCGGAGTTGGATTTTTACAACTCGACCATCCGCACGCACGCCGGTTTTTGCTTGAAAATAATTAAGAAACTGTACGAAAGCGAACGCCGCCGCCGCGCGTATCTTCCACAAAACGAGTTTTGGTTCGACTTTGCCGACATTCCGGCATTCGCGGAGAAACGCCGCGAGCTCGTCGCCGCTGATATGGAATTGTATCGTTTTTGGCAGGAAGTCGCCGCCTCGAGTCCCGAGGATAGCGAGACGGCTCGGATAAGAATGAAGGAATTAATCGAAAATCTGTGATAAAATGAGAAGAATAGCACAAGAACCCGTCAGGAACTTCACCACGTTCCGCGCCCCCGCCCCCGAGGCACCTCCCTTTGAGGTGATACAGGATAAGGACGGAAACGAAACCGGGATCCGCCTTAAGGGCGCGTTGACGACGTTCGAGAAAGTGAACGAGAACAGGCAAACATGGACGCGGACCGCCTACGATGACGGCATCGCGGGTTATTTTGCCGAAAACAACCTATCCGTCCCGCTCGATTTGATGCATCAGCGCGACCTGATACACCTTGCGGGGCGGGTGGAGGTACTACGTAAGACCGAGGAGGGAGTAGAGCTCGAGGCTTTCATCCCGAAAGGCGTTTATTTTTACAATTTAATAAAAACATTGCTAAGTAATGGCATCCTGCAAGGCTTCTCGAACTACGGCTACGTAACCCGTGGCGAGGTAGACGACGACAAGGTCTTGCACGTGGAGGCATTCCAGCTCGTAAGTGCCTCGCTGGTTGACGTGCCAGCGGATACGGGCGCGCGGTTCCTTCAAAACGTAACCCGTTTGGAAGGTTTCGAACAAAACCTCACCGAGGTAACCCCATCGGATAGGGTTAGCATGACAGCCTTGCCGTTATTTATGTACTAATCAAACAACAAAAAAAAATGAAAAGAATCAAAAAACAGGTGGATAGCCTGACGAAAGAAAAAAGGGCGAAGGAAACGACCTTGCACCGTCTTAGCGCCCGCGCGAATTACTTGAGCGATGAGGCGTTGCAGGAAGCGCAAGACGTGATCGCCGAGAAGGAGGCGGAAATCGCCGCCATTAACGAACAAATCGAAGCGCTGCAGGAAACGGACGAGGACGAGGATGAAAACCTGCGGGCAGCGTTACAGGAATTGCAAGACAAGGTAAAGGAAGTCGAGGAAAGCCTCAACGGTCGTACAGTCCAGATTCGCATCGGGAATTTCTTGAAAACGAAAAAATCCGTTCGCGAGTTCATGAAGACCGTGCGCAACAGCCGCGACCGCGCCGAGTTCGTCCAGAACTGGAAGGCGTGCCTCGTCAAGAACGGCGTGTATCAACTCCCGTACCCGAAGACGGAGGAGGAGGAGGGAGGACTCGAGGACTTCAACCTGCTGATCCCGCAGCCTGTATTGGATGAGATTACGGACATGTGGGGCACCGAAGCCGACAACTTCCTACAGCTCCTCGACATTACAGGTTTGAAAGCCTACAAGACATTGGTTGAGGTCGGCAAAGGTCCAGACAGCCGCGCCAAAGGACACCGCCGCGGCGAGCCGAAGACCGAACAAAAACTGGTATTCATCCAGAAGGAGATCCGGGCGCAAATCATTTACAAGTTTATTCGCCTCGACCGTGATATGATGGAATACGAGGACGAGGGCGGCGCGTTGATGCAGTACATCACCCGCGAGCTTTCCTACCGCATCTTGCATGAGATCATGCGCGCCGTACTGGTGGGCGACGGACGGAACGGAAACGGCGAATTGGAGGAAGAACAACACCCCGACAACTCTATTACCAAAATAGAGGCTGTAGTCGACGCCGGACAACCGTGGGTCACCGAATACAAGAGTTCCGTGCTTCTGGGCGTCGCCGGGTCCTCGGAAAACAAAGGGGAGGAAACCTCGGGAGACGTATCCGTTGAAGGCATCGCGGAATGCTTGCAATTGGCGAACCTGACACCCCCGACAATCGACGAGGTCGTTAACGCTTTATCAACCATCGAAGCCGAGGGCGAGGTGACGCTGTTCCTCTCCAAGATGGCGGCGAACTCACTGCGCCGTTTCGTGTACAGCGCCGACGGTACGCCGATATTTCTCAGTATGGCGGAACTGGCAGACCGCCTCGGGGTTGCCCGCATCATAACTACGCACCTCCTTCCGCACATCACATACAAGCAGGAGACGGATGAGAAGGGCGGAAAGATCGTAAGCATTATCGCGCTCGTCGGCAAAGCGTACAAATTGGTCGGCGATCTGACAATTCGCGGTTTCGAGGATTTCAAACTGTCGTTTAACAAAAACGAATACCTGAACGAGGTTTATGTCGGTGGCGCGCTCGCCGTGCCGCATAGCGCCGTATTCATTACCCAGCTTTGCCATCCCGACAAGACCGAAGAAGATTAATGACGTATGATCCTAACAACGAATATGTTTGTACACACCCGCCGACCGTGGCACATCCCACCGCCGGCGGGACTGAAGGACGAGGGCGCGCTTCTTGAGGCGATGGAGACCGGCGAGGCTACCTTCCAGAATACTTTCGGCATTATCCCCTACGCGCTCGCGAAGAAAGGCGCGGCGGACCTGCGCCGGCGCCTTACGGAGAAGATAGCGGGAACGCCTATGCCAATCGCGGAAGAGGAGGTGGAAAGCCTCGAGGCTGTGGATATTTTCCAAGACGTCGATCTGATTGACGTGGCGGAGCGCGAAAGCGAGAAACCGATAGAAGGTGTCCCCTTCCATTCCCATCCCGCCGCGCTGCGTATCCCCCGACCCCCGCGCAAGATCCCACGCGTCCCGCCCGTCGTAGCCCTTGCCGCCCTTTGTTACTGGACAGCAGCGGTTTGGCTCCGTGTCTCGGCGGTACGGAAAACACCGGCGGGGATCAGTGGTAAGGCAGCCCTTACGCAAGCGGTACCCGTGTTCGACGAGGAACGTTGGAGGAGGTATCGGAATAGGGCTTGCGAGTTGCTTCGCCGCCCGGATAAGAAAGTAAGTAAAATTTTAAACTTTTAAACGAAAAAAAAATATTATGGCATGTTACACACCGTGCGTTAACCAGATGGTAAGTATTAACGCACAAAAAGATTGCTTGCAACCCGCCTACGCGGGTATGCAAATGCTCGGGATAGGTATCGCCCTCGATGACCTAGTTACATGGACCCGAGGTTCAGACCTGTGCACAAAAAACCACGTGTCAAGCATCACGTTCCGCCGTCCGTCACTCGGGCAGCAAAACAGCGGCGACGACAGCAGCGACAGCAGCGGCAGCGGCAATGGCTGCAACACCGTAGGCAGCGGCGACAGCTGTTGTGGACCATGGTTCGCGATCGAGGCCGGGGGCTCTACCCCGTGGACGGATACGAGCGAGGAATTTGACGCCGACACGCAAACCTACACGAAGACCGTGAGTTTTTATGCGCCCCGTCACGGCGGCGCCTTCGCTACGCAGTTCGTGGAACCGCTGACGAAAAACCAAAACGGATATGTGTTCATCCTGCAACGCAAGGACCGGTATTCGTCACAAGGCGACGGCGCGTTCGTCATCTTCGGGCTTGAGAACGGTTGCATTTGTACCGAGGCGTCGATGAACTATACCGAAACCGAAGGCGCGGGCTGTATGTCCTTCACGATGGTTGAGACCGGTGCCCCGTCTTCCGAGATAACCCTATATAGCGGCGGCGGCGACAGCTGCGGCAGCAGCGACTGCGGCGACGGCGACTGCGACGGCGACGAGAAACAAATCACCGTTTGCGCCTGTGGCTGCGACAACGACAACGACGACAGCAACAACTGCGACGGCAGCAGCAGCAGCACCATCGATTATGCAAGTTGCAAACAAATGTTCGACAACCTGCTTAAGTACACGTTTGGCGATGAAGGCGGCAGCAGCAGCAGCGGCAACAGCGAGTAAATGTTTTAATAAAATTTTTAACGATGATACATTTTAAGACAGTCAAACACCTCGAGGACGGGCGGGTGGTGGAAACCACCCACCGCCTCCGCGGTGGACTCGATGCCGGTTTCATGATGAACGGTATCCGGTATTCGCATCAGATGTTGCAACTCCCCGCCGTGTTGGAAAAGCTCGCGAGACGTTATCCCTCGTTATTCATCCACCGCAGCGCGGTGATCGACGTCCTTGACGCCATCCCCACCCCGCCCGAGGAGGACGAGGACGAAAAGAAAGACGACGAGGAGGAAAGCGACAATAAGGATGACGAGGAGGAAGACGACGACAAAGAGGAAGACGAAGAGGAGGAAGGCGACGAAGAGGAAGGCGACGAAGAGGAATCCTCAACAACTTTAATTAACGAAGAAAATGGCAGCATCAAAGAAAAAGAAGACAGCGAGGAAGAAGGCGACACCGCGCCCGAAGGTTAAACTACCCTATAAGGCAGGATTTACATGGAAGGGTGTAAGGTATGCCCCCGCGCGCATGTCCCGCGAGGAACTGGAAGCCCTCCGCCACGAGATCCCGGGCATATTTAATTAAAGACGTATGCCGTGGGCTGGACTCTATAGGTATTGGCTATTTGCCAAGGTAACGGACACGTTGCGCCGGGTGTCGTGTGTTCCACGTGGAACACGACCCGAGGTCGTGCCGAATGTTATACTGCCCGAGCTCGTGCCGCCGCAGCCGCATCCGTGGCTCGCGCTTGAACCTTGGCGGTGTTCCACGTGGGCGGACGCTATAGCCTCGCGCCCGCCATTTGTTCCACGTGAAACAATCCGGCTCGATGAGAAAGAAAAACGAAATTTCAATGTTAAACTGTTATGCGCTTGGATCTTCAAACTATTACAGCCGCCGATTGGCTTCTGATGCGCCGCGAGGGATTGCTGACGGAAAAGAACGAAAAGGAGGCGATCGAGAAAGCGGGGCTCGGTGAGATCCCGTTCGACCTTTGGCAGTTAACCATTTCGGATCTCGGTGAACTTACATCGGGCACGATACCGGAGCGTATCCGGGGGTATTACGCCGACAAGGAGCAGACCGCCTTGCAGTATATCCGGCGCATTGCCGCCCTGCGTTCGTTCGTCAATCTCCTGAACGAGTTGCTCGAGAAGACAACGCCCGTCGCTTACGGTCCCGATGCCGGCATTAAGGTGGGCGGGCTTCTTGGCGTCGAGGGCGCGCTGATCGCCGTCCGTTCCTATTTCGGGCTTCGCTCCTTTACCGAGGCGGGTGATGTCACGCTCGCCGACTGGTACCTTTCGCGAAAGGACTTGTACCGGCAAAACGAGTTTCATCGCCTCGCTTATGAAAAACAGAAGCAGCGGCAGAAGCAACAGGAATTTAAAAATAAATATAAACACAGAAAATAAATAAGATATGCGAGCGGGATTAGTCGAAAAAGTAAAGGAAACCATCGAGCAAGGCATCGGGCTCCCTTTCCGGTATGGCACGGGAGAGGAGCTCGACGCCTACATGGGCAACACGCCCATGCCCGCGGTGATGATGTACCGGCTCGAGGGCTCGACCTCGCAGGTGTGGAATACACAACGGGTCGAGTCCGCCATGTGCACGCTATTTTTTGTCGAGCGGACCAGTTACGAGAACGACTCGGAGGAAAACGACAGGATAGTTCAACGATGCAAACAGCACGCCGATGAGTGGATCAACTTCGTGCAGCACGGGGTCGAGTCTCCCCTTTGGTGTGACGACAGCGAAATAGAATATGAACGCATTTACTTACAGTTCGAGGACGTGTTTACAGGTATCGGCGTACGGCTCCGGTTGACAGAAGTTCAAGGCGAGTGCTTCTACGACCCCTATTACGCCCGTCTTTACGGGTTGGAGCCGCCCCGGTTATACATTCCTAAAAAGAAAGCGAAACGATGGAAAACCCCGAGGAATACATAAGGAAGACGCTAGAGGCTGCGCGGGACGAGATCAAGCTCGCCTTGAAGGGTCAAAAAGTGAACGCGCGAGGCGTAAGCTCGGAGGGATTCCGGGTTCGCTCCCAAGCGGGGAGGGTGCAACTGTACTACACCCGCGCGGAGGGGGCGGCGCCGCTCGAAACGCTAGAGAGCGGACGACCAGGAGGAAAGGTCCCCCACAATTTTGTCGACATTATCGAGCAATGGAGCCGCGACAAGGGGTTGACGTTTTCCAGTGAAAAGGAACGAAGAAGTTTCGCCGGTGCCGTGGTCTTTGGCAAGCACATCCCTAAGGGATGGGGGCGCCCCGCCCCGGCGGTGTATGGAGGCAGCGAGCGAAATTATTCGCTCGTCGTCGAACAGGCGGCAGAAAAGTTGCGGGAGGAATTAGGGAACCGCGCGCGGGTGTGGTTGACCGATAAAATATTTAAATAAAAATGGCAGAAAACGATAACACCATATTAATCGACGTCGCGTTCGAGACGGGTGACCTCGAGGCGCGCGCCGCCCGGATCCGTGCCGAGATCGGGTTGCTGCAAAGTGCCAACAAGGCGCTAAAGAAGGATGTGGACGCCGCCACGGAGTCGAGCGCG
>Ga0192289_1007_pt1 | contig 18803 bp, 13 predicted proteins | sample Koala_Koa22_K3_FD_131246 | JGI IMG/M metagenome (GOLD analysis project Ga0192289, IMG submission 131246) | Enriched cells from koala feces incubated with labeled cellulose particles, San Francisco Zoo, California, United States - Koala_Koa2-2_K3 ... | reverse complement strand
ATCCTTCGAACAGCCCCACGCCCGAGGTCCCGCCCCGCTTGGCATGGGCGTAATAATAATTGGTCTCGAACGGCAGGTCGCAATACACCTCGTTGTTACGGATGACGGTGTTGCGTCCTCCCGAGACGACTCCCTGGGCCGAACCGGAAACCTTGTTGCCTTCGAGCAGGGAGTTGCAGCAAGCCTGCTGCACGATGACTCCGGCCCACAAAGCGTTCGAAGCACGGCAATTTCGCACATAACATCCTACACAGGGGATATGGCCGACCCGCCCGGCAGTAATGTTGAAAGCGTGCGTCGAAAAATCCGATTCGCATTGCTCGAACCCGCAGCCGAATGAGGCGAAAATGCAGAAAAGGTTGTAACGCGAATAGGCTTTGAACCCTTCGGCAGCAATCGGTTTCAACGAAGCCGCCAGTTCCTCATCGAACGTTGTGGAACATCCCAGGCAGCTGACGTATTTCGACCAGTTGATCGAAAAGGGGCAGTAATTGTCGGCCACGGCAGGAATCTCGACACGGATATTCCGTGCAGAGCATTGCTCGGCATACCGGAACGATATAGTCCCTGTGCAATCCGCCGTATTAACGACCGTGAAATTACGCAGGTGGCTATCCTTCACCATCCGGAGCCGCTGTACGGTCGTATGCCGGCGCTTGATGGGATATTCTTCGGGGATTGTCTCGCGCGAAGCGTCTTTGTAATAGAACGGAAAAAGCGTTGCGGTCGTGGTCGTGACGACACAGCCTTCAACGGTTTCGACCGTGAGGAACTCCCCGAACGGACAGGTTTTCTTGTAGGTCCGTCCGAGCGTCCATTCCGGACCGCAGTCTTCACGCATCATGCTGTTGCACTGTCCGATCAGCAGCAGATCGTCGCCCGGGAGCAGTCCGTCGGCCGATACGAGCCGCATGGTCCGAGAGAAATCGGCCATGTCTTCGGCCAAGAGGCGCTCTTCCTCAACGACGCCCTCCACGCAGAACAGCACTTTGCCCAAAGGCCGGAAACGGGTCGCGTTTCCGGCCCCGGCAATGGTCTTGCCGCCCGGAACGCGGACTTCGGAGCAATAATACTCCCCTTCGGGCACGTAGACGAAATCGCCTTCGGCGAAAGCGGCGGCGAAGGCTCCCGCCCAATCGTCGCCCGATTTGTTTGCGGCGTAGTCGGAAAGCACGACCCGCTGGGCACACAGGGTTTTGGCCGCGGCAAGCAGGAGTACCGAGATGATAAAGCGTTTCATGGTCAATAGTTTTTTACGCACGCCTGATCCAGCCCCTGACGCGGAATCAGGATCGAAGAAAAAGTGTTGTCGCTGTCGTGCAAGTGAATATCCCCGGTTTCGCCCGTGCCCGAAAGATCGTCGAGAAAAATCCCGTAATGGCCGTTGGAGAAACGGTTGGCATCGAGTGTCATGTAATCGGGCATACGGCCCAAAGCAGCGCCGTAGCGGAACCCATCGGTCGCATTGGAGCGGATAGCGTACTCCCCGCAGCGGTCCGAAAGACGAATACCGTAAGTTTCCCGTTGTTTGCCCCCGGCCGATACGCTGTCTCCCGCGCCGTTCAACACATTGCCCGAAAGCGTCACATGCATTGCACCGCGGGCAGTATTGTATGAATTGCGATAATGGTAAAAACCGTGGATGCAGTTCCTGACCGTGTTGTCGGCGATGACGGCATCGACCCGGTCGAAGACATTCAGTTCCTCATAACCATCCAATACGGCGATTCCGGTGTAGAAATTCTCCACGCGGTTGCCCCGGATTTCGCAGTTGCGGGCATAACCTTCGAAAACGGCTACGCCGACCGTGCCGCCCCGGGCGATCCGCGTATAATAATAGTCGGTTGAAAAGGGCAGATGAGTGCTGACCGTATTGTTCATGATCTTCGAGCCACGGCACCCGGCCAGCACCCCCTGCCCCGATCGTTCGACCGTGTTGCCTGCAAGTTCGCTCCACGGCGTGCACTGCTGCGCGATCACGCCCGCCCAGACCGAATTGACAGCCCGGCAGTTCCGTATTTTGCAGCGGATGCTCGGAATGCCGCCGGAGGAGTAGGTGATGTTGAAGGCATGGGAAGCGAAATTGTCGGTACAGTTCTCCAGCACACACTCCTGGGAACTGATGATGCGGAAGTTATTGTAGGTCGAATAGCAGTCGTAATTCTTCGTCATGCGCTTCTGGAGATCGGCAATCAGCGCCGAGGAGTATTCCGACCGGCAGCCGACGGCCTTGCAGTTACGCGCCAAATAGATCTTGAGCACCATAAACGAATCGTCCGGAACGGCTGAAACGCGGAATGTGACTTGCTCGACGGTGCAGTTCTCGGCCCATTTAATCCGCACGATCTCGGAACAAGCTCTCGACACACGGATCGTGAAATTTTTCAGGTGCGTATCCCGCACGGCATCGATCCGTTGCAGGGTCGAGCCGGCGCGCGTCTCAAAGCCCGCTTTCACCGTTTCCTGAGATGCATCGCTGCGATAGAAGGGAAAAAGAGTTGCTTCTTCGGTCGTTACGGTATTGCCTGCTGCCGAACGGACCGTGAGCAGTTCGCCGAAAAAACAGGTCCGGCTGTTTTTGGTCGTCTGCCCCAGGGTCCAATCGCCCGCATCTTCGCGGAACATGCAGTTACGCTGTGATTTCAGAATGACCAGATCGCCCGGAGCGAATTCCCGGACCGAAGCCACTTCGATTGCCGAGGAGAAGTCGGGAATGGGACTCACGACCGGGATTTCGTCGCCGGCCGAGCCTTCCACCCGGAACAGGATCGAGCCGAGCGGCGTGAAAACCGTACCCGCGCCGGCTCCTTCGATCGTCTTGCCCGAAGGCACCATAAGGGGTGAGAGCGGATATTCTCCATCAGGAACGAGAATCCGGTCGGCAACCCGGAAAGCCTCCGTAAAGGCTTTGTGCCAATCTCCGCCGGCCGCCGCGACACGGAAATCGGTGATCGACACCGTCCCTTCGGGCAGTGTCGTCCCTCCGGAACCGGGGCCGTCGGGGCCGTTCTGCGAAGGCTTGCCGGTCGAATCCCCCGTACAGGCCATTGCAAACAGAAGAACGGGCAGGAATATGGTTTTCAGTCGGGTCATAATGGGTTGTTTTTGGTTCCGGATTGCAGAGCCTTCCGTCCGCCCGGCAGCCGGGGCGTTCGGGCGGACGGAAAACCCGACAATGTCCGGACGGTTATTCGTTCAGCGCAAAGACGCCGAAATAACACATGTAATTCGGGCCCGTGGTGCTGATGACCGATGTCTTGCCGTCGGCCCGTTTGTCCGAGGCTTTCGAAACCCGGAAGCAGACCGTCTCACGGTTCTGAGCGCCGGGTGCACGCACGCTGTACGTCCCCAGAAAGTATTCGTTGCTGGTGCCGTTCGCCGCATTGTTCTGCGTGAGCACTACACCGCAGTCGGTCCACGTCGCCGCGTCGGGGCTCTCGGCCCATTCGACTTTCAGTTCGGCAACCGACGAGCTGAACGACAAAGTCCAAAGCGACAGGTAGATGTCTTCCGATATACCGGCGGTCGAAACCGTGAACTTGTAGTATTGTCCCGAACCGTCCCATGACTTGAGACTCGGCCCCCAATAGGTGTTGTCGGCAGCATATGCCTTCGTACAATCCCTGCGGGCGAACGAGGACTTGACATCGGCACCGGCGCTGTTGATCTTTACACCGAACGTAGCCGTTCCCGAACCCTTTGCCACGCTCCAGCCCGTATCCGAAACCGCACTCTTATCCCCGTACCACTCTGCGATCGAACGGTAGGACTCAGCGGCGATCTTCACCATGTCGGCCTCCGAACGCAGCCTCAGTGCGGGAGTGGAACCCGAACGGTCGATGGAGCCCGTCAGGTTGTAATCCCCGAAAAGGATGTTCTGCGCGTGTTTGAAACCATCGCTATCGCGAGTGCGCACCGTAAAGGTATTGCCTTTGTCGTCGCGGATCGTGAGGTCGCATTCGAATCCCGCGAGCGTCAGGTTGTAGAGCGTGCCCAGGGGGACTGCGAAACTGACATTCCGGAGCGTAACCAACGTGTTATGCGGCACGACGTCGAGGGTCGTAAAATCGGGAAGCGCCAAAACGCTGGTCTGTATCAGGGTGACCGTTTGCTCCAACGAAGGTTCATCGAGCGCATAGATCCGAATACGTGCCTGTCGGTCGCCGCTGTACGGTGTGACCGAAACGGACAGTTGGTCGGCTTCCAGGTCGGGCTTGCCGAGCGTTACCCACGCCGCGTCGGCGGCATCGACCAGTTCGGCGCCCCAGTCGACATTCGTGTCGACAGCGATGAATATGTCGTCGCCGTCGGCGCTGACCGTGATCTCCGGCTCCCCGATTTCGAGGCGTTTCGCGGGAGCGCCCTGGTTGACGGGGATGGTCGCAACGACATTGCCTCCGCCATCGCGTGCGGTCAGGCTACAGCTACGCGGATAAGGTTGGTCCTGAACCTGGGCTGTCACATAAAAACGGCCTTCATCCTTTCCGGTGGCCGGATATACCGTACACCACTCTTCGGCATCGCTCGTGATGGTCCAGCAGACGTTCGACCTTACGACGACACGTACTTCCTGGACTTTTTCCGCGCTTCCCCCTTGCGGTTCGAACCGAATCGGGTTCTCGACGGAGTAGTCGCTTTCGAAATAGGGCACTCCCCCATTCTCATCATTCTCGCAGCCTGCCGTCCAAAGCATCGGAAGCAGCAATGCAAGTATTCTGAATCGTTTCATAGTCTTCGAATTAAAGGTTAGTAATTGGTTCCCGAGGCCCACCATACCTTGGTCAGCATGTCGTCCTTACCGCCCATGCGTTCGACAGCTGCACGATATTGCACCTCGTTGGCGGTCTGGCTGATGGTCGGATAGCACAGACGGGTAGGAAGCGTGGCTACGCCGTTCGCATTCTTGTTCTCGCAGGCCGGGCCGATCTCGAGCGTCGGATAGCCCGTGCGGCGGTAGTCGCACCATGCCTCGAAGCCCACCATGAAGAGGCTGACCCATTTCTGCTCGATGATCCGCTCGATCGTACCGTCGTACTGTACCCGGGGATGTGCGAGTGTCAGATCGGCTGCCGAGGCAGCCGTATCGCCGCACCATTCGGTCACGGAAGCCCGGACGGCCTGCTTGTAATACGTTTCGGCGTCGCCGGCAATATATCCGCGCGTAGCGGCTTCGGCCAGGATGAACTGCTGTTCGGCGTACGACATGAAGGTCGAAGGCTGCGTATCGCTCGAAAGTGTCCGGGCATAGTTCGACGTGGTGCTCTTGTTCGCATTGATATAATCGTCTTCCTGTCCCGAAAGCATGCCCGCATAGATTTGCTGGCCGCTGACCGTGACGGGGTCCGCGTATTTGGAGAGGCGCGGGTCACCACTGTCGTCCAGCAGGTCGATCAGGCGCGAACACATGCGTTTGTTCTGCGAGGCGGCAGGCGCCGTCAGCGAGCCCGAGGGACCGAATCCGTTGAAGAACGGCACGATGCCCGTGAACCGCAGGATGGCTCCGTCGGCATTGTTCTCGAAAAGCGATCCGCCTGAGACCACCTCCTGCATTGCGGCCGAAACGTCGATTTGACGGCTCTGACGCAGCAACAGCCGCAGCCGCAGGGCGTTGGTGAATTTCCGCCACTTTTTCAGGTCGCCGTTGTAGAGCAGGTCGTAGCTCGCGCCGTCATAGGTTACCGACGTGTCGTATAGCCCGTCGGCCGTTTTCAGTTCGTCGCACAGCGAGGCGTAAATATCCTTCTGCTCGTCGTATTTGGGATGGGTGATGTTGTCGCCGACAATCCGGAACGCCTCGGAATAAGGCATATCACCGAAGATATCGGTCATCGCCGAGACGTAAAAGGCTTTCAGGGTGATTGCAATGGCCTGGCTGTTGGGGTCATCCTGGGCCACGGCCAGCTGGGCCATGTGCACGGCGTTCATACATGAGCCGCTGAGGTTGCGCCACAGCATTTCCGAATCGCTGGCTTTGAGGACGAAACACGAGATCTTCTCCAGACCGTCGGACTGCATGGCATACTGCATCAGGTCGCCGTTGATGCGCCACGAGCGGTATTGCAGCGTCCAGTTGCCGTCGTAGAGCAAATTCTGCAGCAGCGATGAGGGCGCAGTTTCCCCAAGGGTGATCTGGTTGGGGTTGTTGTTCATCTCCTCCAATTTCTGACACGATACAATCGTCGCAGCGGCGAGGAGCGTCGTCAAGCAGAGTGTGCGTATGTTTTTCATAACTGCGGGATTTTAGAATTGAAGTTTTACGTTGAACCCGTAAGAACGGGTCATGGGGAACTGTCCGGATTCGAAGCCCGTGGTGATGGTCGAGCCGTTCAGTGCCGCAATCTCGGGGTCGTATTGCGGCCAGCGCGTCCACATGGCCAGATTGCGGCCGAAGACCGCGACACTGACGCCGCGCAGGAAGCGCGTTTTCTCCATCCATTTTTTCGGCAGCGAGTATTCCAGACGTACCTCCCGCAGTTTGATGAACGAGGTGGAGAAAATGTTGGACTCGACGTTGTCACGGTTGTAGACCCTATCGTAATAGGTTCCGATCTCCTCGGTGACCTCCGTGTTGGGTGAATAGGTCCCCGTGGCGGAGTCATAAACATAACCTTTGCCGACCAGACCGTCGTAACGTCCTTCGAGCGAGTTGTTCAGTTTGCCCAGATAGGAGAACATCGAGTTGGAGAGCGACCAGGCATGTCCTCCGAACTGACCGTCGGCCGCAACGCTCAGTTTCAGGCCCCGGTAGGAGAACTTCATGGTGATACCGCCCTTCCAGTCGGGCTGCGTGTCGCCCAGATACCGCAGTTCGGTTTTGTTCTGCACGGGGTAGCCGTTCTCGTAAAGTATTTCGCCCGAGATGTCTTTCACCGAACCGTCGGGCATGACGCAGGTCGCACCTTCGGGAATCCGCTCGAATCCCGTGCCGTAGAGGGCCCCCAGCGTCCCGCCCGGCCGGGCGATGACCTGCGCCGTAGCGATCTTGCTGATAACCCACTGGTCGACCCCTTCGGTCAGTTCGAGCACCTCGTTGCGGTTGCGGGAGTAAACCACGTCGATGTCCCAGCGAAATTTCTTCGTGCGGACCGGTGTGCCGCTGAGAGCTACCTCGATGCCTTTGTTCACGAGTTTGCCGGCGTTGATAAGCGTATTCTGCGAACCCGTAACGGGATCGACCGGAGCGTTGAGGATCTGGTTGCGGCTCGTGGAGTAGTAATAGGTGAAATCCACGCCGAGGCGCCCCTTGAAGAGACGGGCCTCCAGACCGGCCTCCCAACTTTCGACCATTTCGGGTTTGAGGTCGGCGTTGACGATGCCGGTCGGATAGATCAGGCCGCCGCCGAACGAGCTGTTCGTGTAGTAATTGTTGATCTTGTAGGGATCGGTGTCGTTGCCGACGTTGGCCCATGAAAGGCGCACCTTCAGCAGATCGACGGCAGGCGCCTTCTCGCTGAATCCGAAGATCGATGAGAGCAGTACGCTGGCGCTGACCGAGGGATAGAAATAGGAGTTGTTCCCCTTGGCAAGCGTCGAGGACCAGTCGTTGCGTCCCGTGACGTCGAGGTAGACATAATCCCGGTAACTGAACTGCGCCATGGCGTAGAGGCTGCGGATCGATTTATCGCGGATCGTATTGGTGTAGAGCGGGCGGTCCACCGAGTTGGCGAATTTGTAGACCCCGGGGGTCTTCAGCGCCGTGGACCACATCGTGCTGTTATTCTGGTTGTAGCGCATGACGTTGCCGCCGACCGAGGCATTGAACCCGAAATCGCCCCAGCGGTTGTCGTATCTGGCGAGAAAATCGTGGTTGAACTCGGCGCGGTAGAGCCGCTGTTCCTTGTATTTGCCATTGGCAGCCTTGCGCGAACCGAAGGGCTGCTGCTGTGTGCGGAACTCGTTGTTCATGTCCAATCCCGAGCGCAGCATCAGGCTCAGGTGTTCGGTCAGCCGGATGTTAAGGCTCACGTTGCCGTAGACCCGGTTGCGGAGCATCGTGTTAAGCTGTTCGTAGGCCTGCATGTAGGGGTTGTCGGCACTCGTGGTGAAGGGATTGTTCTGGGTATACTCGTCGATGCGGTAGTCCCTGTACCAGTCGATGGGCACACTCTGCTGCGACCACATCAACGTATAGGGAATGGTCGATACGCCGTATCCCGACTGCGGCAGGTTGTCGCTCTGCTTGCGGTTGTAGTTGACCTTCATGTCGAGCGTCAGCCAGTCGGTCACCTCCGAGCGGAACGATGCGGAGAGGGTCTGACGGTTGTAACCCGTGTTCGGCGTGATCCAGTCGTTCCGGTTGTCGGTGAACGAAAGTCGGGCCGAAGTTCCCTTGCCGTTGCTGCCGTCGATCGCCACGAAATTATTGTAGGTTACGCCTGTTTCGAAGAAACCTTTGTACCAGTCGCGGGCGACCCAGGGAGTGGCGGTGTAAGTCCCGTCCTCGTTCTTGGCCCCGTATTGGTAATAGAGCTGTCCTTCGAATTTCGGGCCCCATGAACGGTGATTCTGAGTCTTTGTAAGCCCCTCGGCCGCGATGTTATAGAACGAGTAATAACGGTCGTTCCCGATACCGCCCGAACCGTACTGATCCTGGAAATCGGGCCAGTAACCGGCATTTTCGAACGTTACGGTCGTCGAGTAAGTGACGCGCACGCCGCGTTCTTTGCTGCCCGATTTGGTCGTGACGACAATGGCACCGTTGGCGGCGCGTGAACCGTAGAGCGCCGTTGCGGCGGCGCCTTTCAGCACGGTGATCGACTCGATGTCATCGGGGTTGAGGTCGCTGGCGCCGTTGCCGTAGTCGATGGGCATGTCGGCCGATCCGGCGTCGTAGGCCGATGACGATCCGCCCGAGCTGTCCATGTCGCTGAGCATGGGTACGCCGTCGATAACGAAGAGCGCTTCGCTGGCGGCGGGATTGATCGACGATTCGCCGCGCAGGGTCACGCGCATCGAACCGCCGGGACCGGCCCCGGCCTGGTTCATGTTGAGTCCGGCGACTTTACCGGCAATACCGTTGAGCCAGTTGCTCGAAGCGGCATTGTTCAGCTCGTCGGCGCTCATTTTCGAGACGGCATATCCGAGCGACTTTTCCTCGCGTTTGATACCGAGCGCCGTCACGACGACCTCGTTGATCGTCTTGCTGTCCTCTTGGAGCACGATGTCGATAGTCGTGCGGTTGCCGACGATGGCCGACTTTTCGGCATAGCCCAGGAATGAAAAGACGAGGATGTCGGTTTCGGATGCCTGCACGGAGTATTTACCGGTTTTGTCGGTCGTCGTTCCGCGGTTGGTTCCGCGAACGAGCACGCTGACGCCCGCCATGGGTGTCGTTCCGTCGCTGTCGAACACCGTGCCTTTGACGGCGCGAAGCGTTTGCGCCGGAAGCATTGCCGGAAGCACCGACAGCACGAAGAGCGCAAAACAGAATTTGAACAGGTTTTTCATAAGGTTGGTGTTTGAGGTGGTTAGTTGCATTTGATCTTGAAGACCGCCTTGCGCTGCGTCCCCGACCCGATCATGGGTGCATGGGCGGTCTCGGGCGTGAAGACGATCAGTTCGCCCGGTGCGGCATCGACGTAACGGCGGGGTGAGTCATCGAAAAAGAGAATGTCGGCGGCCGTATCCATCGTCCCGCGCGGGGCGCGGCATTGTGCGCGGGATGCCAGGCCGAAACGTTCCGGCTGCAGGAGCGGAATCTGTACGTCGAAATAACGGTCGTGGGCTTCGAGGACTCCGTTGCTTGCAGGGTGCATCTCTCCCGTGACGATTAGCAGGAAAATCTCCTCACCGTCGATCTCGTGACGCCCTTCGGCGAGCGTATCCAGACTGTGGGTTTTCAAATAGTCGAACATCTTGCCGAAACGGGCGTCGGCAGCAGCCCATCGGCGGGTTTCATCGGATTCCGGTTTTATGGCAATCGATTGCGTGATCGACTGTGGATATGGGTCGCCGGTCGGTGTACGGCGTTCGGGGGCTCCGCTGCAGGAGACGGACAGGACGGCTGCTGACAGAAATGCACCTCGGAATATGAATGACAGTGACATAGGTTGAGTTTTAAGGTCGGTGTGTGTTATTCGAAAGCCTGTATCAGTTGTTTATAGCCGGAGCGCAGGATGCCCAGATCGGAACCGGCGGCCAGGGCGGTGAATCCATATCCGCGGAGTTTGGGGATGTCGGCCGTGTCGCGGACAAGGATGCCGGCCTGTTTGCCGCAGGCGTGTGCGGCTTTTGCGACACGCTGCAGCGCCTCGTCGAAATCGAACGTCCGCTCTGCGGGACGCACGGATAGATCGAGCCCCAGGTCGCGCGGTCCGACGAAGAGCATGTCTACCCCGTCGACTGCGGCGATCCGTTCGGCTTCGAGGACCCCCTTCGTAATCTTCGATCTGCGCCAGCAGCAGAGGTGCTTCCCAGCCACTCATTTCCTTCGGGGCCCGGGCTCCGTAGCCGAATGAGCGGGTCGAAGTCGAGAAACCGCGTTCCCCGTGGGGCGGATAGCGCATGGCGCTTACGATCTGTGCGGCTGTCGCAGCGTCCGACACATGGGGAACCATGATGCCTGCGGCTCCGAAATCGAGGACCCGGCCGACGAGCGACGGGCGAAATTCGCCGATACGGACGATGACTTTCACACCCGATGCGGCGGCAGCGTGGAGGTTCGGCAGCAGGTCGGCCTCGGTCATGCTGCCGTGTTCGAGATCGAGCAGCAGCCAATCGAATCCCATGCCGGCAACTGCTTCGGTGATGACGGGGGCACCGACCGAAATCCAGGTTCCCGTGCCCAAAGTTCTCGTATTCATAATTGATCTATTTTAAAGTTGCCTTTCAGCCCTTCGCATGCGGCGTCGATACGCATGCGGGTCTGTATTTCGAGTTTGTCCCCGTCGTCCGACAGGAAGAAATCGCTGTTCTTCTGAAAATAACCCGCTCCGACACGGATGACGGCTTTGAAGAGCATGTTACGCAGCAAGTGAAGCCAAAAGCGGGGCTCGAAATTCTCCGGCAAGGTCCGCACGCTGCGATAACCTTCGATAAGCGCTTGTATTTCGCTTCCGGAGTGGAAACAGGCCATCAGCGAAAGGTCGTCGGTGGGGTCGCCTGCAACGGCGTCGTCCCAGTCGATGACCGACTGGATTTTGTCGCATGTGCCCATGACATTCCAGAGTGCCAGGTCTTTGTGAACCAAGCATCCCTGCCCGATATCGAGCAGTCCCAGGCGGCTGCCGATGAGTTCCACGATCTCCTGCGACTGACCGCGTGTCAGAAAGTCGCGTGTAACCAGAAAATCGAGGTGCTTTTTAAGGTTGAGCGTGTAATAATCCCGATAGGTGGTGTGCAGCCCGCGGAGGGTGCCGCTGCGGCGGAGCTCTTCGGCGTCGAACGGCCCGAAACCTGCTGGAGCGATCGTCTGCCAGTGCGCCACATAGCCCCCGAGGGTGCGCATGATTTCCGGAGTTGCGAGTCTCCCCTGCCGGTAGATGCAGTTCAGGTCGCTGCTTTCGAGTTTCTCCATGATCTGATAGGCGAACGGAACCTTACGGCGCGAGGAGTCGACCGCATAGATATGCGGCGTGGGAACGCCCGCTGCGCGGACCCGCTCGATCACCGACGCTTCGACCTCCATGTAGTCGTCGCCGTCGGGACCGTTCTCGACCCGGATGAAATAGGTCTTACCGGCATGATCGGCCAGGAAAGTCAGGTGATTGCCCTGCCCTCCGGCCGGCCGCAGCGCCGGCAGCTCCCCAAAATAACCGGTCAGCATCTCGCCGACTCGCTTTTCGATGTCGGCGCTATTGCCCCGGCCATTCCTGTCGATAGCGTAGAAAGCCTGCGGACGGTCGCATTTCCAATAGTAGATATTTGTCCTATTTGCCATGTTCCGGAGTGTTTTGCGGGTTCTCGCGCGTCGTAAAACGCCAGATGGTCGCCAACAAGCCGCCGATGACGGTCTGCATGATCGAGCAGAACACCGAAGGTACGGCTACCAGCGGCATGAGCTGCGGGAAACTGCTCTTGGCCAGAACGGCTGCCAGACCGCCGTTCTGCATGCCCGTTTCGCAGGCGATGGCCTTGGCTATCCCCTGGTCGTAGCGGAAGATGCGCCCCAGCGCATATCCCAGCGTGAATCCGAGTGTGTGCAGCAAACTCGAAGCGAGAATCAGCAGTCCGGCATATTCGAGCATCGTCTCCCGGCCGCCGATGACTGCCGGAGCGATAATGCCTCCTGAAATGAACACGATGGCGATCGTCGAAACGACCGGCCCGGTCTGGCCGAGTCCCGCAACGAAACGCGGGAACCGGTAGTTGATAAAGACCCCGAGTGCAACGGGAATCAGTACAACCTGCACGACGTTCATGAACATTCCCCAGGCGTCGACGGGAACGAACTGTCCGGCGAGCAGTTTACACAGCACGGGGGTCATGACGATTCCCAGCAGTGTGGAGACGGCCGTACTGATGACCGACAGCGCGACGTTGGCTCGGCCGATGTAGGCAATCATGTTCGAGGCCGTTCCGCCCGGGCAGCAGGCTACAAGGATAAGGCCTACGGCAAACTCCGTGGGGAGTCCCAGCAGATGCGCAATCAGCCATCCCGAAAGGGGCATGACCGTATACTGTGAAATGGCAGCCAGCACTACGGTACGCGGCATGCGGAACAGGGCGCGGAAATCTTCGACTTTGAGCGTAAGCCCCATTCCGAGCATAACCAAAGCCAGAGCCCAGGTCATCAGATTCCCGTGCGTGAACCAAAGGAATGCTTCGGGGAAGAAGTAACCGATAACGAAACTCAGGACAATCCAGACGGCATAGAGGTTGATGAACCATTCAGCGATTTTTTTCATTTGGGTATGGTTTTAGGTTGTTTAGCGGTTTTTACTGCGGTGGGTTTTGATTCGTCCGGGCGTACTGATGATTTTGCGGAGGACACCGCGCGGGGAGACGATCTCTCCATGCAGCACGTCGTCGGGTGTAAAGCGTGCCAGCAGGATTTCACCGTCTTTGGAGCGGTTGCGGTCATAGGAGATGTAGACATAGCCGTCGGAAGACTCGAACCCGTCGGGATAAGAGATGCCCTGACGTTCGTCGAGCAACAATCCGCCCTGCCAGGTAAGACCGTCATCTTCGGAGATAAAAGCCCGGAGATGCGAACGTTTGGGAGTCTGCTCGTCGGTCATGCCATGGCGTACGAGCAGCAGGCGCCCGTCGGCGAGGCGGCGGATGAAATGACGCGAGTTGACATGAGGCTGCCACTCCTCGGGCGAGCTCCAGGTACGCCCTTTGTCGTAGGAGAGCGAACGGTAAATCCATCCGGCCTTTGAGCGGACGGTCATGGCCAGGGAACCGTCTCGGCGTTCGATGACCATATTCTCGTCGTGCCGCTGTCCGGGAACGGCGACGCCTGCATGCAACTGCCAGGAACGTCCCTTGTCCGAAGAGATGAAGACATTGGCCCGGCGCAGCGAATCGTATTCATGCCAGGCATCGTGATAAACGTTCTGTTTACGGCCGTTATCCAGCAGAATATCTATCACGCCGCGCTCCCAGAGCGATTGTGGCAATATCCATTCGCCGTTCGAAAGCACGATCGGTTTGTTCAGCGTGAAACCGATGCCGACGTATTGCGGTTCGCTCCACCGGGGTTTCCGTCCGTCGGGATTTCGGCAGACCGTGGCCCATGTGCCGCCCCTGCCGTCGTAATAGGTCATAGCCACGTCGTAGAAGAGCCACAGCTGTCCGTCGGGATCGCACCACAGATTGCCCACGATTGTCCGTCGCTTTTCGGGAAGCGTTGCGTCGTGCGGATCGACTACGGCTTTCGTATCGCTCCACGTCTCGCCCCCATCGTCGCTCCAGGCCAGCAGAAAATAGGCGTCAGCATCATCTCCGCCGGCAACCCAGCAGCACCAGATGCGACCGCCGGGAGTTTGCTCGATACCGATCGTCATGCCATAGTCGAGATTGACGAGTCTGTACTTTTCGGCGGGACGTGTATCGACCCGGACCGGTTCCATTGCGGGATCGGGTCGTTCGGATGTGCCGATGACAGGGTCCCGCGATGGCAGGAAAATGCGGGACGGATGCTTTTCCGCCGCAGATACGCAGGTTGGACCGGTCAATGCGAAGACGGTGGACAAAAGCCATAAACAAGGATGAAGTTTCATAGATTCGGGGTCTTTTTTTATTTACGCAATCGGTTGCGTAAATTGTGAAATAAAAAAGGGTCAGTTATCAGTGGTTCGCTAAACCGGAGTTGTTACCGGCGCATACTTTCTTTTCATGGATGATTCCCGCACGATCAGTTGCGGTTTGTAGACGATATTCCGGTGCGGCATACCGTCGATCGCTTCCAGCATCATCTGGGCAGCTGTTTCGCCGATCTTGCCACTGAACTGCTCGATGGAACTGAGCGGTGGGTTGAGCAGTGTGTCCCAGGGTTCGTTGACGAATCCTACGACTGCGATATCCTGCGGGATACGCACTCCAGCCGCAATGAACTCTTCCATGGCGGCCTTTGCCGCAAAGTCTCCCGAAAAAAGAATTCCATCGGGCAACTCTTTGTGCATCATCAGTTTTCTTGCGTATTTACGTCCTTCGTCTTCGGTCGTTATTGCCGTATGAATCGCCTGCGAGCCTATTTCCAGACCGTGTTTCTCCATCGCTCTGCGGAATCCGGCGTCACGGTCGCTCCATACCGATACATTCTGCGGTCCACGGAAATGATAGATGCGTCGGCAGCCCTGCTCGATCAGGTGTTCCGTCGCACGATAAGCTCCGTCGAAATCGTCCTGCACCACGCAACTCGTATTGTCGATGGGCATTTTACGGTCAAACATCACCAGCGGAATGTTGTTATCGACCAGCATTTGGTAATGGGAGTAATCGGTCGTTTCGGCCGCTACGGCGGCAATGACTCCGATCACTTTTCCCTGGCTGAGTGACGTGATGATTTTCCGTTCCCGCTCGTACAGGTTGCCCGTGCTGGCGATAATCAAGTCGTAACCGGCCTTATAAAGTTCGCGCTCCACACCCGCAATGGCTTCAACGAAATAGGTACGGTTAATTTGGGGAACGACAATACCGATGGTTCTCATTTTACCGGTTTTGAGCGCAACTGCAATATGGTTCGGCTTGAAATTCAACTCTTTCGCCAATGCCCGCACAGCTTCTTTCATCTCTTTTCCGATCGACGGATGATCATGCAGCGCCCGCGATACGGTCGAAGCGGAGACATTGAGCCGCCTGGCCAGATCGTAGATCGAGATTTTCTTCGTATTTCCGCGAGGGTCCATGATTTTGTAGTTACGCAATCGGTTTCGTAAAGCGAAGGTATAAAAGATTTTTTCAATTCCAAAATTTTCTACAAAAAAATTTAGACCTGCGCACCGTATATATTTAGTTTGTCTTTAAATTGCTGGGAGGAGGAAACAAAGGAATGTACAATCCTACATTTGCGTCCAAAAACGCAATCAACTGAGCAACCTTGCTGATCAAATTACGGTACGAGGTGCATATTTAGCATGATGGTCTGGTTATAAATGCCATATAATCCATACATGATGAAAACTACACTTGTCGGGATCAAGAGTAGCTTTTCCAACACAATCTCCTTGAGTTGTTCATCGGTCAACTTATCTTCCGGCAAAGGGTTCAGCGAAGCATGGAAGACCATGTCGGTCGTCCTGCAGTTAGCTTCGAGGCTTTTGCCCTTAGCACGACCGTCCTTCACTTCCCACAGATGGAAAGGAACGCTGAGTTTGGCACTGAACTGGGCGATCGTACCGTTGACGGCAATACGGCCCATGACAGGAATAACCAGCTGAACTTTGTGCTTGGCCCTTTTGAGGTAGAACAGAACCTTGAAGTTGGCTGTCAAGATGAAGCGCGATGCAAGAAATTGCAAATGAGTATCTTATACAAGATATAGCAAAACAGACGAGGTAACGATCTGAAAACCGTAACCTCGTCTGGAATTACCTTATTATGCTTGGAGTTCCTCGAAGAAGAAACCCTGTGCAAATATTAAATCGTTGAAAACTTAATATTTACACCCTTTTACCTCTCTCGGAAAACGAATGGGTAGTACTAATATACCTCCCATTCGCCCCGTTCGGGGAATGTGCGGAAATAACCGCTTATAAATCGAAATTACATCATGCCGCCCATACCGCCTCCGGGCATTGCCGGCATGGCGGGAGCGTCGGACTTCTTCTCAGCCAGCACGCACTCCGTCGTGAGGAACATCGAAGCAATCGAAGCGGCATTCTCCAGCGCTACGCGCGATACCTTCGTCGGGTCGATGATACCGGCCTTCATAAGGTCCTCGTACTTGTCGTCACGGGCATTGTAACCGAAGGCGTCCTTGCCCTCCTTCACCTTGTTGACAACTACCGAGCCTTCGCCGCCGGCGTTCTCGACAATCTGGCGCAGGGGCTCCTCGATGGCGCGTTTCACGATCTGGATACCCGTCGTCTGGTCCTCGTTGTCTCCCTTGAGGCCCTCGAGGGCTGCCGTGGCGCGGATGTATGCCACACCGCCGCCCGGGACGATACCCTCTTCGACGGCTGCACGGGTGGCGGCCAGCGCGTCGTCCACACGGTCTTTCTTCTCTTTCATCTCGACCTCGGTAGCGGCTCCGACGTAGAGCACGGCAACACCGCCCGCCAGCTTGGCCAGACGCTCCTGCAGTTTCTCCTTGTCGTAGTCCGAGGTGGCCTTCTCGATACCGGCCCGGATCTGGGCCACGCGCGAAGCGATCTCCTCCTTCTTACCGGCACCGTCGACAACGGTGGTGTTCTCCTTGTTGAGCGTCACCTTGTCGGCCGAACCCAGCATGGCCAGCGTGGCATCCTCGAGCTTCATGCCCTTGTCGGCCGAAATCACGGTTCCGCCCGTCAGCACGGCGATATCCTCGAGCATCTCCTTACGACGGTCGCCGAAACCCGGAGCCTTGCAGGCGGCGATCTTCAGCGTGCCGCGCAGTTTGTTGACCACGAGAGCCGAAAGAGCCTCGCCATCGACATCCTCGGCGATAATCAGCAGCGAACGGCCGCTCTGGGCCACCGGCTCCAGCACACCCATCAGCTCCTTCATCGTCGAAATCTTCTTGTCCGTGATCAGGATATAGGGTTTCTCGAGCTGGGCCTCCATCTTCTCGGTGTCGGTGATGAAATAGGCCGAAATGTAACCGCGGTCGAACTGCATACCCTCGACCACCTCGACATGGGTTTCGGTGCCCTTGGCCTCCTCGACGGTGATAACACCCTCCTTGTTGACCTTGGCCATCGCCTCGGCGATCAGCTTACCGATGGTCTCGTCGTTGTTGGCCGAAATGGTGGCCACCTGTTCGATTTTGGCAAAATCCGAACCGACCTCCTGGCTCTGCTTGCGGAGCGACTCCACAACCTTCGCAACGGCCTTGTCGATACCGCGCTTCAGGTCCATCGGGTTGGCGCCGGCCGTCACGTTCTTCAGGCCTACGCTGATGACCGACTGCGCCAGCACGGTCGCGGTCGTCGTACCGTCGCCTGCATCGTCGTTGGTCTTCGACGCAACCTCACGGACCATCTGGGCGCCCATGTTGGCGAAAGCGTCCTCCAACTCCACCTCCTTGGCCACGGTCACACCGTCCTTGGTGATCTGCGGAGCACCGAATTTCTTGTCGATGATGACATTGCGGCCTTTGGGACCCAGCGTTACCTTTACGGCGTTCGAAAGCGCGTCGACACCCTCCTTGAGCAGCTCGCGCGCCTCTACATTGTATTTAATATCTTTTGCCATGACTTTCAGTTTTTATGTATTCCTTTCGTAAACCCTCCCTTAAAGTCCCCCTTTGTCAAAGGGAGATTTAGAGGGAATGTAAAAATTCGTGGTCTGAACAGCTGGTGATCATCGTCAGATGATCGCCAGAATATCGTTTTGCTTCATGATGAGGTAATCCACGCCGTCGACCTGAATCTCCTGACCGGCATACTTGCCGTAGAGCACCTGATCGCCCACCTTGACCTCCATTTTGACCTCCGACGTGCCGGGGCCCACTGCAACGACCTTACCTGCCAGCGGTTTTTCCTTTGCCGTGTCGGGGATGATCAATCCTCCGGCTGTCTTCTCCTCCGCGGGATTCGGGAGAATCAGCACACGGTCCGATAACGGTTTTACGTTCATAGCTTTTACGTGTTTTAGTTTTACTGTATATGAGTTTTATTCGCTTTCGCACTTGCAAATCCATCAATAGATGTGCCAACCGTCTTTTGGCAGGTTTTGCGTGACAAAGGAGCAGAAGGGTCTGCCATTTTGTCACCCGGGACATTTTCCCGATGATTTTTAAGCCGAAAATTTTGCACGGACCGAAAAATCGTATTACATTTGCATCCCGATACGACAAGTGCGTATCGACACGGTGGATGTAGCTCAGTCGGTTAGAGCGTCGGATTGTGGTTCCGAAGGTCGTGGGTTCGAGCCCCATCTTCCACCCTTGAAAGCAGTCGAAAAGCACTGCAACAAAGAGCAAAAACCTTGTATATCAACGATATATGAGGTTTTTTTTCGTTTTTGGGACAATCACGTAAAATGTATTTTGAAGCAGGTTTTTATGACCCAATTCGTGACCTATTTTATTTCAGTCAAAAATAGGTCACGAATTACACATAATACACTGTATTACACCGTTTTACACCACAATATTCCTATGCTGCACACGTTTAACCATTCCAAACCCATGCAGCTATGTACCAACGCACAACATTCAACGTGGTCTTCTTCTGCAAAAAGACCAAAATCTCTAAAAAAGGAAAGGCACCTAT
>Ga0192289_1006_pt1 | contig 19566 bp, 17 predicted proteins | sample Koala_Koa22_K3_FD_131246 | JGI IMG/M metagenome (GOLD analysis project Ga0192289, IMG submission 131246) | Enriched cells from koala feces incubated with labeled cellulose particles, San Francisco Zoo, California, United States - Koala_Koa2-2_K3 ... | reverse complement strand
CCGTAAAAAGAAAAACGAGCGATAATTCACTGATTATCACTCGTTTTCGAAGAGCGGAAAACGGGACTCGGACCCGCGACCTCAACCTTGGCAAGGTTGCGCTCTACCAACTGAGCTATTTCCGCATGGCATATTTCGTAATTGCGAATGCAAAGGTAGCTAAAAAATCCGAATCTCCAAATTTTTCAATTCTATTTTGCAAATTCTTTACGATCTGCACCTCGCTTCTTTCCGCTATTTGAAGACACGCAAACGTTCATCCAGCGGTTCGAAGCTCTTCTCCTGGGGTTCGCCGGCCGGAATGCCGAACGGCATCTGGGCGATGAGCCGCCACTGCTCCGGTAGTCCCCACCGCTCGCGGACCTCGTTGTCGATCAGTGGATTGTAGTGCTGAAGCGAAGCTCCGAACCCGGCGTCTTCGAGCATCGTCCATACCGCCAGCTGGTGCATGGCCGAGGTGTGCTCGGACCAAACGGGGAAATTGTCGGCGTATCGCGGAAACTGTTCCTGCAGGCCTTTTACGACCTCCGTATCTTCAAAATAGAGCACTGTGCCGTAGCCCGAAGCAAAACTGCCGTCGATCTTTTTCTCCGTGGCGACGAATGCCTTTTCCGAAACAAGGGCTTTCAGCGTTCGTTTTACCAACTCCCAGAACACCTTGTGGTGTTCGTGCAACAACAGCACGAGACGCGCCGACTGCGAGTTGAATGCCGAGGGGATGTGTTTCACGGCAAAACGCACGATCTCTTCTATCTGCATGTCGTCGATCGGGGATTCGGGTGCCAGTTCGTAATAACTGCGGCGGTGGCGCAGGGCCTCTTTCAGATTTCTCTCCATAGTCGTATGATTTGTCGAATGTTTTCTTACAAAAATAGCACAACTTTGGGAAAATTGTGCGGAATACGTGGTGAAATAGTATCTTTGTGTTCGTGAAAAACGTAATTGATCTCTTTACTCGACTGGGGGCGAACTTGCGCGGATTCGGCGATGACGACGCGACACGGGCTGTTGCGGATGCCGCCTGCCGCGCCAACGGATGGTTTACGGTGGCCGAAATCCGCCGTGCCGTCGGGGCGATTGCCCGGGATATGCTGAGCCGCGACAAACTCGAAACTTGGCTGGCGGCCTACCCCGCTGTCCCGGTCGCTGTGCCGCGCCGCGTGCTGGTGGTCATGGCCGGAAATATCCCGCTCGTCGGATTTTTCGACTTGCTGTGTACGGTGGCCTGCGGCCACCGCTGTCTGCTGAAACCTTCGGCGAAGGATGCCGTGCTGACGGAGTATATCGTCGGCCTGCTTCGGAATATCGACGCTTCGGTGCCTGTGGAATTTTATGACGGAACGTCGCCCGTCGATGCGGTGATCGCCACGGGTAGCGACAATGCCAACCGTTATTTCCGCGCCCGCTACGCCGGGATTCCCTCGCTGCTGCGGGGAAGCCGCCAGTCGGCCGCCGTGCTTTCGGGCGACGAGACGCCGGAACAGTTGGCCGGATTGGCCGATGATATCTGGGCCTACTCCGGACTGGGGTGTCGCAGCGTGTCGCTGCTGTTCCTGCCCGAAGGTTATGAACCGATACTTCAAATGCCGCCTGTAAACGGCAAATATATAAATAATTACCGCCAGATACGGGCACTGCTCGCAATGCAGGGCTGTCCGTTCCGCGACCTGGGTGCGGCCGTGGCTGTCGAACAGCGGGCCTTTCCGACGGCCCTGAGTCAAATCTCCTACACGCATTACAGGACGCCGGACGAGGTCGCCGGATGGCTTGCGACACACGACGACGAATTGCAATGTGTCGTCACCGAATGTCTCCCCCACAGCCGCCGTGCCGCTTTCGGATGCGCCCAGTCCCCTGCTTTGACCGATTACCCCGACGACCGGGATGTAATCGCATGGCTTGCGGCGCTGAATTGAGAAAAAGTATTATATTTGCTATACGGATAAAAAATACATTACTACGATGTCGATGGTTTTCCGATTCCGGATGTTGAGCGACGAAAACGACAATTTCGTGCGCGATTACGAGGTGTTGTACGATACGACGCTGCTCGATTTCCATAATTTCATCCTGCAGTCGCTCGAATACGAGGATTGCATGGCTTCGTTCTTTACGGCCGACGACCGTTGGGAGAAACAGCGCGAATTCACCGTTATGGATATGGACGACGGCACCGAGAACGCTCCCATGGCTATGGATAAGGTGACTTTGGGGCAGATCATCCACGGTCGCCGTGACCGGTTGATCTACCTGTTCGACCTGTTTGGCGACCGGGCCTATTTTCTGGAGCTGACCGGGACTTACGAGGCCGGCGAGGATGCCTCCTATCCGCGCGAGATCTATGCGCAGGCTGATGCCCCGGACCAGTACGACCCTTCGAAAAACCGTGTGGAGGACGAAGGTTCGATTTTCAGCGAGGTGATGAGCGATTTCAGCGATTTTGAGGGAGACGACAATTACGACGATGCCTACTAAACGGCTGCTGGTCGTTGTCGGGCCGACGGGTTCGGGCAAGACGGACCTGAGCATCCGTCTGGCTCTCCATTATGCCGCCCCGATCCTTTCGACCGATTCGCGCCAGGTTTACCGGGGGATGCCGATCGGTACGGCACAGCCTTCGGCTGGTCAACTACAAACGGTTGAACATCATTTTATTGCCTCGCATGACCTCAAGGATAACTTGAGCTGCGGGGAATACGAGGTGCAGGCTTTGGCCCGTCTCGAACAGCTTTTCACGACACACGATTATGTGGTGGCCGTCGGCGGGTCGGGACTTTATGTCCGGGCGTTGTGCGAAGGCATGGACGACTTGCCGCAGGCCGATGAATCCTTGCGGGCCGAACTGAACCGGCGTCTGACGGACGAAGGGATCGAGTCGCTTGCCGCGCAGCTTCGCGAACTCGATCCGGTCTATTACGAGACGGTGGATCGCAGCAATCCGGCGCGTGTCGTGCGGGCGTTGGAGGTGTGCCTCCAGACCGGACGCCCCTACTCCGAGCAGCGCACCGGCGAACGACGGCCGCGGCCGTTTGAAATTGTGAAGATAGGCATCGACCTGCCGCGTGAGGAGCTTTACGACCGCATCGACCGCCGGGTGGATCAGATGCTGGCCGACGGACTGGAAGCCGAGGCCCGGGCGTTATACCCTTACCGGGCGCTGAATGCGCTCCAGACGGTGGGCTATCGTGAGTTTTTCGACTATTTCGACGGACGCATCGGCTATGACGAGGCTGTGGAGCTGATTAAGCGCAATTCGCGGCGTTATGCCAAGCGTCAGCTCACGTGGTTTCGCCGCGATTCGGAGATTCGTTGGTTTGCGCCCGACGATGATGCGGCGATCATCGCCCATATCGATTCGAAATAGGAAAAGCGACGGATTTTGGTCTGCCGCAGCGTTATGTTGCGGATGTTTTGGCAAATTTCAAATTATTTTCGTACTTTTGCGCTCGTCTTTCGCTGAAAGACTGCGCCCGGATGGTGGAATCGGTAGACACGCCGGACTTAAAATCCTGTGGCCAGTAATGGCCGTGCCGGTTCGATCCCGGCTCCGGGTACGACAATCGCTTATTAATCAATGGATTAATAAGCGATTGCCTTTTTATATGAATCCGAATGGTATATTGGAAATACCGAATTGAGGAATTTGCTAAAAGTTGATTTTCTTGATAAACCGGGCCGGATTACCAGCTACCACCGTCATCGGCGGTACATCTTTGGTCACCACGCTGCCGGCCCCTACGATGGCACCGTAACCGATGCGTATTCCCGGAAGAATGGTCGAGTTAATGCCTATCCATGCCTTATCTTCGATTACGATCGGACGACCGTAGGTAGCGCTGCGGTTTTCAGGGTTCGGGTCGTGGTTGATTGTAATCAGATTGACTTTCGGACCTATAAAGACATCGTTGCCGATGGTGATGCCGCCTCGCCCAAAGAAAGTGCAGCACTGCTGGATGAAACATCTCTTTCCAATAGTGACGGGCTTGCCGTAGTCGATATAGAGCGGCGGCAGCACCGTCGTGCTCTCTTCGAGTGGTTTGCCGAGAATCCGTTCCATGTATTCGTGAACCTCATCAGGGTTACGGTACCCCGTATTCATATCCGTAGCAGTTTTGATGGTGGCGAAAATGTCGCTAATCAACGCTTCGTAATCCGGCTCGTTAGGCGAAACCATTTCGCCCGACAAATCTTTTTCAAAAATATTTTTCATGTTCTTCACATTGTTAGATGAAGTGACAGTCATTGTCGGTGTCCGCATCGTCGTGGCCCCGGAAGAGGCTTAGTTCAGGTATTCCCGGAAGAATTGTTCGATTCTGTCGAACGGAATCGCCGTCAGGTTGTCGTAGAGGTCCACATGACTGGCGCCGGGGATGATGAGCAGCTCCTTGTTGCCGCCTTTCAGCTTTTTGAAGGCATCTTCGCTGAAATAGCGCGAGTGGGCCTTTTCACCGTGGACCAGCAGCACCGCGCTGCGGATTTCGTCGCTGTACGACAGGATGGGCATATTGATGAACGACAGCGACGAGGTCTTGTTCCAGCCGTTGTTCGAGTTGAGCGAACGGGGATGGTAGCCGCGCGGAGTCTTGTAGTAGGCATGGTAATCCTTCACGAACTGCGGGGCATCGTCGGGCAGCGGATCGACCACCCCGCCGGCCAGCGCACGGGTGCCGTTTTTCGCATCCTCGGTCCGCTGGGCGTTGAGCTGCCGGCGGAGTTCGTAACGCGCGTCGGCATCCATCGAATCGAAATAGCCGTTGGCCGTGCAGCGGCTGATGTCGTACATCGTGGAAGCCACCGTCGCCTTGATGCGCGTGTCGATGGCCGCCGCATTGATTGCGAAGCCGCCGAATCCGCAGATGCCGAGAATGCCGATCCGTGCGGGGTCCACGTCGTCGCGTGTCGAGAGGAAATCGACTGCGGCGCTGAAATCCTCGGTGTTGATGTCGGGCGAAGCGACATAGCGGGGTTCGCCGCCGCTCTCGCCGGTGTAGGACGGGTCGAAGGCGATGGTGAGGAAACCCCGCTCGGCGAGCGTCTGGGCATAGAGGCCCGACGCCTGCTCCTTCACGGCGCCGAACGGGCCGCTGACGGCGATGGCGGGCAGCGGTCCGGCGGCGTCTTTGGGGATGTAGATGTCGGCTGCGAGCGTGATGCCGTAGCGGTTGCGGAAAGTCACTTTCGAATGGTTCACTTTGTCGCTTTGCGGGAACACTTTGTCCCACTCCCGGGTAAGATTCAGATTTTCGTTCATGGTTATATCGGATTGATTGTTTTCCCCGTAGCCGGAAAGCGGATAGGCCGCAATCAGGGCTGTCGCTAATAATAAGATCCGTTTCATATCGCACTTTATATTGGTTTACAATGCAAAGGTACGGAACGAACATGTTCCCGTCTTTACCCGAATTGCGGATATGTCTACCAGAATTACCGATTGGCCGGAAAACAGACGAGATGCAGCCGATCGGACTGCATCCCGCACGCAACGGCCTGTGCCGTCCCTATTTCCGCCTGCCCCACTTGGGCTTGATGCCGATGAAGAATTCGACGTTCATGCGCGGCATCGGGCGCGAGAGCACCGAGAGATACTCTTCGTTGAAGAGGTTGTTGACCGTTCCTTTGAGCGAGAGGTCGGCCCACGCGAAGGCGAATCCCTTCTCGAGCGAGAGGTTGCTCATCAGGTAAGGCGTCAGCCGGCCGCTCAGCGAGATGTCGTTGCTCGACATCGTATAGCGTTCGCTGTAATAGCAGAACTGGTAGAGCAGTCCCCAGCTCCGCCAGGTCAGCCGGCCGGTCGCCGTGGCCGAGAACTCCGGTTCGTAGGGCAGCTGCTTGCCGACCGACTGGTCGGCGGGGCTGATCGGTTCGCCTTCGTTGATCGACGGAGCCCACGAGAAAGTCCCGGCGAGACCCAGTTTCAGCTCCCTGGCCAGCACGACATCCAGGTCGGCCTGCATCTCCACGCCGTAGGCATGCACCTCCTTGACGTTCCGCGGCGAGAAGAATCCCTTGGTCGTCGAGAGCCACAGTATCCAGTCGTCGATATGCAGGTCGTACCACGACGCTGATCCCGACAGCGTGTAGGCGTTCTCCTTCCCCACGGCGAACGACAGGCCGGCTTCGTAGCTGAAGCCGCTTTCGCTTCGCAGGTCGGGATTGCCTCCGGGGAGGAAATAGAGGTCGTTGAGCGTCGGGAAGCGGTAGTTGCGCGACACGGAGGCTTTCGCCACGATGTTGCCGCGCTTCGACAGCAGGTAGTCGGCGAAGAGGGCCGGAATCGTCGCCCACTCCGTGCCGTATAGCTCTTCGCGCAGGACCACCGACATCCCCAGCCGCTCCGTGGGGCGCCATTTGGCCGATGCCGACGCCGAGAGTTCGATGCGCCCCTTGTCGTATCCGACGATGCCCCTGCCGCCCTGCTGGAGGATGATGTGTTTGTCGATGCTTTCGACGAAATGCTGGTGGGCCGAGACGCCTGCCGTGAAGAACCACCGGTCGTTCGGCGTGTACTCCCCTTCCACCTGTCCGTAGAGGGTGTTGACCTTGTTGCGTGCGCGGGTCATCGAGGTCATGGTTCCGCTGCCGGGGTCCCGGCGGTAGTCGTAGGCCATCCATGTGTGGATATACCCCGCTTTCACTGCGGCCTTCCAGCTGCTCCGGTAGTGGTCCCACGAAACGATGCTGCGCAGGGTGTGCTCCCGCTGCCGGTTCTCGAACTGCCGGTCGTCGGCATAGTCGGTCGTCGTCACCGGCAGTTCGCGGTTGGAGTTGATATACCAGGCGTTCAGGCCGAAGCGGTCGCCGCGCCCCGTGTTGTAGTAGACCTCCTGCAGGACGTGCACGTCGTCGAAAGCCCCGCTCTTGTTGCGCTCGGTGGGATAATACGACCCGATGATATTTTTGTCCTCGTCGTAGATATTCTCTTTTTTGTCCCGGTTGCGGTATTTGAAATCGTTGGCCGAGGACTGGTAGACGGCGCGGGTCGAGACCTGCCAGTGTTCGTCGCCCCACGTGAGGCGCAGGAACTCGTCGAAGGTTCGGTACATGCCGATGCCCTGGACATATTGCAGTCCGAATCCGTCGGCCGCCGCCGGAGTGGTCGAAAGCCTCACCAGTCCGCCCAGTCCGCCGCCCGTCTCGTTCACCGACGAGGTGCCGTGCAGCAGCGAGGCGTCGTCGATGAAATACGACGGAATCATCGAAAAGTCGGTCATACCCAGCATCGGATTGTTGATGCGCATGCCGTTCCACGTCACCTGCGTGTGCGAGGGGCCCGTGCCGCGAAACGAGACGGTCGAAAGGGTCGCGCGGCCGTATTGCTTGACGAAAATCGGCGAGTTGAACGCCAGCACGTCGGCAATCGACAGGGCTATATTCTCTTTCAGGATCGCCGAGTCGAGCCGGGTTTGCTGCACGCCGATTCCTTTCATCGGCCGCTGCCCCCAGACCGGGACCTCGCGGATCGTTACGACGCCCTTTTCCCGCCACGATGCCGCTCCGGTATCCCGTGGGGTGTCGTTCGACTGCGCCCGGAGCAGCGCCGGGACCAGCAGGAGCATGAATATGGCAACTCTCTTTTTCATGGCTTATTTCCAGCAGAATGCGCCGGGAGCGACGCCCACATAAAATTCATCGACCGGTTCGCCGTCGGCCGTGTAGCGGTAGATGATGCCCTGCTGCTGGTAGTCGATGGCATCGGCCACGTAGACCTCCCCGTTGCGGGGATTGACCGTCAGGCCGTAGTATTTCGTGCCGCGGGACGCCAGGAACGGACGCACCGGGACGCGCTCTTCATCGACATCCATCGACCAGATGTCGTCGTTGATCCAGTAGAGTCTGTCGCCCGTGCCGTTGATCCGCACCTCCGAGGGCTGGTCGCCGAGTTTGAATTTGAACTGCTTTTCGATCCGGAACGTCGCCGCGTCGATGCGGTAGAGCGACGGGGCTTCATAGCCGTAGGGACTGCCTTCGTAGCCGCCGTCGGTGATGGTCCATAGTTTGTAGTTCTTGTCCATCACCAGCGACGTGGGCTGGATGCCCACGACCAGCTCGTCGACCACCTGGTCGGTTTCGGTGTCGATCTTGAGAATGCGGTTCTGGTAGGACCAGCAGTTCACGAAGACGTATCGGCCGTATTGCACCATCTGCTCCGTGGAGCCCGATTCCATCGCCATGTCCGGGCATTCGATGTAGCCCGTGATTTCGTAACGCTTGGGATTGACGATGAAGATGCGGTTGTCCCAGAGTTGTGTGACGTAGGCTTTTTCGTCGGAGATGAAATGGATGTAACGCGACGAGGAGAGGTTCGTGATGCGCCCCACCTCCTTGAAGGTGTTGATGTCGATGGCGAAGATGACGTGCGAATTGTTCACCACGACCCAGCCCACACCGTCGCGGATGGTCATCGACTGCGCCACGTCGCCCAGCTTGAACCCGTTGGCCCGTTTGAAAACCTCGTTTTCCACCTGCCGGGTTTCGGGATCGTAGTACGACAGCGAGGCGTTTCCGTACTGGAACTGGCCTTCGTTGGTGATGAAAAGCCCTGTTCCCGATGCTGCAAAGTCCTCTTTCGTGCCGTAATCCCATTTCATGCAGCCGCCGAAAGCGGTCAGGCAGAGCACCGCAGGCAGTATATATCGTAAAATTCGTTTCATGCGGCAAAAATAGTCGTTTTATTCCCCTGTGGTCCCGTTTTTGGAAAATAATGCGGATATTCGGCCAATTTTCAGGAATAAACCGCTATATTTGTCCTGAAGCCGCTCCCTGTCCGCAAGGACCGGCGAGCTGGCAGGAGGCTTTTGACGATGGGTAGAAAATCTAAAACGCAGTTGTTATGAATATCGTATTATATGGAGTTCCGGCGGAAACCGCCCGGCAGATTGCAAAGCAATATGGCCTGAATCTGGTAAACACCCCCGATAAATTCAACCCCGCCGGATCGCTGGTGGTCGTTCCTCCGATGACCGCTCCGCGGCAGCTGCTGACCTTCTACAATGCCATGCTGCGCCACGAAGATGCTGTCGATGCCGTGATTATCTGCGGCCTGGAGACCTGCGACGCGGCCAGCACCGTCCAGTACTGCACGCCTCCGGGCAAATTCTTCTCCCTGAGCGGCGAACTCGAAGCCGAAGAACTGATGTCGGAACTGCTGCTGATTCTCGACTCGCTGTTCGCCGAAGGCAACCGGATCAATCTTTAGTCCTTTCAGAATGTCTGTTGCCGCTTCCGGACGCAAAATTTGCGGAACCGGAGCTAAATCGTTGTATGGCAGACAACTCTTTACTAATCTCTAATTTCTCCGGGTTCCGCAAATTTGTGTGCCGGTACGGGCTACGGCTTGTGCCGGAACCGTTCCGTGATGTCCTCCATTTTTCCGTCCGGGTCCACCTTGTAGAGCCGCTGGTTGGTCGTCGGCGACGTCAGCGGTCCCAGCGCCTCGACCCAGCCGCCCAGCTTGATGTAGTCGAACGACGTGACGGCGAGGCCTTCCGGCAGCTCTTCCCGTCCCGAATACCATCCCGTGTGCAGCACCGGGTAGGTTCTCCGCACGACCCCGGCCAGCCGGGCGATCTCCTGCGGATCGGCGTCGCCGCCCATGAACGCGACGCAGGTCACTGAACGCCCGTAGCAGGCCAGCAGGGCCAGCAGCTCCGCATCGTCGAGCTCGCGCCCTTCGTCCGCAGTCAGGTGGGGGCTGTGGCACCCCGGGCAGCGGTTCGGACAGTTGGTGATGTTGATCGCCAGCGTCGTCTCGCCCGGAATCTCGGCGAATACGATGTCGAAATTATGATACCGGACCATCTATTCCGCTTTGGCGTAAAAGCGCCGTGAAGCCTCCTGCTGGCGTGCCGCCGAGAAATTCGAGACCCGTTTCATATATCCGATCACGCGCGTCAGGTAGTCCAGATCGTCCGAGTGGCACTCGGGGCACTCCTTCAGGTAGCGTTTGTCGATGTGTCCGCACTTGTTGCAGACCGTGTTCGGGATGTTGAACGTGAAATAGTTGCATCCTTCGGTCGCCGCCACGCGCAGCAGGTGGCGGTACTGCTCCTGCGAGAGGTGCTCTTCGAGGTTCATGTGCAGGGCCGAGCCGCCCGTGAGGTGGTCGATGTATTTGCGTCCGTGGAGCCGGAATTTGTCGATGACGTTCAGCGACTCGTCCTCCACGACGTAGAAATAGGAGTTGTAACAGTCGCGCGGCACGGTGTAGCCGTCTTCGCGGTCCCATTTGGCGTGTTTCACGCCGACGTTCTCCGCCGGAATCATCTCGCAGTTGAACATCAGCTCCTTCGTCCGGTATTTCTTGTTGTAGCGCTCGATCAGTCCCAGCACCTCCTGTACGAACGAGGCGTAGTCGTCGTTGTCGTTGATCGGAATGCCCAGGAACTCCGCAGCTTCGACCAGTCCGTTGACGCCGATGGTCAGATACTGGCGCGAGAGGTTGATGTACCCCGCGTCGAACAGCGGCAGCATGCCTTTGGCCTGCAGGTCCTTGAGGTTCTCGTTGTAGGCCGTCTGCACCTTATGCACCAGGTCCACCACCTCTTCGAGGAATTTCAGGTAGTGCATGCCGTTCTTCACGGCATACTGGATGCAGCGGTTCAGGTTGATCGTCAGCACGCTCTTCGAACCCGTCGAGACGCCGCCGGCGCCCAGCGTGTAGCTGAAACCGTTGTCCTGAATCTCGTTCCGCAGGCGACAGCACGACGACAGCGAATCGGCGTTGTCGCTGATGTAGGTGAAGAACGAATGGCCTTCGGAGTACATCCGGGCCGTGATGTCGCCCCACTCCTTGTCCATCACGTCGCCGTCCTTGGTGAGCAGCGCCATCGTCTCCACGGGGAAGGTCAGCACGGTTTTCGTCCGCTCCTTGTTGAACCACGTCATGAAACGCTTCTGCAGCCACGACAGCGATTCCCAGTGGGGTTTCGAGCCGTCCGGGAAGACGAACTCCCCGAAGAGCGACTCGAAATAGTAGCGGTCGTAGTAGGCGACGTTCCAGAACACGGCCTGGAAGTTGCGTGCGCCGGTCGGCTGGTTGATCGAGTAGACGATCTGTTCGAAGCAGTCGGTGATCATCTTGTCGATCGTGCGGTGCTTGTTCGAGAGGTCCACGACCTCGTCGGCCCGCTTGTAGTAATCCTCGCCGTATTCCAGCTCGACGAAATAGTTCATGTACATCAGGAATTCGGGCGTGGCGCAGGCTCCCGACAGCATCGACGACACGATGAAGACCATATTGACGAATCCTCCGCAGAACGATTTGAGGTTCGTCGGGCGCGTCGAGTTGCCGCCGACCGACAGCGTGCCGTTCAGCAGCCACGGATACATCGTGATCGAGGCGCAGTAGTTGGCCATCGAGGTCTCGTCGTTCTTGTAGATGAAATGGTCTTTCAGCAGGCGCAGGTATTTGTCCGACAGCTCTTTGCCGTACATCTCCTTGATTCGGTCGGTCAGCAGACGCCGGTTCAGGCGGATGAAATTCTGCTTCGGCAGTTCGCCGATCAGCGTGGCGATGTTCTTGTTCTCGACGTTGGCGTTGGCGTCGTATTTCGAACCCGTGGCGGGGTTCTTCGCATCGCAGTAGTCGGTCAGGAAACGCAGTTTGTCGCGCTCCTCGCGCTCCTCGGTGTGCTTCTGGCGGTAGAGCATGTAGCTCTTGGCCACGGAGAAATAGCGTTCGGCCATCAGGGCCACCTCCACCTGGTTCTGAATCTCCTCGACCGACATGCCGTCGGCCACGTGTACGCGGCTCAGTACCGACGTGAGGTCGTCGTCCATGGCATATCCGCCGACCGAAAGGAACGCCTTGCTGATGGCGCGTTTGATTTTCTCGACCGAGAAAGGCGCACGTTTGCCGTCGCGCTTGATGATGTAAAGTTCTGAAATTCCCATATTCTTCTGAAATCTGTTATGTGTTCTGCCTTATGCGGAAGGGTGTTCCGATCCTCTCCGCATGATGCGGACAGGTTCGATCCGGTCTCCCTCGATATTGCCTTTGTAATTATCTTGTTCGGGTATCGCCCTATATCCCGAAGGCTGGTACCTATCCCGGCAAGGCAGGTCTTCTGACTCGCTCCGTCCGCACGCCTTCCCGTCCTCGCGGACAGTGGCCCAAAGAGTGTGCGGACCGTTACGGAGCTTACAGCTACGGGAATAGTCCCTGATTTTCACAGGAGTTCCCTTTTGATCCCATACCGGCTGCGGCCGGCGGAGAACCTTGCACGGAAACAAATGTAGACATAGTTCCCCGACGGGCAAACAAGCCCCGCCTTTTTTCTTCAACAAATTGTGAACAAAATCCGCGGATATGCGCCGCAGCCGCTTCCCGACGGGATTCGGGCCGCCGCCGTCCGCCGGAAACGAAAAACGCCCGCAGATCATGCGATCCGCGGGCGTTTTCATGGTCCGTACTCCCCTATCGGTAGATTTCGTTCAGCAGGCGTGCCAGACGGCGTCCGCCGCGCAGGAACTGCTTTTCGATAACGGGCGTGTATTTGAAAATGTAATCGTATTCGATCTTTGTGCCCTCGGGGCTCGAAGCGTAGACCTCCTCGCAGATTGCGTGCGTCTCCTTCACCCAGTCGGCAGGCTCCCCGGCCGTGATTTCGGCGGCCTCGTCGTCGGTCAGCCGGTCGATCTGCTCCTGCCATTCGGTATAGCTCCAGTTATGCACCGCCTCGGGCAGGTTCGTGTCCCAGGCCGAATGGAGGCTGGTCTCGCGGTTGAAAAAACGCACCGGACGCCGGTTGCCGCCCAGGTCGCTCAGGCGTCCCAGGTGCATCGGGCAGTGCATGTCCCCTACCAGATGGATCAGCATTTTGAGGTTCAGCGTCTCCTCGTCGGGGGTGAGTTTTCCCGATTTGAGTTTTTCGGTGATCTCGGTTACGGCCTTCAGCACGTCGCCCTTGGGATTTTTGGGCATGCTCTCGATCGTCTCGCCTTCGTCCACATTCAGATAATGCCAGGTCTTCGTGTAGGCATACTCGGGCCAATAGCTGGCGAAATCGAGCCAGTTGGCGAAATAGACGGGAGAGTAGCCTCCCAGCGCCTTATGGACTTTCTCGGCCGCTTCGGGTGTCAGGTGACATTCGGCGATGTAAGCCGTTACGTCGTGTCCCTTCTGTCCCCACGCGAACGCACCGCGGGCGAAGAGGAGGCACAAGCCTAAGAGCAGGTAGTTTTTCATGAGTTGACGGGTATTGCAGTTTTTGTACGTTTTCCCTTTTTAGTGGTTCATCGTGGCGAGGAACTCCTCGTTGGAATCCGTGAGGTTCATCTGCTTCTGCAGGAACTCCATGGCCTCCACGGGAGTCATGTCCGAGAGGTATTTGCGCAGCACCCACGTGCGGTTCATCACGTCGCGCGGCAGCAGCAGGTCCTCGCGGCGGGTTCCCGAAGCGATGACATCCACAGCCGGGTAGACGCGCTTGTTGGCCAGTTTGCGGTCGAGCTGCAACTCCATGTTGCCCGTACCCTTGAACTCCTCGAAGATCACCTCGTCCATCTTCGATCCGGTGTCGATCAGCGCCGTGGCGATGATCGTCAGCGAACCTTTCTCCTCGGTGTTGCGGGCCGCGCCGAAGAAGCGCTTGGGCTTGTGCAGGGCGTTGGCGTCGACACCGCCCGAGAGCACCTTGCCCGAAGCGGGCTGCACCGAGTTGTAGGCGCGTGCCAGACGGGTGATCGAGTCGAGGAAGATCACCACGTCGTGACCGCTTTCGACCATGCGCTTGGCCTTGTCGAGCACCATCTCGGCCACTTTCACGTGGCGCGAAGCCTGCTCGTCGAACGTCGAGGCAACGACCTCGGCCTTCACGTTGCGGGCCATTTCGGTCACCTCCTCGGGGCGCTCGTCGATCAGCAGCACGATCATGTACACCTCGGGATGGTTGTCGGCGATGGCGTTGGCGATCGACTGCAGGAGCATCGTCTTACCCGTTTTGGGCTGCGCCACGATCAGTGCGCGCTGACCTTTGCCGATGGGAGAAAAGAGGTCCACGATGCGGGTGGACATATTGTTGTGGCCGTTGCCCGTGAGGCAGAATTTCTCGCTGGGGAACAGCGGCGTCATGTATTCGAACTGTACGCGGTCGCGGATGTATTCCGGTTTGAGGCCGTTGATTTCGTTCACGCGCACCAGCGGGAAATATTTCTCACCCTCTTTCGGCGGACGGATCGCGCCGTTGACCGTGTCGCCGGGCTTGAGTCCGAAGAGTTTGATCTGCGACGGGGAGACATAGATGTCGTCCGGGGAATTGAGGTAGTTGTAGTCGGCCGAACGGAGGAATCCGTAGCCGTCGGGCATGACCTCCAGCACGCCTTCGCCTTCGATCTCGCCGGCAAAGTCGTCCTTGGTGATAACCTCTTCTTCGACGGCGCGGGGAGCGGCGGGCTCTTCCGCACGCGTTTCGGCTGCGGGCTGGGGAGCCGCTTCCTGGGCCTGGACCTGCGCCTTGGGCTTACGACCGCGGCGTTTGGGTTCGGCGGCTGCGGGCTGTGCCGGCTGCTCCACGACCGGAGCTGCCGCTTCGGCGGGCTCCTCTGCGGAAATCGGCTCCATCGGGAGTTCGGGTTCCACCATTTCAACCTCGGGCTGCGGCGCCGGAGCGGCCGTCTCGGTCTTTGCCAGCCGCGGACGGCGTCCGCGCGGGGCCTTTTCCCGGGGTTCCCGGACCGCTGCCCGGGGAGCTTCCGGCTCCGTTTTCTCCTGCTTGGGTTCTGCTTTCGGTTCCGCGGGAGCCTCCTCCGAAGGAGTGTTTCCGGCTATTTCCGCTATGAGTTCGCGCTTTTTTATCATGATGTTCTTGATGCCTAACGTCTTAGCGATTTCACGCAATTCGGCAAGGCTTTTCCCTTCCAGCGCTTTCAGGTCCTGCATATTGTTGTATCGTTCAATGTGATTTTCAAAAACCGGACGGTCGCCCGGCTTGTTCGAATTTGCTTGCAAAGATAATGCATAATTTTGAAATTCAAAATAAAAAAGCGTTTCCGAAGACATCCGGCGGGCGAAATTACCTATACGCCGGGTGAAACGCCCGCCGAAATACCTACTAATGGCGATTGCGCGGTGCGGAATTTTCCCCGATCTTTGTCCCAGAAACAATGAGAATCAGATTTCAGCCATTGCATTGTTTGTATTGTTAATGTTTGTGTGTGAAAAACCCTTTCGCGGGATGCGAAAGGGTTTTTTGTGTCAGTTGGCGGTCCGGTATTCGTTGGGCGAACACCCCACCACCTTCTTGAACAGGCGCGTGAAATGCTGCGGATAGCGGAATCCCAGCGAATAGGCCACCTCGCTGATCGAGCGCGTGGTGTCGAAGATGCGCTCCTTGGCGATGTCGATCACCTTCAACTGGATGTACTCCTGGGCCGATTTTCCGGTTTCGCGTTTCACCAGGTCGCCGAAATAGTTGGCCGACAGGTGCAGCTGTTCGGCGCACCAGCGTACCGTGCTTGTCGATGCTGTGCTGCAGCTCCGCGAGGATGTTCTGCAGGCAGTCCACCACCACGCTCCGTTCCTGCTCCGAGAGGTGCAGGGCTTCGCTCACCTCGTAGGAGAAGAACGAATAGTTGCCGATGTTGCGCCCGAGCGACGTTCCGCGCAGCAGGTCGGGATGGAACAGCAGGGCCCAGCCCTTGGGCTGATAGGTCTGTCCGTTGCTTTCGTAGCCGATGACCTGCCCCGGGGCCAGGAACACGAGCGTTCCCTCCTGGTAGTCGTAGTAATTGCGTCCGTAGCGCAGGTCGCCGCATTTCACCTCCTTGAGGTAGATCGTGTAGAACCCGTAGACCTGCCGTTCGAAGCGGGCCGGGCCGCATTTCGAAAAGTCGATGACGCTGACCAGCGGGTGGAGCGTCTCGACGCCGCGCGATTCGTTGTACTGAAAGACGTTGTCGTATTTGACGATGGTGTCCATAATCCGGATGGTTTTGTTTGACACAAAGTTATAACTTTTTTTCACGTCCCGAACCCTTTCCGCGCCGAATCGGTAATTATGGTACGACGACCCGTAATCCGGGTATGTCCGGCGCCCGTTTTCCATCCTACTTTTGTCTTGTGGAATTTTATAAACCCCTCAAAACAATGAAAACAAAACTGATTTTAACAGCTATGGCAGCGATTATCTCTTCGGGCGCCGGTGCGCAGACGCAGCCCGCTCCCGCCAAAAAAGTATTGGTGGCCTACTACTCTTACAGCGGCAACACCCGCGAAATGGCCCGTCAGATCGCCGACGCTTCGGGCGGCGAACTCTTCGAAATCGTTCCCGTCACACCCTACCCTTCGGATTATCAGACGGTGGTCGATCAGGCGAAGCGGGAGATCAACGCCGGGGCCCGTCCCGCGTTGAAGACTCGCGTCGATGATATGTCGCAATACGACGTGGTCTTCGTGGGTTCGCCCTGCTGGTGGGCCACCGTGGCGCCTCCCGTGGCGACGTTCCTCACCTCTTACGATTTTGCGGGCAAGACCGTCGTGCCGTTCATGACCCACGAGGGAAGCCGCATGGGCCGCACCGAAGCGGACATCCGCAAGCTCTGCCCCAAATCGCAGGTTCCCGACGGCCTTCCCGTCCGCGGCGGCGCCGTGGGCAGTTCGAAAGAGACGGTCCGGCGCTGGGTCGAGGGGCTCGGGTTCGGCAAATAGCAAACAAAAACGCTTCGGATATTTCCGAAGCGTTTTTAATTTATCCGCAGATGTAGATGCACCCGTAGGCCAGTCCCGCTATGAGCGCACCTAACACGGGCCCTGCGACGGGTACCCAGCTGTAACCCCAGCCGCTCGGACCCTTGCCCCGTATCGGCAGCACCTGATGGGCCAGCCGCGGCGGCAGGTCGCGGGCCGGGTTGATGGCATAGCCCGTCGTACCGCCCAGCGACATGCCGATGGCCATGATGAGCATCGTCACCGGAAAACTCCCCAGGCTGCCCATCCCGATCTCGGGGGTGTTCTGTTCGTTGCCGATGACGAGGATGACGAACACCAGCAGGAACGTGCCGACCACCTCGCAGAAGAGGTTGCGGGGCTTGTTCATGATGGCGGGCATCGTGCAGAATACCCCCAGTTTCGTTGCCGGATCGTCCGTGGCGTCGAAATGGTCCTTATAATAAAGGTAGACCAGCACGGCGCCGCAGAATCCGCCCAGCAGCTGCGCCGCAATGTACCCCGGCACGAGCGCCCACGGGAACGAACCCGCGACGGCCAGTCCGACCGAGACCGCAGGATTGAGGTGCGCACCCGAATAGGGTCCTGCGATCAGCACGCCGCACATCACGGCGAATCCCCAGGCCATCGTAATCACGACCCAGCCGCCGCCGTATCCTTTCGAACGTTTCAGGACTGTCGAGGCCACCACCCCGTCGCCCAGCAGTACGAGCACCAGCGTTCCGATGAACTCGAACAGGCATTTGGTGAACAGCGTTGTCTCCATAGTCGTCTCCGTTTAGTCGTTTTTACCGCGTAATACCCGCTGCACGGCGTCTTCCCAGCCCGTTACGGCCTTGTCGATCTGCGTGCGCTCCTCCGTGGGTTCGAAGATGTGCTCCGCCTGCCATTGCTCCTCGATTTCGGCGATACTCCCCCAGTACCCCACGGCCAGTCCCGCCAGATAGGCGGCTCCCAGCGCCGTGGTCTCCGTTACCCGGGGACGAATGACCTTTTTGCCCAGCAGGTCCGCCTGGAACTGCATCAGCAGGTTGTTGCGGGCCGCACCGCCGTCGACCTTCAGCTCCAACAGCGTGATGCCCGCGTCGCGCTGCATGGCTCCTACGATGTCGAGCGTCTGGTAGGCAATGCCCTCCAGCGCTGCGCGGGCGATGTGCGCCGCCGTCGTGCCGCGGCTGATGCCGCTGATGGCGCCCCGGGCATACTGGTCCTAATGCGGAGCCGCGAGCCCCGTGAGTGCGGGCACGAAATAGACTCCGTTGGTGTCGGGCACCGAGGCGGCCAGCTCCTCCACCTCCGCCGAAGAGCGGATGATCCCGAGCCCGTCGCGCAGCCACTGCACCACTGAGCCGCCGACGAAGATGCTCCCTTCGAGGGCGTAATTGACCTTGTCGCCGATCTTCCACGCGATGGTCGTCAGCAGGTTGTTTTTCGACGCGATGGGCTTTTCGCCGCTGTTCATCAGCAGGAAACAGCCCGTGCCGTAGGTGTTCTTCACTGATCCCGGTTCGACGCACATCTGTCCGAACAGCGCCGCCTGCTGGTCGCCGGCGATGCCCGCGATGGGCACCTTGTGGGCGAAGATCGTGGTTTTCGTCGCTCCGTAGACCTCGCTCGACGACTTTACGGTGGGCATCATCGATGCCGGGATGTCGAAGAGTTTCAGCAAATCCTCGTCCCATTGCAGCGTGTGGATGTTGAACAGCATCGTGCGCGAGGCGTTGCTCACATCCGTCACGTGCACCTCGCCGCGCGTCAGACGCCAGATCAGCCACGAATCGACCGTGCCGAACATCAGTTTGCCCTGCTCGGCTCGTTTCCGTGCGCCCGGCACATTGTCCAGTATCCATTTGATCTTCGTGGCGCTGAAATAGGCGTCGATGATGAGTCCCGTCTTTTCGCGGATATACTCCGTTTGCCCTTCGGCCTTCAGGCGGTCGCAGTACTCCGAGGTGCGGCGGTCCTGCCAGACAATGGCGTTGTAGACCGGCTCTTCGGTCTCGGAGTCCCACACGATTGTGGTTTCGCGCTGGTTGGTGATGCCTATTGCGGCGATGTTCAGTCCGTTGATGTCGATGGCCGAGATTGCTTCGGCAATCACCGAGGCCTGCGACGACCATATCTCGTGGGGATTGTGCTCCACCCACCCCGGTTTGGGGAAATACTGGGGAAACTCCCGCTGGGCCATCGAGCAGATCTGCCCTTTGCGGTCGAACACGATTGCCCGCGAACTGCTCGTCCCCTGATCCAATGACAAAATGTACTGTTCCATATCTTTCGGTTTTTGTGATTGCCGCAAAATTCCTGCCCGGCAGCCCCGGCGGGCCTTCGATCACAAATCTACCAAAAAAATCCCGATTTCGAATCAAAACAGAATAGTTTTTTTTCGAAACTCGACAAAAAATCCCGGAACGATCGTTGTCGTTCCGGACGGTTACAGCCAGATTCGTATGATCTTATTTCAGCTTGTCGAGTTTGGCCTGTATGGCTGCGGCCTGTTTCTGCTTGCGTTGGTAAACCACGATGGAATAGAGGCAGAAAATCATGGCAAGCAGCGATATCCAGCCGATCAGGCCGCCGCCGATGCTCAGGAACGTGAGGACGAATCCGACAATGATGTAGGTCATCGGATTTTTTTCGACCCGGAATCCGAGGAATGCCAGGGCTCCTGCGATAAGTGCATAGACAATTCCTACGCTGAGCCAGATCGGGTCTCCTTGTGCACCCAGAATGAGCCTCAACGCGCTGATGGCCGTCAGAATGGCTACGGCGTACATGACGTATTTCGCTTTGCCGACCAACTCTAGCGAATCGTCCGCTTCGGTCGTCAGTCCGACCAGTTTCCGATACAGGAACTGGCGCTGTGCTTCAACGTCTCCCGCAACCGGATAACCGCATTGGGG
>Ga0192289_1004_pt1 | contig 23382 bp, 24 predicted proteins | sample Koala_Koa22_K3_FD_131246 | JGI IMG/M metagenome (GOLD analysis project Ga0192289, IMG submission 131246) | Enriched cells from koala feces incubated with labeled cellulose particles, San Francisco Zoo, California, United States - Koala_Koa2-2_K3 ... | reverse complement strand
AGGTTCACGGGATGCTCCTTCATCGGTTCGTAACCCGTGAAGACCATCATCCCGCCGCCGCGCCGGAACTTGCCGTCGTCTTGGGCGAAAGAGCCCGAAAAGACGAAGAGCACGGCGAAAATCGAAAGGATCGTACGTTTTATCATGGCAGTTTATTCGAACAATAAATTGAATGCGCTGTTTTTTCCGCGGGCCTCGGTGTCGGCGGGATTCGTCACGGAGGCTTTGCCGTAAACCATCCGCAGGGTCGAGTGGCCGACGCCTTCGACCTCGGAGAGGACGAAACGGAGCGGCATGTCCGACTCCCCCGCCACCGTCGTGCAGGCTGCGAAGAAATTCCGCCCGCGGGCATAACGATGCGGCCCCTGGGCCATCGACGGAGCGTCCTTGGGCAGCGACGAGTCGTTCTCATCGGTATCGGCGGTGCCTATCTGGACATACATTTTCCGGGCGAAAAAGGCCGTGAGGTGCGCGGCATCGGCAAAGGGCGTCGCAGCGACCGCATAGGGCCAGCCGTAGGTTTTTCCGTCGGTTCCCGTGATGCCTTCGACACAGGGGAAGGTCCACGACCCGGGATTGGCCGCCACGGCACGTTCCACACGCGCTCCGGGCATGGCCAGCAGGAAGCGGTGAACGAACTGCCCGCCGGCCGAATGGCCGAAGAGGTAATAGGCTGCGGAGGTGTTGCCCGTCTCGCTTTTGAAATAATCGAAAAGCGCCTCGACGGTCTGGTAGGTCCATTGCGACTCCTCGTTCAGTACGTCGGAGCCGGACGAACGGCAGACGCTCCCGAACTGGTAGTCGTTTTCCGTATAATAAGTCTTGGAGTATTCCGGTGCCAGGACGACGAAACCGTACTTTTCGGCGAAATATTTCCAGGCGTTGCGCTGGATGGTGCCGTCGCGCTCGGCGCCGTGCATGGAAAAAAGCACGGGCATCCGTTCGACCTCGCCGCCGGAGGGAATGTAGTAGTAGAGCGTGATCGGTTTGTCCTTCAACGGCTCATAGCCCGTATAGACAAACGAACCTTCGCCGCGCTGCTCGAACACCCCGTCCTTAGGCACGATGCCGGGCGGGGGGGGGGTTGACGGGTTCGCCCTGATCCTTACCGGAACAGGAGGCCGCCAGAAGGACGGTCAGAAAAAGATATTTCAGTTTGTCATACATGGTCGGACGGGTTTTATATCCTAAAATTAGGCAATCCGTTAATATCCGAAGGAAAATCGAGTACAAAAAAACAAAAAAATCGTGTGAACGGTTTTCGGGAGCGTCAGCGGACCAGTTCGATGACCCCGAACGAATCGGCGGCGGCAGGGCCGTCGAGGGTGACGAAAAGCGCCGCTTCGGCCGGAACGGTGCGCTGCGTATGCCGGATCGGGATGACCGCTTCGGCATGTACGGGCCCCATCTCGGCTTCGTACTGCATCGAAGCGATATTCACCCGGTCGACTTGGAGGACGGGATTCCCCACCCGCACGCCGTCACCGCCCCGCAGGACGCGGAAACGAACGCCCCGGATGCCGGGCACGGTCGCGGGGTCGAGCGTCAGACGGATGCGGCGCCGGGAACCGCCGAATTCGAACGGCGACCACGAACCGACGATTCCCCGCGATTCGGGACGCACAAAATCGCTCCCATAGGCACCGTAGCGTGCAAACAGCTCTTCGGCCGCCGTCAGCACATCGGGACAGCGCTCCTGCGGCGAGAGCGGTTCAGCGGCCGAGGCGAGCCATACGGAGTCGAGCCCTGCGAAATCGGGCGCCGTGCCGCGCTCCTTGCAATCGAAATAGTGTTCCCAGCGGGGAACGATGTAGTCACGGATAAGCCCCGACCACACCCGGCAGGCGTAATCGTGGAGCGAAGCGCCGTCGCTCCAACAGGTAATAAGCCGCCGGGCATCGCGCTGGTAGCGCTCCTTCTCCGCGGCGCTATGCCCCCGGGCTTCGGCAAAGCCGAGCCACCGTTCGAGCCGGTGATTGGGCGTCGATTCCAGCAAGCGGTCGGCGGTGAGAAGCAGCGAGAAAAAGGCATCGCGTTCCGCAGCAGCGGCCTCCGGGTCGCCCGCGAGATAGGCGGCGTTGGCGCGTTCGACGGCGATGTCCGCCTTGCCGGCAGCATAGAGGGCCGCATAGAGCGCCAGATCGGCGCGATACAGCCCGCTGCCGGACAGCTCCGGCCCGGCTGCCGCAAAGTGTTCCACCGCCCGGAAAAAGTCATCCGAAATATCGACCGGACCGCGCCGCTGGTCGTAAGGAGTCATCTGCCAGCGGTAGCGGGCCTGGTTGGGAACGGAGACCGAATAAGAAGAGCGGAGGATATGGTCCCAGAAAAGGCCGAGCTCCCCGGGACAATCCCCGTAGCGGTTACGGGCATAGCGGCGCACCCACTGCTCCACGTCGATCGGTTCGGAGGACCAACCCGCATCGGCGATCATTTCGTACACCACGTCGTTGTTCTCCACCCCTTCGGGCGCCGTGCCGTAACCGACGAGATTACCTTTGCGGGCCGATTGCAGGGCGGCCAGATGGCCGTTCGCATAGAATTCCAACGAGCCGCTGAGGGCCGAGCGTCCGCCGAAATTGGGAACGGTGCTGTAAATCCACTGCTTGCCGGCGAAGCCGTCGGCATACTCCCAGCCGGGAGCATTGCGCCACACCATGGCGTTGAAATCCTCGGCCAGATCGACTACCAGCAATTTGTCGTCGGGAACGCCCGCCAGCAGGGCCCGGATGTTGTCCGGGGTCCAGATGTCGCGCTGGTAGCCGAACATCCATCCCTGCAGCACCCACACGGCATCGGGATTGACCGCGGCAATACTTTTGTAAACAGTCTCGCCATAACGGGTCAACTGCGCATGAACCTCCCCGGGCGAAAGTTCTCCGAAGGGAAGTTCCATCTCGTTGAATGAATCCACGAGGTAGTATTCACCCCGTCCGAACTCCCGCTCCCACTCCTCCATATAGCGGGCGGCAATCTCCCGAAAGAGGGGTGATTCGACCGGAAGCATCCAGCTCTTCATGTGGTCGTTCCAGCGGGTCTCGGTCAACGTGACCCCGGGGCGCACGCGGGCAATGGCCGGAGGCACAAAGCCGGCGAAGCCGCTGAACACGGGTGTGATGCCCAGTCCGCGCATACGGTCGAGAATCCGGTGCTGCAGGGCGACCTGTTCGTCGAGCCACCGCTCCGAAAGCGGGGAGTCCAGTCCGCTCATGTTCCCCATGCGCATCCAGGGCAGGTGTCCGGGGGCGGTGAAAAGCTCGTTGATCTCCTCCTCCGTCAGGCCCATGTCACGCCATATGCGCATCAGAATGGCCTCACTGCCGATGGGCGCCAGCGCCATGTCGAAGCCGTGCAGCGCCATCCAGTCGAGCTCCTTCTCCCACTCGTTCCAACTCCAATAGGGATAGGTATAGCCGAATGTGCAGACATTCATATAATAATGGTGGCGGAACGGTGAGCTGACCTCGCGCAGCGGCGTATCGGGGAGCCGTTCGGGCAGCTCCATGCGCGTACCCGTCCATGTCACCTGCCCGTAGCCGTTGGTCGTAATATAATCGTAGAATCCCCGCGTCAGGGCCACGCCGCTGCTGCCCTCGATCACGAGGCGTCCGTCCGTCACACGGGTCGCAAAGCGGTCGTGTCCGTCGGGCGCCTTCTCCGTCAGGCGCAGTTCGACATCGGGAGCCCGGCGGCCGAGCGTGCGTTCGATCACCTCCCGGGCGCAGGATTCGGGTGTTTGCGGAGCATCGCCGCACGACAGCATCGTCACGGCGAGAAGAAACAAAAGAACAGGTCGGTAGATTTTCATTATTTCGGATGCTTTACGGTTCATCGGACTGTACAAAATTAAACGGCCGACATCCGGGAGATAAAAAAATGCATACAAAAGAAAGCTAAAATAGTACGGATATACCCCTCTCGAAAAGACAAACCGAATCGCGCCGGGAATCCGCACCCCGCACATCGGAAAATGGAATAGATTTTGCTTTTGTTCTCCGTAAAACGGGATCGAGATGCAAAAGCGAATAGTCGTACTGGGCGGCGTGGGATTCATCGGCACCCACCTGTGCCTGCGTCTGCTGGACGAAGGGCACGAAGTTTTCTGCGTGGATGTGCGCGACATCGCCAATTCGCCGCTGCTGCGCGACATGCCCCCGCATCCGGGATTCCGGTATGTCCGCCACAACATCGTCAACCATTTCGGGATTCGCTGCGACGAGATTTACAACCTCACCTCGCCGTCGCGCGTACGCTACAACAAGGCGCTGCCCGTGGAGACCCTCAAAGTCAATATGCTGGGGTCGATAAACGCCCTCGACACCGCCCGCACGGAGCATGCCCGCATCCTGTTCGCATCCGCAGGCAACGTCTACGCCGTAGGCTGCCGCGACACCTCCGAGGAGGCCGGCGCGTGCTCCACGCACCGCATCCTCACCGAAGGAAAACGCGCTGCCGAGGCGATGCACCGCGCCTATCAGGCCGAATTCGGCGTCGATGCCCGTATCGCCCGCCTGTTCAACACCTACGGCAGCGGCGCCGACCTGATGGACCAGCGCGTGGTGATGAAGATGATCGTCGCGGCGCTGCAGAACCGCGACATCCCGGTCAACGGCAGCGGCGAACAGCTGCGGACGTTCTGCTGGGTGGAGGACGCCGTGGACGGGCTGGTGCGGCTGATGGAGGCCCCGCCGACCGAAACGACGCGCACGATCAATTTCGGCAGCAACCACGAAATCCCGATCCGCTCGCTGGCCGAGAAGATAATCGCCCTGACGGGGAGCCGGTCGCATATCGTGCACACCGACGCACGCATCGACGACGCACGCCGGCGCACGCCCGACATCTCGGCGGCGCGGCGCGAACTGGGATGGGCGCCCCGCACCCCGCTGGTCGAAGGGCTCCGGCGCACGATCAGCTACGCCGAAAAGGAGCTCGCCGACAAGACCCACGCGGGAATCACGTGGGTGGAGATAAGCTAAAAATACCGACACGAAATATAGGCGGAAATTCCGGACGCATGCGATAAGCCCCCGCCAAGGCGGGGGTTTGGGGGTGGGTCAAACTTGTAAACGACGCCAAAGGCGGCGATTACGACCGACAGCTATGCAATCGGCCGGAAAAATGCATAAATACATTGAAAAAACAGACTCCATGAAAGACTTTGACAAGATTATCTGGCGGGATGCCCTGACCTTCGTGGACTTCTTCGCCGTCTGGTGCGGGCCCTGCCGGGCGATGCACCCCGTGATCGACCGATTCCAGAAACAGATGAACGGCCGGGCGGATGTCTACCGGGTGGACATCGAGGACCCCGGGCTGATCGAGGTCGTGTGCCGATACAACATCATGTCGGTGCCGACACTGATGTTCTTCCGGCGCGGGGAGGTGCTGTGGCGCGAGAGCGGACAGCTGGATTACGAACATTTGGTCAATGTGCTCGAAGAACTCGAAAAACGCGAGCACGTATTGCAGCATTAGGCCTCCAGACGCCAGGCCAGCTCCCCGCGGAGATACTCCGCGGCGGGAGACGAATCCAGCGAACCGGCAGGCGGCACTCCGCGCAGCCGGTTCGCGTCGTTCAGGGAACCGATGGCGGTCAGCAGCGCCGCAGCACCCTGCGCAAGCAGATGTGCGTCGGCAGCGTCACACGCCGCGGCACGCCGCACGGCATCGCCCGCCGGGGCAATCCACTCCGGCGACGGATGCGGCGCACGGGCCGCGGCCATCAGGGCGGCATATTGTTCGAGGCAGCGGGCCTCCGGGGCTATCCACGTTTCGAAGAGCGCCGGAAGGGCCTCCGAACGGCTCAAGAGGGCGAAAGCGGCCTCTTCGGCCATCTCGGAATTGAGCAGCCCGCCGCCCCAGAAGGCGAATTCGGAGGGCGTCAGGCGCATGGGATCGGCAATATGGAACGCCGCAAGCCGCAGGCAGCGGACATCCTGCAAATACAGGTATTTGGCAAATTCGTGGTCGGGAGCCTCGGCACGCGCCAGCATACGCAGCGTCGGAAGGCTCACACCGTAATTCAGGCCGTAGGGCCTGCCGTGGAAACGCATCGAATCGGCCACGGCTCCGTTGCGCTCACGGCGGAAAGCCCCGAGCAGCGCGGCCATCCGGGAGGTGAAATCCATACTGCGTCGGGAATTATTTGCGCCGCGGCAGGGCGACGTTGATCGTGCGGCCGAATTCGAAGACGGGAAGCACGGCACGGGCATATTCGCGGCCGCCCGCGAGAACGGTGCAGGTCGACGGGTCGGCAACGCGGCACGCCACGACGGAGGTCTCCTTCAGACCGGCTTCCAGATCGCATTTCGTGTTGCCCGAAGGCTCGATCTGCAGCAGCACGATGTCGCCCGAAAGATCGCTGTCGGGCAGCAGTCCGGCGGCCGGGCTGAAACGGCAGACGATATACTGTTTCTTGTCCGCCTGCGGGTAGACCACATACCGGCGGGTTTCGGTCGAGACGGTGCGTTTGCCGAGGAACAGCTCCAGATAGCTCTGCTCCATGCGGTCGATCTCGGCCAGCGCGGCTTTGAGACCCTCGCCGAAGACGTTCTCCCCGGCTTCGCCCGTGATGAGCTCGATGCGGTGGCGGCGCAGCGAGAAAATCCGGTCGGCAGCGGCACGCGCGGCATCTTCCAGCGCGGGCGTCGTCATATCGGTCTTGTCGGGCTGCAGGCGTGCGAACTCCTCGTCGGAGGCGGCGTGGTTAAAAGTGCGCGTCGAAGCGGGCGCGGGAGTCCCGGCATTGAGGTAGGTATCGCGGTCCAGCAGGGCGATCTGCGCCCCGGTGACGCTCCACGTCGTCTTGTCGGCCAGCGGAGCACGCACGCCGAGGTATTTCTGCGCATAGCGTGCATAGGGTCCCGTGAGGGTCTGGTCGCGCTCGACCGTGACATCCACGGCGAGGATCGTGCGGGGCTGGGCGATGGAGACGCCCGAAGCGGTTTCGTTCGCACCCTGCAGGGCGATGTATGGATTCTGTGCCGATACGCCGCCCGCAAGCAGCAGGGCAAACGCCAAAAGTCTGAGTTTCATGGTCCGGGTCTTTATATTGCTGTTCTACAAATGTAACTTTTTTTCGTGAGCCTTCAAAATTTCAGGTAAAAATCACGCGTCAGGGCGCGGTATTCGGGGGTATAGCACTCGTGTTCGCCCGTGCCGACGGTCAGTTCCGAGATCTCGGGAGCGGCATCGGCCGCCCCCGCGCGGGAAAACTCCAGCAGCGCCCGTTTGGCCGGATGGCGGGGCGTGGTGCGCACGTCGGTACGGCGCGTGAGGGCCAGCCGCCCGGCGCAGACCGCGAGGAAACGTTCGGCCTCGGCCGTGGGAAGAACCACGGCGAAGCGCCCGGCGGGAGCCATGAGGCGGAGGACGGCGTCGCGCAGTTCGTCGAACGGCAGGTGCACGGCATGACGCGCCGCGGTGCGGCCTTCGTCGGGACAGGTGAGCGAATCGACGAAAAAGGGCGGGTTCGAAACGATTAGGTCGAAGGGTTCCGGCGCCCTGAACTCCTGCACGGGGCATCGTTCGAAAAACACCCGGTCGCCCCACGGCGAGGCATCGGCATTCTCGCGGGCCTGCGCGACATCGTCGATGTCGACGCCCGTGACAGACGCATCCTGAGCCCGCTGGGCCAGCATCAGGGCAATCAGCCCCGTGCCGGTGCCGATGTCGAGCATCCGCCGGTCGGAGGGGCGCACCCCGGCCCAGGCGCCCAGCAGGACGCCGTCGGTGCCGACCTTCATCGGGCAGCGGTCCTGACGAATAGAGAATTGCTTAAACCGGAACATATTACACGTTCAGATAGTTATCGATTCCGGCGCCGAACAACGAAAAATCGTACCGCACGGGGTCGTCGGAATCGAATTTGCGGAGTACGGCGGTGATCTCCTCCACGGCACGCCAGTCGTTCTGGCGGCGGGTCAGCAATCCCAGCGCACGTCCCATATTGCCGACATGGAGGTCCAGCGGCAGGTAGAGAGCCGACATCGGGATACGCCGCCAGATGCCGAAATCCACGCCCCTGCCGTCCCGGCGCACCATCCACCGCAGGTACATGCAGAGCCGTTTGCAGGCCGCACCCTTCTCGATGGACGAGAGGTGTTTCTCGCACCGCGGAGCGTGGTCCCCGACGAAAAACTCACGCCGGAAATCGGCCAGCACGGCGGGCATATCATGCGTAGCTTCGTAACGTGTTTCAAAGAAATTCCCGATACCCCCGTGGCGCTCCTCCATGCGGCGCAGGGCCAGGACGAAATCGCGCAGGTCCTGACCGTTGAAGGTGCGGTGGACATAGGAGGAGAGCAGCGCCAGTTCGCGCTCCGAGGCGTTGCGCACGAAATCCGCCGGGGCGTCGTCCATGAAATGCATCATGCGGTGGCCGCTGCGAACAATGGCTTTGCGGTTGCCCCACGCGATGGTGGCGGAGAAAAAACCCGCAATCTCCCGGTCGGCACGCTCCGCGTAACGGTGCGGCACCGAAATCGGGTCGTCGGGGATGAATTCGGGACGGTTGTATTTGTCGTGCAGGGCTTCGAGCAGCTCCCGCTGGTCGTCGTCAGAGAATCGTTCCATCGGACATGGTGATCTTCCGGTCAGCCATCGCGGCGAGGTTCTCGTCGTGGGTGACGATCACGATGGTCTGACCCAATTTCTCACGCAATTCGAAAAACAGGCGGTGGATCTCGTCGCGGTTGTGCGAGTCGAGGTTGCCCGAAGGTTCGTCGGCCAGCAGCACGGCGGGCGAATTGACCAGCGCACGGGCAATGGCCACACGCTGCTGTTCGCCGCCCGAGAGCTGTCCGGGCTTGTGGTCGCGGCGTGCCGTGAGGTCCATCATAGCGAGCAGCTCGGCGGCACGTCGTTCGACATCGGCACGGGGACGCCGCCCGATCAGTCCCGGAATGCAGACGTTCTCGAAAGCCGTGAACTCGGCCAGCAGGTGGTGGAACTGGAAGACGAAGCCGATACGCTCGTTGCGGAACCGCGACAAAGCCTTGTCGCCCAGCGCGGAGACATCCTCGCCGCCGATCTCCACACGTCCGCTGTCGGGACGCGAAAGGGTTCCCATGATTTGCAACAGCGTGGTCTTCCCGGCGCCGCTGGCCCCCACGATGGAGACCACCTCGCCCGGCGCCACGTCGAGCGAGACGCCTTTCAGCACCTCCAGCGTGCCGAATCGCTTGTGTATGTCGGTAACTCGTATCATTCGAATCCGTATTTTGCGTTGATGGCGGCGATGGTTTTCCCGACACCGGCAATGTCGCTCCGGAGATAGTCGGGATAGCCCACATAATAGGCCGACATGCCGATGAAACTGTTGCACATGGGATCGCGGAGCAACATCCGCCACAGCTCGCGCGACTCCAGGTGGAAATCGGTGTGGATGCTGCCGGTGGAAAAATGGTTCATCGCATTCACCTTGCTTTGGGTATACGAATCGACCCGGGCTTCGAAATCACCCAGCTGCCGGTAACAGCCCAGCACCTGCATCAGCAGGTCCATATCCCCGACAAATTGGATCACGCCCGAGCTCTTCAGCACCTCGAAAGCGTCGCTCTGGACGCCGACGCCGTACATCGTACCGAGCAGCGTTACGTAGCGATCCAGCGAATCCTCCGGGATAAGGTCCACATTCCGTTCGTAGCGGTCGAACATCAGCATCCCGTTTTGGTCGAAACGCAATTTCTCGCAGCAGACGTTACGCAGTTTAAGATTGGTTTTCAGTTCCTCATAAACCAGCAGCATGGTCGTGCGGACCTGCCGCGCCTGCCGCCAGCGTTCGATCAGGCCGCTCCCCGCAAAGGTCACCACGATACCGAGGATCACCACCGAAAGCTGCAGGGCGTATTCCCGCCACGCCCACCGCCGCGGATTACGGGCCGGGGCATTCCCCGATTGTCCGGAACGCGGGCCCGAACGCCCGGAACGGTGTTGGTTCCGCCGGCCGGCCGGTTTTCCGGAGGATTTTTCCGCGGCATCCGCCGCTGGTCGTTCGTTTGCCATAGCTATTTTCGGTTACGTTCAAACAGGCCGAACAGCCGCACCGTATCGGCGGCCTCGCGCACGTCGTGGACCCGCAGAATCTTCGCTCCCTGACGCAGGCACTCCCAGCCCAGCGCCACCGTGCCCGCGAGCGACCCGGCAGGCGTCGTGCCGAGGACTTTATAAATCATCGACTTGCGCGAAAGACCCGCCAGCACGGGATAGCCCAGTGCACAGAGTTCATGCAGTCCGGCGAGCAGTTCATAGTTCTGCTCCGTGGTCTTGGCGAAGCCGAAACCGGGATCGAGGACGATGTTTTCACGCCGGATGCCCGCCGCAAGCATCGCTTCGGTGCGGGAGCGGAAATAATCCACGACCTCGGTGGTGATGTCGCGCCGGTAGTCGGTCTGCGACTGCATCGTCTGCGGGTCGCCCTTCATGTGCATGGCGATATAGGGAACGTCGTATTCCGCGGCAACGGAGAGCATCGCAGGGTCGAGTTCCCCGGCGGAAATATCGTTGATAATCAACGGTCCGAACGTCTCGACAGCCTTTGCGGCCACCTCGCTGCGGAACGTATCGACCGAAACCGGCACATCCGGAGCCAGTCGCCGCACGGCTTCCACGCCCAGCGCCACACGCCGCCACTCCTCGTCGGCAGGGACCTCGTCGGCGCCGGGACGCGAGGAGTAGCCCCCCACGTCGATCAACTGCGCACCTTCGGCCACGGCCTCCCGGACACGCTGTTCGACGGCGTCGCCATCAGGCATACGGCTATCGGCATAGAACGAATCGGGCGTGACGTTCAGAATCGCCATCACCTGCGGTGTGGAAAAATCAATTTGCAGCGGCTTCATGGGTAAAAATGCGGTCCAACTCCGCAACGGAGGGTTCGAGATCGGTTTCGAGGATATTGACAAGGGTATAATCAGCCTTCTCGCGCAGCATATCGTCGTCGGCCTGCGCGGCGATACGGCGGCGGACCTCCGCGGGATTGCAGCCGTCGCGGCGGCAGGTGCGCTCGACACGCAGTTCCGACGGGGCGAGGACGGCAACGGTGCGGTCGACCGAATCCTCCAGCCCCGCTTCGAAAAGAATGGCGCTTTCGAGAATCACATAGCTGCCCGCCTGCCGTTCGGCCCACGCGGCGAAATCGGCCATGACGACCGGATGGACCAGCGCATTCAGGTCGGCGAGGGCCTCCGGGTCGGAGAAAACCTTCGCGGCGAGGTAGGAGCGGTTCAAGGCGCCGCCGGCATAGGCTTCGGCGCCGAAACGGACCGCGATGCCCGCCCGGAGTTCGGGGTTTTCGGTCATCAGCCGTTTGGCCGCGGCGTCGGAGTCGTAGACCGCGACGCCCCGCTGCGCGAAAAGGCGGCAAACCGTACTCTTGCCGCTGCCGATGCCTCCCGTGATTCCGACCTTCATCATGGTTTTTCGGGAACGTCGATTTCGGGAATATCCCCGACGGAGATGATCTTGATGTCGCTGAAGCGCGGTGCAAGGGCGTTCTGGAGCGACTGAGGGTCGATGATGAGTTTGCCCTCGTGGCCCTCCTCGTGCGAACGCTTCGTCTTGAGTTCCGAAAGCGGGATGCGCAGCGACTTGTTCATGTAGACCCGGTAGCCGAAGAGGTTCGTGCCGACTCCCTCGACCACGCACGAAACCTCGAAAGGCTGTCCGTCGACGCTCACCCTGACGGTCTGTTCAGCGGTGTAGGTATAGCTCAGCTTGGCGATATACCACAGGATGAACGACGCGACCAGAAGCGCCAGAAAAACCGGCGACACGTAGCGGTGCATCCATTTCAGCAAATTTTCCATAGTGCGGATAGATTCTCTACGCAAAGATAATACAAGCCGCCCGCAATGCCAAATTTATTTGGACATTGCCGGAGCCGTTACCGACAGCGTGCAAAAAAAGGACCGCCCGGGATACGGGCGGTCCTTTTCGAATAAATTTCCGTTGCGGATTATTTCTCGGCGTCGACCTTGGCACGCTTGGTCATCAGGTCGTAAGCGAGCGGCGTTGCGATGAAGATCGTGGCAGCCGTACCTACGACCACGCCGATGATCAGCGCGAAGATGAAACCGCGGATCGTCTCGCCGCCGAAGAAGAAGATAGCCAGCAGCGTCACGAGCGTCGTACCCGAGGTATTGATCGTACGCGACAGCGTCGAGTTGATGGCGTTGTTCACGTTCTCCTTCAGGTTGCGCTTGGGATAGAGACCCAAGTACTCGCGGATTCGGTCGAAGACCACCACGGTGTCGTTGATGGCGTAACCGATAATCGTCAGAATCGCCGCGATGAACGCCTGGTTCACCTCGAGGTTGAACGGCAGCAGTCCGTAGAACATCGAGAAGATACCGATGATGAACAGGGCGTTGAAGGCCAGGGCCGCCGTGGCACCCGTAGCCCACTGCCAGCGCTTGAAGCGGAAGGTGATGTAGAGACCGATGGCGATGAGCGAGAACAGCACCGAATAGATGGCGTTCCAGGTCATGTCCTTGGCGATCGAGGGACCGATCTTGTCGGCCGTCAGGATACCGTTGGCGTCGGTCTGCGTATTGCGGAACTGTTCGAAGGTGATGTCATAGGAATACAGCGGCTTCAGCGCGTCGTAGATGATCTTCTCGACCTCCGACGTAGCCTCGTCCGACGTATCGAAATAACGGTACTGCGTCACGATACGCATCTGGTTTTCCTTGCCGTACTGCTTCACCTCGGAGCTGATCGACGAAGCGTCGGCATCGGCGAACTGCGCGAAAGCCGTCTCGACGCTCTGGCGAACCTCTTCGGCCGAAACCGGCTTGTCGAAGCGCACGACGTAGGCACGGCCGCCCGTAAACTCGGCGCCGAGGTTCAGACCGCGGGCGAAGAACGAGATGCACGACAGGACCATCAGGATGCCGACGACCGAATAGGAGATCTTGCGCAGGCGGATGAAATCGATGCGCGTGTTATTGAGGAAATTCTCCGACCACTTGCGCGAGAAGGAGATGTTGCCCCACTTGGAGACGATCCACTCGATCAGCAGGCGCGTGATGAAGATGGCGCAGAAGAACGACGTGATGATACCGATGATAAGGGTCGTGGCGAAGCCCTGAACGGGACCGTTACCGAAGATGAACAGCACGATACCCGTGATGATCGTCGTCAGGTTACCGTCGATGATGGCCGAATAGGCTTTCGAGAAACCGTCCTTGATGGCCAGCGAAAGACCCTTGCCGCCGCGAAGCTCCTCCTTGATACGTTCGTAGATGATGACGTTCGCATCGACGGCCATACCCATCGTCAGCACGATACCCGCGATACCCGGAAGGGTCAGCACGGCGCCGAACGAGACGAGCACGCCCATCAGCAGGAAGACGTTGGTAAGCAGCGCGATGTCGGACATCCAGCCCGCGGTCTTGTAGAACAGGCCCATGTAGAGCAGCACGAGGATGAAGGCCAGCACGAACGAAATCATACCGGCGTTAATCGACTCCTGACCCAGCGAAGGACCTACGACGGCCTCCTGGATGATTTTGGCGGGAGCGGGAACCTTACCCGAGTTGAGCACGTTGGCAAGGTCGGTGGCCTCCTGCATGGTGAAATCACCGGTGATCTGCGACTGGCCCTTGTCGATCTTCGAGTTGACGCGGGGAGCCGAATAAACGTAACCGTCGAGAACGATGGCGATGCATTTGCCGATGTTCTCGCCCGTCATGCGGGCCCACTCGGAGGTACCCTCGGCATTCATGGTCATCGAAACCTCGGCCGTAGCGCCGCGCTGGGCGTACTGTCCGGTGGCCTCCGTAACGACCGAACCGTCGAGCGGAGCCTTGCCGTCGGGCGTCGAAACCCGGATGGCGTAGAGGTAGAAGCGGCCGTCGATCTTGTCGTCGCCCTTGACGCCCCATTTGAACAGGATGTCGGCGGGGAACAGCTCACGCACGGCGGGCTGGGCGAGGTATTCGTTCACGGCAGCCATATCGGCCTTGTAGGCGGCGCCGATGGCGGCACCTCCGGCGAAACCGGGATCGAGAATGGCAAAGAGCGGGTTCTGCGCACGGTCGTAGCGGCCCGTATGGGCAGCGGTCTCGGCCGTGGCGGTCGAATCGGCGGCGCCGACCTCGGCGATCAGGCTTCCGGCCTCGGCGGCAGGCGTCTCGGCAACGGCAGCGGCCTCGGCGGATGCCGTCTCAGGCTCCGTCGAAACGGGGGCCTGGGCCAGTTCGGCCTTGATGAGTTTGTCGGCAGCGACCAGCGTCGGCAGCACCTCGTTGGCATCGTAAGTGGTCCAGAACTCCAGCGAAGCGGTACCCTGCAGCAGGTCGCGGACGCGCTGCGGCTCCTTCACACCCGGAAGCTCGACCAGAATGCGGTGCGAGTTGGGCAAGCGCACGATGTTGGGCTGCGTAACGCCGAAGCGGTCGATACGGCTGCGCAGGACGTTGAACGACGCGCCGATGGCGGCTTCGGTCTCCTTGTTCAGAATCTTTTCGACATCGGCGTTCGAACTCTCCAGCGTGATGTCCTTCCGGTCGGGGCTCACGAAAATCTCCGCGATGGGACGACCGTTCGAAAGACGCGCATAAGCCTTGGCGAAATCGCCGATATAATCGCTCGAGGTACCCTGCTTCAGCGCCTCGTTCGCCTCGGCGATGGCCTGCACGAAGGCGGGGTCGTTCTGGCTGTCACCGGCGAGCGCCTTGATGACATCCTCGACCTGCACCTCCAACATGACGTTCATACCGCCCTTGAGGTCGAGACCCAGGTTCAGCTCCTTCTCCTTGCACTCCTTGTAAGTGAACTTACGGAAGCCCAGGTTGTAAACCGACAGGTTCTGCACCGAATCGAGGTAATGCTGCTCGGCCTCGGCCTGCTGGTCGAGGGGGAACTGCGCGGCATACGCAGCCGCCTTCTTCTCTACGCCACGCGTTTTGAACGTAAACGAGAGCTGGTAAACACACGCGAGGGCCAGCAGGACCGCGATGAGTTTAATGAAACCTTTACTTTGCATTTGGATGAAAAATAGTTGTTATTATTTGTTGTATTTCTTGTCATTACGCATAATAGCACACAAAGATAGGAAAAAAGAATTAAATAACGCGGCTTCGGCGGCAGGAAATTGGCCATAATATGCAAAAATATCGTCCGGAAGGTCCCGCCGGACCCGCATTACGGCGTCTTCGAGCCGCCGGATTCAGCATCGGCAATCCCTCTGAATCTCCCCTAAAAAAGGGTGACTCGGATTCGGCGGCAGGAAATTGGAACCAAACGGCAAAAAATGCGTATTTTTGACCCTGCATGGCAAAATACCCGGAATACAAATACCACCTCGCGGCACTGTTCACCGTAGCCGTGTGGGGCGCGACGTTCGTCTCGACCAAAGTGCTGATAGCAAACTCGCTGACCCCGGCAGAGATATTCTTCCTGCGCTTCGCGCTGGCCTATGCCTGCATCTGGCCGCTTGCCCGCAAACGCCTGTGGGCCGAGAACCTGCGCGACGAACTGCTGCTCGCGGCAGCCGGACTGAGCGGCGGGTCGCTCTATTTCCTCACCGAGAACATCGCCCTGGAGTACGCTCCGGCCTCGAACGTGTCGCTGATCGTCTGCACGGCCCCCGTATGGACCGCCGTGGTGATGAGTCTCGTCTACCGCGGCGAGAGGATGTCCCGGCGGCAGATCGCCGGATCGGCGCTGGCTTTCGCGGGGATGGTGCTCGTGGTCCTCAACGGCCATTTCGTGCTGCACCTCTCGCCGAGGGGCGATCTACTGGCGCTGTCGGCGGCGCTGCTATGGATGGTCTATTCGCTGGTCATCAAGCGCATCGGAGGACGCTACCCCGCCATCTTCATCACCCGGAAGGTCTTTTTCTACGGCCTCGTGACGATACTCCCGGTCTTTGCCGTCCGGCCTTTCGCCGTGGAATGGGAGGTGCTCGCGCGTCCCGTGGTGTGGGGCAACCTGCTGTTTCTGGGAGTAGTCGCCTCGATGCTCTGCTACCTGCTCTGGAACGCCGCGATGCACCGTCTGGGAGCCGTGCGCACGACCAACTACATCTACATCAACCCGCTGGTGACGATCGTCACGGCGGCGCTCTGCATCGGCGAGCGCATCACACCCGCGGCGCTGATCGGGGCGGCTGTGATCCTCTACGGTATGTACCGGGCGGAACGACCGGCGGCTTAGTGAACCATTTTCAGGCCGACGATGCCGATGAAAACCAGCGAGAGAAAGAACATCCGCCAGAAAGTCACGGCGTCGTGGAAAAAGACGATGCCGAGAATCACGGTCCCCATGCCTCCGATGCCCGTCCAGATCATGTAGGCCGTGCCCATCGGGATCGTCTTCTGAGCGATGTACAGCAGCCAGCCGCTCACGCCCATCGAAACGACAGCCAGAGCCAGAAAAAGGAGATGATAGCGCGGATTGAGGTTCGCCAGTTTGAAACCCAGCGGCCACCCCATCTCGAAAAGTCCCGCCAGAATCAGGTATAACCAAGCCATCGGAAACCGTTTTTTGTTGGCGAAGATAGCAAATTTTACGTCCCGGGCAAAAACGGGCAAAAAAAGAGCGCGGCACCGTTTCCGGAACCGCGCTCTTCGCGTTATGATTGGCGGGGGTTCTCCCCGGAGGTTTTATTTCACCTCTTCGAATTCCACGTCCTCAGGCTGTCCGTCGCTGCCGCCGCCCTGCTGGCCGCCGGCGTTCGACTGCGACTGCTGACCGGCATCGGCACCCGGCTGCGCACCGCCCTGAGCCTGCTGCTGGGCCGCATAGATGTCCTGCGAAGCGGCCTGCCAAGCGGCGTTCAGCTCGGCCATCGCGGTGTCGATGGCGGCCACGTCGGCGTTCTTGTGCGCCTCCTTCAGCTTGGCCAGAGCACCCTCGATGGCGGCCTTCTTGTCGGCGGGCAGCTTGTCGCCGTACTCCGAGAGCTGCTTCTCGGTCGAGAAGATATTCGAGTCGGCGGCGTTGATCTTGTCGATACGCTCCTTCTCGGCCTTGTCTTTCTCCTCGTTGGCCTTCGCCTCGTCGCGCATCCGCTGAATCTCCTGCTCGGTAAGTCCCGACGAAGCCTCGATGCGGATCTTCTGCTCCTTGCCCGTGCCCTTGTCCTTGGCCGAGACGTTCAGAATGCCGTTGGCGTCGATGTCGAACGTAACCTCGATCTGCGGCACGCCGCGCGGTGCGGCGGGAATGCCGTCGAGGTGGAAGCGGCCGATAGACTTGTTGTCGCGGGCCAGCGGACGCTCGCCCTGGCAAACGTTGATCTCAACCGAAGGCTGGTTGTCGGCAGCCGTCGAGAAGGTCTCCGACTTGCGCGTCGGGATGGTCGTGTTGGCGTCGATGAGCTTCGTCATCACACCGCCCAGGGTCTCGATACCCAGCGACAGCGGCGTAACGTCCAGCAGCAGCACGTCCTTCACCTCGCCCGTGAGCACGCCGCCCTGGATGGCCGCGCCGATAGCCACGACCTCGTCGGGGTTCACCGAACGGTTCGGGGTCTTGCCGAAGAACTCCTCGACGATCTTCTGGATCGCGGGAATACGCGTCGAACCGCCCACGAGAATCACCTCGTCGATCTGCGATGCCTCCAGACCCGCGTCGCGCAGGGCCAGTTTGCAAGGCTCGATGGTCTTGCGGATCAGGTGGTCGCACAGCTGCTCGAACTTGGCGCGGGTGAGCGTCATCACAAGGTGCTGCGGAATGCCGTTGACGGGCATGATATACGGAAGGTTGATCTCCGTCGACGACGAGGACGACAGCTCGATCTTCGCCTTCTCGGCAGCCTCCTTCAGACGCTGCAGGGCCATCGGGTCCTGACGCAGGTCGATCTGGTGCTCGGCCTTGAACGCCTCGGCCATGTAGTCGATCAGCACGTGGTCGAAATCGTCGCCGCCCAGGTGCGTGTCGCCGTTGGTGGATTTCACCTCGAAGACGCCGTCGCCCAGCTCGAGAATCGAAATATCGAACGTACCGCCGCCGAGGTCATACACGGCGACCTTCATATCCTTACCCTGCTTGTCCATGCCGTAAGCCAGCGCTGCGGCCGTAGGCTCGTTGATGATACGGCGCACCTTCAGGCCCGCGATCTCACCGGCCTCCTTCGTGGCCTGACGCTGCGAGTCGGAGAAATAGGCCGGAACCGTGATGACGGCCTCCGAAACCTCCTGACCCAGGTAATCCTCGGCCGTCTTCTTCATCTTCTGCAGGATGATGGCCGAAATCTCCTGCGGCGTGTACTGCCGTCCGTCGATGTCCACACGCGGGGTGTTGTTGTCGCCCTTGACAATCGCATAGGGAGCTCGCGCGATGTCGGCCGAAACCTTGTCGTAAGCCTCACCCATGAAACGCTTGATCGAGAAGACCGTGCGCTTGGGGTTGGTAATCGCCTGACGCTTGGCGGGGTCGCCCACCTTACGCTCGCCCTCGGCCGTGAATGCCACGACGGAAGGAGTCGTGCGGTGTCCCTCGGAGTTGGGGATTACTACGGGCTCGTTGCCCTCCATCACTGCTACGCAGGAGTTCGTGGTTCCTAAGTCAATACCAATAATCTTTGCCATAATCGTTAAATATGTTTTAATTGTTATTCATTTCCGTTTCGTATCCCGGTCCTGCCTTTCCGACTCCGGCCGCGGGTTACGCCCGGAATTTGAACAAAGGTCGTACCAATCGGCAATCCCTGCCAAATTGTCAGCCCATTGGCAGAAAGAATGCCATGCGCCGAGTCCCTGCACGGCATTTTGTCACCCGGCTAAGAGCCGGGCTTTAGGGTGCGAGGGTCTGCCGCAACGCTCTCCATCCGGTTCTGCGTTCCATCCGCTTAAAAAGCGGTTTTTAAAATGGATCGAGGCGGGGAGCGGATTCCGATATGCAAAAGCCTACCGCAGCCCTTAAATCCCGGCTCTTAGCCGGGCGGGATATACAAATGTATTTCCCGTTCGGCTCGGACAAGGCAGGGCGAAAGATGCCCGCGAGAATCAAAAATAAAAAGGGCCTGCTCGATGCAGGCCCTTCCCCGGCGGATGCCGGACAAAATCGCTATAACTTACTACTCGCTCAGGATACGCATTGCAACGTCGAGAATCGTCGTGTCGTCCAATGTGACGACGCCCCCGTCCGGACCCGCTTCGAAATGCACGCCGACGCACTCTTTTGCCTCGTGCTTGCCTCCGAAATAATTCCGGACTGTGTCTACATCGATTCCCAATTCATCTGCAATGCGTTGCGAGCTGCCGCTGGGCAGCCGGTCCTTGATACGTCGCAACTCGTTAAATGTGATAATCATATCCCTTGATTTTTTGGTTGATAATTCTGCACAACTAAGTTAGTACAATTTTGCGTAATTGCAAAATTTCTGCCTGAAAAAGTGCAATTAAAATGAAACATGCGCTAAAAAGAACGAAACACCCTCCGAGGCAAAAGAAAAACCCCGCCGAAGCAGGGTTTTCCGTAATTTGAAACCGTTGTGCCACACGCGGATCAATCCTCCGCAGGCTCGATGTAGAACTGATAGACCAGCGGTGCGAAAGAGGGAATTTCCGTCGTCACGGTCGTCGTGGTCGAGGTATCGTCCGTCGATCCGTAATCGTAGCCGTAGCCGCCGTAATAACCGCCGCCGTAACCGCCGTATCCGTAGTAATCGCCGTAATAGCCGCCGTAATAGCCGCTGTTGCCGTAATAACCCTGCGAATAATTCAGGTAGTTCAGGTAATCGTAGTAGCTCGACGAATAACCGTTACCGTTGCCCGACGACGACGAGCTTCCGCTCCTGCCATTCGTACCATAAGCGTTGGTCGAGGTAGTGACAAAAGCCGCCCACTGGCCGTACCGCAGGTTGGGCACCGTATAGTACCAGGCCGTAAGATCGCCGCCGTCTTCCGGCTTGTAGGATTTCGCCGAACCCTCGGTATAATTGCCCGCACCGTAGATAATCTCTTTCACCTCGTCGATATTCGTGTCGAAAATGAAACCGTCGAGGAAACGGCCGATATACCAGATTTTGGCCGTACCGTCGAGTCCGACCGAGTCCGATTTGAGTTTATCGACACCTTCATAGGCTTTGTAGTCGTCGCCCTTGCCGTGGAAACGTTCTTTCAGCGCTTCGGCAATCTTTACCTCCAATGCGGACATATCGTCCATGTTGTAAGGTTCATAACCGACATTGTACGCCTTGTTATCGACTTTATTTTCGGCATCGGTAAAATTGAACGTAAATTGGTCTCCCTTGTCCGTTTTCGCAGGGTTATACTTGACATTGACATAGAGCTGCGCCACGGTGTCGCAGGCGCTTACCCACCGCACATCATCACGATTGTACGGATGTTTTTCATCCTCGGGATCGGTCGGGCGTTTTTCGGTACCGTCTTCGCCGTCCTTGGTGTACATCACCATCCCGCCGTTCTCCTTGGCGAATGCGTCGACCAACGAACCTTCGGCCGCCAGCGGGTTTTTATCGATGCCGACGACCTCCATCTCCATGATAAGGGGGCGCTTGGCGCTGAGCGAATACTGCCCCTCGTAACCGCCGTCACCGCTCACGCCGACGGAGCCGACGACACGCGAAGGCATATAGATACGCACCTTGGTACCCTCACGCAGGAGAAATTCCTGATCGAGTCCCTTTTTATCCGCGTAATCCTTACCCAGATACAGCGTATTGCGCATGGCCAGGTAAGTGCCTTCCATCAGGCCGGAGTTCGCAGTACCGCAATAGCGGTAATACGGCACGTAATGGGTATATTTGGTAAAGGTATTGAGCTGTTTGGCCTCTCCGGCACGGCGTGTGAGGGCGATGTTGCCGTTCAGGTCGCGGCCCGAGAAATCGAATTTCACCCAGCAGATCGTATCGTTCACGGGTTTGGCATCGGCCTTGCCGGGCTCGAGCACATCGACGTAATAGCCGCCCTCGGACTGCAAATTTTCCAACAATTCGGGGTGCTTCTGCGTCATATACGCCTCGAGGGCCTGGTCCTCGAATTTATCGTACGACTCGGTCTGCTCTTTGGCACAGGAGGCCAGCAGCACGATGCAGGCTGCCGGGAGGTACAGAAAACGGGTGATCAATTTCATATTTTGTTAAACGGTTCTTTTTTCGGGTTTGTTTATTCGACGGATTCGACCCTGAAATACCACGCGACCGGGCTTTCCCGCGGAATCGTCGTGAAATATTTGTCGCCGAAAGCCTCGTTGTAAGTCATGTAGGACTCGACATCGTCTCCCTCGCGACAACCAAGTAACGCATGCCAAAGCCCTTTTAGTATGTCGCCGCGCATATCGATCGTCCGCGGTTCGAACGACCACGCTCCGGGCGTCAGCCCCATATCCTCATAAGCCGCCTGCAGCAGCGGATCGTTCGAGTAGAACGGGAACGTGGAATCCGTGATGTTCGAATAGCTGAAGACATAGGCCCGGAAGGTGATGGTGACTTTCGACGAAGCCGTCACCTCCGGATAACTCTCGCGGTTGGGGCGGTAATAATTGACGATATACCGATAAACCGTGCTGCCCGCGGTGGTGTAGAAAGGCAGCTGCCCGTCCTCGTCGACCGAAGCCTCGGGAATGAGTGCCGGGGAGTGGGTCTTCTCCAGGTAGGAGACGAGCTTTTCGCGCTGCTCGGGAAGGATGTCCTTCTCGTCGGAACAGCTGCAGAACAGCACGGGCAGGGCCACGCCCAACAGGATGATAAGTCGTTTCATTGGCATACAATCGTGCAAATTTACACAAAACAATCCGATTTACGAACAAGAAACGAAAAAAAACGTCCGCTCGGCATACCGGCGGACAAAAAAAAGAGGACGAACCGGAGCCCCGGCTGTCATTTACGTCTGTAATAATCCCTGTGCGGGTCTTTGAGGCGCTGCAGTTTACGCTGCTTCCAGGCATAGATAAGCATCGTAAACACGATACCGGCGACAATGACGCCAAAGAGTATAAAAATAAATCCGACAGGAATCCCTTCCATAAAACTTAAAATAGGTGAGGCAAAACATTTTGATTAGGCGGTGCAAATATAGCACAAATAATCTGCCAAACCAAGGGGGGGGGAAATTCTGGGACTCTTTTTGCAAAAAGAACCTTTCAGTACACCATTCGGACTTTTCGGACTACAGGCGTTTGAGCGCCGCACGGATCAACTCCTCGACCGAAGCCCGCGGCAGTTCGCGCATCACGCCTCGCAGGACCTTCTCGGCGGCAGCGCGGGCGAAGCCCAGCATGACCAGCGCGGCGAGGGCCTCGTCGAAACTCCCTCCGTCGGCCCCGGCGAGGGGCGCATCGCCGGCATCGGCACCCAGCACGGCGAGTTTGCCGCTCAGCTCGACGATGATCTTCTGCGCCGTCTTGAGGCCCAGTCCCTTGACGTTCTTCAGCAGCACGGCGTTGCCCGAGGTGATGATGCCCTGCAGTTCGTGCGGCGAGTAGGTCGAAAGGATCATGCGGGCTGTGTTGCCGCCCACGCCCGAGACGCTGATCAGCAGGCGGAACACCTCGCGCACGACGTAGTGCACGTAGAGTTTGGCCTCGGAGGCGTGCTCGACGGCGGCATAGGTTTCGAGCGAAATATGGAGGTAGTAGCCTACCCCGCCGGCATCGATAACGGCATAAGCGGGAGCGACTTCGGCGACGGCGCCTTTGATGTATTCGTACATGAAAATCAAAATTTAATGCGGGTTGGGCAAAAGTAAAGATTTTTTTTTACCTTTGTGACTCAAACGCAGAATAATTAACTTTTCAAATAGAAAAACGACATGAAAAAAACTCTTTTTCCGGCGCTGGCTGCGGCTCTCGTCCTTGCGGCCTGCGGCACGAAAACCGCAGAGCAGACCGCAACCGCGGCTGAAACGGTAGCACAGCAGGTTGTTTCGAGCGACATCGCTTACGTTCAGGTCGAAGCCGTGCTGGCGCAGTCCGACCTCTACAAGACCGAAGGCGCAGCGCTCCAGGAGAAGACCGAAAAGGCGCAGAAGAGCTGGGCACAGCGCGAAAAGGGACTCCAGGCCGAGGCCGCGCAGCTGCAGGAGAAATACCAGAAGGGACTCATCACCTCGCGCGACGCGCAGACCCAGCAGGAGAACATCCAGAAAAAGGCAGCTTCCTATCAGACCAACGCCCAGAAGGAGGCCCAGACGCTCGACGAGGAGAATTACGTGTTCACCAACCGCGCCCAGGACCTGCTCCAGCGTGCCGTGCAGGAGATCAACGCCGACAAGAAATACAAACTGATCATCAACGCCACGGCGCTCATCGACGCCGATACGACGCTCAACATCACCCCCGTCGTGCTGGCGAAGGTCAATGAACTCTACGCTGCGGACAAAAAAGCCGAGAAGAAATAACTCCGCCCGCGGAAAATCTGAATACCGGCTTCCCCGCAAAGCGGAAGCCGGTATTTTTTGGTGCCGT
>Ga0192289_1003_pt1 | contig 24139 bp, 20 predicted proteins | sample Koala_Koa22_K3_FD_131246 | JGI IMG/M metagenome (GOLD analysis project Ga0192289, IMG submission 131246) | Enriched cells from koala feces incubated with labeled cellulose particles, San Francisco Zoo, California, United States - Koala_Koa2-2_K3 ... | reverse complement strand
ATGCGATCATCATGCCCGGCGAGTATGGGGCGAACACGATTACCGTTGAATTTACGATCGACGGGGAAACCTTTACCTGGGACGTGTCCGAGGCTCACGCCAAATTCGACGGCGGCAACGAATATACTTACGAAGTCACGATTACCCGCACGGGCGTAAGTGTGTCGGGTTCGATCACTTCCTGGGAAACCAAGGGAAACAATCGCGGCGAGGTGACGGCTCAATAAACCGCATATTACGCTTTGGCGGTCCGGAAATACAGGCCGGGTACGGAAAAAAGGCAGGAAGTCATCGACTTTCTGCCTTTTTTCGTGTAGACGGGAATACGGGTGGTCACCAGCAGCCCCGTCAGGAACCGCGCCCCGGACTCTCGCGTCGCGGCAGGCTTCGCCGTATCTCTTTCCGCCGCACGGCATTGTCGCGTGCTATACGATAAAACAGGTTATCCCGACGGAGAACAGCCAAAGCAAAAGACAGGTCAGAAATATCCGGAGGAACTGCCGCATACGACGGGAACGGGATACCCGCCGCAGGCAGTATAAAGGCACGTCCTTGAATACGAACGCAGGGACATCCTTAAACCGCCTGGGACGGGCCGGGAATGCCGCTTGCCCGGCTGTCTTCGTCCGAATACCCAGCCTTTCGATAACGGCGTCCAGCTTGGTGTCGGTCTCTCGGAGACGGGCATCGTAACCCTCGCGCGTCCCGTTCAGGTATTTAACGAGTCCGACGATATATTTATAAGCTTCGCTCACCATCTTGTATTTATCCAGTACGTCGGCATAGTCTGCCGCCATGCGTGCGTAGCACTCCTGCGGCGTGAGCTTGCCCTGCGCCCCGGCTTCCTCTTCCTCCCACTCGAAGTTGCGCTGCCGTTCTTCCAACAGCTCTTTCACGGCATTTCTCGCCGCCGTTGCGACAGCCTCTTTCAATGCCTCCGTATCGGAATGCCCGCACAGGTTTCTGCTCAGGGCTTCCGTCGCCGCGAGATTCGCGGCCAGTAGCTCCTGCAACTCGTCGAGCGGTGTTACCGGCTCGTCTTTCAAGGGCGTAGGTCTTTTGCTTGTCATCGTTATCTCCTCCGTTTATATGGGTTCTTCTTATTCTTCTCTTTGTCCTCGTCGTTCCAGTCCCGGTCATCGTTACCGCCACCACCTCCGCCACTGGTCTGTACGACATGAGGCTGTATGATGAGTTCGGCCACAGCTTCGCCGATACCGCCTCCTGACGAAGCATTGCCTCCCGCCGCCGTGTCTGTGGCGGTCATGCCGTTCACGGGGTCGGCTGCTGCCGTGTCCCTATAACTGTCCGTCTCTCTTTGGGTATCGGACTGTTGCCGGCCAAAAGAGAAATCGGGCTGTTGTGTCCGATTATCTGCGGTGGCTCTATCCAGTGTATCGTCATGGGACAAATCATCCAACCCCAGCCTTTGGCAGAGCTTGGCATAAGTCATGGAACGGTCGATTTGATAACCGGCAAAAGATACGTTGCCGCAGGTGAATACCACGCCTTTGGGCTTTCCCTCCGCATTGAGGGTGGTGTTCATGCCGATACCCCGTGCGGCAAGGGCAGCTTTCAACGCCTCCATGCTGCGACAGCCCTTCAACGCCTCGGTCACGGTGTCGTAGATGCGGTATTTGACAGCGGCCTTGCCTTTCAGACGGTTGCGGTTCACCTTCTTCTTGCCCTTGCCGAAAGTAAGGCCGTATTCCCGCGTGAGGGCTTGGGTAATGCGTGCCGACTTGCGGAAACCTTGGTCGCCCGTGATGGCGTTGCCGTCGTTATCCACCCGGTTGTAGGCGATATGCACGTGGGGGTGCGGCTTGTCGTGATGACGGGACATGACGTACTGGGTGTTCACGATGCCCATGCGCCGCAGGTATTCTTTGGCTATGTCGGCCATCAACCTGTCCGACAGCTTGGGCGTGTCCTCCGGTGCGAAACTCAAGGAGATATGCCCGACGAAGTTCTTCAGTGACGGGCGGCTTTTGGCCTGCAGGCTGAAGCTCGCCACGATGGACTTGTTCGATGTCAGGTCCACACCCTCGGAAGCGATGATGTTCGCCTTCTTGTCCTTGATGTCGTTGGCATAATCCACCAGCCCGGCGAAACCCTGTCCGCTGCTTATCTTTGCCATCATGGGTTATAACTGTTCGTTGAGTTTTACAATCAGGTCGCTTATCTCTTGGGACAACCGTTTGTTATCGTCGGCGATGTACAGCGGGCCGTGTATGTGCCCGAGGTGCGCCAGCTGGTTCAGGTTGTTCGCCATGCCTGCCAGTGCGCGGAGCCACTTTATCGTCTCCCTCGACAGAGGTTCCTTGACATAGCCGTTCACTGCCAGTTCGTAAACGATCTCGGAAAGCGGCCGTCCTGTCCGCTTGCTGCGGCGTAGCAGTTTGGCGTAATTCGCCCGGTCGAAATAAACCTTCACGGGATAGTCGCGCCTCTCTCCCTCGGGCAGTTTCGGGCGTCCGCCCCGCTTGCGTTTCGGGGAGTTGTCCTCGGAGTGTGCCGGGTTCATCGTGCCGTCTCCTTCCCGCTGCCGTGTCCGGCAGCTCCCCGGCACGGCCGGCGGTTTTGTGGGACACAAAACCTATACTTGCTCCCCGAATACATCCCGACCTCCCTGCGCGTTCGGCAGAAACGGGGCATTCCGACGGGGACGGATGCCACCATGCGGGCAGGCGGTCTGCCAGTGTTTTCCGGTATCACAGCCATTACTTACCCCCTTTCGCACGGCTCACGATATACGCCTGCGCCTGCTGGTCGAGTTCCGTCTGCGAGGCGACGCGGACATTCTTCTGCCACGCCTCCAGATCGGCCTTGTCGAAGAAGCACAGCTTGCCGTTGGGCTTGTAGTAAGGGATAACGCGGCGCATCATCAGCTTGTGCAGGTAACTTACTTTAAGGCCGAGGAACTTTGCCGCTTCGGCTGTCGGGATGAGTTGTTTCTTTTCTTCCATTTTTCTGTTGCTTTTAATGTGATTACTTGGGCTACGAGAGCCATCCTCCGGTATGGAAAACGCTGCAAAGTAAGACACGGGATGCGACACGAAAAAGGGGTTCGCCCCACTGTAAAACAGAGGGAAAATAAGGTGGCAAACAGAACGGGACGACGCTGTAATACAGTAGAAGGCAGCCGAAAACCGCAAAGGGAAGCAAAGGAGGCGGAAGAACGGGAAAGACGACGGTAAGAGGTCGCCGGACGAAAGGCGATCTGCCCTGCCGACAGCGGGTAAAAGTGCGGACAACCGCAATAATATCCTCCGGCAACAATATGGATGCGCCATTTTACGGAACAAATCGCCGCCAAACTCCCCATTATTTTCACGCCAAATTACCAAGTAATATAACGCCAAATGCCAAAGTAATTTGCAAAAAACATTGGATAATAAGCATTTTGTGATTACATTTGCACCTGATTATTGACGTGATAAATTAGAACAGATGGATAATAAGACTTACAGGGCGAGGATTGCCGACAAGTTACTCGCGGAGAAACTGGACGCCATGGGCGCGGTGCTTATCGAAGGGCCGAAGTGGTGCGGCAAGACCACGACGGCGGAACAGGCGGCGAAAAGCGTGCTTTACCTGGCGGACACGGACACGTTCCGTCAGAATATGGAGATGATCGACCTGCATCCGAGGGTATTGCTCGCGGGAGAAGCCCCCATGCTTATCGACGAGTGGCAGGAAGCCCCGAAGCTGTGGGACGCCGTCCGCTTCGAGGTGGACCACAGGGGCAAGGAGGGGCAGTTTATCCTGACCGGATCGGCAGCTCCAAGCAAAGAGAAACTCGAAGAGATCCACCATACCGGAACGGGACGGTTCTCGTGGTTGAAGATGCGCCCGATGAGCCTGTTCGAGTCCGGGGAGTCCGAGGGCACGGTCAGCTTTGCCGAACTGTTCGACGGGAATACGGATTTTGCCCTGAAAGCCCCTGACCATAAACTGGGGGACATCGCCTTTATGATGTGTCGCGGCGGCTGGCCCGGCTCTCTTAGGAAAAAGTCTGCGGCAGCGGCGCAGCTGGTGGCGACGGAATACTATCAGGCCGTGACGCATACGGACATATCCAAAGTGGACGGGGTCGTGAAGAACCCCGAACGTGTGAAACGTCTTATGCGCTCCTATGCCCGTCATCAGGGTTCGCAGGCTTCGCTTGCCACTATCTCCGGGGACATTTCCACGAACGAGGTGGAAAGGTTGTCGGAAAACACGATCTCGGAATATCTTGTGGCGTTGAAGAAAATATTCGTGGTGGAAGATGCCATGGCGTGGAATCCGAACCTGCGCTCGAAAACGGCGATACGCAGCAGCGACACCCGTTATTTCGTCGATCCCTCGATAGCCGTGGCGGCATTGGAAATGGGGCCAGACGACTTGCTCGGCGACCTGAACACCATGGGGCTGCTCTTCGAGACGCTGGCCGTGCGCGACTTGCGCTGTTATGCCGACGCCCTCTCCGGGACGATGTACCACTACCGGGATAAAAGCGGTCTGGAGTGCGACGCGGTGATGCACCTGCGTGGCGGACGCTACGGGCTTATAGAAGTGAAACTGGGAGGCAGCACGGGCATAGAAGAGGGAGCCGCTACACTGAAGGCTTTGGCTGACCGGATTGACACCGACAAGATGAAAAGCCCCTCGTTCCTTATGGTTCTTACCGCTGTCGGGCAGTTCGCCTACACGCGCAAGGACGGGGTATTGGTCGTGCCTGTCGGCTGCTTGAAACCATAACGGGGCTAATTCCGCACGCTTTTCAGCCAGCGGCGGTAGGCGTCCGTGCCGCAGATCTCCCCGTCGGCTTCGGCGGCTCTCTTGAACAGGTCTATGATGATGTCCTCCTTTTCCATCTTGGAGCCACGGCGGTCTTTGGCGGCCAGAAGTTGCCGCAAATGGGGCAGCCCCCAGTATTCGCCGAAGGTCTTCCACTGGTAAGATATGTTGCAGATCGCCGCGATGCTGTTTGCGATGAAGGCCATCTGCGTGGCGTTGCAACCATTGCAGGGGCGGTATTCCGCGTCCAGAAATCCTTCCCGGCGCAAGGCGTCCAGCAGGACGAGGGTTTTCCCGCCTTTCAGCGCGTCGGGGAACTCCTGCGGCAAGGCGTCCGGTCGTACCGCAATGGCCGGTTCTTCGGCCGCCGGACGGCGGATTTCTGCGGCGTGCGGGCCTCGGTGTTTACGCCGCGAGCAGCATTCCTCTATCCTCTTCCGGTACTCCATGTAGACGGCCATCGGTATGGCGAACACTACGAGCATGACCACGACAAAGAGGATGACGGCAATCGTGTCCGTCTCCATCCGGGCGACAACGGAACGGCCTATGAAGGCGGAGGCGAGCAGCCACACCGCACCGGGCAGCAGGATGTTTATATTGAAATCTTCGGGCACTCTTTTCATTTGCGGTTACGTGTTTGCAAATTCGGCGTCGATCAGACCGATGGCGTCGTCTTTCTTCTTGTTGATGATTTTCGCGTATATCTGCGTGGTCTTCACGTCCGTGTGGCCGAGCAGCTTGCAGACCGTGTAGAGGTCCGCGCCGAGCGTCAGCAACATCGTCGCGAAGGTGTGGCGGCTCACGTGGTAGGTTACGTGCTTGGCAATGCCCGCGCTCTTTACCCACGGTTTGATGAGGGTATTGCAGGTATCCTCGCACGGCAGTGTGGAAAATACCGGCTCTTCTTCGTCCGCACCGTCCCGTTTCGGCATCCATTTCCGGGCCTGCGCGGAGAGGGGCAGGTAAAGCGGCTGGCGTGTCTTCTGCATGACGATGCTTATATGCCACTGTTCGCCCGTGCAGTCCACGTTCTTCCATTTCAGGGCCAGCACGTCGCTGATACGCAGCCCGCAGTAGCAGGAGAAGAGGAACGCCCCCTTGACGTCCTCCCGCCGGCAAGGGGTGTCGATAAGCGTCTTTACCTCGTCTATGGTCAGGAACTCCCGCTTGCTCTCCGGCATCTTGATCTTCTCGTCCGTGTTCAGCTTGTCGATGGGGTTCTCTCCGATAATATCCTCCCGCACGGCGGCGTTCAACGCCCCCACGGAAACAGCCGAAATAGGAGACGCAGGTAAACTGCGACAGCTTCTTCCCGTTGGCGCTGACATAGGTGTTGCGCAGAAAATCTATGAGGGCGAGGCAGAAATCGCGGTTTATGTCGCGCATGGCCGCTTTCTCGTTGAACGAGCGCAGGACGTTCATCGTGTTGCCGATGAGCTTGCCGCTGCCGCGCACGCCTTTCTTCTCCTGACTCTCCTTGTAGGTCTGCATCCAGTCGAGCAGCAGCATTTTGGAGCGATGGGAAGTATTTTTCAGCCCCGCCGCGTTGTTTGTCAGTTCGATGATGCGCTGCGACTTGATCGTGTTCACGGCCGCCAGCGTCGTTTTGTTCTGCGTCTTGGCTGCCGCGCTCGTCTCGGGAATAAGGTAAAGTTTCAGGAACTCGTACTGACGCCTGCCGTCCCTGTAAATGTCGAGATAGACGGACTGGCTGCCGTCGCTGAGCGTCTTGTAACGGACGCGCACGGGCTCCTTGACCTTGGGTTGTTTGGGTATCTTTATCGTTTTTGCCATAATGAAATCTATAAAAGGGTGTAACTCTAATCGAATATTTTGTCAGCGAGGTTTACCGCCTCGTCTTTCCGCCGGTTGATGATTTCGGCGTAAATCTGCGTGTTCTTGATCTGCGAGTGCCCCAGCAGTTTGGAGACGGTATAAAGGTCTGCCCCCAGCGTGAGCAGCATCGTGGCGAAGGTGTGGCGGCTCGTGTGGTAGGTTACCGCTTTGGTTATCCCCGCCTTTTCCGCCCATGCTTTCAGGTGGGCATTGATATGGGTGTCGCTGGGCAGGCTGCCGAATACAAGCCCGTCCGCCTCCCGTTTTTGCCTTTTCCCGCCCTGCGGCAGCCATCGGCGGGCCTGCACACCCAAAGGGATATGCACGGGCTTCGCGCTCTTGTTCATCACCGCCGACAGCAGCCACCTGCTCCCGTCCTTCGTGATGTCGCCCCATTTGAGTTTCCGAACGTCGCCCAAACGCAGGCCGCAGTTGCAGGCGAAAAGATAAGAACGCTTGATGTCCTCCCGTTGGCAGGATGTCGCTATCAGAGCCTTCACCTCGTCGATAGCCAGGTACTCCCTCTTCCCTTTGCTCGTCTTTGCCCGCTCGTGGCGCGAGAGGCGGTTCATCGGGTTGGACGGGATAAGACCCTCGCGGATGGCGACATTAAGTGCCGTTATCAAAGTGCATTGACGGTTGAACACGGTTTTGGATTTGAGCGGCTGGCCGCTTACCGTCCGGTAACCCGTTTTCAGGTACTCCATGAACGACAGGCAGAAATCCTTGTCCACGGCCTTGAGTTTTACCTCGCCGCCTCCCATGTCGGCAATGATGTCCCGAAGCCGGTCTATCGCGTAGAGGTCTTTCACGCCACGGCTCCGCTGTATATCTTTGAACCGCACGAGCCATTCCGACAGCGTAAGGTCGGCTTGCGGCACATCCTCCGGCACGAGCCGTTTATTGACCGCCGGCTGTTTCTTCAACTCGCGCAACCGGCCTTTAAGGGCTGCTTCGGCTTTACGCATGGCAGCCGCATTCTGACGCGCGGCCGCCTCGTCCGTCTCCGGCACGAGGTAGAGCTTCAGATACTCGTAACTGCGGCGGCCGTCGTGGTAACAGTCCAGGTAAATGGACTGATACCCGTTCTTCATCGCCTTGAGCCTGATCTTGATAGGCGATTTTTGCGTATCTTTGTTTCTGTTGCCTGCCATGCTGAAACGTCATGTTGTTATCACGCTGCAAATATAGTCGGTTTTCCCGAAACAAGAAACAAAAATGGGTAACAAAAATACGTCAGAAATGAGATTTTTCGTGAATTGAAGGGAATAGGCTAAAAATCGTAACTAATTAATAACAAGAAATATATTTGCAGATGTTTAGCTCTTCTTTTCTTTGATTTGGATATATCGGAAATTAGGCTCCCCCGAAACATTTTTCGTGGCAAACGGGCAAGCCCGAATAAAAATGGCTGTGGCAAACATCGGACACCTATCAATGTCCTCACCATCGAGGACATTCCGATAAAAATACCACCGTAATGCCAAAATCAGCCATTACAAAATAAGTCCAATGCTATCAACAAGAGAAAAGCAGTAGTAGGAATAACTTTATTAGTAATAATATAGTTAGTAATAAAGTTATTTCATATCTTTGCACTTGAATAAGAATTGAAGATTATGGAGAACAAACCTTTTATATTTGGCGTTGCCACATCTGGCGATAATTTTACCGACCGGGAGAAAGAAACAGAGCGTCTGTTGCTGAATTTCCGGCATGGTGTCAATACAGTACTGATTTCACCTCGCCGTTGGGGTAAGACCTCGTTGGTGCAGAAAGTTTGTCGTTTGGCGCAATCCGACAAACTGAAAGTCGTGTATCTCGACATTTTCTCGTGTCGCAGTGATAAGGATTTCTATGATGCATTTGCGGCTGCTGTACTCAAACAAACATCTTCCAAATTGGATGAGTGGTTGGAAAATGCCAAGTTGTTCCTTTCACGTATCAGCCCCAAAATCTCAATGGGCACGGATCCGATGACGGATTTCTCCATTTCACTTGAGATGAATCCCAAGAGCAATGATGTAGATGAGATTTTGCAGCTTCCGGAAAAAATAGCGCAGAAGAAAGGCTTCAATATCGTTGTGTGTATCGACGAGTTCCAGCAGATTGCCGAGTTCAAGGATTCCAAGACATTTCAGAAACGGTTGCGTACTGTGTGGCAACTGCAAAAGTCTGTTTCCTATTGTTTGTTCGGCAGCAAGAAACATTTGATGAACGAGTTGTTCGAGAAAAAGAGCCTGCCGTTCTATAAATTCGGAGATGCCATTTATTTGCCGAAAATCGGGACTTCGGATTGGGTAGATTATATATGCAGTCGTTTTGAAGCTACAGGTAAGCAGATTTCAAAAGAACTGGCCGAAAGAATATGCCAGATAGTGGATAACCACTCATCTTATGTGCAGCAGTTGGCGTGGTTGGTATGGATACACACGGACGGAGTTGCTACGGAGCAGAATTTCGAGGCGGCATATCAGGATATTATCGACCAAAACACTCCATTGTTCGAGAAGCAGACCGAAAGCCTTACTACCTATCAGATGAATTTCCTGCGAGCTATTTTAGATGGAGTTCACAGTGAATTTACCACACAAGAGGTTTTGCAAAAATACCAACTCGGCTCGTCTGCAAATGTAAGTATTGTAAAGAGGGCATTGGTCAAAAAGGAGCTTATTGAGGTCGAGAAACGACAAGTTGTCATTCCTGATCCGGTGATGAAAGTGTGGCTAAAAAAGGAATTGGGAGTGTAATCTGCACCAGAGATAGAACGTCGGCAACTCGCACACGATAGCCGACATTTGAACGTGTCCGGGGAGCAAGTATAGGTTTTGTGCCCCACAAAACCACCGACGATGCCGGAAGAGGTAGATAAGGACAAGAAATTATAAACCTTGCACAGTTGGCACTCTCTTGCACAAAAAATCACTCGGCAGCAAGACATTGCCGAAACTTTTGATTATTTTTGCGTTGGATTGGGAATAACTCCTTTCCAAGACATATTAGAAAAGAAAGAAGCGTTATGCTTATCTTGTACTTGAAAACGTAGGAAATTTTCAAATTGGATACAAGGATAGCATAGTGGTTCTCACGCTATAGCGTGGGCTGCTATTGTTACATCCGTATCCAAGGTTTCCTACGACCTTCAAGTAAGAATGTGGCATACAGTTCCACGCTTCCGTGATTTATAAAGGTTCTTGTGGTAGCTGGAGAATATAAAACTAATTGCATATGAGTATGATTAAAAAAGTATTTTTGGTAATCTGTAGCATTTTTATGTTAGGAAGTTGTGCGCCACTTCGACTGCCTGTAATTGTCAAGAATGCCCCTATTGAAACTTTTAAGTACGCATATATTTCTCCCACAAAAGAACTGACCTCAAGTAGCGGTGGAACATATGGTGGGCAATATGGAATATATGGGGCTTCGACAACAAAAAGTGTTAATCCAAGTGATGTTATTGCAGGAGTGTTGATTAAAGAGGGGTTTATAATATTGCCTGAACTTAAATCAGAGTTGTCTAATGAAACCCTAATCGTGAATTACGGTGAAAGCGGTAGGCGTAATCGTGGATTAGGTTATACAATAGAAGTTACGATTCAATTCATATCGGCAAATACTAATGAAATGGTTTGCTCTTGTACTGCAGAGGGGCAAGGCTCAACCGAAGCTGATGATATTCGACAAGCGATAAAACGTGCATTAGATGGATTATTTGCAGAATAAGAGAAATAATAATTATCTAAAGATGTAATTATGAAACGATTAACCATTATGCTGCTTTTAATGTCAGCAACTTTGACCTCATTTGCACAAAATAAGATTGATTTCTTTGATCTTGCCAATACTTTTGATTGGAAATTATCGGAGGAAGCATTCAAAGAAAAATACAATGATAGAATAGTTGTCAGTACAGACTCCATTGCGGATGTTTATGCTTCGACAGGAAACTGGTTATTACGTGATATTTATATTGGCAAATACGAAACTACAACATTCGTTCGATATGATAATCAAACGAAAAAGCCAGCCATTGTTTCGCTGCCTACGACGGAGCTATTAGATTCTATGGGGCAAATAGTATGTTCAGATATTGAGCAGATTACAAGTCGCAAACTCGGCAAGCCGGATATTTCTTTGGATGATATGAATCTCGCTGCATTCAATATGGGAGATTTAGGCATTGAGACCGGAAATATAAAAATGTGGATGTCTACATCTCCTACATTTATGACAATTACCGCCGGAAATGATGAACAACGATTGATTTTTATAGGGGCTGTTCCAGAGATAGAAAGAGAACCCGATTTCCGTCAAGGTTTTTGGGGTGATTCTTTGGCTGACATAAAAAGGAAAGAGGGTAAAACGGATGAATTTAATATGGAGGGGATTTATGCGTTCACAACATATGTCGCAGGACTTGAATGTTTAAGTGCATATCGTTTTACCGAAGATAAACTTACAAGTGGGAAATACATTTTCCTCAACAATAATTCCGATAATTGTGAAGACAATTACAATAAACTTGTTAATCTGTTAACTAAAAAATACGGAGAACCATTTAGTAACGAGAAGAAAACGACGGCTTCGAACTATGAGCAAAAGATATTTACGGCTGGGGAGCTTGTGAGAAATGGCGATATGAGTTTCGAGGCGTATTGGTTTACTCCATTTTCAACAATTGCTATTTTTCTCACAGGAGAGCAATATCAAGTCTCACTTAACATAGAATACTATAGCAACAAACTTGAAGAAGAGCGAGAGAAAGATATTCTAAAAGATTTATAATCGACTATTAATTGGATGGTTTGTGTGTTTATCATAGGAGGCGTTGCGGCTATTATAACTTTAATAATTATAATAGCAAAGAGAACTCGCCTTAAAAAGCAATCGGAGCGATTATCTGAAAAGGTAAGTCGTATTTCTTCTTATGAAAATATCATAACCAAAGACGATAAAAAAGAGGGTGTTTCCGTTCCCAATGAAAATTTTTCCTATGATGTTGCAACAGATTTAGAAACCAGCTTTGAGAACCATTATATCACCTTTAGACAGGAAAAAGAGTTTACCCGTTATTATGCAGACTATTATCACGAAGCGAAGCGGCTTGTGCCGCAACTCCGAAGATTCGGTGTTGAGTCATCGGAAAATGTCTTAAAATTGCTCCGAGATTTTGAAAATATCGGTAAACTCGTCAGAAGACATAACCAGCCAATTCTCCGTAATTTACTTGAAAAGCATAAAGAGTTTTTCGACCATTGTTTGAAATATCCGTTGGACGAACAGCAGCGTCGCTCTATTGTATCGGAGGAGGACAATTGTCTGGTGGTCAGTAGTGCTGGAAGTGGCAAAACATCTTCCATCGTCGGAAAGGTCAAATATCTGATTGAAATTAAAAAGGTCGATCCTACTCGAATTCTTCTTATCAGTTATACAAACAAAGCAGCTGCCGAACTGACCGAACGAATGGGAATTGAGGGGTTGTGCGGTTATACCTTTCATAAACTGGCTCTCGACCTTATCGGTCAGCAGACAGGGCTGAAACCCTCAATTTGCGACAATACGGATGCGTTGTTCGTGAAAATTTACCGCGAACTGCTGGCTGATTCGCAGTTCAGCAAACATGCGGTAGAGTATTTCGTCGATTATCAAGCTAACGAGGCGGATTGGGAGAGACGGAAAGATGAAAGACGCCAGCAACTATCCGAGCAAAAAGATGTGCGGCTGAAAGCCCTGCTTCCGGATATGGACGGCAAACAGATTTACGTGCGGAGCGAGCAGGAGCAGAAAATCTGTTTCGTCTTATCGTCCCTCGGTGTGCGGTTTAGATATGAGGAACCCTACGAGTATTCGGTGGCCGATGCTATGCACTCACAATACAAGCCGGATTTTTCTATTCATTTTGAGTGTGACGGCAAACGGCAGCGTCTTTATTTGGAGCATTTTGGTGTGGATGAACGTGGACTTGTACCTGCATGGTTCGCCAAAGATCAGAATATATCCTACGAGGAGGCTAATCAAAAGTACAACGACGGCATCACGTGGAAGCAAGCCGTACACGAGAAATTCGGAACGAAACTGATTACAACGTCAAGTGCGGATTTTTACCATTCGGATATTCGTGAGACGCTCAAACGATTGTTACTTGATGCCGGTGTCCCTTTACGAGAACGAACGGATGCGGAGCTATATGGGATGGTACTGCCGGAGGGAAGCAAACAGGAAAAGGCGTTTATCCGATTGATTGCCACTTTCGTTACATTGTTGAAATCGAGTTGCCGAACATTGAAAGAGGTGCTGAAGCAAGCCGACGAGGCTGGCGACCAGCGTAGCGAGTTCGTAATCAAAAATATCTTCCGTCCCGTGTACGAACGCTATGAGGAGGCTTTGCGTAATAACGAACAAATTGATTTTACAGACGCCATCTTGCAGGCGACCGAACTTTGCCGAACATTGCATCCGGTGTCGTATGATTACATCATTGTCGATGAATTTCAAGATATATCCGTTGACCGCTACAACTTTCTCAAAGCTTTGCGCGAGAGCAATCCTCCGGCAAAGCTCTATTGTGTAGGCGATGACTGGCAGTCCATTTATCGCTTTTCGGGGAGTGATATGGCTCTTTTCAACGATTTCGCCCGCTTTTTTGGCCCGACCGAGATTAACAAAATCGAAACGACCTATCGTTTTGGTGAACCGTTGGTCAGGCTATCCGCCCAATTCATCCAACGCAATACGACACAAATACAGAAAAATATCCAGCCGTTCAGTGAGCAAACGAAAACCGAACTGTCTTTCCAAGCCTACGACCGAAATAGCTATTGTAATGTCATAGGACAGCTAATCGCATCCATTCCTGCCGATAAATCAGTATTCCTATTAGGACGATACTCGTTCGATGATTATTACCTCTCGTTCATGTATAAGAGCGTTAAGGAGGGAAATCGGTTTTATTACATCATAGGCGGCCGGAAAATTGAATTCCTAACCGTGCATAAGTCCAAAGGATTGGAAGCCGACTATGTGATTCTGCTCCAATGCAACAAAGATACCTACGGCTTTCCATCGCGCGTAAGCGATGATCCGTCTCTGCAATACGTTTTGACAGCGAGCGACCGTTTCCCTTATGGCGAGGAACGGCGATTGTTCTATGTCGCAATCACGCGAGCCAAAATCAAAACATGGGTACTTTACGATACCCGATTCCCTTCCGTCTTTGTAAACGAGTTTCTGCATCCGGAAAAGGTTACGGAAGAGAGTTACGCCAAACATCCGAATGCTAATAAGCGGTGGACGCACAGTGCCGACCAATTCCTACTGACACTCCATCGTGAGGGGAAAAGCATCCGATATATTGCGGAGAAGATGGGACGCAGTCAAACTTCCATCGTTATGCGCTTGGGAAAATTAGAAAGCAAATGAGCAAATAAATTTTAATTCTTGTTTGTTCTTCATGTTTTGTAATTTTCGCTAAAATTCAAAAGGCTCGCAAGCAGGAAACTCGGTATAAATTCAAATTGCAGCGAAAAGAGAAAGTGCGTAGTAGGCTTCTCTTTTCGCTGTGCATTTGTGTAGGGTAGGATGTGGAAATCCATTGAAAATTTAGTTTAGTTTAGTCTATTAGCTTATTATATATATGCTAAATCAAAGTAAACTAAATATAGATAGGCATATTTGCCTTTTCATATATGCCTATGATTTGATAGAAGTACTTACCTTTGCGTGGTGAAAAAGTTTCAATGAGCGTATAGCCTTAAGATGCACATTTGCCTATTTTCTCTTTTGGCTGCAAATTCTCTATAGATAGCCAAACGATATTCTTGAGGAGAGAGGTAAGTAGTGGGGAGAGTAGCGTCGAGAAACACTTTGTGTGCAACCAAGTGCAAGGAATGGAATCAAGTGAAAAGTAAAAACCGAAGAATTTCCTAAAATACCGGTTTTGTTCCTATTCTGTTTCTTTTACAAGGGTGTATAATTGTTATCTTATTGATATATAACAAACTAATCATAAGCAAAATAACATTTACCAGATTTCGTTGGATGGAGAATAGAACTTACACTTTCGTGCAACGTTTAATATGTAGCAGCCCCCTTTGAGGTTGCAATAGCAAAGATAGGAAAATTATTTGACTTTTTCAGTGTCGTAACGACACTTTTAATTGTCGGAAGGTTTTGACGAATCGGACACAATCCGGTTTTGAACCCATCCGACTTTTACGTATCTTTGCAGACGATGAGCACTCCCGACGACATATTCGGCATCACGGACGACGCGGCCTTCGGCCAGACGGCGCTGGAGGTATTCCGCCGCCAGGCCGCCGAATGCGCCCCCTACCAGGAGTATCTCGCACGGATCGGCGTGAAGCCCGGGCAGGTGGAATCGCCGGAGGAAATTCCGTTCCTGCCCATCGAACTGTTCAAAACGCACGACGTCTACTGCGGCACGACGCCTCCCGAAGCGGTATTCACCTCGTCGGCAACGACCGGCATGACCCCCTCGCGCCACCCTATGCAGTCGCTGGCGCTCTACGAACAGGTGTTCCGCGCCGCGTTCCGCACCTTTTACGGGGCCCCCGGACACTGGAGCCTCTACGCCCTGCTGCCCAACTACCTGCGGCGCAAGGGTTCGTCGCTGGTCTACATGGCCGACCGGCTCTTGTCCGACTGCGGCTCGGGAGGCTTCTACCTCGACGACTGCGAGGCCCTGCTGGCCGCGATGCAGGCGGACCCGAAACCGAAAATCCTGCTGGGCGTGAGCTATGCACTCTGGGACCTCGCGGAACGTTATGCCCCGAAGCTCCGCGGCACGGTGGTGATGGAGACCGGCGGCATGAAGGGCTACCGCGAGGAGCTGCCCAAGGCGGAGTTTCACAAAATACTGTGCGACGCCTTCGGGGTGCGGGAGATACACTCGGAGTACGGCATGGCCGAACTCACCTCGCAGGCTTACTCGCAGGGCGGCAACCGGTTCCGCTGTCCGGCATGGATGCGCGTCACGTCCCGCGACGTAAACGACCCGTTCGACCGGCTTCCGGCCGGCGCACGCGGCGGACTGAACATCACCGACCTCGGCAACTGGTGGTCCTGCGCATTTATCCAGACGCAGGACGTGGGCACGGTCGGGGCAGACGGATCATTCGTCGTCGAAGGCCGCATCGACCATAGCGATATTCGGGGTTGTAATTTATTGGTACAATAGAAAAACTGCTATTTTATAAGGCGGTCGGCAGCTCTCCCCATAAGCCCCCGCCAAGGCGGGGGTTTGGGGGTGGGTCCAATTTACAAACGCCGCCACAGGCGGCGAATACGACCACCGAAGCCGCATTAGGGTGAAAAATAGAATTAACCAAAATAAAACAGATCCGGTGAAAATTGTTGCATTCGTTCCTATCCGGCTCAACAGCCAGCGCGTCGCGGGCAAGAACCTCCGTTCGCTGAGCGGTTCGCCGCTGATGTGCCATATCCTGAAAACCCTGACCGCGGTGGAGGCCATCGACGAAGTCTATGTCTTCTGCAGCGACGAGAGCATCCGCCCGCTGCTGCCCGAAGGGGTGCGGTTCCTGCGCCGCGACCCGTCGCTCGACAGCGACACGACGTTGGGCCGGGAGATTTACGACCGTTTCACCGCCGAAGTCGATGCCGACCTCTACATCCTCGCCCACGCCACCTCGCCCTTTATCCGTGCCGCGACCGTCGCCGGGGCGCTCGACAAGGTCCGTTCGGGCGAATACGATTCGGCGTTCAGCGCCGAAAAGGTCCAGACCTTCGCGTGGTTCGAAGGCCGGCCGCTCAATTACAGCCTCGACAACATCCCCCGCACGCAGACCATCGAACCGGTCTACGTCGAGACCAGCGCCTTCTTCATTTTCTCACGCGAGTTGTGGTGCGGCCGCGGCCGGCGCATCGGCGACAAGCCGTACATGGCCGTCGTGGACCGTATCGAAGGGCTGGATATCGACTACCCCGAGGATTTCGCAATGGCTGAAATCATCGCGGCAAGCCAGAATCTGCCGAGATAGAAAAAGGGTGGTTTTGCAACCACCCTTTCTTATTCCGCACCTCGTTCGTAGGCGTCGATCATCGACCCCTTCGTCCGGTTGACGATCCGCGCCCCGAGCGAAGCGGCATAGTCGCGCAGCACCTCGTGGCCGCGGAACAGCTCGGCAACCTCCGCCAGATAGACCGACAGGGTGTAGGGACGGTGGGGAACCTTTTGGAAAATGGGTTTCGGGGTGGCCGGGGCGTCGTCGTAATAGTGCCCGTCGGCGCGGCAGAGACGGTTTTCGCCGTCCACGCACAAACCGTCCAACAGCGTATGGTCCACGCCGTACAGCTCCAGCGTCTTATACCCCAGCAGCAGGGCGACGTATTCGCACACCTGCACCACGGTTCCGAAATTGGCGCTCCCCAGGCCGCGGCGGAACAGCCAAAACTCCACGCTCCGGAACCCGCGGTAGACCTGCGTATGGAACCGCACGATGCGGATATTGGGATTGGGCAGCGCGGCACGGTAGTCGAACCCTTCGGGATTGTAGTACTGCACATAGAGGTTCATCGGCCACGTCACCTTTTCGTCGAGCGTCCGGTAGAGCTCCGCCACCCGGTCGCGGCAGGCGCTGTCACGGAAGAACATCGGGTCGGACAGCACGTAATAGGCCGGACGCACGGTCGCGAAACGCTCGTCCAGCGCAAAATAGTTCACCGCCATGACATCCTTGGCCAGGTGTTCGCCGCGTTCGATCAACTGCGGCAGGTCTTCGGCCAGCGAGGGGCCGTTGCCGAGGATCAGCACCGAAGGCTTCGGCGTGCCGACCGCGCCGGCACGACCGACGTAGTTGCGAAAGTTCTCCTTCACGGCCATCACGGCAAAGTACAGCGCCGTGTCGAACGAGTTGCGGACGAATGCGAGGATTTTCTCGGATGCGGTCATCGGACAGGTTTTATTTGCAAAAGTAGCAAAAGATCGATATCTTCGCAACAAAACCTGCCGCCACAGATGTCAAAACCCACGATTTCGGTCGTCATACCCCTCTACAACAAGCAGCGCGAAGTCGCTGCCGCCGTGCATTCGGCGCTGGCGCAAAGCTATCCCCCCGCGGAAATCGTCGTCGTGGACGACGGTTCGACCGACGGCGGCGCGGAGGTCGTGCGGCAGATTCCGTCGCCGCTCGTGCGGCTCGTCACGCAGCCCAACGCCGGAGTCTGCGTGGCCCGCAACCACGGCATCGCCGAGACCTCGGGCGAATACATCGCCCTGCTGGACGCCGACGACGAATGGGAACCGGGTTTTCTCGCCGAAATCGCCGCCCTGGTCGAAGAGTTCCCCGGCTGTGGCCTCTACTGCACGGCGTTTTCCATTGTCAGCGACGACGGCGTGTTCCCGGCCGAAACGCCCTCGGAACGGGGCGTCGTCGGCAATTTCTTCCGCGACTCGGCCCACCGCTACATCGCCATCCCCTCGGCGGCGTGCATCCCCCGGCGGGTTTTCGACACCGTGGGCGGATTCCCCGAGGGCATGAAAATCGCCGAGGACCTCTACATGTGGATTAAAATCGCCCGCCGCTACCCGGTCTGCTTCTCGCCCGAACGGCTGGTGCGCTACTCGCGGGTGGCGTCGAACCGCTCGGCGGCGGTCTACACCCCCGAGCAGACCGTCTATTCGTTCGAGGAGCTTTACGACCCCGGGGCCCCCGACGAGAACCGGGAGTTCGTGGCCCGCGCGGCGCTGGGCAAGGCACTGATTCAGAGCGTCAAGGGAGGCACGAAAGAGGTACGCCGCGCGGCATGCTTCTTCGGCTGGACCCGCACCTACCGCCGCACGCTGCGCAAAGTCCGCATCCTGAACTCATTGCCCGTAAGCTGGCGCGGCCCCCTGCTCGGAGCGTACAACGCCCTGGCGTGGCGCATCGCAAAAAAAGGCCTCTGAGTTTCCCCAGAGGCCCGTTCCGGCATTCGGCCGGAGGAATCAGTTCGCAAATGTAAGTCCGTCCTTGCCGGCGTCGATGGAAATCGGCTTCGAGCGGTCGACATCCCCGGCGAGAATCCGTTTCGAGAGGTCGTTGACCACGTAACGCTGGATGGTACGCTTCACGGGACGCGCTCCGTACAACGGATCGTAACCCGCGGCGGCGATCCACTCTCGTGCCCGGTCGGTGTACTCCAGCCGGATGCCATTCTCGGACAGCATCCTGCGGACGATGCCCAGCTGGATGTCCACGATGCGCTCGATGTCCTTGTGCGTCAGCGGCTCGAACATCACGATCTCGTCGATCCGGTTCAGGAACTCCGGTTTCAACTGCTGTTTCAGCAAGTCAATCACCTCGCGGCGGGTCCGTTCGACCACCTCCGCAGGCAGTTTCTTGCCGTTGAAAGCCTCGGCGAAATTTTCCTGGATCACCTGCGACCCCATGTTCGAGGTCATGATGATGATCGTATTGCGGAAATCCACCGTGCGGCCCTTGTTGTCGGTCAGACGGCCGTCGTCGAGGACCTGCAGCAGGATGTTGAAGACATCGGGATGCGCCTTCTCGATCTCGTCCAGCAGCACCACCGAATAGGGTTTACGGCGCACGGCCTCGGTCAGCTGACCGCCCTCGTCGTAACCGACATATCCCGGAGGCGCCCCGACGAGCCGCGACACGGCATGCCGCTCCTGGTATTCGCTCATGTCGATACGCGTCATCATCTGGTCGTCGTTGAAGAGGAACTCCGCAAGGGCTTTCGCCAGCTCGGTCTTGCCGACACCCGTGGTGCCGAGGAAGATGAACGAACCGATCGGCTTGCGGGGGTCGTTCAGCCCGGCACGCGAACGGCGCACGGCGTCGGAAATGGCCGCGATGGCCTGCTCCTGCCCGATGACGCGCCGGTGGAGTTCGTCCTCCATGTGCAGCAGCTTCTCGCGCTCCGAGGCCAGCATCCGCGTCACGGGAATCCCCGTCCACCGCGACACCACCTCGGCGACATCCTGCGCATCGACCTCCTCCTTGATCATCGACCCGTTGGCCGAAGCCAGTTTGTACTCCTCCTGGAAGGCCGCGATCTCCTTTTCGGCTTCCTGTATCTTGCCGTAGCGGATTTCGGCCACCCGGCCGTAGTCGCCCTGACGCTCGGCCTGCTGGGCCTCGATCTTCAGCTTCTCGATCCGGTCCTTGTTCTCCTGGATCTTCTTCAGCAGGTCTCGCTGCCCCTGCCACTTGGCCCGCATTTCGGCCTCTTTGGCTTTCAACTCTTCAATTTCCTTGGTCAGGTGCGCCACGCGCTCCTTGTCCTTCTCGCGGCGGATGGCCTCGCGCTCGATTTCCAGCTGGCGGACCTTCCGGTCGAGGGTGTCGATCTCCTCGGGCACGGAGTTCATCTCCAGACGCAGCCGCGAGGCGGCCTCGTCCACCAGGTCGATGGCCTTGTCGGGCAGGAACCGCGACGTGATGTAACGCGTCGAAAGCTCGACGGCAGCCACGATGGCCTCGTCCTTGATCCGCACCTGGTGGTGGTTCTCGTAACGCTCCTTCAGGCCGCGGAGAATCGAAATGGCATCCTCCTGCGAAGGCTCGTCGACCATCACCTTCTGAAACCGCCGTTCGAGGGCCTTGTCCTGCTCGAAATATTTCTGGAACTCGTCGAGCGTCGTGGCGCCGATGGTCCGCAGCTCGCCCCGGGCAAGGGCCGGTTTGAGGATGTTCGCGGCATCCATCGCCCCCGACGACTTGCCGGCGCCGACCAGCGTGTGGATTTCGTCGATGAAGAGCAGAATCTCGCCCTCGCTGGCGGTGACCTCCTGCACGACGGCTTTCAGACGCTCCTCGAACTCGCCCTGATACTTGGCACCCGCGATGAGCGCACCCATGTCGAGCGAGTAGATGACCTTCGATTTCAGGTTCTCGGGCACATCGCCGTCGATGATCCGGCGGGCGATGCCCTCGGCGATGGCCGTCTTGCCGACGCCGGCCTCACCGACCAGAATCGGGTTGTTCTTCGTGCGCCGCGAGAGAATTTGCAGCACCCGGCGAATCTCCTCGTCACGCCCGATCACCGGGTCGAGCTTGCCGCTCCGGGCCTGTTCGTTCAGGTTGATGGCGTATTTGCCCAGCGCGTCGAACTGCTGCTCGGAGGTCTGCGAATCGACCGTCGCGCCCTTGCGGAACGTGCGGATCGCCTCGATCAGCTCCTTCTCCGTGGCGCCGTTGCGCTTGAGGATGTCGGCGGCGGGGCCCCGCTCGGCCACGAGGGCCAGCAGCAGGTGCTCGACCGAAGCGTACTTGTCGCCGAAATTCTTCGTGAAATCCACGGCCCGCTGGATCACCTTCGAGGTCTCCTGTGCGAAGAACTGCTCGCCGCCGCCCTCGACCCGCGGCAGCGCACCTACGGCACGCTCCGCTTCGTCGCGCAGCGAACGCACGTTCACACCGACGCGCCCCAGCAGGAACGTCGCCAGCGAATCGTCCTCACGGATGAGGACCGTGAGCAGGTGGAGCGGTTCGACAGCCTGCTGTCCCCGCTCCCGCGCAAGGGTAAGCGCCGCTTGCAGCGCCTCCTGCGCTTTGATGGTAAGCGTGTTGATATTCATGGTGTTTAAGTTTTGTTTTTCAATCCGTTTCGATCCTCTTATCCGCAAAACCCCTGCCAACTCCGAATCCAGGACATAGTGTCATTATTTGTCACAGAACAACTGCCAACAACCGCCAATTTGTCGTGCCGGAGCACGGCACATAATTTTTAATTCTTAATTTTTAATTCTTAATTCATATTTCGTATCTTTGCATCACTATGAGTGATTTCATCGTCAGCGCACGCAAATACCGCCCCGCGACCTTCCAGTCGGTCGTCGGGCAGAAACATATCACCTCGACGCTCCAGAACGCCATCGAGCGCAGCCAGCTGGCCCACGCCTACCTCTTCTGCGGCCCCCGCGGCGTAGGCAAGACCACCTGCGCACGCATCTTCGCCAAAGCCATCAACTGCCTGTCGCCCAACGGCGCCGAGGCCTGCAACGAGTGCGAGTCGTGCCGCTCGTTCAACGAGGGACGCTCGCTCAACATCCACGAATTGGACGCCGCGTCGAACAACTCCGTGGAGGACATCCGCACGCTGATCGAACAAGTGCGCATCATCCCGCAGGTGGGACGCTACTCGGTGTTCATCATCGACGAGGTCCACATGCTCTCGGCCGCGGCCTTCAACGCCTTCCTCAAGACTCTCGAGGAGCCGCCCGCACACGCCGTCTTCATCCTGGCGACCACCGAGAAGCACAAGATCATCCCCACAATCCTTTCGCGGTGCCAGATTTACGATTTCAACCGCATCCGCGTCGAAGACTCGGTCGAGTACCTCCGGTACATCGCCGCGCAGGAGGGCGTCACGGCCGACGAAGAGTCGCTGAACCTCATCGCCCAGAAGGCCGACGGAGGTATGCGCGACGCCTTGTCGATGTTCGACAAGGCCGTGTCGTTCTGCGGCACGGCGCTGGACTACCGCAATGTGGCCCAGACGCTGAACGTGCTGGATTACGATACCTATTTCGGCGTGACGGAGATGCTGCTCGCGGGCAACTACGTCGATGCGCTGGTGACTTTCGACACCGTTTTGTCAAAAGGTTTCTCGGGGCAGACCTTCATGGCGGGCCTGAACCGCCACATGAGGGACCTGCTGATGGCCAAACAGCCCGACACGCTGCGGCTGATCGAAATGACCGGCACCCTGCTGGAACGATACCGGACGCAGGCGGGCGCCTGCAGTGTCGAGTTCCTGTTCGGAGCCATCTCCGTACTGACGGAGCTCGACGGGAAAATACGGCAATCGTCGAACCAGCGGTTGCTCGTGGAGCTGGGCCTGATGAAAATCGCGGGACTCGGCCAAAAAAAAAATGACACCCTGACATCCCCCGGGGAGTATCCGCTTCCCGAACTGACGCCTCGCACGGCGGCCCCCGCTCCTGCAACGCCTGCGGCAGCGGCCGTTCCGGCACAACCCCGACCGGTCGCGGAAGCTCCTGCGGCAGCCCCCGCGGTTCGGGAACCGCAGCCCGGGCCCCGGCCCGCGGCGCAGCCTGAGCCGGAGACCGTCCGGGAGCCGCAGTCGGTTCCGGAGGCCCCGCAGCCGTCCGCAACGCAACCGGAGCCCGCAGCCTCGCAGCCGGCAAAACCGGTCCGGCGGCCGATGATCTCGGGAACGTCGCTTTCGGAACTGCTCGCCGCGGGAAACGCCGCTCCGGATGCGGAAGACAAGAACGACGAAGCGGAAGCCGAGCCCGAAGCCGTGGAGGTCGATCCCGCCTGCGAACAGAAGCTGGAACGCGCACGGGAAGGCATCCTGAATCTGCTCAGGACGAAACGTCCGCGGTTCGTCCCTGCCTTCGAACTGATGACCGTCCGGGGCAACACCATCTCGGTGAGCGTACCGACGACGGAACTGCGCGAAGAGATTCTCCGCAGCAAGACCGGAATGCTGATGCGCATCGCCGAACTAGCGGGCATTTCGGGCGTCATCGAGCTGGAGGTGATCGTCAACGAGGAGATCAAGGCCGCGCGTCCGATCAAACTGGAGGACCGGGTGAAACACATGACGGAGAAAAACCCGCTCATCGCGGAACTCCGCAAAGCATTGGATCTCGAAGTGGAATAAATTGAGTTAGTTATTTATCTGACTAAATCTGATATAATAGTTATGAAGCGTTTATTATTAATCTCAAATATAATAATAGCTTTTACACAAGTATCAGCTCAATCAGTAAGCTATACCTATAAACCTCTTGCGGCACAAGGATGTAGCGTTGAATATTCGGCTATATGGCAAGAAGGGAGCCCATATATCGTGGTAGCCATTTCTTCTGACCGCCTTGTATTTAATGAAACTCCCACTATGATGATAAGGACGTTTAATGATGAACTCATTAAATCCGAAGGTAAGGCAATAACTACCTCAACAAGCCAAGGAGGCATAATTGTTAGCAACGTAGTTGTTCCTGTTACAGGAATACGAGCGACTGCACAATTTCCTATAACAGTAGAACAAATTGAAATGCTTCAGAATGGCGTTGCAAAAGTTCGTATATCAACAATTCCACTTACACATGAACGTACATTCAAAAAAGATAAGATTGGTAAGAAATTACATTCTTATTTTAAGAAGAGTGCAAAATTAGAAGGGAACTTCTAAAATAACAAAATTTGCAAATCCGAATAAATAAGAAACAAAAAAGCAAACATACGAATGGCAACAAAGAACTTTATCGAAGAACTCGAATGGCGCGGGATGGTCCACACGATCATGCCCGGCGCAAAGGAACAACTCGAAAAAGAGATGACGACGGCCTACCTGGGCATCGACCCCACGGCCGACTCACTGCATATCGGACACCTCGTGGGGGTGATGATCCTCAAGCATTTCCAGATGTGCGGACACCGGCCGCTGGCGCTCATCGGCGGCGCCACGGGCATGATCGGCGCCCCCTCGGGCAAATCGCAGGAGCGCAACCTGCTCGACGAAAAGACCCTCCGTCACAATCAGGACGCCATCAAACGCCAGC